>Ga0209636_10000059_pt1 | contig 81269 bp, 75 predicted proteins | sample DeeMarSWOR152_54_FD_187464 | JGI IMG/M metagenome (GOLD analysis project Ga0209636, IMG submission 187464) | Marine sediment microbial communities from White Oak River estuary, North Carolina - WOR-1-52-54 (SPAdes) (version 2) | ecosystem: Environmental > Aquatic > Marine > Intertidal zone >...
TGTCGGTTTGGTTTATGTTTCTCGGAGCACTTTAGGCACGTATGCACATGCTGGGTCTGACGCGAAGAGGTCTCCCGTGTAGTACTCTGCGCGTGTTCTGCAGCCTCCGCAGATTTCGCGGTACTCGCAGACTCCGCACTTGCCCTTAAGGTTACTTTTGTCTCTCAACTTCAGATGGAGCTCAGAGCGTTGTAACTCATCCCAAGTTGCCCTCAAGCTCTTATACTTCACGTTTCCCAGCCTATAATTTTCGTTAAAACCACATGATCTGTAGTCGCCGTTTTCTGTTACGCTGATGTAATTTCCGCCGATTGTGCACTTGCCCAAGAAACCTTTTGTGAACCAATCCCAAAACTCTGTGGGATTTCTCTGCCGCACAATTCTCGCATAAAACGGCGCGTAAACGTTCACGTGCACTCTTCCCGCGTACTTGAGCTGCAAGTCGTAAATATGGTTGAATGCCCACTCGTACTCTTCTGGAGAGGGAGCCAAATCAGGCATGTTAAACCCTGCCCGCCCTACAGGCACTAGGTTATGGAAGACGATCATTCTGGCGTCGTATTCCTCCGCCAGCTTGACAACGTGCTCTGCGTCTTTGATGTTGTATTTAGTCATGGTTGTGACTATGCAATCTAGGATGCCGTTTTCTGAAAGCTTCTTCATGGCGTAAAGAGCTTTGTCGTAGCTTCCTCTGCCTCTTATCTTGTCGTTTGATTCTCTGGTGCCGTCGATGCTGACTGCCGTGTAAACTTCGTTTCGCACGAGGTTGTTAAGCCTTTTTTCGTCGAAAACAAATCCGCTGGTTATCAAGCTTACTCCGAAACCAAGTTTTTTGGCGTATTCTATGATGTCGAATATGTCTTGTCGGATTAGTGGTTCGCCGCCGCTTATGCCGAAGTATGGGCATCCGAAATAGTAAATTTCGTCAACGATTTTGTAGGCTGTTTTTGTGTTCACCTCAGCGTCTATTGCGTGTTCAGGCGTGTAACTGCAGTATAGGCAGTTGCCTACGCATCTTCTGGTGCACCGCCACGTCACCATGTACAAAGGTGCTTTTCTTGTCGCCATTAGGCTTCACCTCCCTTAATGATTTTCTTTTTGAAAATTAGTCCTGCAACTAACGTAGCCATAATGAATGATGGCAGAATGAGGAACGATGAAAACTCTGGTAGCGTGGGTTCTGGAGTAGTATCTATGGTGAAGCCGATTGAGGAGGAACCAGTTATGCTGAAGGTGTTATATCCGAAAGGCCCCCAACCTGTACTTGAATTCCAGTAAATACCGTATTCAGTTGCATAGATTGTTATGTTGTGACTTCCCTCAGGTATGCCTGCCAGATTCAGTTTATGAGAAAACTCGGTAAGTTCTGGATCGTCATCGTAGGGATTACTTAGCTCATTAGAACTCCATTTATAAACTATGACATCATCGTTCTGCCAACTCGCTTTGTAATAAACTGTATTTATTTTCGGATGCGAAGCAGTTGGTGAATATGGTAACCTCACGTTAAAGCTAATTGTTAGATTATTTGCCGCATACACTGTATTATTTTCTGGAGAAAATATTGTGATTGTGGGTGGTTTCGTATCGGCATCTGGAGGAACCTGCCCTGCCCATTTGTATGGATTAGCTTTTCCCAATTTAACAAACAGGGTTCCAGCCACTGCTGAAGTTAAAAGTGCAGTCAAGATGAAAGCTGCTGCTGAAAGCGTTTTCTTGTTCACGGGCAGCTTGGACGAAAGAGCCATTACACATTTCGCTCCTTAAGCACGTTTATTTTAAGGCTTTTTTGTGATAAAAGGGTTTTTGTCAAGGTTTCTTGACTAAACAAGCCCGCAACGCCCGTTTTTTAGTCAAGGTTTCTTGACAAGACTAGTTTTTTTAGTCAAGGTTTCTTGACAAGACTAGTTTTTTTAGTCAAGGTTTCTTGACAAACAAAAGTTTTCTAAGTAACGTCCACATAATAATAGTTAAGTGGGTAAGAAAATGTCTAATTCAGAGGAAGAAATTTACTCAACCATGTTTAGTTCTTTGAAGCATCCCGCACGCCGCAAGATCCTCCGTATGCTCTCGCAGAAGCCAATGACCTTCTCGCAAATGCTGGAGTCGCTTGGGGTTTCCAGTTCCCATTTGACGTATCACCTTGAAAACCTCGGCGAACTCTTAACTAAATCCGAGGATGGGCAGTACAAGTTATCCACCTTCGGCGTAGCCTCTGTGGATACAATGAAGACTGTGGAAGAAGCACCAGCTGTTCGGTCAAAACACGGCTTTCCTTTATCTTTAAGGTGGAGGTCGATTCTGGCAATACTAATTATCGCGGTTATTATTTTGGCAAGCATGTCCTACGTGCAATATGCTTCTTTGAACCAATTGTCTAGTGAGCAAGAACTCTTGGAGTCAAAGTATGATCAATTGTTATCTTGGAGTGCTGGCACAGAAAATGCGATTACTTTCCTTCAGGATGTTATCCAAATCGACATTGCAGAATATCATGCAACTCTGTTGAGCAACACTGTGGAATCTCGTTCTGATTTAGGCGGAGTCGTCGAGGAGATTCTGAGGTATTCGCTTACAAACAGTGAAAGCAAAATTGATGTGGTTTTCAGGTTTAGAAACAAAAAGCTGTCTAGGTATCAAATATATTTGTTTGAGGGTTCGCTAATCTACGCTCAGCCTCAACCTTACAGCATTTTAGATTCCGTTAAGAATCTGCTTCAGAGGTTCAGGTCTTATGAAGACGCTTCTTACTTGGAAGAGATGAGCAACATGTTAGCCTCAGTTAACGAAACAGAAAAAATCGAAATAACAGAGGGCAATACAAAGCTAAACGTCTCCATCTCTGGAGATAACGCAGAAGTCCAGTGGCTATATACGGAAAACGGCGTTGACTTTTCAATAAAAAGCTTGAGCCTAGTTTTCGAAGACGGTGTTCTGAAAGAGCTAACTGACGGTTGGTTTCTATTCGAGATTGGAAGCACTGAAGTTAACATTTCCAGCGAAGAAGCTATTGAAATCGCAAGAAACGCCGTGGAGGATTTCACATGGGAAGCCGACGGTGTAGTGGTATCTGATTTTAACGTGCTGGAAGAACCTGTTTCCGTTGTGTTTCACCCAACTCACAGAGAAGAATATCTGGTATTAATTCCCCACTGGATTGTCATATTTTACCTCGACAAGGTTTACCCAGGCGGAGTTAACCGGATAACCGTTGGATTGTGGGCTGACAATGGAAAAGTCGCAGACATCAGGCCATTAAGGTGATTAAACGTAGTCATTATTTAAGGCTCACAGTTTTCGGTTTGCATATTTCGCTGTTGCCAAGTTAATGAGCTGTGTTCCAGCTACCGCTGCGAATAGAAGCATTGAGATGAAAGCTGCGACTATCAATGCTTTCTTTTTCACATTTAGCCCCAATCAACTACGCGTTTGAATATCTCTTATTTTTTGTGATTGCCCCAGTTTTGCTTAGATAGGTCTGTAGAGTATGAGTTAAAGTATATTGCCTATGCATTCGCAAATCGCAAGAAAATGAAATCGAGAATAACAGTTCTCGAAACTCCTTTCAGAGAGACAAAGAAGTGGACTTCTGAACTTCAGTTTTGACGCAAAAAAGCATGGGCATTCTGACCACACTAAAATTTCAGCTTTAAGATTTTCAACCTCGTTTTTGAACAGAAAATATTTTTCTGTATTCAAGATCAGCTAAATTTTGTGAAATAGGGTCTTGGATCGGGTTCTTTAGACCCAGAGACCCCTGAAAATCCTTAATGGTTGCGAACTTGGAGGATTGACTAATTGGATGAGCATGAAAACCATTCTTACGTTTTCTTCGTGAGCAACATGTTTGCTTTGTCAAAAGAAAACCAACGGTATCTTTGGCTGTAAAACAGCTTGAGATATTCTTCTGCGTACTTAGGGTCAAATGGAAGATCTTCGGCGGAGATACGCTCCTTATGCCTGAATAGATCTTCAACAGCTATTTCTGCTATTGGGTAGTTTAGCAAAAGCTCTTCTATTTCGCTGTACAAAGCTATTGTTTCTACACACTCGTCCACGTACGACAAGAATTTGGGAAGACTTTCCAACACTTCACTAAGCTTAACCTCTGATGGTTTTGATGTTATTTCCATTGCAGAAGCCATTCGTTTCATTAAAGCATCATTTTTCTCCCATAAAAAGTCCTCTGAGGGCGCTAGAATTTCGATTGCTTTCTCCTCACTCTTCAATGTTTCATAAAGAATCGAAAGTACATCTCTGGCAATACTCAACGAGGATTGGAATACATCTCTTATTGTCAAAACGTTAATGACGTTGAATGTCTTCTTTTCGATGTCAATTTTTATGTTTTCAGCCTTTTTCGCGTTTTCAATCATTTTTGGAAAATTATCGCCTAAAACTAGTTGTAATCTTTCGTTTTGAGTGTTTAAATTAGCAATAGAAACTAATGAGTTCTGAAGACAATCTACGGACTTGGAAATTTGAACTTTGTATTGCTTGTTCCAATTATTGAGTGCGGCGAAAAGCGCATCTAAAGCTATCCAAGGAGTTGCTTTTTCGTCAAGTTTTTTCTGTGCAAATATTATTGATTGGCTTTCTTCGGGAAGATCTGGGTCGTAAAAAGACCTTATTACGTCATAAACTTGTTCGGCGACTTGAATGATCTCGTTGGCAAAAGACCGCCCTCCCTCTAGTACTTCGTTAATTTGATCTATTCTAGTTTTCAGAGGCGCTTCTTTTTGAAAAGCTGTTTTAGCAGTAACCTCGGTTTCTAACCCTATATCCTTGAACATTCCAAACCATTTTGAGTATTCACAGTTAACGAATATTTGATACTCTCCAACTGAAACGTTTAGTTCGATCGCTAAATTGTCAATTTCATGGCTCAAGCTATCTAGTTCATTGAATATCTCATTTATTTCTGATGCTTCAGATAATCTCGGCGAGGTCTTGCTGAGAACATCGTTAAGCTTGTCTCTAACCATCAACATTTTTACTTCAAAAGGACCGCAGGAGATTGGAAGACTGCTCTTGACTTCATACAGTTCATCTTCAGAAATTTGTAGCTTTGTCTTGAGTTCTTTGACTTTTTCCATGATCATATCGATTGTTGTTGTTTTTTTAGGAGTATAATCGATCAAGAATGTGGGTAGTGTGAATATAAGGGTCGCAAAAGTGGCGATTGCCATCTGTGCACCATTAATATCAACCCTAAACGCTAACGGAACTTGAAGACTGCTTGCTAAGATGAAGAATAATGCGACTCCAACGGTTGCCGACATGATAGGGAGAAGCCTCTCGCCGTGCGAGATATTGCTCTTTGCTAAGAATGTACGCGTCAAGAATACAAAAGCCGAAACTATACCAATTACCATAAACAAAAATAGAATTATTCCGGGCAGAGAATCGAAATAGTGGGATAATACCTCAAGTACGGTGCGTTGCATTACGGGAGGATCTGATGTAATTTGGTTAGTTATGGAGTATACAACTTTGGATGTATCGTATAATCTGAATTGAAGCATTGATTCTTGAACGTCGGTGAAGATCTCTGTTAAAGGAACAAAAATGGGTGGACTGGTGCCAGCTTCAACCCACCAATCCCACCTCTCTATTGGTAAGACCAAGTTCAAGTACTGCATTACTTGAAGGGGCGCTGAAATTAAAAGATAGTATATAACAGTCAGAAATGAGATTTTTTTAAAGAGGACCATAGCAGTGAAGATCAAGGGTATGGCAAGAAAGTAGGTTTGGCTGAAGAAAAGCAAAATCGCTGCGATTATGCCTAGGTTAATGGAAATAGCAGCTTTGCGGCTATGAAAAATTAACGGAAGGGCGGTGAATAGAAAGAGTAAAACAAAAACTACGGTTCCGCGGATTGCAGGCGCGCCCAGCATCGATATGAAATTCATTTTGGACAGGTTATACATCAAGCCTAGCCCGATAGTCAAGCCGCCTATGGGCATCCCGAGTCTTGGTTTCTTGTATGTGAGAAAAGCTATTAGAAAGGCTAGGATCGCTGGCAATGGTTGTGGAAAAAGCGGCATTATTGATAATCCTAAAAGCATGCTGGCGAGTGTAATCGGCAAAATCAGGATCTTAAGAAATTCTGGTTCAGGCGCGCTTTCTTTCTCTCTCTTTTTTTGCTTTAGTTTTTTAAACCAGCCTCGAACTCCAGAGATACGCGGCTGTGGGGTTGGTTCTTCTGCCTCTTCAGTTGGGGGTTCTGGAGCTAATTCTTCTGCCTCTTCAGCGACAGGCTCGGCACTTGCTTCTGGCTCTTCAACTACAGGCTCCGTTGGTCTTTCTGGTTCAGGCGCGCTTTCTTTCTCTCTCTTTTTTTGCTTTAGTTTTTTAAACCAGTCTCGAAATCCCAATCTACGCAGCTCCCGCCGACTTCAAATACACTAACCTAAAACCTTATCTTGTCCAACTATTCTTAAAGTTTACCGTGAAAACCTGAAATGGTTAGAAAGCGTAAGAAGGGTAAACGCAAACGCAAACCTCGTCTCGATGCTGTTGAAAAACCAGAAGAGCATATTGAACCTCTAAAGCCAAGTTTTCATAAGCAAACTATTATATGCATAGGGGAATATCCAATAAAGATTCTTCTAAGGGGATCTTTAGTGGAGAAGAAAGATGAACCTCTGCCCATATTTATTGCCAAGTCCAGCAAAGATGTTGCTGAATGGAGCCAATCCAGTCTTAATCCAGACAATATTTTGGGTCTGGACCTCAACATTGACACGCATTTTTGGTTCCAAGTTTTACCCTACATTGCTAACGATGGTGCTCTTATTACGCGTTTAAAAGACAAATCTATCGACAACTTACGTGGAGCTGTAATAGTATCATCTTTATGGGATGGTGTTGGTAGTGGTTTATTGCCTGCTTTGATTTCGCAATTCAAAGAGTGGAACACAAATACTGTAGCCTTCGGTGTTTTACCTTCCCAAATGCAGCCTTCCGATGTTCATTTTAATGCTTTTTCGTCTATTGGAATATGTGTATCAAAGGGTTTCGCATCTCTTTTGCTTCTGGATAGGGATCACCTCGAAAGTTATGTAGGAGTTGACAGAAGCGGCTCTATACTAAAGGGCAACGTTTTTTTTAATTATCTGCTGGAATTGGTGTCGGCTAAGGAAACGTTTGTTCAAGAACTCTCCGAGTTGTCTAGGGCTTTTGATGTTAGAATGTACACGGTTCTATCCGCTACAGGAGCCAGTCTCAGCATATATGGCTCCATCAAAAACATACTTAACATCGCATTATCCAGACCTCTTTTAAAATTTGACCTGTCGAGTGCATCAGTGCTTTATGTTCTTCTTCGTATGCCCATTAAACTCAAGGATAAACTTCCACGGGAAAAAATCGAGCTGATAATAGCTAACTGGTTCAAGGAAAAAGCGAGCCTCAAAACTATTAGCGTAAGTGAGCCTATATACGTAGAAGATGTTAGTGATCGAATAGACGTAGTTATGTTTGTGGGAGGTTTCGATTTAACTAAGATGTTCATTTCGATGGAGAAAAAAGTGAGGGAAATAAAGAGCTACGTAATAAAACAGGGTTCAATAAAAGAGGATGAGTGGCAAGCTATCGTCAAGAGTTTAGTAGCAGATTGAGGCTAAGCCTTAACAACTGGTTCTTTTTTAGTCCGGTAATTATTTTTTATCTTATTAACGACCTGCGTTGCCGCAAGTCCGTGCTCGAGGAGGTAGGAACGAGAAAGATGCCTCTCGAAATCATTTGACTTGCTATATAGCAGTTGCATCTCATCATATGCCTCAAGATGTTCTGGTTTTCCTCTGCCCCCCACAACTAGAACCCTCGTTATCCATGGCTCCCGAGCCTCAATCACTCGTACTGTTATTGTTCTTGATACTTCGCTGGTGACGTATGCTGCTAGCGCCGTGAATAAATCTTGTGATAGATCTTCGCTCCATAACTTCGGAGGAGCCTCTACAGTTACCCAGATGTAATCCGATTTATAGGTTGGCTTGAATCCCATGACGCTCGGTGTTTTGAACACGCGTATTAGGCTTTTTATGTAATCCTTGTAGTGTTGCATATCCAGTATGTCTTTGATTATTTTCTTTTCGGTAAGGGTCTCTTCTTGTTCAGTTAGTATCTTAAAGATTATTTTTATTCGCTCTTTTTCAGTAAGTTCCGCTGATTTTTCATAGTAATTTTTGGGTTGGGTTATTTCAGCAATTTTTTGGTCATATTCCCTGTATAAATCCACTATCTTGTTCAATCTCTTGCGATAATCTGAAGTAACTTCAATTTTTTTGGCTAGCTCGTCATACAATTTGATTGTACTTTCCACTTCTTCAAGCTCGATACAGACGTAGGCGTGTTCTTCTTGAATTCTTTTCAGATCCCTTTCAATATGAATAAGTTGTTCTTTAGCGTATCTCTTCATACTGAGGATCTTTCTAACCTCGCGTTCCTGCTTTAATTTATCGAATTCTTTCCTTTTCATTGTCTCCTCTATCCTCAGTAGTTCACAGTCGACAACGCCTTTTTTATCAATATATCTTTCCATGATTTCATTTAGGTAAGTGAGGTATTCATCGATAATCTTTGCTTCATCGAATGGTGTTCTAAGTATTAACTGCACTATGAGGTAGAGGGTTGCCAATTCAGATTGAATGTTTTTCAATTCTTCCAATTCAGCCTTGGATTCGGGAAGAACTTCGTAGTATCTGATTAAGGCTTCAACAAAATATCTTGTTTCATCGTAAAACCTGAGGATTTTAAGAGACTTGTCTGCAAGCTCTGCCAGATTCATGAAATCCTCCAAGATCTTCTTTTGCCTTACCGTGAAGACTTGTGAACTAGGAATTAGCTGCTTCAGGCGCTCAAAGATAGAAGCTTTGCTTTCTGGGAAATCGAGGTATGTTTTCGAAAAATGAGTAAGTAAACTTTCCAAGTTGTCCCTTCTTCTGGATCCCTTCTTATGAAGCGTCAATTTCACTATGGCATCCTCTATTGGCCCGGTCCTACCCATCATTTTGATGGTTGTTAGGTACTCCATCAGTTCGCTCATCCAACTTCTCGCTTGGAGCTCTATACCCTTAACATGTAATGCCAAGTTTTCTTCAAGCCTTGGATTACCGTAAATGATCCCCTTAATTTTCTCCTCAAACTTCTCTTCGTCGTAGGTGCCACTCTTTATGAGGTAGTTTTTGTAGAGGTTCCGTGTTTCTTCATTATTGCCTTCAATTATTTTATGAATTCTCTCTAAGATGTCGAGTTTTTCCCTTCTATGCTCATATAGTAATTGTTTTGTTTCGAAGTCTACTTTCAAGGCTGATATGTATTTGTCAATAGGATATGCTATTTTTACCATGCCCAGAGTGTGGACGTAATTATCTGTGAGCCCAACTTCTGTCCCTATTCCACCTAATAGGTCAGCTAAATCGAAGTCCATTAGAACATAGAGCATGTCCACGATCATTTCGTCCATTTCCCTTCGGGCAGCAACGATGTTGCCTACCTTGGTGTACGCAGGCAGTAGCGGCAAGTAAATAAGCGCATTTAAAGGATTCCGATAGTAGTCACCATACATCTTGGTGATATACTCATTATAATCCTTGTTCAACACTAGAGACAGTTCGTTCATCGCCACGAAGGCCGAGCACCCCTTTGCTGGAGGGTCATCTCCACTACATGGAGCTATCACAAAAGCTATGATTGGCACACCAGATCCTAGGACTTTCCGCAAATGCCGCGTGAAATCGAAAAACATGCCACTTCCAGTGCCCCCCCCTAATCCATATATTACGATCACTGTTGGGGTGATTATTGATGAGAGCGCCTGTTCTTTGAATGAGTTTATGAAATTTCTGATTATGCCAAGTTGATAGTAGTTTAAGGCATATATTGCCTTGGCTAGTGCTCTTCTTCTACCCGCGCCTCCTGCCATTGGAGGTATAGCCATTGTTGAGTCAAGCCATGGGTGAAAGCTAAGTTTGGCTCCTTCCTTAACTAGATATTCATTGTATTTTTGGTTAATGAAGTCAAACATTGCTTCGGCAGTTGGAAACTTTACTGATTGAGCAATCAATTGCAACCTTTCGCGTGGTATGCCCGCCTTAATAATTGATTTCAATATTTTGTCATGGCTTTCCTGCAGGGCTCTGATTTCAGGATCGGCTATGTCAATCGCCAAGAGAGAAAGTCTTGTAATATCTCTTTTTAACAGTTCCATGGTTTTCTCGTTTTTCAAGAAAGCTTCTACGATATTAGTTCCTGCTGAGCCGATCCCTATCAATTGCACGCTGTTTTGATATATTCTCGTGTTGAATCACATCCCAACTACGCTTTTAAGCCTGTCTTTAACGCTTTCCAAGCTTGCTGAAATAGTCCTATCAACCTTTGATGCTCTCAGTGTCAACCCTTCCAAATCTCTAATTTGGTCTTCGAGAACCAATAGAACATATTGCATTTTTCCCCTTCCCCGTATAAACATGAATCCTAACACTGCTGACACAGCTATTAGAATTCCCACTGCAGGTAAGAAGAGGCCTTCCAAAGTAGATGAAGCAGGCTCGTTGGAGACCGATAGCGTATTCAACATGCCAATCGCACTTTCAACGTTCCCTTGTTCTGCCTGAACAATGGATTCATTGAGAACATTTTCATAGAGCTCAATGTATCCTGGGGCTACCCCGCTGTCCTTAAGAGACTGCAACTTTTCTTCTTTTTGCAGGAGAATTGTTTGGTATTCGTCCATTGCGGCGGTGACCACTTTCACTGTGATATTATCTAAAGTTTCGCCGGCTGGACCATACAGCGTAACTACAAGATACTGTACCGGTTTATCTTTCCCAACCGTTATCGGAACCCTACCGTACAGTGTCATGACCAGTTTTCCCTTAGCTTGGTAAAACTGCACGGATTGGTCATTAGGGTTGTAGGCCACAAGCTCGTATTCTTGGGAAACGAGCTTCCAGTATACGTCTTCAATAGCTGAATGTACCATACTAGTTTTCAGTTTTAAGAGGGTAGTAGGTGAAGTCACGGTTACATCAACCGTAAATGTTACTTTCAATTCTGATCCAGGGAATATTGAAGATACTGTTCTGTTTTCTCCTGTTTTAAAATCTACTTCTACCATGAGCTGTCCTGTCTTCGAGTCTTCCACTCTGTAGCTTGTGATCCATTCTCCCTCGCCAGCAGCACCTTGAGTAGTCATAATAGATACAAAGGATACAACTGTTAAAAGTACAAGAAGGCAGATTGCGAAAACTTTTGTTCTCAATTTATTTTTCCCTCTCGCGAGATTTCTATAATAACGGTGAATATAACATTTGTGCTTAAAACTCATATATAACTACCTGAAGTATGGAAGTAATCTCAACTTTTTAGGCTATTGTTATGCTGTTTCACTTCTGTGGGATTGGCTTGACTTAAAACGACCGCGTTTACCCGCAAACAACGCATGGCTGTTACAGAAACCCTGTTTCAATGGAGCTCTCTTCATCTGGGATGCCTCTTCTTTTTATTATAGCCTCTTTCATTTTTTTCAAAGCAACCGCGACCTGCGACCGTTGAATCAAACGCCGTTACCGCATAACGATCAATAAACTTGCCGAAATAATAATCGAAGTCTCAGGTAAGAAAATAACCAAAAAATACAACCTAACTGCACCGCAAGGAGTAAGAAGCAGAAACGGAGGGGCTAAAAAAAGTAGCCAGAACAATTTTGAAACGCGTATGTACGTAGTAAAGCCAAGAATTTCGAAATCTGAAATTTTATCAGTTCCTTGTAGGTAGTTTGAGGAAACTATAAAGCGCTTCTTAAATAGAATGTTGGGACAACCCTTTAATAATCTTCCATCATCTTAATCAAAACTTAAGGTGGCTGCTCTTGGATTCCAACAAAAAGAACGCAATTAGAATCGGCGCATCTCTTGCTGTCGGCATCCTCCTGCTCGTCGCCTTAATCTGGTGGACAGGAATAGACAAAATCGGAGCGGCTATCGGGTCTGCCTCACCCGTCTGGCTTGCGGCAGCTGCCTTAGTCATTTTACCTGCATACATCTTGAGGGCGGTCCGTTGGAAACTCCTGCTTTTACCCGTCAAGAAGACGGTTCGCGTCAGCAACACATTCTGGTCCACCGCCGTCGGCTTCATGGTCAACACTTTAATTCCCATCAGACTTGGAGAATTCGTCAGAGCCTACATCTTAGGCGAAAAAGAAGAAACGGGGTTCGGTCCGAGCTTCTCCTCCATAGTTGTGGAACGCACATTAGACCTGATAGGACTGCTAAGCATAGGCATAGTAACCATGTTCCTAGTGTCCGCCCAAGCAGACCTTTCCAGCCTAGCCGTAGACATCTTCACAGCTGTAGCCGTGCTCATAGCCGTAATACTTGCAGTCATAATTGTGGGCATCAAAAAAGAAGACTTAATCATAAGACTCGTAACTGGAATCACGTCTAAAATTCCCCTCGTCAAAAAATACACAACCAGAATAGCAGATTTCGCGAGTTCACTAATCAAAGGATTACAGGGACTCAGTCAAAACCCGAAGATGTTCGTTGCGAACATCTCTCTAACGTGGAGTTTATGGCTGACCCAAACCTCTGCCATCTATTTGACGTTTATGGCGTTTAGTTATACCATCCCGTTTGTGGCTGCGATTCTCGGTGGCGTGCTCATGTCCCTCTCGCACATCTTGCCCGCGACGCCGGGTTACGTAGGATCTTACGAAGCCTTCTGGGTGCTGATTTTCACCTTCTTAGGCGTAACAGAAATGGACCTGCTTCTAGCCATGGGTGTGATAAGCCACCTGATAGGGCTGTTACCAATTGTAATAATCGGATGTGTAAGTGTTGTTTGGCTAGGCGTCTCCTTCGAAGAAATCTTCACATTCAAAAAATATGTCACCTCCGCGAAGCCGCTGACCAAACAAAACCAGTGAAGAAGCACAAAAACCTGAAACGCTGAATCTAATACTGGAAAGCAATGCGATGCGAATAGAAGAAATGAAAGATCCCGAAGTTTCCGATGAAACGAAAAGGGTGTCGCGTCGTGTCGGTCTATTCGAAAGCGAACAAGATAAACAGGTTATGGGTTAGTACGGTACCGAAGCTCAGCCCCCATCCGCCGCAACATCTTTGAGGGATGTCTGTCAAATAAGACTGGAACAAGGTTAACAGCATCGAGAAAGTTAAGTTAAAGAATAACATCGTAGGTTATTCTAGTTTATTGTTTTGCTTTTTGAAGATGTCATGCTGTCTTCAGGGAAAAATTCTTGTTTTAACTCTATTTCTCAACTTTCTCTCTCAGAATCTCGACTATTTTTTCGGATGCTTTTCCATCTCCGAATGGATTGTCTTTGAATCTCTTTTTTACTTCGCAATAATTATTCTGGATATACTTGAGGGCATCAGTTATTCTGGCTGGGTTTACATTTGTGATGAAGTTTACGCCAAGGTCGACTGTTTCTGTCCATTCTGTTCGGTCTCGAATGGTTATGCAGGGCTTTTTTGACCAGAAGGCTTCTTTTTGAAGCCCACCAGAGTCGGTTATGACGATTTTTGCGTGCTTGAGGAGCGCTAACATTTCGATGTAGCCTACTGGGTCAATTGAAAAGATGTTATCTCCTAAGGAGATATTGCTCTCACTTAGCCTATTTTTTGTTCTTGGGTGAATAGGAAATATTACAGGCAATTCAGCTTTTTGTATGGCTTGCAGCATGCTTTTCAGTTTGGCCGGGTCGTCTACGTTTTCTGCTCTGTGCGTGGTAAGTATGGCGTATTCTTTGTTAGCTAAGTCTAGTTTATCGATGATGTCGCTCTGGTCGGCTTTGTCCTTGAAGTTCACGAAGACATCGTACATGGTGTCACCTGTTTGATAGATTTCGCCTGTTACGGATTCATGCTCTAGGTTTCTTTTGCAGTTGCTTGTTGGCGCGAATAGTGTTTGTGCGCAGTGGTCGATGAGGCGTCTGTTGATTTCTTCGGCCATTTTCATGTCGTAGCTTCGGGCTCCAGATTCAAGGTGAGCCACGGGTATACCAAGCTTGACACTGGCTATAGCTCCTGCTAGAGCTGAGTTGGTGTCGCCTGGAACTAAAACAAGTGAGGGTTTCTCCGCGATCAGGTGTTTTTCTAGTCGGATCATGATTTCTGCTGTTTGGAAAACGTGCGAGCCTGATCCAACATTGAGGTTAACAAACGGTTCAGGAGGGGCGAGTTCTTCAAAGAAAACCTGCGAAAGCACAGGATCGTAATGCTGACCGGTGTGGATAATATGCAGCTTTAAGCCTTGCTTCAGGGCTTCTTGAATTACTGGAGTCGATTTGATTATCTGAGGCCTTGTGCCGACTATTGAGAATATTGACATTTCAGCTCACTTTTTCTTAGTGTTTTTTCTTTAAGGGCTTTTCCCGGTGCAATTCTTTCAGGGACGTAAGCTAAGTAGAAGTCGGTGTCAGCTTTTAAGCCGCTTAGGGATTCTAGTAGTGGTTTGATTTTTTCTTGCATTGTTCTAGGCAGCACTGTACTACATATGGCTACGAGCATTTCTTTTTTCAGGTTTTTGCCCACGTTTTCTAAGGTGTTCATTAAAAAGGACAGGTTTGGTTTTTTGTTTTTGTCAATGGGGGTTTGGACGGAAATTACTATAGCGTCTCCTTGGTTGAGAGTTGTGCCAGAGTTCAACACAGCCTTAAGTTTACCAGCTCGGACATTGCGCGATACGCGCTCTTGCAGACTGGGTTCGTTGACCGTACTGACCCCACCATTCACACTTTCGACAATTTTGGATTTCATATCTACGGCGGTAACATTAAAGCCAGCATCAGCAAATAATGCGGCAGTAGGCAAACCAACATAGCCAGAACCCCGCACAACTACACGTAAAGCTCTGTCCAGAACACCATCTGTCGAGGTATCCGTCAATTCCACTTCTCCGTTAATTCTTTGAAGAGGGCATTTGTGGGTAAATGCTTTGTGGATAGTATTCTACGTATTATCAATATGAATGATTAGAATATTTCTGACGTTTGAAGCTATTATGCTGGAACGACGAGGTACAATGTACGTTATTTTTATAGGCGAGTATATATGACGCAAATTTTAATTTCTGTATTTTGAAACCTTCTTCTATTAGCGATTGCATTGTTTCATCTTTTTCGGTTGAGGCTTCCAAAACAACATACCGTATTCTCTCTAGAGTTTTCTGTGCGCCCATGAGAATCTGATGTTATGAACCTACTGCGTCTATTTTCAATAAATCTGCTTTTGAAACACGCAATATGTTATCCAATGGAACCCCTTCAACTACAAGCAGGTCTTTGGTTCCTTTGGATTGGGGAATGTGGGGTTCATCAACTGGCGTCTGAACATCTATAAGAATCACATCAGCTTTCATACAGACGGAGAAGTCATCAGTAACCCTGAAGCTACTTTCGCTCATCCCTTTCTCAATGAGCTCAATTAGGCACGGTTCGTCGCTTCCAAGTGGGCATTTAGCTGCGTTAAGATAAACGATCTCCCATCTTGACCGTTTAGACCTTCTTTGCACCCAAATAACATTGAAGCCTTCACCATTGGCGAACAGAGCAGCCGTTGGAATTCCCACGTATCCTATTCCTATAACCACTATCTCCAAGATCAGCATACCTCCATACTTTTCAGCCAAGTTTTCTTTTTAATCCCTAACTCAGAAGTTTTAGGGAATAACTTTTTCTGTATTTGCTTTTTTCTTTTAGTTTTGCGGTTATTTTTAGGTTTTGAGGATGTTTTAAGGTTTTGGTAGATCATGGCATTCAAGCATGTGTATCCCCTATGGGGGATACATGGAAGCTGGTTACAGACAGGCTCAACCGAGCAGAGATAAAAGGACTTGCTTGAAGAATTCTCATCAGTATACGCAATAATTGACAGAAAGAACGTAATTTTCAGAGATTCCCAAGAATGTGAGGAAACTCGGCGAAAAACTCGGCACAAACTTATTCCCTAAAAATAATAGTTAGGGATTAATATATCCACGCTAAACTTTATGCGCTATGGTCTTCGGGTTGTTTGAGTTTTGTTTGAGGATTATTATAATTATGTTGACGTGATGTACAACGACGGAACAAGGGCTCATGGTTTGAGCGGAACGAAAAACAAGGTCAATACAGTATTTGGAAAAAATGCAGAGACGGACGAAAAGTCTCTTCTAGGGCTCAAAGTGAACAAGAGCTGAAAAGATACGATAAATCACATCAAAAGCAAAACCTATAACTGGCCATATAAATCAAGCTTTGAGCTTCATCCTTGGTCGATAGTCTCCATGCTCGGGGGATAATCGGTCGAAAACATTAAGTAATCTACATGTGTGGTAGCAGCCTTACCATCAATTGTTTTGTAACAAATGTTAATCGCGGTGATGTCTGCACCATGTGTTTTTGATAGCACGTTTTCAGTTATCTCTAACCATTGTATAGTCGGTTTGAACCATAATTGATTTACATACACCCGCGTTCCATCTTCTAGGAGTAAATATATGATGACTCGACTGTTATCTGATCCTCGTAGTCGAGCAGAAAATGTTGGGTATAATGCCGAATCGATATTAAGGTCTCGGCGGATTATGCTTGTATAGTCTCCAACTTCCCCATTTTCTAAGAAAAGGGATACGATGTTTCCATCACTGCTGAAACCGTAACCTTCCATTTCTGTTCTTATTACACCTGACTGAGACCAACCTTCCAGAAAGGAGTGATCACTCCACCCAACAGATTGATGCCACAAGTTAGCATTCCAAATTATCGTTACATTATCACTTGAAGACACGTTATCGATTAGAATGTATTTGTTTGCATCCCAGTTTTCCTTTGGTCTAATTAATGAACCATTTAGTAAAGTTTCAACATAAGACCAATAGAGCGGATACCCAGTCACATTGTAACTCGTGAATCCACTAAGACTTAACGTAAAATTAGCGTTAAGGTATTCATAGAAGTTATATTGCGTTGAGATCGACTTTGAGCTGATGTTTCCTATTTCGGATACTTGTACAGATGGTCCCCGCCCCATCTCTAAATTTAACTGCTTCGCTTTGAAGATATAATATTGCCCACTTTGGTTATATGCTAATTCTAGGCTTCTTGCTTTGAAAAGTCTTTCGAAGCCGCTAAAAGTTTCAAAAGGTAGATAAACACTACTATCTTTTCCCGCTAGCCAAGCTGCAGCTTTTCCTCCGTTTATGACAACGACCATTTCTCTACTTGATGAGAAATTTATCCCTTTGAGTTCATCACTTTTATCATACAATGTATTTAATTCTACAAGTTTTTGATAAGTAAAACTCCTCGTAATCTCCTTAAATAGATTTTGTGCACCGTTAGGAATGGGAGCAGTAGCCGTATCGGTTACAAACATACGCCCATCAGTGGTATATCCAATGCCACTTAATGAGCCCAGAATGTTAATTGTATAGGGATCAGATACTATTATTGTCTCGTATGGCGTGTTTTTTTTGAGCCACTTGGCTGCTTCGATATCCAAAGGTGTATAGGTGGTGAGGTTCCCCTCATAATTATATACTGGACTAAAGTATTTAATATAATAATCATACGCTGATGTTAGTGATGGTACCAATACTAAAGATAAAATAAGCAAAAACAGTAAAGGACGTAATCGAATACGTTTGGTAAAGCCCTTTATCTTTAAAACCCAATTTTTGCCTGGGAGACTGCCATGAACTAAACTGTAAAAAGAGGATACCGCATAAGCTGAATAAAATCCAATAAATGGAGTAAGGAAGGTTAGCAATCTAAATGCGTAAGGATATGGTAATAGATACAAGAATGCTATGATTGAAGATAAGAAAAAGCCGGTAAGAAACCATTTATTTTTAGAAAAATCTTTGATCGAAGACACAAGACCTACGGCAGACAGTAGCAAGATGAAGGTAGAATAGGCGCTTTTCAAGTATTCTACCTTCCAGCTAAAGTCAAAAATGTAGCCTGTGCCCTCCTTCCCTATAAGAAGTTGATTTGGTATGGCCTCTATAGCGTTTAGTAGGTATCTGACAATTATGTTGTCAATATTTAACCACCTGAAAAGAAAATATAGAAAGCAGATGGCAGACAAACTTAAAACTGTGAACCTTATGAGGTTTCCATAATTTTTGTTCAATAAAGGCAATAGAATATACAAAAGAAAAAGAATAGAGAAAACTAAACCCATTTCTAGGTGGAAGAAAAAAGCAGTCAGTGATAGGAGGAACCATACTGACAGATTTTCGATCTTTAACCACTGCCTAAGAAGTAGAAAAATAACTACTGCAACCATTAGAGCATAGAAATGCTGGTTGCTCATCATCGGCAAGCCCATAAATACTGCTGGTTCTGCGAGTGCATAGAAGGGGCTTAACAACATTTTGATTGATCCTGGCCAGTTTATGAGCGTTGTACAGTAAAACGCTGGAGATACCATAACATAGAATAAGACAGGTATTACGAATAGAGCCGCAGCATATTTGCATTTATCCTTTGCACCCCTTATCTTTATGCTGTCTAACGTTCCAACATATAATGATATGGGAAATAATACATAAATTATGTTTCTGTTTAGGAAATAATGCATATCAACGACCATACCCCCTCCAAAAGCCCACGCGGAAACAACAGCTGAGAGTAGGGACAACCAGCGGTTCCTAGAAACCTGATAGGTAAACAAGTATACCCCAAGAGGAAGACAGATATACAAAACTAAGGGAGCACTCCAGAAAAGCAGTAGAGGAGTTATATTAAACATTTGCGAGGGGAGTGCAACCAACGCATATATTGCGTCATAAATTCTGATTGCAAGGTGTCCTTCAAGAAACTGTATAATGTGCATAGAATGGCCGAATTGATCAAAAGCCAGCATATATGGAAAAGAAGAATGTAATCTGATGTAAATGAAAGGTAAAATCCCCATACAGGCTGAAGTAAGGACATATAGACTTCCTGTCGATCTTAACGATTTTTCCATAATTCTATCGAACATATTGTTAGGCAAGGAGAGTAAGGATGCAAGGATTACAAGTAACAAAACGACGTATGCATTAAAACTACCTAACGGAACGAACAAAACTGAAAGTAATACTATTGCAATGGTTCCTGTACACCAAGAAAGAAAAACAAATGCCGTGCTAGCACTCTGTGGCATCAGTTTTTTCTTAGTTAATTTTTCCCAACATGTAATAAGACTGAAACCGAATTGCATAGGGAGTAATAGCATGGAGGGCAATGCGATAAACGATTTTATAAAATCAGAAAAAGGGAAGAAATAATTAATAAAAGCAAGTAGCAAATAGCTTAAGAATAATAGAGAGTAAATTCTCTTCATGAAGAAATTCTGTATCGAGTCCTTAAGTAAGCCTTTAATAGATATCATCCAACAACTTTCCCATAGAGTTTGTGAACCTTGCTTGCGATGATGCTCCAATCGAACATCTCCATAGCAGTTCTTCTAGCGTTTTCGCCAAGTTTTCTCCTAAGTCTTACATCTTCAATGAGCAACTGTAGTTTAGATGAAAGAACATCAAGGTCGCCAGTTCTCAGTAAGAGCCCATTAAAACCATCTATGACAGCATCATGTCGCAGAGAAGACCGAGGATAAGTAGTTAAGACCGCCTTTCCGCAACTCAAAGCCTCAAGCAGGGCTGATGATAATCCTTCTTCACTAGAAGGAAGAATAAATATGTCTGCTATCCAATAAACTTCGCGTATTTCTTGGATGGTCAAATCTTTCATGAAAACTACGTTGTTGTTAAGACCTAAGGAATTAACTAGTCTGTACAAAATGCTCTCACGAGGACCTTTTCCCACGATCAGTAATTGAATCTTCAAGTTGTGATTTAAAATCATAGATAGTACGTTCACGAGGCTTTCTATCCCTTTTCTTTTTGAAGGTTGCCCGACAAATAACAATATAGTGCTATCAATCTCAACTCCATACTTTTTTTTAATTTGGTTTAAGCGTTTTTTATCATCCAGTGGCTTAAAGAAGCGGGTGTCAACACCGTTTGGGATTACTGTTACCTTTTCTGGGGCTGCCCCGAGTCTAACAGCTTTATTTTTTATGTACGTGCTTACTGCAACTAATCTGCTTGCATTGTCAAAAACATGGCGAGTCAGCGAGAGGTCTCTATGATTTTTCGGTTCAAGTTCTCCTCTGTGCATAGTTACCACAACCGGAATATGCTTTCTCGTTATCCTAGTAGCCAGAATAGCGCGGAAGGCTCGACCAGATGCATGATGCGCATGAATAACATCGATATCTCGCGTGTTTAATATTTCATGTAATGGTGAAACATAGAGCAGCTCTATTTCTATTCTTAGTCCATAACGAATAAAAATAGGAGTACATAACATACACCCTCCCCATGTTTTAATACAATGAAAACCATAGCCTCTTATATTTAGAACCGTTGTTTCAGAGAAATCTTTAATTCCTTTTGCCGCATTTGCATGTGAAACAGTTACCAATGGTCTATAGATTCTGTATCCATTACGGATGCTAGATTTAATTCTATCTAAAGGTCTGTCAGCCATAAGGTAAACATCATCTATTTTCGACAATTCTCTACATAGATTTTCGACATGTATATTGACTCCGCCATAGGGAGGTGGAATACTGCCTAACATCAGAACATTCAATGATGTGGGCACTCTTCCATTTCAAATATTAAGTTGAAGCGTTTGAAACTTGCCGAAGAGTTCATTCTTAAGGGCTAGCGACAAAGCATAAAACATCCACGACTGAGACCAACGCAACAGGATTGCCTTGTTTAATTTCCTTAACTCGTTTATTTCATAGTAGAAAAGCCCATCTTGTCTCCGAAGATTAGAGAATGTCCATTCGAGAATTTTTCTAGCTATCGCGACCATTCGTCTATCTAATTCTATTGCTTGAGTGAAAGTTATGATTCCTTGGGAGGCTGAGTGAATGTTTAGCGGATAGTATTTAACGGGAGAGCTTCTTGGAGCACCTTCGGATGTAAACATATGTTGATAGAACGAAAGTCCATTAATTATAGATTTTCTACAAGTCTCATCGTTCTTCCCTTTCTCTTTGTAGAAGTCCATTAAACCAGACAAAACAAACCCCGTGTGAAAATTGTCTATAACTCTTATTGAGTTAGACTCTGGGGGGCCATAGTAAAACCAAGAACCATCAGCATTTTGGTTGCGTATCGTATAACGGACTGCTCTTTCTCCATATTTAAGGTATCGGATATTCTTTACCACCTTTCCTGCCTTTGTGAGGAAAGACGCAACAAAAATATTTGCGTTGTGAATTCTGAGGCGACTACCGAGGGAATAGTAGTAACAAAGCTCGTCACCAAGGTCGTCGTACGTTTCTGGAAGTAAGAAATAATTCGCGAGGTTCTTTATAGGAGTAAAAAGATTGTCATTCTTTGAAACCTTGTACAAATCAACGAACGCATCACCAACTAAAGCCGTCAAAAGTGAAAGGGGTGTGCCAATGTCATAGTATTTAGTCCCGAACGCTCGTACATAGTGCCTGAATGGTGACCCGATTGTCATAGTATTTTTATACTGAAGAGTATGTTGGTGTAACAGATAGTCAGCAAGATTTTCGGCTTTCAGAAGGTAACTTTTCTCTTTCGTCCCTTCCCAAAGAAGTAGATAAGATTTAATAAAGAGAGCATACACCATCGGATTTGATACGGCCAGTACTTTCATTAACTGGTAAGCGACCCTATACTTTGAAATGGAAAAACCCTTGTCTAAAGCATAGTATAAATACTTACAAAGATCTGAGACACCGTATCTCTCACCAATACCTATGAATTTATTGAGAAGTGCCCATTGATCATAATCAACGAAATTATGTGCATGTGCATAGTCAGATATTCGATTTAGAGAGATATGTATTCTCTTGTTCATAACTTCATATTCACATTTATGTTGATGTTCTATTCCCAAATTCCTTCATTTGAGGAAAAATTTTAATGAACCGATGTCTTGCTCCAGCGATTATTGCCAAAAGCATAAAGCCCAATCATTTTCACTTAATCATTGGTTCCCAAAGTAAGATATTCATAAAGAGATAGCAAACGTTTCTCCATTAAAGGCCAGTTGTATTTTTTAGACATATCTTTGGCTTTTTCGCTTAGTCGTTTCGTGACTTTCTTGTCATGACTCAACATCAAAATGGCATCACATAATTCGTTAATATCTCCGGGACTCACAAGCAGTCCAAAGCCTCCTTTTTCTACAATTCGTCTAATATTTCCAAAATTACTTGCTATCACAGGTTTTCCGGCGACTATGGCCTCGAACAACCTATTTGGTGTTGAAAGAAAGTTGTATTTTATTATAGGATTGCGCATGATGTACATTATGTCGCACGCATTCACGAATAACGGAATATCCTTCGATTGGATTTTACCGATAAACTTTACATATTTTTCTATATTTTTCTCTTCGACCATTTTCCTAAATTCTTGCTCAGCACATCCATCTCCGCAAATAACCGCTATCACATCTCTGATTTTGCCATCAAGGTTCTCAATTGAACTAAACAACTCCTCTAATCCATTATCAGGGATTAACCACCCATCGTAAAGGATTAGGAAGTGGTTTTGCATCTCAAATTTTGCCTTAAGTTCCTTTATCTCTTTTTCAGATGTTTGGAAGGCGCTGGGATCTTTACAGTTCATTACCACAGAAATTTTGACTTTACCGCGAACACTCTTTTTAAAATAATCAGCCAAAATTTCACTTACAGTAATCAAAACATCTACTTTTTTAATTAACAAAAATTCTACTACAGATATCGCTTTAACCACTATTTTTGGCACGTATGTTTGGACCATTAAAGAGTAAATTTCATGTGCGTCATAGACAACTTTCTTACATTTAAGTTTCCCTGCAAAGAGACCGGCAACTAATGTATCAAAATCATGACAATGTATTATGTCGAAATTCTCGGATAATAACCTGAAAAACGCGGCCATGTTGAAGAGAATCAAATAAAACATTAATTTTGAGGAATTGGAAAAACTCGTCCTTAGACGGAGTCTTTCTATTTTAATCCTTTCGTATTCCTCCTTTTTCTTAGAGATCCCCTCCCGATCCCAAGCCACCACACTGACATCATAACCGTTCCTCAGAAGACTCCCTGCTTCAGAAATCACACGTGTATCCGATTTGACAGAATCTTTAGCCAGCAACATGATAACTCTCTTTTTGTTCAAAATAAACTGCACATTCCCTAAATTTCTATAGCATATTATCCTTTATAATCTTGGGCGTTTTTAGTTGGCTGTGGCTTCATCAAAGATTCTTTTCAGTTTTTCATTTCGTTTTTTAATGGAAAACTTGCCTGTTTCGATCTCTCTCCGTGCGTTGCGTCCCATCTTCCGCCTTAAATCTTTATCCTCAATTAATACACTTACTTTTTTTGAAAGGTCTTTTGCAACGTCAGAATCAGTTTTTCTGATAGCTTTAAAGAAAGCTGGAGTATAATATATGAGACCCTTAGGTGTTCTCATGTAATAGGGCACTTTTCTTGACTTCTTGATCAGAAACCCAGTTTCACCGTCTTTTACAATCTCCGAGTTTCCCCATACATTCGTGGCTATTATTGGCAATTCATAGCTCATTGCATCCAAAATCGTCATGCCAGGTGTTGTGTGGCCTGGAAACAAGAATATGTCTGCGGACTTGAACTCTTCTTCAAGCGAACTCCAAGTAAGTACTTGATCAATTATTCTTACCTTTTCTGAAAGATAACTATATTTCTGTCTAATATCGTAAGGGACAACCGACCTTATTACCAACTCTAGATTGTCATATTCTTTACTTAGAACCGCAAAAGACGCGAGGGCTTCTTTACCTCCTCTGAGGTCGAAACTGCCTTCTACATTAAAAACGTTAACGGTGCCAACGAACAACAATTTAACTTTATCGTTGTCATATTTTTTTACGAACTTTTTAGGATGAACAGCCAGTCGGACAGTCTCTATTTTTTCCTCAAACTTTTTGCAATCTAAATTCAAAAATAAACTCTTCTTTCCGACATCGCTCCATGGCATGATCTTTTTACAATATTTTGAGGCTAATAGCTTTTCAACGAAACGCCTGAAAAGTTCCATCTTCCCGTATGTTACTAACGCCCCTACGTGCTCTAAATCGACAACCCACGGTTCTTTTCTAAAGATTAAATGCTGAGACGAATAAGTTAGGTGTATATTCCTTGGTTTCTGCTTCTCTTTAGATTTATAATATAGATAATAAACTGCTGGACGAAAATAATCAAAAACCCCATTCAATCTGTTATATGTTAAATTTCTATTTATCAATCGAAAAGTGTTTTCTTTGTTCGAAGTTTCTAGCTTTTCATCTGTTACGAATTCATACCCGTCCGGTGGGTAATCTATTAGTTCCCTATATAAGGAATGTAAACTCCAGCCCCTAGCCCTTCCTTCCAAATATATTCTTTTCATCATTACGCACTTTAATGCAGGAGCCTAGCGGGGTTTCCAGCTACAATGGCATTGTCAGGAACATCTTTGGTAACTATAGCACCAGCTCCGATGAGAGCATTTTCTCCGATTGTTACGCCAGGTAAAATCACCACGCCAGATCCGATCGACGCACCCTTTTTTACTCTGATGGGCATTAGCTTCCATTCTCCCCTTACTTTGGGATATTTGTCATTAGTAAAAATTACACCAGGTGCAATAAAGACGTCATCTTCTATGGTTACTCCTGTAGGAATAAAGACGAAGGGTCTTATTTTGCAATTATCGCCTATCACCACCCCTTCCTCTATGTAAACATAAGCATCAATTTTGCAGTTTCTCCCTATTTTGCACTTGTAGAGATTTACTTGATCATGAATAACCGTGCCTTCACCAATCTCTACGTCTTTTATTAGAGAGAATTTTGACGATTTTCTATTTTTTTCTCTCGTAAGTTTATCCTCCAATAATTGGCGTTACCCTACGTTCTTGCAGACTTTTCCTCATTGCCTCAAGAACTGTTACGTTCATAGCTCCGGTGAGCGCACTATTGATGGGCGGGTCGTTGTTTTTAATGCGGTCGACGAAATGGTTTATCTCAGACTCAATTGTGTTATTTCGTTCAATTGATATTTCTCTTGTTTGACCATTTTCATATACTGTTATTGTCTGTTCAACTGCTTCCATTTTAATAGTGTTCTTTTTGCTTACGATAGTGGCTGTTCGTTGTCTGGTTCCATGATGTATCCAGCTCATGATTACCGAAGCAATAATATCCTCCGGAAAGTTAAATATAGCAAAGGCGACTTCTTCTAACCCAGCTTTCTTCCTTTCATAACTATGTGCATTTACATATACGTGGGTAGGCCACTCCTCAAAAATATGGTTCAAAATATCTACTGGATGAGGCGCCAAGTCAAAAATTATGTCTCTACCCGGCGGAGGAGGCATAAACGAGGCCCATCTCAGCTCAACGCATCTAATCCCGTTGACCACCTTTTTTTCAACTAATTCCTTAACTTTATTAATAGCATTGTTAAACCTGAAAATATGACCAATTAATAGAACTGAACTATTTTTTTCGGCGTATCTAGCAAGTCTAAATGCGTCACCAGAACTTAAACACATAGGCTTTTCAAGTAATACGTGTTTTCCTGCCGCAATAGCTTTTGTCGCAATTTCATAATGGGTTTCGTTCGGAGTAGCTACGTGTACCCCAGTAATTTTAGGGTCATTAAGTATTTCATTATAGTTCTTTTTGAGCATTGAATTTGATAATAAGAACTTTTCACTAACTCGCAGCAACTTTTCAGGAGATACATCCGCTACCGCCAAGAGTCTTACATCCTGTCGTTTCTTTGATAAAGCTAAGTACTCACCGATTAGCTTGGTTCCCCAATAGCCTGCACCAATAACAGCTAGATTAATCATTTCTTACCCCTGATTTTTCGGCCACTATTATGAAACTCCAACATAGTTGTCTTAATGGTGTTTTCAGTAATAATTCATCAAGATAATATACGTAGTCAATAATGCTTAATTTTTTTAAGCCGTTTGAGATGCCAAAGGACTTGTAAAGAATTGGTAAGATATGAGAGAACATATAGTAGTAACTTGCTTTTATAACTTTGAACTTTAGTTCAACTTGTCTTTTTAAGAAAAAAGGAATAAACGGTCTCTCACCTGAAGTGTGTACGTTTGTGGGGAAAAACTTCCGTCCCATAAATGCTATAGGGTTTAATAAACCAGGCTCAAGTAAAATCAGAACTCCCTTCTCCTTCAAGACTTTGAATATTTGAACCAGCATAACATTCCAATTAGAAATATGATGAAGAGTTGACCTACATACGATGGAGCTGAATGAATTATTTCTAAATGGAAGGAATTCTGCGTCACATACCATAAATTCACAGTTATTCGATTTTTTTAATCTTAACGCCTTTATTAATTGAGGTTTAGCTATGTCAATTCCAACCAAATACTCAACAGTATTTTTTAGTCTTAATGCGTCTCCTCCGCCACCAATGCCGATAATTAAGCATCGAGTACCACGTAAATATTCAGAAAAATACTTTTCAATATCCCCTTCAGCGCCTTTTTGTTGTAAATGCTTCATGGCCTCTCTATCCCATTGTTCTCCCCAATCGGGTCTTCCTTTTTTTACCTTTTCGGAGTAAACTTCAACCTCTGTTTTCTTGTATTTCAAATTATTTCTTTTAATCTAATATTCCCTCTAGTTTTTAATTTTACTCGCAAGATGCATACCAGTAAGATATTTAGATAGTAAGCCGAGAAATAGAGAAGCAACCAAAGAGAAGACAAGACCAAAAACCCATATAAATTATTCCTCAAAGCAAATCTTATCGTAAAACTCATGAATCTTCTCTGAAATATATCTTATCTCGTCGGTTGTAAGATTGGGATACATAGGTATACTAAGGCATGTGTTAGAGACACGTTCACTTTGAGGATATTCTCCACCCTTAAACTTAAACAATTGCCTGTAAATCGGTTGCAAATGTATCGGTAACGGATAATGAACACCGCATTGAATTCCATTGTCTTCCAGCCATTTCTTAAGTTCGTCTCGTTTTTTCACTCTAATTACGTAAAGATGATGCACGGGTTTAACATATGAATTTCCGGCGGGAGGAAGAACAACCTCATCCAAATCCGAAAGCAATTCGTCATAGAGGGCAGCGTTTCTCCTTCTTTTTTCGTTCCATCCATCAAGTTTTTTAAGTTGTATTCTACCTATCGCAGCGTTCACAGTGTTTAATCTCGTCGTATACCCAACTACATCGTGTACATACTTCGCCTTTCTTCCACAATCCCTAAGTTTGCCAATAACTTCTGCTACTTCCTCGTTGTTAGTTGTTACCATTCCACCATCTCCACAGACTGTCATGTTTTTCGAAGGGTAAAAAGAGAAACAACCCACATCCCCAATAGCCCCAGTTTTTGATCCTCTGTACTCAGCTCCATGAGCTTGGCAGGCATCCTCCAATACTCTGACTTCATGATCCTCGGCGATTTCCATTATGCGCTCCATATCGGACGGATAGCCATACAGATGCACCGGAATAATAGCTTTAGTGTGCTTCGTAATCTTCCTTCGTATCTGGTCAGGATCAACATTATAGGTATTGGCATTTATATCTGCAAATACGGGAGTAGCACCTACGTGAAGAATTACATTTGCAGTTGCAACAAATGAGAATGAAGTAGTAACTACTCGGTCTTGTTCTCCTACACCTAATGCTATGATAGAAAGGTGTAAAGCATCAGTTCCGGAACTTGTTGATACAGCGTATTTGACTCTACAGTATCTAGCAAATTCTTCTTCGAACTTATAGACATCTTCACCCAACACAAAACGTTCATTCCGCAACGCCTTCAAAGCAGCCTTTTCCATTTCTTTATCAAAAGTGGGGTTTGCCAAGGGAATCTGTGGAACATTACGGGGAATCATACTTTACTCAGAACTCTCTCCTTTTTTATGAGACCTTCGTTTGAAAGAAACAGTTTCTAAAAGTAATCCTAGGCCATAAGCGAAATGTTCGGTGAAGTATAAAATCGGACAAACGATAAGCAATTTTAGATTCTTCTTTGAGAATGAAATCTTTATTGAAAATCCTAGCAATAACAAAAAATAAATGAAAATTCCTGAGATCCACGCGGTGAATAACATTGTGCTGTTTAAAAAAAGTAATGCGAAAAATGTAAACAAATATGCCACAAACAATTCTGGTATTAGATATACTAACCTAATTGAATTCGGATGCTTTTTGATTATCTGCATTCTACTTCGCCCATAGTTAAACATCTGCCAGAAGAAGTCCTTCAGTTTTTCACGCCTATAACGGTAAATACAAGTTGCAGGCGTATGAAGTAACTTATAGCCTGCTTTTCTTATTCTTAAATTAAGTTCCGCGTCGTCGCCTGAGGGTAAGGCAGGATCAAAAAACCCAACTTTTTCAAAAATTTCTCGTCTATAGGCAGTAAAAGAAATAGAATCAGAAAACTGTTCTCCATGAAACTCCATATGTTGATGCATTGCTGATCCGCCAAGCTTAGTGCTTGTGATACATTCTATGTACTGGGCAATAGATGTTGATTGATCTACAGGTATTCCATCTTTGCATCCAACACCTGCTATATTATTTTCAGAATCTTGCAGCTTAGTCGACAATACCCGGATGAAGTCTTTTTCTGCAACAGCATGACCAGAAAAATTAATAATTATGTCCCCTGAAGCACTTTTTATACCAATATTTCTTCCAACCGAAGTATTAGCTCCATCCGCAAAAATCAAACGTATATTTGCGTATTTTTTCTGCAATTTCTTAACAATATCAACTGTCTTATCGACGGAACCACCGTCTATGACTATTAATTCAAACTTATCGTTAGGATAATCTGATTTTTCTAATGATTCAATACATGTAAAAATGTGTTTTTCCGCATTTTTTGTAGGAATTATAACCGACACGAACGCCGAACTTCCGAGCAAATCTCTTCTTCCAAGATTAAGGTCGTATTTAACTACAATCGTCCATCATTCGCTTATTTACCGCAACGTATTTCGGTACCATTTGATTGTCCTCTTGAGTCCTTCCTTCAAATCAGTTTTTGCTTCAAACCCAAATTCTTCTTTAGCTTTACTGGTTTCAAGACATCTTCGCGGTTGTCCGTCTGGCTTCGAAGTATCCCAAACAATTTTTCCTTTATATCCAACAAGTTCAGCTATTAAATTGACCAGTTCTCTTATTGTAATTTCCCTGCCAGCACCTAAATTCACAGGGTCTGGCTTATTGTATTTCTCGGTTGCTAAAAGAATCCCTTCAGCTGCGTCCTTTACATACAAAAACTCTCTAGAAACCTTTCCCGTACCCCAAACACCAACTTCTTTTTTTACATCTAATTTTGCATCAACCATCTTCTTTATGAGCGCCGGAATCACATGCGAACGTTCGGGGTCAAAATTGTCCCTTGGTCCATATAGGTTAACTTGTAACAGATAGATAGCGTTAAAACCATATTGTTCTCTATAGGCTTGAGCCTGAACCAGCAGAATTTTCTTAGCAACACCATAGGGTGCATTTGTTTCTTCCGGATAGCCATTCCATAAGTCTTCTTCTCTGAAAGGAACTGGAGTATACTTTGGATACGCACACACTGTTCCCAACGCAACAAATTTTTGCACTCCTTCTTGTCTAGCAGCCTCCATCATCTGAACGCCCATCATAGTATTATCATAGAACAATGTCGCTGGATTTTGCTTGTTAAATCCTATTCCGCCAACCCTTGCGGCTAAGTGGATAACAACATCTATATTGTCAACAGCCTTCACGCAGTTATCCCATCTTCTCAAGTCAAGTTTTTTACTTCTTGGAACACGAATATTTTCACGATTGACCCCTCTTTCCCGTATCAGCTTCTCAACTATAAACGACCCCAAGAATCCAGCTCCGCCTGTTATCAGTATCTTCTTATCCGTCCAAAAGTTCAAACTAATCTACTTTCCACCATCTACTAGGAAACTTCTTTTTTAGAATTTCATAGCCTTCGCCTACAGGGTCTAGACCAGCATTTTTCATGTCAGCGTCCACCATTATCTTCACCAAATCTTCGAATTTAATCTTAGGCAACCACCCTAATTCTTTGCGAGCCTTTTTTGAATCAGCCACTAAATTTTCAACTTCAGTTGGCCTAAAATACCTAGGATCAATTTTTACATAATCTTCAAAGTTAAGACCAACATAAGAAAAGGCACATTCAACAAATTCCCTAACAGAATGCGCTTCGTCAACACCTATAACATAATCTTCAGGCGCATCACACTGCAAAATCTTCCACATCGCTTCCACATATTCAGGAGCATACCCCCAATCGCGCTTTGCTTTAAGGTTTCCCAAATAGAGAACTTTCTGTTTACCAGCCAAAATGTTTGCTATTGCCTGAGTTATCTTTCTTGTTACAAAAGTTTCACCTCTACGAGGCGATTCATGATTAAATAAAATGCCATTGCAAGCAAACAGATTGTAACCTTCTCTATAGTTAATGGTTGTCCAATACGCAGAGACCTTCGCAATTGCATAAGGACTCCTCGGTCTGAAAGGCGTGTCTTCGTTTTGAGGAGGAGGAGAACTCCCAAACATCTCACTGCTGGACGCTTGATAAAACTTGACATTATTTCCGCTTCTTCTAATAGCTTCCAAAATCCTTGTTGTACCCAAGGCAGTAACGTTTCCTGTATATTCTGGAATATCAAAACTTACTCGGACATGGCTCTGAGCACCTAAATGATAAATCTCATGCGGCTTAATGTTATAGACTATATAAGATATTTGCTCAGAATCTGAAAGATCCCCGTAATGAAGGAAAAGTTTTGCCTCAGGCTCATGTGGATCAACATAGATATGATCTATCCTAGCAGTATTGAAAGTGCTAGCTCTTCTAATGATCCCATGCACTTCATAACCTTTGGAAAGCAAAAACTCCGCTAGATAAGAGCCATCTTGCCCAGTTATTCCCGTGATAAGAGATTTTTTCATTAAATCACTTTCTCAAAGATTCTTATTGCGTTTTGGTCTTGTCTTCATTTGATTTTTTTACTAGGTTGCTGTTCTTTAATTTTTTGAGCCACTGTTCTTGTCAACTCTTGCAATTATTCTTGCTATAGCGTATAGGGTTATGGCTGTTGACAAAACGAAGCAGCCTATTAGAATAAAAGCCATAGAAGCCAATGCAATATTTGTCACAATGCGATGCTCCAAGGCGTAAATCTGCAGCATCCAAACTCCAAATCCCAAGCCCGCAAACAAACACAACAGCCCAGGTAGCCCCAGCAGTGTCAACGGCTTTTCCTCCACAATAATCCTGACAATAGACATTAGCACACCAATGCCGTGCTTGACTGGGTGCTCCGTGGAAGTGGCTACATCACCGTTACTGTATTTGCACGAGCTGGGAACCTCGCAGATTTTCAAATCGTTTTTGTCGGCTTTCAACAGTATTTCGACGCTTGCGCCCATGCCAGTCTCAATGGGGCTTAGACGCTCTAACGCGTGGCGGTTGTACGCTCTGAAACCGCTCTGGGCATCGCTGAGACCGTTCTTTGATGAACCATTAACCAGCTTTGTTATTAGTTGGGCACCAAATCGCCTGTAAAAAGGCATCTCGTTAGTTCCATGTTTATCGATAAACCGGCTGCCGATCACCAAATCAGCCTTGCCTTGGACAATAGGCTTCACAACGTTGGGAATTTCCTCAGGATTATGCTGTCCGTCAGCGTCTAGGGTAACCAACACGTCAGCATCCAACTCACGGGCACGCATGAACAGGCTCTGAATGGAAGCGCCATAACCCAAATTCTGCTTATGACGAACAACATCAGCACCCAAACGTTTAGCAATCGCCCCCGTCATATCGTTAGAACCGTCGTCACAAACCACGACCGCATCCGCGTATTTCTGGGTCCCTAAGACCACCCGCGCAATCATCGCTTCTTCATTAAACGCTGGAATACCCACAACAACAAACGGTTTGGCTCCAGCAACCACCATCTTATCCAAGATTACTTCGCTGTCTTCAACTTCCAACAACAATTCCACCTTCATACACATAAACTGATATACGACCAAAATCCTGCACTCTAACAAAACTCTCTGGCACTGAAATGCCATACCAGCCAATTGGCTCATTCCACCAAACAAAAAGTACACGGCTAAAATCATGCCCAAAACCCGTATTTACGGCTGAATTGACATCAGTCTCAAAATGCACAATCACATGAGACTTATCTAAATACAATTCGCCCCAACGCAAAAAAGCATGCTGCAAAGCCACACATGAAACCGCATCTAAATGGCCATTGAGCCAACCCATAGCCTCAACAACGTTGTTCACATCCTCATATGGGACCGTGGGACTAGTCGAAAAGTACAGGTAGGTACCAGAAACAACAGGCACACTCGCATTCGCATAAACCATCAACACGGGCGTAGCCAAATAAGCAGCGCCTAACGAGAACGTTAACAGAACCATTGTTGCAGCTTTCTTATCAAAAAACCACGAAGAAAACCGTATGTTTCTTTCACGAAACTTGCTCAACAATCTTCCAAACCCGCTAACCGCGTAGAACGTGAAAGGATAAACGAGCATAAACATCCAACGGTGCCAATACTGCAAAGCAGCGAAAGGAAGAAGCAAGCAGCCGAAAGCGCCAACCAATAACAAGCCCGTCCATAAATCTAAAACGCCGTTCCTGAAGAAGCCTTTCACAACCAGAAAGATATAGGGCAGAAACAAAACAGCAAAGAGAAGACCGACGCTCAAAGCCAAATTCGAGTAACTCGCATAAGAGTCGACAGAAGATTGAATGTGTAGATAATCAACCAAGAATGACAAGCCGCCAACCTTAGCATCCACAGCATCACCGGCGCTAATAACGTTTGTCTCAGCTGCATAACGAACGGGAAAGAACCTCAAACCCATGCCTACTAAGAAAACGGTCAAGGCTGGAAGAGCCGCCAACCCCAAACGAATAGACCCAGAATCCAGTTGCCTCTTAACCAGCCGCCAAACCAGCAAGCCCAAAACCACCACCAGCAAAGTCACCGCAGCATACCCATGAGCAAAAACACTCAACAAAGAAAGCAAAGCAAAGAGCACAAAGCCACGTTTAGAGTTAACTTCCTTAACGTAAGACAAAGCAAACAACAAAATGCCCAAGCCCAAAGTGTTACGCAGCAAATCCCAACTTATCCTCAGGGAAGCTAACTGCAACGCAAAGAAAAGCCCAGTCAACACGCCCATGCGCAGGTTCCAACCTAACATTTTCCTTGAGAACCAGTAGACGCCAGCCACGTTCAAACCAAACAGTAGAGGCGCAACAATCTTCAACATCAGAAACGGGTCAGCCTGCAAGAGACTGTGCAGCGATACAATAAGTGCGTACAGCAGCCAAGAAGAAGTAAAGATTCTACTCCAATGAGCTAGGACCACACCGCTTTCCATTGCAGCCGCATAATGAATCGTATCGAAGCCTATGGGAAGAGGAAAAGCTAAGAGTTCTGGTACTAATCTGACAAAGAAACCGATAGAAAGGCACGCGAGCAACGCTTTGCGGTCTGTTAAGTTAACGCCGCTCAAAAAATGCGGAAAGTTAGGCTTAAGCATGGTGAGTCTCGCTAAAAACTTCAGTTTCGATTTGCAATTTTGATTCTTCACTGAATAAGACATTCAATTCTTTTTTTGCCAATTGCGATTGGTTAAACCGAAAGCGAGCCTTTTTTGTCTGTTTTTGCCCAAGTTCTAGGTCTGCGCAAAACAATAAGGATCATAGCATATAACGCGATGAAGGCTTGGAAGCTCCAGTAGAAGTAAACAAAAGGAAGCCAAAGGAGACTCCTAACTTTCCGCGGTTTAGAGACGTAAATCAAAGCGATACCGCAAATAAGCATTGTGAGAGTCGTGGTTAATGTTGCAAACTGCACGAGATAACACCATAAGATATCAAGAGGCAAAAATGTGAAAAACGCCCAAAACATCGCCATATAAGGCATTAATGAAGCAATCAGAATGAAAGGCCCGAAAAGCGTTGTCTCAGCGTCGAAGCTTATTCTGCTTAATCTAGTCATCAATCGACCATATTTTATAGCCACTTCCATGGTGCCTCTGAACCATCTTGTGCGCTGCTTAAACAACGTTTTCAGATTTGAAGGGCTTTCCTGCCATGCAACCACATCGGAAGCGTATCTGATTTTATAGTTATTCTCCACAAGCTTGGCAGAAATCTCCATGTCTTCAGACAAGACAGCTTCGTCGAAACCTTCCAACTTTTCTAAAACGTCGCGTCGAATAAACTGGCAGCTTCCTTTCAAGTGAACAAACAAATTTAACACATCTTTGCCTCGAAGGTAAGCCTCACACCACACGGCCTCTTCATAAGATATGAACTGCGTCAGCATGTTTTCCTTGGAGTTAAGAGACAGAGTTTTGCCTTGTACGGCAGCAACCTTTGGATCTTCAAAATATTCAAGTACAGCCATCAGCGCATCGGCATCAGGAACGTTGTCTGCGTCAAATACTGCAACAATTTCGCCTTTTGCATGCTTAAGTCCATAATTCAAGGCTGACGGCTTGCCGTTAGAAAAAGGCTTCTGTAGAATTTTCACGTTAGCATGCTTTTTAGCATAATTCATGCAAATATCGAGGGTCTTATCGGTCGACCCATCTTCAATGATAATAATCTGTCTCTTTGAGGCGGGATAATTCAGCTTCGAAAGTGAAGTGAGTAATCTGTCTATGACGTTCTCTTCATTTTTAACTGGCACGACAATTGAAAATGAGGGCAAAAGCTTACGTGGGACACTTTTTTTCTGCTGCTTTTGCCGATTTTTGCAGAAATCTTTAACGCCAGTAGCCAAAATAGGCACATTGTAAAGTGCCCAAAGGCATACAGTTAGGAGCACGCCGACTAAGACGAATCCGATGATGTCTAGTATCATGTGATGTACTCCTTAAAGTGTAATCGTGGATCACGTTTTAAAGGTTTTAGGTTCATTAATACACATTACAGCTAAGAAATTTATGAAGGATAAATCAGACGGCCAACTTTCAGCGGAAGTGTTACCCCATTTCTGAGCTAACAAACTGAGCTTTTGGGCGCGCGGAAGACCAATTTCTCTAAAGGCCCGTGAGAAACTGCTTTCTAGAGACCTTTCCAGTTTCCTTATGACTACAAGGAGGTTTTTGGCTAAAGTGACACTACGGATTTTACTTGTAACTTTTATCGTTAAATCGACAAGCACCCTGTCAATCCTAGGTAAAGCTCTGAACCACACGCCAGCGCGTATGGCCTTCAACTTCAGCTTTATCAATTGCGTTTTTTTAAGGAATCTGGAAGTGTTTCTCTGCAATACAGTCTTGGGCATAATCGTTTATACCTTCTCAATTCTTGCTTCTTAATTCTTATTTCACATCTATATGCTGACCGTTAATCTTGAGCTAAGTATAATAAAAAATTTTCTGATTTGTAAATACATATTTTAAATATGTAAACTCTGACAGAAAGCGAAAAAGAAGCAAGCTTTGAACATAAATCAGCATATTTTTTGAAAATGGTAATTCTGTCTAAGCATATATTGAGCAGTTTAATTGGATGGTTTTGCCTTCAAACCATGTTTTGCTTAGTGAAGAGAATATTAAATTCAGTTATTTTTGGGAAAGCGCCAAATATGAGCGGCGAGAGAGCAGTAAGGTAACTAAGCAAATTTTCAAAGTAAGAACTGAGGTGCATTAACAAGAATATTGAAGGGGTAGTCAAGGGCGATGTCAGCGCAACTAAGGCTGTTTCATGAACTCAATGAATTCGGCGAGGCTTCTCTGCTGCAAGGTGTAATTTGACCGCTTTTCTTCACCCAAAGTCGAAGAAGACTTTGAGCCATAGTCATGTCCAGGATAAACTTCTACATCATCGCTAAGCTTTAAGAGTTTGTTAAAAAGGCTGTTGTACATGCTTCTGGAGTTTCCGCCAGGCAGGTCTGTTCTGCCGCATTCTCCCACGAACAGCGTGTCGCCCGTCAACAGTTTCTTTTTGTCCACTAGCAGGCATATGCTGTCAGGGGTGTGCCCCGGCGTGTAGATTACCTTTATTGGGACGTTGCCTACGTGTATAACGTCGCCATCATCCACCGTGACATCAGCGTTGATTCTTGATAGCTTATGCGCAACGGTTTTAGCGCCGAATATTGAATGGAGTTCCTCGTTGCCGACTGTGTGGTCAGAATGGCCGTGCGTGTTAATTACGTACTTCAGTTTCAAATTTTCCGTTTTCAGTATGCGAATTATTTCGCCTGCGTTAAAGCTTGAATCAACCACAGCCGCCTCGCGCGTAGTTTCATCTGCTATGATATACGAGAAGTTGTCGCCGTGCTGCTGAACCTGCCTGAAAAACATAAAGCTTCAACCGTAAAGATTGCCAATCCAACACTTAAAAACATATCTTGAAGCAGCAAAAGCTGAAAGTCTGGTCGAAATAAGCGAAAAATGACTTGTCCAATTTTCTGAGATGTGGTGCATGCCCAAAGTTATTTCTATCACATCTCCACAATGAAGCTTTTTGAAGCAGGCGGTTATCTAAATGAATTTGAGAACTTGGCTGGGACACACTTTATTCAATGTTGGGTTTTGGACGTTTTTCTGGGGAGCCTTTGAGTTGGCATATCAGTCTCCAAGCCACCCGATATGGTCAGGCACCTTAGGATTTCCCATTCCACACCACTACATCATTGGCGCAATACTAGCCTACGTCGGCTATATACTAATAACATTCACCAAAAGCGTAAGAGAGAGAATTAAAAGAAAAGTCACAAAAATGCACGCGCCCTAACTGAACACAACTAGAGCTAATGTTTTCTTCTGTAGAGTACGACTGCTAATAGTGCGGCTGCCAATAGTATTGCCATCACGATTAATAGAAGAACAATTGGCGATGGCAACTTCGGAATAGTCGAGGTGAATGTTACAATTTCATTTATGTCTGCATCGTTCACGGTTACTGTCCCCGACGACGGAGAAGCCGTGTAACCAGTGGGCGAAGTTACAGAGAAGTCATAGACGCCGGGCGACACGCTGAAGATGATAGAGTTGGAAGTAGAACTCTGAAGCTGAGCGTTGAGGGTTACCGTCCAATTGGTTCCAGAAGGCAAGCCTGACGCGGTGAAGGACACGGAATAATTTTGCGCGTTCGGTGAAGACCCAAAAGCGTAAACTAAGTGGTCATATGAGCCGACGTAGACTACGCCGTTGGCAACAGCAGGAGAAGAAATCACAATGTCACAGGTTTCGTAGCTCCATACGTATGCGCCTGTAGAAGCGTTCAAGGCATAAACCTTGCCGTCCCATGAACCTACATAGACTACGCCGCTTGCAACAGCAGGAGAAGAAGCCACATCACCGCCGGTTGTATAGCTCCACATAAAATCGCCTGTCGTAGCGTTCAAGGCATAAACGTTGTTGTCGTCTGAACCAACGTAAACCACACCATCCGCAACAGCAGGAGAAGAGGACACAGTGCCATCAGTTTTGTAGCTCCACACGAGAGCGCCAGTAGAAGCGTTCAAAGCGTAAACCTTGCCATCATATGAACCCACGAAGACCGTGTCCTTAGCTACAGCAGGAGAAGAAATCACCACGCCGTCGGTTGTGTAGTTCCACACGAAAGCTCCTGTTGTAGCGTTCAAGGCATAAACATTGTTGTCCAATGAGCCTATGTAAACCAAGCCGCCAGAAACAGCAGGAGAAGACAAATGGATCTGATTCCCAGTTGTGTAGTTCCACACGAGAGCGCCTGTGGTAGCATTCAAGGCATAAACATTGCTATCCTCTGAGCCCACGTAAACTAGACCGCCAACAACAGCAGGAGAAGAAACCACTGGACCATTGGTTTCGTAGCTCCATACGTACGCGCCTGTAGAAGCGTTCAAGGCATAAACCTTGAAGTCATATGAGCCAATGTAAACTACGTCGTTGGCAACAGCAGGAGAAGACAACATGACCATATTACCGGTTTCGTAGCTCCACACGACAACACTAGTGAATTCATCCAAAGCGACAGTGCCAGTAAAAGCGTCTAAAGCATAAACAATGCCATTGTATGAGCCAATGTAAACTAGACCGCCAACAACAGCAGGAGAAGAATCCACTATGCCGCCGGTTGTATAGCTCCATACAAAATCGCCTGTAGAAGCGTTCAAAGCATAAGCCTTGCCGTCCCATGAACCTACATAGACTACGCCGTTGGCAACAGCAGGCGTAGAAATCACCATGTCACCAGTTGTGTAGCTCCACACGTATGCGCCTGTCGTAGCGTTCAAAGCGTAAACGTTGTTGTCGTCTGAACCAACGTAAACCACACCATCCGCAACAGCAGGAGAAGAAGCCACCATATCACCTGTTTCGTAGCTCCACACAAAAATGCCGGTAGTACCATCCAAAGCGTAAACGTTGCCGTCACAGGAGCCAATGTAGACTACGTCGTTGGCAACAGCAGGAGAAGAAAACACAGGACCGCTGGTAGTATAGCTCCATACGTACGTGCCTGTAGAAGCGTTCAAGGCATAAACCTTGGAGTCGTCTGAGCCCACGTAAACCACGCCGCCAGCAACAGCAGGAGAAGAAATCACCATGTCACCAGTTGTGTAGCTCCACACGTATGCGCCTGTCGTAGCGTTCAAAGCATAAACGTTGAAGTCAAATGAGCCAATGTAAACTAAACCATCCGCAACAGCAGGAGAAGACAACATTATCATGGCGCCTGTTTCGTAGCTCCATACGTACGTGCCTGTAGAAGCGTTCAAAGCGTAAACACTATTATCTTCTGAGGCTGCATAGACCAGACCGTTAGACACAGCGAGAGCAGAATCCACGTAGTAGCCTGTTTCGTAGCTCCATATATACGCGCCAGTTGTAGCGTTCAAAGCGTAAACATGATTATCTTCTGAGCCCACGTAGACTTTTCCGTCAGCCACAGCAGCAGTAGATAACACATTGCCGCCTGTTTTATATTTCCATACGCGTGTTCCGTCAGAAGCGTTCAAAGCGTAAACATTATCATCCAATGAGCCTATGTAAACCAAGCCGCCAGCAACAGCAGGAGAATCCACTGGACCGCCAGTGTTGAATCTCCACAGGGTTTGGTTTGTGCTTGGCGCTATTGAATTAGAATTGCCACTATGTGACAGATCGTGGTGGAACATGGGCCATGTGTCTGCAATAGACTGTGCGCTGGAAAATTCAGAGACGCTGTTTGAGTTGGTTGTTCCCCAAAAAATCAATACTAAAAACAATACAACCAAGGCTAAGCAAATAGTTGCTTTTCTTTTAATTTTTCTCCATCCTCCTTTCTGGAATGCTTAGACAAGGGTGTTGACGGCAAAGGCAAGACTGATAGTAGCAGATCAAGACGGGCATTTAAATATGATTATTCTGTCGGTCGCTAATAGATTAAAAATTCGATAAAAGAGTTGCTTTCAAAAACGGGCGTTTTAAAGTTTAATCGTGGTGCGGAGGGTGGGACTTGAACCCACGAAGGCCTGCGCCAGAGGATCTTAAGTCCTCCCCCTTGTCTTAGGCTTTGTCTGGCCGCCTATTTAGACCTGGCTCGGGTACCCCCGCACCAACCCTACACTTCACGCTCAGTATAGTTTAAGTTTTTTGCATGCACAAGCGGCATTAAGTTAAAATCTGTAGGCTGTTAAAGTGGTCTGGTTGAAGTTGAAAACGCGGGGTGGGTAGCTCAGTACGGATAGAGCATCACCCTCCTAAGTTCTTAAAGAATGTTGACCTAGCCTTAATGGTTGAATAGTCAAAGTTTCCATGAATGTAAGAAGCCTATTAAGAAATAATGTTGCGGGCAGAACAACAAGATAGAAATTTTGAAATAAACAGAGAGACACAACACAGTTCTAAGCCATTCTAACGGTTTATAGGCTGTTTTTAGGCTCTGAAATGATGTTTATATTGTGTTTTATTATGTATTGGATTTTTGAAAGCCATATACACTTTATTCGCCATAATTATTAACATAGGAAAACTTTGAAATTTAATCCAGCCAAATCAGCTTTGAAAGCTTTATAAATTCAGCCCTACAACAAAATTCTGCTGGTGAAATGTATGATAGTAGAAATAACAAATATTGTAGCTGGACTGATACTGGCAATGGGTATTCTACCGAATATACCCGCTGTAGGGAAGAGCTTAGAAAAAGTAGCTAAATGGCTAGGCGGATTCCAAACGATCATTGGAGTAATAGCCATAGTGGTTGGGATTCTGTACTTTGGTTTGCAAGGAATAGTTGCAATAGCAGCTGGATTGATTTTGGCTGTGGGTCTTCTGCCAAACATACCTGCTATAGGGAAGGACTTAGCTAAAGTTGTTAAATGGCTAGGTGGATTCCAAACCATAATTGGCATAATAGCAATAGTAATCGGAATTTGGGGACTCTTAATTTAATTCCTTTTTCTATTTCATTTTTTGTTATGACCATGTAGACTAAAGTATCAATACAAGCTACTTCACAAATCATAAAAGCAGATAACAAGATTTTTGGAGAGCGAGAGTGAATTGGCATTTCTTTCTTGATTATTTTCTTTTTATTAGATAGACTAACAAGCCCAAACCAGCAGCGAACACCGTCACTACGATAGCCATACCTATGATTATTTCAAGCTGTTCTGTTTGTTGAGGTTCTTGATAAGGCGTTGAGGTTGGTGTTGATGTTGGTTCTGGAGAAGGGGTTGACTGTATAGAATTAACAGTAAAAATGATTGAAGCATTTGCATCACTGTGATAGGTAAATCCAAACATTGCTACTCTAATATTCACAGTACCAATAGCCATAATCTGTAGTTCATGCTTTCCCTCAGGAATATCTGTTAGAGTAATATTGAACTCTAGAAAATCAAAGTATGAATCGCTTTTTGAATCCCAAAAATACAAATCCTGTTTCTCAGCCTGCCAATCACCTTTATAGTAAACTTGGGTAAGTTGAGACCTTACAGATTCAATTGCTTGTGGTGCAGAGACGCTAAAAATCAATGAAATTGAATTGGCATTGGTTACAGAATTATTTTGAGGAGAGGAAATTGAGATTTCTGGTGGAGTTATTTCTGGTTCATAGTCTTCATAGTAGGATTGAACGGGTTCAGGTATTAGTTGAGCCTGCACCCCTGTCATATAGATGTTTAGAGTTGCTATTACTAACCTTAAGATGAGTGTTAGTGCTAATGCTTTTCTTTTCATAAGCACCAAATAACAATATGTTAAACTAACCCTTAGCTTTTGTGATTATGCTTTTACTGAGTTTAGATTTTCTGAGCTGCACATATTTTTAATTCATTTTTCTATTTCATTTTTTGTTATGACTATGTAGACTATTATAGCATTTTTCAGTAAAGTTTTCTAGACGCTCCAAAACTGTTCTTTAATGAATTTTGTAACTTGAAATATGTCAATAGAAGTATCTTCCATAAATCATAAAAGCAGATAAAAACAATATTGATTTTTGGTTCTGATCCACCTTAGAGGAGGTGAGAGAAGTAAATAAGAATAAAAAACTACTAGGAATTGCTTTGGCTTTTGTATTCTTGGCTATGCTGGCAGCTCCAGTAATAGCTAAATCATCAAACAAAGTTCCTGCTGAGGCTGTAATATATACTACGGGATTTGATCCAACTACACTTGATATCAGAGTAACAGATGACGGGATAGAGCACATTATATATTTGGAGATGTGGGGTATAATTGAGCTTTATCAAGGTGATAATCCAACTCCAATAATAGTTGAGTGGGTTGACATCTGTGAAGGACTCTACAATCCAAGAAGCAACAAAGGCATATGGCGATTTGATGAAGTCTGGACCATAGATGGTAGTCCTGCATTTGTTGGAACCGACCATGTAAAAGTGGAGGGGCCATTAATTGCACCAGAAGCTATGAAATCACACATGGTACTTCATGGCGTTGGTGATTACGAAGGACAAGTTCTCAACCTATGGTTTGAGCCTGTAGCAACACTAGCAGGAACCTGGTTAAAGCCATAAATTCAAAACCTTGAACTATTGACCCCTATTTTTCTCTTTTTCTATTTCATTTTTTGTTATGACTATGTTTTTTAACTAAGTTTTCCAGTCCTCCCAGAATTGTTCTTTAATGGTCATTAAATACTCTAAAGGCTCCAAGGGACCTGCCTAAAGTTAGGTAGTGAGGTGAAAAGTTAAAATGGTGAAGATAAAGTGCGTAAAGATGCAGTGCCCAATATGTGGAAGCTCAGGGTCATGTCAAATGTTTCTTAATAGAGAGGGCAGAATACGCTATGCTAGAGTTAGAAATTACAGCCATATTAATAGAGAATCTCATAAGCCACAGTTTACCTATTGCAGGCTGGAAGATTTAAACGCTTTAGAAACTTTATTAAAATCTCTTAACTTTCAATTCCCTATAGCTACAGCTCAAAATGAAACAGTAGGTCAAAGTGGTCATAAATCTACTGCTCAAATACATAAAAGTGGTCAAGCAGATTTAGCCTCTGTTCTGCAATTCAAGGGGGCGGGTAGCTCAGTACGGATAGAGCATCACCCTCCTAAGGTGGGGGTCGTGGGTTCGAATCCCACCCCGCCCGTTACGGACACACCCCGGACGGTTTTGGAGATTTTTGCGTTTGTTATTTGCGTTTTCTGAAGATTTTGCAGTTGTTGTAATCGCATACGTATTCAAAGCCTGACTCTACGAGTTCGCAGGTTTCTTTCTCTGTTTTGGCGACTTTGGCTGTGTATTCGTCATCTTTGAAGGTGATAAGCTGTGTGTAGATGAGGGTATTTTTGATGTTTCTGTGTCCGAGGAGTTGCATGACGTGGAGGATGTCTTTTGTTTTGTGGTATTCCATCGTGGCTTTCCAGTGTCTGAATGTATGGAAGGATATTTGCATTATTCGTGGGTTCTTGAGTTTAGCTGAGATTCTTTTGCGCTGTCGTTGGTAGCTTTTTCTCATTGCGTCTTGGTTGATTCTGAAGACTTTGTTGGTTGTCTTGGGTAGCTCGTTGAGCATGTTTACGAGTTTGGTGGATATGGGTAGGTTTCTAGGGTTGCTTCCTTTTTCTGGTGTAACGCGCACGGAATTGTTTACTAAGTCTATGTCTGTCCAGCAGAGATGGCATGCTTCACCGCATCTTACGCCTGTTTCTTTCAATAGTTGCAGGAAAGTCGTCATTCGTTTGTTACATCCGGCTATTAGTTGGTCGATTTCGGTTTCTGTTGGGATGAATGGAAGCTTTCGGATTTTCTTGTAGAATGGCGGCGTCCACTTTAATCCTTGCATTTGGAGGAAGCTTGTGTAGGCGTCTATTGCGTTGGCTTTTCTGCCTATGCTCCATTTCTGCTTTGAGACTGTTTCTTTGATGGATTCTGAGTCGTAGAGGTTGGCTCCGAGTTTTGTTAGGCGTTTGAGGAGTTTGGTTCTTCCTTTGATTGTGGATTTGGCGTAGCCTTGCTTTAGCATCCAGAAGCTGTATTCCACGATTTTGCCTTTGACATCTAATGATTTTTCTGTGGCTCCCGCTGGCCCTTCTCTAAGCGGCTTTATCTCTGCCAAATTTTTCACTAACTGCCCATGGGCTTTCGGCGTAGCGCCTATTTGGCAAGTAAAACCTAAGCTCGAAGCCGTACAAAAACGTTTGGCGAAGCCATCTTCAGAAAAGCGGAAGCCACAATCACAGCACAAATAGCGCTGAACATCGCCAAAATTAGTTTTGCGCATGCCATCTTTCCATGTCTTCTGCGAACCACATTGCGGACATTGAGCCACTTCTGAAAAATCACCCCTTTAGCTAATTGGTGAATTATGGTTTTGCTGCGCTTCATAAATCGCCACGTAAACGTTCAATTCCGGGAAAAACCTTAAAGCACGTATAGGTGGGTTCTCATTAGAATGCTCGCGTTTTCGTGCTTCAGTTCGGGCTATAGCTAATAGAGAGCCAAATTCGGTTGTTTTCTCGTTTGGTGCTATCACTAAAGCCTTAAGCGTTCCGACTTAGCCTCCAAAGAACTTGGTTTCGTTCCAGACTTGCCAGGTTATCTGTCTGTATACGGTTAAAGATAAGGTGAGTTCTGAAACCAATTTTCACATGGATGTCTGTGTTTGTTGATGGGCAATTCAAGGTCAGATGCAATGCCGTTCCAACCACATTTTTCCTTTGTTCGTGACGCGCCAAAAGGGATGTTCATATTCGATAAGTTGGGCACCGTTCAAATCCTGTATGTATTTCTTTATGGTTGTATCTGTAGCTCCGCCTTCTGTAATTTCCCATTTAATGTGATGGCTAAGAGCTTGGAGGGTTGCTCCTTTCTCTTGGGCTGCCAGCCATCGAACGATTTCTTTAAGAACATTTGCTCGTTCACTTTGCGGCATAGTCAACTTCCTCCCTGATAATGGGTTTGATTATTATTTGACCGTCGACCTCCATTGTGACGGCTTCCACTTTGCCATGTTTCTCTTCCAAGAAGTCAAGCCATGATTTTGGTAAGGTTACACCCTTACTCGAATTGCCGAATGCGATTATTTTCCGGACGATTGGCAAGTTTGTATTCCTCTTCTTAGAGAATAACAAGAAAATATTTATTATACATTTTGTAACGTATAGTAATCGCAAATAATCGACACTTAAATTGCTGGGCGATTATAACATGAGAAAAAGAAAGCTTTCAAATGCTGAAAAAGTGTTCCGAGCTTTGATAGAATTTGGTCCATTGAGCAAATGGGAGCTAAAAAATAGAACTTCTATGCCTTATCCTCGTGTCAACGAAGCAATAAAAAGCTTGGAAAGGGCTAATTATGTTCGCGTTGTTGATAAACAGATTTCACAGAAGAATTTAACAATGAAAATTTATGGCCTAACTTTTAAGGGAGCTCTCAAGCATTTAGCCTCAATTGAATTAGCTCGTCCCAGAACAATTGGCAAACCGGAAGAAACGATAGAAGACTTCAGAAAACGACTCATAGTTGAGTACAAAAGATATTTTGAACAAACAAAAGAAATAACAGATTTCATCCATTTCCATAATGAACAGCTCGACTTCACTATATTTCAGGAGATTGAATGGCTTTCAAATAGTTACGGTCTAATTGCCTACGAAATGATTCTTGAAATCTCAAAATCTATTCTCACTTCAAGCTCAGCATATCCATTTAGCAAGATGGCTGGACAGCAAAACTCGGAACAAAGGGAACTGCGAAAAAGAATCAATATGTTTAAGCAGAAGCCCTTCCTAAGGAATATGACAATATTCATCGATTCAGGGCAAGGGCAAAGAGAAGAACAAGAAATAGACTTTCTATCTGATGACATAAACAGATTGAGACATTTAGAAATGGAGTTTTCCCTTCTTAGAAAAGGTGAGAACGAATTTCTGAAACGCGCTTTTGCATATTCTTTTCTTGAAAGGGTAGCTTTTATGAAACGAAAAAAAGGACCCGGCAATAAGTCTTTGCGAAAGTTTGCCAAGAATTTACTAAAAATAAGAAAAGAACAAGAAATAACCCCTTTGGAAAATGTAGTACGAGAACTTGGCGATTTTGGGCTCTAAAAAGACAAAAGATAAGTTTCTGTAGAAAAAAGTAGTCTCAAAACAAATCAGCTTCAAATTTAACTGCAGTGTTAAAAACCTTCTTTTGTTGTAGGTTGTTTTCTTTCAGCCTTTCACTATATTGTTGAATTATTTTTAGCCGAGTTGGTATACATAAGCAAATTGTTTTTTACTTATCTAATAAGCGCAAAGTTTATTAGCTTAGGTGTCATTTCCTTTTTATGGTGTCTGTATGAGTAGTGGTGTCCCAGATTGGATTATGCGGCGTTACGATATTCTGTGGGATTCTTTTGATGGTTCTACCTTCAGATTTGAAGATGCAGCCAAGTTGTTGATGGATAAGAATAAGGATGCGTGGGAGCAGGTACCAGTTTTTCTTTCTGAGCTTCGTAAAGCTGGTTTGCTTTTGGTTGAATCTGACGTGAGGGATGCGCGGCAGAAGCTGTACCGCTTGAAAAGTTTGGAGAAGACGATTGAGGAGAAGTTGGGGCGTGGCGACATTGATGCGTTGCTGAAGCGGGCGGCTGACCTTATCAGGACACGAGTGGATTACAAGTTTATTCTGATATTGCTTTTTATGAAGCGCATTAGTGACAAGTGGGAGATGGAGTATGAGGAGGCGTACAAGGAGGCGTTGGCTGATGGCCTAACTGAAGAACAGGCGAAAGCCGAAGCTAAACGCGAGGAGTATCACCTTTTCAATTTGCCTGAAGAATTCCTGTGGAAAAACCTTCGGAAAAACGTCAGTGGTCTAACAGAACAGTTCTCAAAAGCCTTGAAAGCGATTGCTGAGCGGAACCCCGAGCTGAAAGATGTTGTTGATAGCGTTGATTTTGTGCAGTTTGCCAGCAGTCGCGAAAACGCAGAGACCCTTCGCCAGCTGGTGGAGCTTTTCAGTGAAAAAAAGCTGAATCACGTCTCGGCAGACGTGCTTGGTGATGCGTATGAATGGATTTTGAAGTATTTTGCGCCAACTAAAGCGAAAGAGGGTGAGATTTACACACCCCGTGAAGTAATAAGGTTGCTAATTGAGGTTTTAGACCCGAAACCATTGGAAAGTGTATATGACCCTGCTTGCGGTTCAGGTGGCATGTTGATTTCTGCTTTCAAGTATGTTGAGGAGAAAGAAGGGGTTGAAGAAGCTCAAAAGTTGTTCTTGTATGGACAGGAAGTTAATCAACGGACTATAGCTTTAGCGAAAATGAACATGTATATTCATGATATTCGTGACGCACACTTGGAGTTTGGGGATACTTTTCTTTATCCCAAGTTCAAGGAGGGTGATGACATTAAGCGATTCAGTGTGGTTGTGGCTAATCCGCCGTGGAACCAAGATGGCTATAACGAGGAAGTTTTAAAGAAGGGGGAATTCTGGAAGAAACGATTCCCTTATGGTTATGTGCCTCGGCAAACTGCTGACTGGGCTTGGATTCAGCACATGATGGCGTCAGCAGAAGACGATGGAAGCAGGGTAGGAATCGTAATTGATAACGGCTGCTTGTTCAGAGGTGGCAAAGAAAAATCGATTCGCTTAACTGTCCTGAGCGAGAAAAACGATTTTGTCGAATGCGTCATTTTGCTACCGCCGAAACTGTTTTACAACACAGGTGCACCAGGTGCTATTCTCATTTTTAACAAGCATAAGCCTGAAGAGCGAAAACGAAAAGTGCTTTTCATTAATGCTTCTGAGGAGTTTGAACAGCATCCTGACGTGCGAAAACTAAACATTCTCAGAGATAAAAACATAACAAAGATTGTGGATGCATACAGAGATTTCAATGAAGATGAGGGCTTTTCCAGAATTGTTTTCCTCGATGAAATCAAGCGAAATGATTACAACCTAAACGTGACATTATATGTAATGCCAATTGAAGAAAGAGAAGAAATTGACATTGCTAAAGAATATTCTGAGCTTAAGGAGCTGGAAAAAGAAAGACAAGGAGTCTCAGAAGAGCTTGAGAAGTATGTTTGTGGAATAGCCCAAGCAATTGGTGAGCCAGACTGATGTTTTACAAAGAAAAGAAACTTGAGGATAGCAGTGCTGGCAAGGCTCCAGAGGACTGGCAGTTCTCCAAGTTAGGCGAAATATTAACTCTCAGCAATGGAGAAAGACCTACTATTCTGGAAAATGGCACTATTCCCGTTTATGGTGCCAATGGTATAATGGGGTACACTTCTAAACCATTAGCTGAAAATGACTTTTCAATAATCATTGGAAGAGTTGGAGCTTCTGGAGAAGTCCATTTGGGAAAGGGTAAGATATGGATAAGTGATAATGCAATCTACAGCAAAAGCTATGATAGGAAAAGAGCAAATTTGCCTTTTCTCTTTTATCTTTTGAAGTTCAAAAATCTTGCTCAGTTTGCTTCCAAGACTACACACCCAATTATTACACAGACTTTTTTGAACAATTTCTCATTGAAATGTCCACCTCTGGAAGAACAACACAAGATTGTTAAGGTTCTTTCTTGTGTTGATTTGGCTATTCAAAAGACTGACGAGGTTATTGCCAAGATTGAACGTTTAAAGAAGGGATTGATGCAGCAGCTCCTAACAAAAGGCATAGGACACAAAGAGTTCAAAGACACAGAAATAGGGAAAATACCAAAAGAATGGGAAGTTGTTAATCTTGGAGATTTATCAATAGCTGAGATAGTCCTTGGGCAGTCTCCACCTTCATCAACATACAACAGTGAGAGAAAGGGTTTGCCCTTTTTGCAAGGAAAAATGGAATTTGGAGATATCTACCCTCAACCAACCACTTTCTGTTCTGAACCAGCCAAGATAGCTAAACCTAATGATATCTTGCTTTCTGTTAGGGCTCCAGTTGGAGCAGTAAATATTGCTCAAGATAGGTATTGCATAGGAAGAGGCCTATCAGCAATTAGACCAAACAAAACAATATTTAGTCATCTTTTTTTGTTCTACTATCTACGTTATGCTGAAAGAAGATTTAGTTTATTATCAATGGGCTCAACTTTTAAGGCAATTAGGAAAGCTGAGATTGAAAATTTTTCTGTGCCCTTGCCTACATTGAAGGAACAGCAACTAATTGCAGAAATACTTTCAACTGCAAATAACACGGCAGAGCTTGAAAGAAGAGAGAAAACAAAACTGGAAAGAGTCAAGCTGGGTTTGATGGATTTGCTTCTTACTGGCAAAGTGAGGGTAAAGGTGGCCGATTAGAATATGCCTCTGTTTAATGAAAAATCTCTCGTTGAGGATTATTTCCTTGAAAAACTCCAAGATGGCGGTTGGAGCTATGTTGCTGCTGACAATCTTGAAAGAGAAAACTTCGAAGAACCTCTACTTACTCCAGTTTTAATCCGTGCCTTGGAGAAAATAAATGGGGGCATTGGCGTAGGCGATGAGGAAATAAAGAAAGTTCTAAATGAGCTAAAACTAAGAACGAGTGGAAGCGAAGACGCCAAAAAAATCCTGAATTACTTTAAAGAGGGCGTGCCTGTTAAATTTGAAAAAGAGCGGGTGGTGAAATATGTCAAGCTCTTTGATTATGAGAACCTCCAGAACAACTATTTTACAATATCCAATCAAGTTATTCACCAAACCGGCGAAAAGCAAATTCGCCACGACATAATTCTCTACGTTAACGGCATCCCTCTTGTCAATATTGAATGCAAAAACCCAGCAAGTCTAACTGAAAACTGGTACAGCGCCTACAAGCAAATCAAGGGTTACGAAAAGGATGTACCAGAACCATACAAGTACATCCAGATAGGCGTAGCTGCGGAACAAACAGCACGCTATTTTCCAACAGCCCCTTGGCAAGAAGAAACACTAACCCACAAATGGCGAGAACCAAACAAAGACATAATCGACTCAACAATAGAAATGTTAACACCCCAAAACCTGCTAAACATAATCCGCACCTACCTTTTCATCCGCATAGAACACGGCGCAACCACAAAAGTAATCACGCGGTACATGCAGTATCGCGCTTCTGAACAAGTCTGCAACCGTGTCCTAAACCACATAAATCGCAAAGAGCCAAAAAACAAAGGTTTAGTGTGGCATTGGCAAGGCAGCGGCAAGACACTAACAATGATTTTCGCCGCAAACAAACTCTACCGCCACCCAACTCTCGCAAACCCAACAATATTCTTCGTCGTAGACCGCGAAGAACTCGAAACACAGCTCTTCGAAGAATTCTCAGCGCTTGACATAACCAGACCTGAAACCGTAGATTCCATATACGCCCTTAGAAAAATATTGGAGCACGACGAACATCGCGGAAAACGCGGTATCTTCATTACTCTAATCCACAAATTCCGACCCGAAGAACTTACTGAACTACAAAAAGAATTAGATGAACTAAGCAAAACACGCGAAACCGTCCAAAATAGAAAAAACGTTGTCCTTTTCATAGATGAAGCCCACCGAACTCAATACGGAATATTAGCAGCGCAAATGAAAGAAATCCTCAAAAGCGCTAATTCATTCGCCTTTACTGGCACGCCCATCGCAAAACTAGGGCGCGACACATACTCCGAATTCAGCTATCCACCAAAAGAGCTATACTTGGACAAGTACTTCATTACCGACTCAATCCAAGACGGCTTCACCCTGAAAATAGCTTATCAACCCCGACTTGAAGACGATGTCCACCTGAAAAAAGACATGCTTGATACTTTTATACAAGTGGAATTTGAAGAAATCCCTGAAGAATTCAGAGAGAAGACAGAAGAAAAAATCAAGCAAAAACTCAACACAGTAAAAGTTTTTCTCGAAAACACTGAACGCATCAGGCTTGTAGCCCAAGACATAGCTGCACACTTCACGGAAAACTTGGATGACAAGTTTAAGGCAATCGTCGTAGGAGTCAATCGTCTTGCCTGTGTACGATACAAACGCGCACTCGATAAACTGTTACCGAAAGAATACACTGAAGTCGTTATGAGCTATGACTACTTAAAAGACCCGCGAGAAATCCAAGACCACCACAAAGAATTAACGTCTCGTCACCACGGCAAAGATGACGACTCCATACGCAAGGACACAATAAGCAAGTACAAAGAAGAAACCTTACCCAAAATTCTCATAGTAACCGAAATGCTCCTAACGGGCTTCGACGCCCCGATACTTCAAACAATGTACCTTGACAAGCCACTAAAAGAACATCGCCTCCTTCAAGCCATAGCAAGAACAAACCGCCCATACAAAGACCTCAAAGAAGCAGGCCTCATAATTGACTATATAGGTATACTGAAAGAGTTTACCCGCGCCTTCGAAAACTACACCAAAGAAGACATAAAAGGAGTACTCATACCCACAGACGACCTTGCCAAAGACTTCAGCCAATTAATAAAGAAAACAATTGCTCTATTCGCAGACGTCCCCAAGGACAAATATGACCGCCAAACAATGCTCAAAGCCTTCGAAACCATAACAACAAACGAACAAGACACTAAAAAATTCCAGAAAAACTACCGCAACCTGAGAAGACTCTTTGAACTCTTAGGTCCTAACGCAGTAAAACTCCAAAAACTCAAAGACTACACTTGGCTCACACAAGTTTACAACTACTATCTGCGCCAAACAAGACAAGACTACTCAACCGAAGCTCGATACGCCCACAAATACTTCCAAAAAACACTAAAATACATCTACAAAACCACCGAACTATCCGAAATAGAAAAACAATACCCAACAATCCAATTCGACGCCGAATATCTCAAGAACCTTCAAGAAAAAGTCAAAACCAAAGAAGAAAAAGCCGCCAACATCCTTTTCACACTAAACCGCTTCATAATTATAGACAAAAAAAGAAGTCCCATATACGAAACCTTGGCAGAAAAAGTAGAGCATATATTAAAACTTTGGAAAGCAAAAACTAAAGACTTCGAAAGAATCTACAACGAAAGCGCCCAAATATTCCAAGAAATCCAACAACTCCAAAGCCGCCAAAAACAATTAGCCTTCACAGACCTTCAATATTCAATACTTCTAAATTTAGAAAAACCCCTCGGAACAGAAAAAACCCTAACCTCCGATGTTCAAGAGCTCACCAATCTTTTGCAGCCAACTATGTTCAAAGGATGGCAATACCAGCAAACTGCCAGAAAAACAATAGAACGTGAAATCCGCAAATACCTCAGAAAATACATCAAACAAAAACTAATAACACTCCCAGAAATGAACCAGCTCTACCAAAAAATCTTGGAAAGCGTGAAAACCTATGGATAAAACAGAACTAACGTTTAACGTCTCATACCGCAACGTAAAACACCCACGTCTCGAATTCAAAACAGGAACTCTGCTGATTGTACTACCCAAAGACGAAGAAACTCCAGAACAAATCCTCGAAAAATACCGACAATGGATAAACAAGAAACAGGAAACAATCAACGCAGCAATCCAACAAGCAAATACCAAGAGCCTCAACAAAACACGCACAGAAAAACACCTCAAAGACTTAGTCATAAAGATTGCAGTAACTTCTCAGGCTGAACTTAAAACAAGAATTAACAGAATATTCTTCAGAAGAATGAAGACAAAATGGGCCAGCCACAGCAAAAACAACAACCTAACCGTCAATACCCTTCTAAAATATCTCCCGGATGACCTCATTGAATACATAATCTATCACGAAATTGCTCATTCTTTTGAAAGAAAGCATAATCAACGCTTCTGGACGCTCATAGAAAGAAAATACCCAGACCACAATAACAAAGAGAAAGACTTACTCACGTACTGGTTCATAATCCAAAAGACAATCCAACAGAAAAGATAGAAGTAAATTAAGAAAGGGGTGCTTCCAAAGGCCATGAAACAGAAAATCTCAAACCTGTTTCAACGAATTAACAACATCAAATATGCCAGTTTCATCTTTCTTTTATTTTCTTCACTCCTCTCAGCTTCTATGTTCTTAAGATTGCATGGGGCTGCCCTTGATTGGGTCAAGTACGCTAACATCATATTTTACGTTCTGACCTATGCTGGGGGGTCCGTTGTTGCTCTTGCTTATTTCCTGCTAAGTATAGATTCGTTAAAACGAAATCCAGACACAAATCGGTATGTGTTGATTTTGCCCTTGACGGTGCTTTTCATTATCTGCGCCATTCTCTTTCTCGGTTCAGCTTGGGGTTTTCTTCCAGAATATATTTTTCAAACTCTTCCAGTTTTGTTCGCCTATCTGGTATATATAGCGGTATCAAGGCAAAAACCCCGCTCTTTAAAAACAAAATTCGCAGCGTTAATAGGTTTAGTATTGGTTATCAGCATATTGTTACCCAACATTACAGCTTATGCATGTAAGAATGATGTTCTATCTCAGGCAGAAAATCTTTCGACTCCTGAAGAAAAAGTGACTTTAATTGCTGGTTTTGTACGGAACACTTCAAACTTCAACATTTTCAGGTCATACAACGATTTTTGGAAATATCTCCTTGTCGGAACAGGAGTATGCCTTGAAATCGCAGTAGCAACACAAACACTTCTAAATGAAATAGAATTTAAAGCCAGAAAAGTGAGTTTACCTGGTGAAGACCACGCGTTTGTAGAAGTAAAAATTAATGGTACCTGGTTTGTTGTTGACCCAGGCTATAGCATCGTTGAACCCATAACAAGAGAGCAAAGAGCTGCCAAGAGAATAACAGAATTTGGAGCAATTTCTTATGTAATTACACAGTCTGGCTCCTCTTTCATAGAGCTAACCCAATATTATGTACCAACAGACACCCTAATAATCAGAGTAACAAAAGAAAATGAACCGCTTGCTAACGCTCAAGTTTATCTAAAACACCAGTTCATGAGCAGAACCCTGCAAATACCGAGTTCCGATACCACATTCTTCACAGACACAAACGGAGAAATCACCTTTAAACTGGGCGCTTTAGCGTATAATGAGAATGCCTCAGAATACGAATCATACTACTGGATATATGTTAACGATAAAAATACAGGTCAAAACGTAACCAGCAACGGAACAGGCGCTTTGCACGAAATCGAAATTAAGCTACCAAAATAGCCACGCATCATTGAAAATCAGAATTTATCCAATATAGATAAAGTGCTTCAGAAGAAAAGACCCTGTTTAACAAATCGGGGTTTACCATTTTAACTTTCACGAACGGCTGTTGAACATACTCTGTCAAATATCCCAACAGAACTTTCTTCTCCGCATCGCCTAATTTACTGAAAAAGCTTCGGCAATAAGCCTTAGACCTTGAAAACTCAAAATCGAACCCTTTTGCCTCCAAAAAGCTTCTCATCTTTGTTCCAATCGAAAGCTCATCCCGCACATAATCAACTCGGAGCATTCCCGCTTTCTCAAAAAATGGATTATACCTTGCCATAACCGCCAACGCCTCAACCACCTTAGCATCTACTCTGCGCAAAGTCTCTTTCACAAGGTAAGCCCCTAAGCCTATTCCTCTGAACTTCGGATGAATCACTACACGACTAATTCGAGCGATTTCCTCGTTAATCAAACGCGCCTTCTGCAAATCTCCAGCCGTAAATACATAGCGGTTACCGAACACCATGTTTCTCGGCTTCAAATTCAAATAAGAATGTGAATAAACGATTACTCCAATTAATTCTCCCTTATAGAGAAGCTTGTAGCAATCACTCATTCTGAGACTCGCAGACTCTTTCTCGTTTTTGCTGCGGTAATGAAAACGCTTAAGCTTCTTATAATCCTCGAAGCTTCCCTTCTCTATCTGCAAACCACTACAAACGCTGCACTGTTTCGGCTTAACCTCCTTCCTTTCAATGGTAACATCGCCTTCAAATCCCTTCCTAACCAAAATATCCGGCTGAAAATCCTCAAAAAGGTCGTCATGAGTCGTAGCTACAACAACCGTCTTGCCCAGTCGCCTCGCAATCTTCTGAAACAAATATGCAACAACCCTTGCCATGACACGGTCAAGCGAGGCACAAAACTCGTCAACCAACCAAACAGCCTTATCTCTGCAATTCACAAGTTTTGCCAGCTTGTAACGGTACTTCTGCCCGTCACTAAGCTCCTTAAACCTGCGCAAGAACAGAAAAGCATCATTCAACCCGCACAAACTCAAAATCTCAATAGCTTCCTTAATGTCTTTGCCGACGCCTTCCACAAGCGTTTCCTCAGGGTCAATCTGCAAATCACCAAGCTCCACAGCTTCTTCGCCATAGTAATTCTTGAAAGCCTTGAGTAGTAGCGTCTTGCCACCGCCAGAATCGCCCGTCACATAAATTAAATCGCCCCTTCGAAAAACAAGGCTAAAATGGTCAAAGACCACAAACCGCTTAGCCTCGTCCGCGCCCAGCCCAAACGCCTCACAAACAGCCAACGTCCTCTCTGTAACCTCAGCCTTCGTCGAAAATTCCACATGGCACTTAAGCGACAAAGGCTCGCCCTCATGCTTACCCTCCCATTCCCTGTCAAGCCGGTTGCTTTCAATCTTTGAAGCAAATTCTTCCGCGAGACGCTTCAGCTCATCATCATCACTTGGCTGGAAGGGCTCCCTCAACTTCAGCAAATTCTCAATCCTCAAGTCGCTCTCGTTCAAAAGCGACTTCAACAAATCCCTGCTCCCTTCCGATGCAATGCGATAGTACTCCTCAGCATCCAAAAACAAGTCATGCTCTCCACGAATCTTATTCATAACCTGCCTAATCAAACGCCGGTCAACTTCATCCACTGGTAACCGAACCACAGTGACCTGCTTCATACCTAATTCTTTAGCAGCTCTAAGCCTATGCTCACCATCAGCCACGACCAAATCTTTGTTCGTAATTATCGGAACCACGAACCCCCAGCGCCTGATGCTCTCTTTCAAAGCCTTAAACTGGCGCCTACTCTGCCGATTGGGATTCTGCCCATCCACTCTAAGGTGCTCTACGTCCACTAATTCAGCGGGCGGAATCTTTAGTTCAAGCTCCAGAAGCTTCACCTCTTAACTGCTGAATAATTGAAGCTCGCTCCGCAGTCAGACTTTCTGGACCGAGATAACAATATCCCAGCAAATAATCAGCCAAAGAAACATCGCTGCGACCGAAAAAACGGTGATTATCCACTTCATATTGATTCTTCATTATCTCCATTTCTTCTTCAACCGTGCAAGGAATCGCCTCGGTCGCTTCACCTATTGCTGAGACTTTATAATGCGCGTGCCCAAACAACCCACCCTTCTCGCCACACCATAAAACAACATCAATCTTCTGAACATAGTCAACGGAAAAAGCCTTCTCTAACTTTCTAAGACGCCGCACAAACAACCTACTTTTTGAAACTCCCACGCTTATGCCTCCGCCTCGTTCTCGACATTATCAGCTCTCTTAAGGGATTTCATTGGAACAGTAGGTTGCAAAACCCCCTCTTCAACCATATGACGAATCGCCTCCTTGACAATTTCATGCTCCAAAGCTACGCCCTCTGCGCTATTTCGCAGTGGCCTCATAACCTCTTCATACCGCCGTAGCAACTCAATTATCTCGGCTCCACGTTCATTCACTTCCTGCCTTTGGCTAAACTGGTTCTCCAGCACACTTAGCCTTCTCAGAAAACTGCGCCTATTCATAAATTTCCTCTCCATACTTCGCCATAATCTCCTCATACCTCCACCTAGCCTGTTTCAACTCTTTCTCTACGCAATCTTCAACAGCAAAACCCTTGCTCGATAACCCCTGAACTCGCTTAGCAACATCATTGTACCTCTTAACATCCGCCTTCTCCTCATCTGAAAGAACAGCGGTTACCCGAATCAGCTTCTCAATAACCTTGTGAAACGTCTCGATAATTCCACTTTCATCAGCGTTCAAAGCAGCCAAGCATTCCTCTCTAACCTCATCGTTAGAAACTGGGTCACAGCCCCTCAAGTCAAACCAGCTTACAGTGTTGTTCTTGTCTCCGTAGCCGAGTTCCCGCGCCTTCATCCGCAAAACCCTCATCTGTTTGCTGAAATAATCGTTTTCACTTTCAATCAGAAGACCAAAATCGACAGGCGGCACCTCCTCCTCAAGAGGCTTAAGCCTCGCCTCCAACTCTTCTATACGCTTAAGAACAGAAGCTTTCAATGCAAAGAACCTCCATCCCATTTACGCTTCTGCTGTTTCTCCGCAACCTCTTCCAGCCTATCCAGCCGCTCCAGAACCTCCTTAGCCTGAACAATATTTCCATGAATTTCCAGAGAATCAAGAACCGTCCTAAGCGCTCCCACACGAGCGTTATCATTACTCGCCTTAAGATAAATCGACCAAGCCGCCTTCTGCACCGCATTCAACTTCTGCTCAACCACCTCAACAAAACCCGCATACTTCTCCAAACCCAAAAGCATGGGAACCCACTTCGCCCTACGCTCCCAATCACTCCACAAACACCGCTCAGAAACACCATACTTCGCAGCCAACTGCCCAACCACAGCCGCAGGATGAAGACCAGTACTAACAGCATCCAACATCTCCGCCCGCCGCTTCAACAGCTTTAGCTCCACAGGGTATCCCCCTAATTTACTCAAACCTGAGTAATAGTTCTCCAACACCATGGAGAAAAGACAACATAATGCTTGGTTTAGCGAGACAGCTTTCCAAGAGACACCACAAAATGAGACATCAATAATTAATAATACATTTCAGACAAATAAAAATTGCTACCAAAGGTTCTAGACAAACTATCTACATAACTGTAATTATGGAAAAATATTTTCTTCCAGCAACTACCTCTTTGTTTCATTTACAAAGCCTTTTCTTGTTTTCTTTCTGGCAAAGAAAAACGCGGTCACTATCAATGTAAGTATCACTATTGTCACCGCTGAAAAAAGAATATAAGGTAACTGCGTTGGTTCCCTTGATAACGACCATATTCTCAGGTCAGGATCGCATAACGTGGCTTCATACATACAACCTACGGTCACTATCTCTACCGCACCATCTCCGTCTACATCACCCGTGCCAATGTTCCAACCAGTAACCCCGTCCCCAATGGTCCAATCTTTTTCTATTCTCAGCGTTACCACTTCTCCATTCCAACTCCATATTCTAAGTTGAGCCTGTTCTGGAGGAGTATTTTCATCACTGAAGCCCCCATAGACTCCAACGAATCCACTAGTAACTACATCCTCGTATCCATCTCCGTCTACATCGTCTATGGATATAGACTTGACTTCAGTAATGTCTTCAGTTGCCCATTCATAGCTTTTCTCCAACATCAAGTTTGTACCGCTCCAGTTCCAGATTCTAAGTTGAGCATTAATCTTTTCGGCGTCGTAGGTGAATCCCCCGGTTACTATTTCTAGAGTGCCATCGCCGTCAACATCACCGCTTTTCAAATTATTGATTACAGTGTTTCCTAAAGGATTTCCAGCAATGTCTACCCCGTAACCCTCTTCCACCATAAACCATTCCTCACTCTTTTCTAGAGAAATTACTTCTCCATTCCAATGCCAAACGCATATTTGGGCTCTGCTGTTCTTCAGACCATTGGTATAACCCCCAGTCACTATCTCCACCTCGCCATCGTTATTCAAATCAACGGCGTAGACAGAGTTTGCGATGGCCCCATCGGCAGTACCCCACTCTACGGTCTTCTTCAAAACAAGCGCGGTTCCATCCCATTGCCATACAGCGAGTTGTGCAGACGATTTGTTATCGTTGGTAACTCTTCCCACCGTCAGTATCTCTGCCCCCCCGTCCTTATCCACATCGCTGACGAAAATTGAATTGACCGATATTCCTTCATAGCTCGCTCTCAAAGTTAAGACTTCACCGGTCCAACTCATTAGTCTGAGTGAAGCATAACTACCCGTAGTATTTGCAACCATGCCGCCTAAGATTATTTCGGTCAAACCGTCGCCATCTGAGTCAGCAGCATAAATAGAAGCGATAGCTCCCGCCCAATTCTCGCTCGCCTCAAGCTTAAAGCTTTGCCCATTCCAATTCCAAATCCTAAATGGAGCCTCAACTCCAGTTCTTGTATCATCGGAGACATAATACATAATTCCTCCCGTAATCATTTCCAATACACCATCGCTGTCAACATCCCCAACAAAAAAGTTATGTGTCCCAAAATTGCAGGTGCCACCCACACCGTAGGTTTCCCAATGCTGTTCCCATTCCAAGACTAACCTATCCGATGGCGTCTCAGCACCTCCAAAGAATGGCAAACAGAAAGCTGTGATCAATAGAATAAATATAACATGTTTGCAGTGAAAGCGCACCAATTATACCATCCTAGTAAGCAATAGACTTGCCTAGAAAAAATGTCACAAGAATCTTAAAGTTTTCTGAAATCTATATTCTGAAAGCCTGAGTTATCCATAATTCTCTTCTCGAATAGCTTTCTGAAACAAATCTTTAACCGCATTGTTCATGTTACTTGAGTAGTAAGGCTTAACAATCTTCTCAGCAAACTCCTTGAGCAGAACCGCTGAAAAATCATGAAAAGTCAAATCAACCAAAAGATCAATTTCAGTGCCTAGGACCGCTACTTTCTTTTTCATACACAATCATAATTTCAAGGTTTAAAGCGTAAAACCCTAAAAAGGCAAGTGTTATACCGACTATTCAGCACAGGGGAGAGAGCCAAGTTAAAGTGATTCTTAACCATGAATCCGCTTAAGCGTGAACGCCCACAATCTACTCTCATGGAATTATTAACTGAAAAAAGAACCAAGCTGTGATTGCTTACTCGCAGTTTTCTCTTTTGCGCGTTTCTGCTCTTCTGACAACAAGCCAAGCCTTTCAATCAAATACAAGCAATTCTCTGGAGCATACCCATGAAAGTGGTTGTTGAAATACCCATAGACCTTCTTAACATTCGCAGCCGCAGCTTCCACCTTAGGAACCCACTCATCAAGCTCCGCCTTTTCATAGAGGTAATCAAACCAAGGTCTTTCTCCTCTTCCATGCCACCTGAAATACGTGAAATCAGCTGTCAAATGCACTTCAGGCGGCAAAAGCGGCTCATCAACGTTAGTGTAGGCAATATTGTACTCTTTCAGAAGACTCCACGTTTCGTTTCTCATCCAAGACAAATTGCGAAACTCCACTGCATACTTAAACAAGGGGTCAAGAAGCTCGAAAAACGATTTAAGATTTTCAGGGTTGTAGTCATACTTTGGCGGAAGCTGAATTAGCATGCATGCGAGTTTACCGTCTAACTGCAGAGGACGCATCAATTCCAAGTAAGCTTCCAAATCCGCTTTTATGTCTTCTTTCAATCCAAGCTTCTTGTCATGCGTAATCACCTTTGGAAGTTTTGCTGCAAAAACAAAATCTGAGGGCGAATAGCGTAACCAGCCCATAACCATGCCCTTTGAAGGATAACGATAAAATGTAGAATCAATCTCCACCGTCTTGAATACGCGAGAATAAGCTCGAAGCTTTCTCTTTTCACCTTTCTGGTAAAAATGTCCTTCCCATTCTCCATAGCTCCATCCAGAAGTACCCAAGAAAATGTTTTCTTTGCTCACATAACCGCCTCCAAAGCCTCAGCCACTTCATCAACACTATTATAGGTCTTGTCAGGAACTTTTAAAAGCAGTTCTGACAGGTGGACCCGTTGGTCCAAGGTTAAATCGATTACCTTCCAGCCCTGATTCTCAATCAACTCCCATTTCGACAAAGGAAACTGCGCATCCTCAGATAGAACAGCCCTCGCAGAGTCAACACCTGTAAAATCCGTTACTGGAATAAACGTTCCAGTCTTCTTATATTGCATATACCGCGCTGCATCAGAATTCATCCTAACACCATGATAAGACAAAGCCGCAATCCGAGGACTAATGCTTTCAATCTCTTGATCTACAGCCAAAAGCTCGTCATCCGTGAACTGGTAAATATTATGCTTCCCTTTCCCGAACAGGCGAGTGTAAACAATATCGGATTCGACACTCGGCGTTTCTATTGACAAATCAACACATTGTATCGCATTTAAATCCCGCATCAGGTCAATCGCAGCTGCCGTTAGGGGTGCCCTTACCTCCAAAACGAGGCGAACGCCTCTCAGGTTCGAGGAAGAAAGGAAGTCTCTTGCTCTATCTACTTCTTCTTGATTCATAACATAGCTGGCTGGAGTTTCCAGAACTAAGAAAGGCGCGTCAAGAATCCCGCAATAAGCAATCATTCTACTAAGTACGTAGTATGCTTCATTGACTGGTTTTAAACCTATTCTGTGGGTGAGGTCCTGATGGCAACGCACGGCAAACGTGAAGTTTTCAGGCACTATCCTTCGCCATTGCTCAACCATTCGCGTGTCAGGGTACTCATAGAAAGTGTAGTTGACTTCGACAAAATTGAAAACTTCCGAGTAAGCCTTCAGCGGAGGCTTGTTCGGAACCTTGAAGTAAGCCCAGCCGCCCGTCCCAACAAGATAATCAGTCAAAGACCGCACTCTCTACACGCTATTTTAGCCGAAACTACTCATTAACCTAATCCCCATTCTCGCTCTTCACTTTTACTCTACTCTCCCCCCTGCGCCAGAAAGTCGTTTCAGTGATAGCTTAAAAACGGTTAGACAAGCACTGTTTTAACCCCTCAACAAACTGGGAGAAGTGAGAGAATTGCCTCAAAAGACGTTAGTCAAGACCACACCATCTCAATCGCTGCTTTCGCTGAACATGCGAAACGTAAACCAGTTGTTTCCCGGCTTCGCTATTGGAGACTTTGCAGTCCTCTACGGGTCTCAATCAGTTTTATCTTTATCATCACTCCTATGCGTCAGAGCTCAACTGCCAACTCAGCTTGGAGGCTTAGGAAGCAACGTTATATTCATCGATGGCGGAAACACGTTCAGACTCTACCAAGTAGCTCGGCTCGCCAGGCTCTATCAGCTTGACCCTAAACAGACGCTGGAGCGCATCTACATTTCCAGAGCATTCACAGCATATCAGATGACCACGCTTATACTTGAGAAACTGAAAGAAACCGTCAAACGATACGACGCTAAACTCGTCATAATTTCTGATATCGCAGCGTTCTTTTTAGACAAAGACGTTCCAGAGGAGGAAGCACGCAAAGTTTTCAGTCAAGTCACTGCTTATCTTTCAGATTTTGCCAAAGAAAACCAACTGGTACTAATCGCCACTTACCCTCCACATCAAGATACAAGAAGGAACAACTATCTTCACGCATTGACTTGCGGGAGAGCAAACGTAGTCATATCTCTCAAGCAGACAAAGTACGACCGAGAACTCGTTTTGGAGAAGCACCCCCACTATGTGTTAGGCGTTGCAGAATTTTCCTCTGAAAACCTGACACTAACCGATTTCATGGAGGCATGGCAATGGGCAAGACCGTAGAGTCCTACCGTATGGCGTTAGAAGATGAAATCCGCAGATGGAACGGCTTCTCAAAAGCGCTACGTACTGAAGACCGCGAAGCCTTTGAAGCGTTAATGGATGCTTGCAGACTCTTCGCTTCAGCAGGAAGCAACGCTACTCAGCCAATACTCTTTGAGCCTATGGTCATGTCTATTCTGCTTTTTCAACAAAAGAAACTGCACCGATTAGAGAAGGCATTGGATGCAACCACGCACCAGTCCAACCCTCCCTAAGCGCGTTAAAGGTTGGCTCTTTGACGTTTACCCTTCTGATTTCGGCGAAGTCGCAGTTTGGATTATCAGCGAGAACGGGGAAAGAGTTAGGCTTACGGATAAGTTTCAGCCCAAAATCTACGTTTCAGGAAAGCAAGAAGACATAGAACGATTAGCCAGCCAATTCTACTCAAGCCAAGCCATAGCGTCTTGGAATTTTGCTTACAAGTACGCTCACCCAACAGACACTGAAAAATCAAAAGTCTTGGAAATTTCCCTCAAAGACTGCAGAAGAACGTCTTCATTTACTCGTAGTATTCTGAAAAAGGGGGATTATCTGCAGTATGAGGTGCATAACTGCGACTTGCACGGCGACAGAGCTTACCTATTCAGCCACGACTTGTTTCCACTTGCATTCATGGAGGTCGAAGCTGAAAAAACAAGATTGAAATACACGCTTTTGGATTCTGTAGAAAGCACAGATTACGCAGTTCCGCCTTTGAGGATAACGAAACTTGAAGTTGACATTGCGAAAAAAGGCAAAATTGCGAGCTTCAAAGACCCAATAGGCAAAATGGTTGTAACTCAAGCTGGTAAACAAATAGCCATAGATGAAACTGCAGAAGAAGATAAGCTACTAAAACTCGTTAGTACCGTCAAAACATTGGATCCTGACATCATTTTGACACATGGAGGAGACTCCTACCTTTTCCCTTATCTTATACACAGAGCCACAATCAACAACGTTCTGGCCAAGTTCATCCTGAGCAGAGATGAAGTTCCTTTTGTTCCGAAAATAGCGCAGGGCAGAACCTTCTTCTCGTACGGGCGCACATTCTATAAAGCGCCTGCAATGCGGCTTTTCGGAAGAGTCCACATTGACAGAAGCAACACTTTTGTTCTGAATGAGGCTGATTTTGACGGATTAATCGAGATTGCAAGGACTTGTAGAGTGCCTTTGCACACTGCCTCGCGTTCATCAATAGGCTCAAGCATGTCTTCGCTTCAGTTTTATCAGGCTGTAAGGGATGAGGTTTTGATTCCGAGAAACAAGAGCATACCTGAGGCTTTCAAGTCTGCTTATGAGCTTCTTGTTGGAGATCGCGGAGGCTTCGTTTATGAACCGCAAGTTGGCATTCATGAGGGCGTCGGCGAAGTGGATTTTTCCTCAATGTATCCGGTTCTAATGGTGAAGAAAAATATTTCTGCTGAAACCGTCTTGTGCAAATGCTGCCCAAACTCGCGACTACACATCCCAGAGCTTAATTATCACATCTGCGAGAAGCGAAAAGGCATCGTTCCCAAAGCGTTGCACCTTGTTGTCACTAAAAGATTGCATTACAAGCGAATGAGAGGAGAAGTTCAAGACCCTGCGCTCAAAGAAGTTTATGATAAGCGGCAGGCTGCTTTAAAATGGATTCTCGTAACGTGCTTTGGCTATCTGGGCTATAGAAACGCTAAGTTTGGCACTGTTGACGGTCACATGGGCGTTTGCGCTTTTGGCAGAGACGCGTTTCTTAGAGCTGCGCGTATGGCAGAGGCGCGAGGTTTCATGGTTATTCATGGAATCGTTGACTCTCTATGGCTGAAGAAGGAAAACGCGACTATCACAGAGTATAACGATTTGTGTAAAGAAGTAAGCGAGAAGATAGGTGTTCCCTTGAATTTTGAAGGACGCTACAAATGGATAGTTTTTCTTCCCTCCAAGATGCATCCCAACATTGGCGTCTTAAACAGGTATTACGGGGTTATGGAAAACGGCAAGGTAAAAGTCAGAGGCATAGAAGTTCGTCGCAGAGATACCCCACGGTTTGTTTACAACGCTCAGATGGAGATGATCAATGTCTTAGCTTCTGCAGACGACTCTAAACAGTTTATGAGAAAAATCCCTGAGGCGCTGAAAGTAGTGAAGGAATACAGACGTAGACTGCTCGATGGAGACGTGCCCATATGGGATTTAATCATCACTAAGCACTTGTCAAAGCATCCGAAAAAGTATAAGCAACGAGTAAGCCAAGTTATCGCCGCAGAGCAATTAATGAAGGAAGGCGCTGAAGTTCACGCAGGCAAAAACATCAGATTCCTTTTCACAAGCGCTGAAGACAAACGCCACGAACGCCGAGTCAAAGCAGAACAACTGATTGAAAATGGCGTGAATCCAGATACAAGAAAGTATTTGCTTCTTTTGTATGCTTCAGCGGCAAGCATTCTAAGCTTTTCAGGCTACACGGCAAAATCAGTCTATGATGCAGTTCGAGGGTATTACCGAAAAAGAATTACTGATTATTAACTCATCTTCAATGGCAAATACAAAAAAGGGAATTTGCGGGAGAAATCGCGTGGAGACATCCAGAAATAAACCTTTTCCAAAACGCTGCGTTTTACCAAAATTCAAAAGCAACATTAATAAGAGTCCATTGTTCAGTTTTTGAGATAATGATACCTTTATTGGGCGTCAACTGGCAAGGTCTTCCTCCGTACTATTCCCTCAGCGAAAGAGACACCGATGTCTTGTCCCTTATAGAGGAGGAAAACTTAACCATATTCACGTTCGACGGGTTAAAGCGAAGACTAGGCTTGCATCCTGAAACGCTTTCGCGCATACTCAGCCGCCTTGAAGAAGAAGGCATGGTGGAAAAAACCCCTGAAGGCTACAAGGTCACACCTAAAATCACCAGACTGAAACTCAACCCCACACGCCGCGAAACGCAAAACGTATCCCTGCTGCAAACCTTCTTACCCTCCAACATGCTGACTCAACAATTAATCTCGGAGCTAAAAGGAAAATGGTTCGGCATCCTACGCTGGCTAGGCATATCAGAAACCAGCGAAGGCGTCACGCTGAAATGGGTCACCGAAGACGGCGGAATCATAATCGGCGCAAATATATCAGGAACCGAGCTCAACATAGAGGCCAAATTCTTAAGCGACAACAGCCTCGACTTAGCCTTGAAAGCCACGTACCAGCTGATGGCGCAAATAGGTAAACTCTATTCAGGCACGCGGCTGGCGAGACACGTAGCCTACTACAGCGGCGACAATCTCTATCTGAGGCCCGCGTAACGCTGTGACCGACTTTTCGCGCTCCTTAGTCAACAAATACAATTGCATCCTATTCTTTTTAGGTGAAAGTAAACATGAGTCAGTTAGTCGATCCTTTAGAAGTGTTAAAATCCATTTCGGACGCCACAACCGCGCTTGTTCAAAAACTTGCCAAGTCCATAGTCAGCGTAAACTCGCGAATGTCACGAGGCACAGGCGTAGTCTTAAACAAAGACGGTTACATACTCACATGCAACCACGCCATCGCCGGATGCAACAAAGTCAAAATAGGTCAAGGACAAAAAACCTACGACGCACACATAGTCGGCACAGACTCCTATAATGATATAACGCTGCTTAAAACCGAAAAAAACCTCGACTTCCAGCCTATCGAACTAGGCGATTCTTCCAAGTTAAGCACAGGTCAATTCGTCTTAGCCCTTGCTAACCCATTCAACAGGCAACAACCAACCGCAACCACAGGAATAATCACAAACCCAGACGGCACACTCCGCGGCTTACGCGGAACAGCCATGGAAAACATAATCGCAACCGACGCCAAACTGAACCCAGGCTTCTCAGGTGGGCCACTCGTAGACGCTCAGGGCAAATTGATAGGCATAAACACCGCTTACGTCTGGTCACGCGGCATAGCCATCCCGGTGAACAAGGCAAAAACCATAGCTGACAGGCTTATGAGCGGGCGCGCAATCAAAAAAGCCTATTTGGGCATAGTTGCCAACAGCGTTGTAATTCCCAGAGAAATCGGGGAGCAAACAGGCTTAGACCAAGACAGCGGAGTCATGATATTTTCGGTTGAGCGAGGTTCACCAGCAAAAAAAGCAAACTTAGCCATGGGCGATGTGATAGTAGGGTTCAACGGAAAACCCGTCACAAACTTCTACGACTTGCCACGACTTTTAACTGAAGACGTTATCGGAAAAGAAACGCAACTCACAATAATTCGCAGAGAAAAGCTAATAGAACTCAGCGTAATCCCAACAGTATCTGGAGGCGAAGACAATGAATAAGCAGTCTTTAAGAGAGCTAGAGCCGCCGCAGCCGCTGCGACCGCCACCGCTCCATCCTTCTCCGTTTCTGCTTCCGCAAATTAACCTAACTGTCGCCTCGCAACATTATTTTCGGCTTCTTTTACCAGAAAACTGGAACTAACCCAACACCAAAGCTCCAGTATGACACCGAATCCCTATTAAGGTCTAGGTCTGAAATTTGTAAATCCTTCCGAATGCAGTTGACCACCTGAGGCCCAGTTCTCTTTTGGCTCCTCACAGATAATTATAGTGATTGCTTCCCGAGGGACACCTATCTCCTCCAAAACTCTCGTAATCCCTTCCACTACTTTCTTCTTGTTTTCCAAACTCATCCCAGACCAAACATTTAGTTGTACAACAGGCACTTCCAACACCTCAAAGCCAAAGATATTCTTCACGATAATTAACATTTCGAAAAAGAAATTGAGTTAAACAAATGTTAACATTCATAATAAACACGGATGCAATAAAAAGAGGGTTTTTCGGGTGGCATTTCCACGGTGATGTGGGTTCAAATCCTATCAGCGGCGCTACAATTTTTGAATTGGCGAACTTTCGAAAAAAAGAAAAGGGGAATTGTGCGGGAGAAGTAAGGTGGAGTGAGTGGATTTCCTGATAGCAACTTTAGAAAGGATGGATCGATGAAGAAGTCACAATAATAGCGCTCGTTAAAACGGTCACAGATTTAAACGAATTAAGGGCGTTGGTGCGGTTAATTTTCTTCAGACGGCAATTTCGAAATGGCCCAAGCAGAAATGGCCAAGCCTATGGCAGCAAGTATGAACGTGGTATAGAAGCCTAGGTAAAATGATGTAAACCCTGAAATGAACGAGCCCGCCATAGTGGCGATTCCTACTAATGCACTGTAGATACCCAGTCTGGAACCCTGATTTGTGTGTCTTAGAGTGTTGAAAACCATAGTGTTCGACGCCGTGTAGTATATAGCGTATGCAATCCCTCCCGCGAGTGGATAAAAAATCAAGAATGGAACCAACAACCATATTCCAGACACTAGAAAAACGGAAACACCTAACAACCCATAAGTTATAGATCTCAGGCCAAGCCCCCCAACAGCTGCCCTTACAAGAGACAACTTCTCGATGTAAGGTCCCGCATATTTGAAGGAGACTACCTGAACCACCATCACAACCGTGGTAACTAGGAAAATCAGCAAGGTAGGAACCCCATTTGCCTCTAGAGAAGGAACGACTGAAGTGTTGAAAAGGCCTGATGTCAGATAGAACCCGAAGATAGAAAAATAGAGCAGCGGCACTTGCCTAGTAAGATCATACCTCAGAGTCTTGAAAAACCGTCTGAAATCTTTCGCCCTCGGAATTCTAAGGAAAAAATACGGAACCGTTTTCAACCGTTCAAAGAAACTGGGTTTATTCATAGCAATTACATCCCGCTCGAAAACAATAGCGGGTTCCCTTATCAACAGCACAGACAAGACAGCCGAGACCAGTGAAAGAGCAGAAAGAACAACGACTATGTAGCCTAACGGAAAAAACAAAGACCAAGTCATGCTGAGAAATAAGCCAACTATTTGACCGAAGCTAGCGATCATAGATAACCTGGCGAAGGCCATGGCCCACTTCTGTTTACGCTCAGTCTCCATTACCAAAAGATTCAGAGGCGTTGTAGAAGCTGAAGTAGCAAAGGAGAACAACGCGTAAAGAAATGAAACAGAATACACCGTTTTTGCAAACAAAAAAGAAAACAGCACCACACCGGATACAAAATAGCTTACTATAATCAACGTTTTCCTTTTGTTAAACCGGTCTGTAATAAAACCCCACAATATTGCGGCAGGAATGTTCACAGCACTATAAGCGGTTACAGCTAGACTGACATCGATAACCGAGCCATGAAGACTTAGAATGAAGAGTTGAACGATAGTACCCATAGGTCCCAGAACTATATTATAGGCAAGTACGGAATCCATCCAAGAAATACGTTTTAACCTTTCAGAACCCACTGCTCAAGCCTCAGAAAAAGTCTCAGGATTTTCAACAGCATAATACGCCATCGATTACTTGCACACGACCCCAATATAAAATTCGCTCTCAGACAACCCCTTAAAGGCATGAATAAATTTTGGTTATGGTTTAAAAATTGCACTTGTTAATTAAAAAATAATATAATTTGTAGCTAGTATTTTAGCTCGCTTTTTTAACATTTCAAAAATTAGGAAACGACTCACAATAAGGGTGCAAAAAAAGAAAAAGAGGGATTGCGCGGGAGACATCTCCACTTGCCGTATGTTCCGCCGAACAGTGGGCGTTTTTGACTGAACAGTTGGTAGCTTCATGCACAAAAATCCAATTCAAGAATAAAAAAGGGGGAGTTGTGCGGGTGATATCTCCACTTGGTCGTGGGTTCGAATCCCACCCCGCCCGTTGCGGAAGCATCAAACTAAATAAAAAAGAGGGAATGAAAATTATTTCGCGGTTCTCTCACCTTAAGGCTATCCTCTATCTAAGAATAGCTTGGCTTCATACCAATAAACGGTAATCTTTGCGTTACATCTTGGGTTTTTGCAATTATAAACTTCTTCTACTATGTTCCCTTGAACTTCGTTTTCTTGTGGCTTACCTAGCGAAAAAGAGGGATGCAAGCTGTCAGGTCTCGTAACTTCAAGCTGCCAGTTACAGTTGGGGCAACGAAGAGTAACTCTTCCTTTACACACGAACAGCCCCCATGCGTATAATAAAGCAACTTCCACATTTATGACTTTAGTCCTAAACTCCGTTAAAAATGCAGAGCTGATACTTGTCTGGCATAAATCTCAAAATTTATATAATTTCTTAGTCTATTGTTATATTGAGGGAAAGAGTCAAAGTCTATTCCGTAAACCTCAGAGCTTCAAGAATCTGTAAATTGCTTTAATACGAAGCTAAGTGACACGGCTTCAAATTTACGCAAATAGCAATGAGTACTTTGCTATCAAATACATCAGCACAGAGGGAACAAACAAATTCAAAATACACTCTTTCCCTCTCCCTCTTTTTCAACGTTTGTATGGCAGTTATTTGCGGTTTATTGGAGGCGTGGTGCGCTTGCTATAGCCACGCTAACTCAGATAATAACATAATGGCCCAATTTTACATAAATGTAATAAGCACCATTTTCCCAAAGAGTGGGGCGATGCCCGATGGGAATGATAACCATTTTAAAGAAAAAGACAGGTTACGGCTTGGGGCTTTCACTCTGCATAATCGGCATAGTACTGTTGCTTGTGGTGGTTTGGAAATGGTGGGACGCAGGAGTGTTCGCCTCTCCAGACGTGCTTTCGGCGTTAAGCGGCAGTTTAACGTATGCGTACGCAGACGTATCTCTTGGAATAGGGTTGACACTTGGCTTCTACATAATCATAGGCGTCGTACTGCTCGGCAGCGGCTCTGCTATCCTGCTACTCAGAAGGGAAAAAGTTGCTGTTACTGAAAGCTTGACAGTGGTGCTTGAATGCCCGTTTTGCAAGAACCGATGGCGAGAGTCAATGTCCAAGTCGCATTTAAAAGCCATGGGCTATCCTGAGGTCCGAACGCTTTCTAGACGAAAATGCGCCAAATGTGCGAAATTTATTCGCCCAAAAATAAAAGGAACACGTCAAGCTTAGTGCGCTTAAGAATACTGGTCCATGAAAAATTTTTTCAACACGTAGGTTACAAGATCTACGAACAACCTAACCTTAGTGAAGGAGAAGAGAGACAAAAATATAGAGATTGGTGAAAATCGCAAGGCACTCTTAGGTTCGAATCCCACCCCGCCCGCTTTCAAAATGGAATTCCATTTGCTCATATTCTTGTCTCCATTCTAATTTCTTAACAATCCTTTAGGGGGGTCATAAATCCCCCAGCAGTTCTACGAGTCAAAGGAATCATGGAGTCGCATCTTTTGATTTGCACTGCCTTATCCAGTATAAACTTGCCTGTTCTCTTTGCGATCACATGAATGCCGCTAAGAACGGCCTTTTCTACATCGTGGAACAACAGAAACTTGATTGTCGGCTCAGGTTCCTCAGTAACATCCCATACTCCGATCACTTTTCCATTGAGAAGAATTGTTGAAGTTGCATTTCCTGAACGATCGAAAACACTATCATAATATTCACTATCAAGATACCTTTCCCTATCCTTGTAGCCCATCAAATACGGATCAAGAGATGGAAGTAGGTTCACAGTGTCTCTACTCCTTGAAGCATTAAGTGAACATATATCAGAGTCAAACATGAGAAAGCTTTTGTCCAATCCTGAAATCTCAAGTTGCGTTATCTGGTCCTCAAGATGTTTCAATATTTGTTTAACTTCTCCTTTAAGGAAACCTGGCCACCATACAACATCATTCTCTGTCACAGGTCCAAATGAGGATATGTAGTTTCTTACCAACAGTTCTTTTGCCGTGTCTTCGTCAATTGCATTCAAATCTAAAGATGGAAAATAGTCCTCAAATAGGTGGTAAGAGTGAATGTTACTTTTCCAACTTTTTGCAGGTTTTCCACGAATCAACAAGCCCTGATCACACATCAAATTCACAATTGGGGAAATGTTACATTCTGTCTTTAATGATTGCTTGATTTCACTTGTATCCATTGCTTTTCCTTTGAGAACCTTCAATATTTGGCGCGAAATTCTTTCATATTCTTCTCGAGTTACCCCGAGATATTGGCTATATTTCTCTGAAGCAAGCTCAACAGACTTTCTTGTTGCAGAAAAGGCAACAGGAATCATTTCTTTGGGGAGTATATGCACTGTCTTCCGCATGCATCGTATCTTGCCGAGAGTCCTCTTAATGTAGAGTTCTTCTTCTAGAAACTCCTTTTGGAAATTGCGAGTTCTTGCTAAAAGGGATAAGTATGGAGTTGTCGGGCCTGTGGCGTGCAAACCAATTAAATCCTTCACTACTTGTGCTATCTTGTTTGACTTTGAGTCATCGGTTAGATGCTGTTTGCGAAGAACGAACTGATTGACCTTATCGAGGCTTGTTTGAGTCATCGCCCGTCAGGAATAGTCTAATAAGTAATTAATATAAAAGCCCTCAAAATCAGTTTCGACCAAACACACGAGAAGGATTGCACATCGAGGAAAAGTAGGAGCTACGGGAGATTTCTCCACTTCATCGCGGTTTTTCCAGATCTCCCGTCGCCCGTCTATGACGAACGCTAAACATGAACAATCAGCAGTTCTACCAGCATTTCAGTCTTTATATAAGGGGGGCTATAGTCGCCGAGAGCAACTAAGCTTTTCAACGCCTCTGAAGCGCCTAACCTCCTAAAGTATATGGTAAATTTCATTGATTGCCTTCACTTCAACCGTCATTTCTAAGAGTATGTTGGAAAACTTTAATAACGCATTTTTCAAGTGAATCTGAAAACAACGCAACCTCGTTTCTTGCAGGAGGACATGCCCACGTCAAAAACAATAAAATTGCTGAACATTGTTTCTAGACCAGAGTTTCTTCCAGCAAACTCTGCATCGCTAATTATTGGGCTTTCATGGGGCTTGACTCTTCCCGTGGACATTATTTGGGGACTGATAATTCCGTTGGCTCTGGCTTTCGCTGTGATCACGCTTGTCGCCGCCTTCGCAGCCCAAATTAACACACTATCGGATTATGAGCTAGACTTGAAAGACGAGAGCAAGAAAGAACTGGTTCAGGCCATGAGCCAGCTGGGACCTAAAAAAGTCAAAATAGCTATGCTTGCAGAGCTATCGGCAAGTCTGGTTCTTCTTTTAGTACTGTACCTGCTTCAGGGAAAAATTGCTTTGCTGCTCATGTGGATGGCAGCAGTTTTCTTTGCCTATTCATATTCCGCTCCACCCCTTAGGCTGAAGTCTCGGTCATGGTTTGCGGTGATTACGCTGGTTATCGTCCTCAGCATATTGCCAGTGACTTTCGTGACGTACGTTTTCACAACTGCGCTGGACTACTCTTTCTTCCTTTTCCTATCTGGACAGGCTTTAACGGTTTACGCCGTGATCGTGCCTGCTGAGATTCGTGACTACTTCGGAGACAAAGCAATGGGCACTGTAACCATGACAGTAAGGCTGGGCTTGATTAAAGCGTCACTTTTAGGGATGTCTTTACTGAGCATTGGGGGAACACTATGCGGAATGGGCTTAATTCTCAGATTAACGTACAGTTCCCTTCCAATACTTAGCGCGTTCCTCGCTGTAATGGCAGTCGCGTACCTCTACGTTTTGGGAAAGTACTGGAAACTATACAACCTCTCAAAACTGCTTGGCGCTTCAGAAAACCAGAGCTCCACCGAACAAGAAATTGTGCAGTTAGCCGCAAAAAATCCGAAATGGATAACCTTAATCACTCAAACAATAGTCCTTTTATGCCTCGTCCTTTTGGCAGCAAAACTCATCTAGCGACCCTAAAACGTCTTTCAAGATTTACCCGGCAGCCAAACAATTCATTTTTCTGTTGTTTAGGCAAAATGGGCTTGAAATGTGATTCTTTTGTTTGAAAACATGCTAAACCTTTTTATAGGCGAGTTGAGGGTTGTGGTATGTCACATTAATCATGTTACTAACGAAGCTTCTGAAAGCTTTTGAAAAGCCATGAAAAATTTTGTGGCAGGAGAAATGAAATATATTGGAAATGCAGTCATTCAAAGACTTACCCTTAAGTATGGAAGTCTTAAGAAGTGTTGAAGAACTTGGGTTTGAAAATCTTTTTCCAATTCAAGCTCAGGCGATAATACCATTGCTCGAAGGCAAAGATGTCATCGGGCAAGCACAAACTGGAACGGGCAAAACCGCGGCCTTCGGAGTGCCCATGGTTGAACGGTTAAACCCTGAAATCAGGAAAGTTCAAGGTTTGGTGTTAGTGCCAACCCGCGAGCTAGCCGTACAAGTTGCGGATAACATCAGGCTCTTCGCGAAATACGCGAAACTGAAGGTTTTGCCAATTTACGGTGGAGAACCAATCCAAAGACAAATACGGGCGTTAGCAAGCGGTGTCCATATTGTTGTGGGCACACCAGGTCGCGTAATCGACCTGCTTGAGAGGCGTATACTAAACCTGTCTTCAGTAAAGACCGTGGTTCTCGACGAGGCGGACAGGATGCTGGACATGGGCTTCATAGAAGACATTGGATACATTCTTGCAAGAACACCATCGAACAGGCAGACAAGCCTTTTTTCGGCGACGATAGACCAGACAGTGATGAGCGTCTGCAACAGGTACATGAAAAACCCTGAAAAGATACTTGTAAGCAAGGACGAAATTGCACTCACACAAATGAAACAGTGTTACATGGTCGTAAACCCCCACAGTAAATATGAAACCTTGTGCAATATTCTGGAGGAAAACCGCATAGGTAGAGCCATAATCTTCTGCAAAACACGCAGAGGCACAAGCGCCCTCTCAGACAAACTGAGAAGAAAGGGCTACAACGCTCAAGCACTTCACGCGGGTTTCACTCAGCCGCAAAGAGACCGTGTAATTGATTCCTTCCGAGAAGGAAAACTGAAGTTACTGGTTGCAACGGACGTTGCAGCAAGAGGCTTAGACATTCAGGGAATAACTCACATAATAAACTATGATGTGCCACTGGACGCCCTTGTTTATTTCCATAGAATTGGCAGAACCGCCAGAATGGGACAAGAAGGAACTGCCATAACACTCGTAAGTTACGGAGAAATAACAGGATTCAACAACATAAAAGCCTTGACCAAAACAACAATAGAAGAAATCAAATCAGCAACTGCTGAAGAAGACTCACCCATACAAAGCTTCTTCTAAAGCAGGACTTTTTTGCTTCTTGCATTTAGGCTATTGGTTTTAGTCCTTTATTTGATTAAATATAAAAAGATCATTAGCAAATTAAAATTATGGGTAAACTATTTTCAAGTGTCATCCAAGCTTTCATCGAGTTCATAAACAAAAGCTTGGTGAAAAACCTCATCGTAATCACACTTTGTATAACGTTTTTCTTTGTCCAAGTGTTTTATCCGTATAATTATTATGCATCAGCTATAAGAAAACCAAACTCTACTTTTCAAGTTGGCATTCACTACGTTTACGAACAAGACAGCTTAGACCAGATTTACGGGGAAGTCACCCGCATTCATGATTTAGGCTTCAAAGTTATCCGCATAAGTCTCGAATGCAACCCATTAGATTACAATGACTCCATGAATCAGAAGACAGATATGTTCTTCTCAGCAACCGACAATTACGGTTTAGCTGTTGCGTTGGCAATCCAAAACCTTGACACCTCCGACCAAGTGAACTATTATCTCGACCGTTGGGGAAGCCATCTCAAGTACATTCAAGTTCTAAACGAACCAGAATTATCATCCAGCTGGGATGTCGGTGCTTTGTTTACTGATGACGAAATTATCTCTAAATTTGAAATAATGTATGCGACTGTTGAGTCTCACAATCTTTCAGTGGAACTCTACACTAACTTCGGAATTGGCTATATCATAAGAAGCAACATTCCAATTGAACTCAGCAAAAAACTAGATTTCGTAGGCTTAGACATCTTCATGGACGCATTCCTTGTCCTATCACCGCACTTTATTCAAAACCTGCAAAAAATAACCGGCAAGGACGTGATAATAACTGAGCTTGGCATGTCAACAGGCATAGACTTCGCCCAAACCGACTTCATCATAAGAGGACTTAACCTTTTCAAAAGCATTGGACTCAAAGGTTGCTGGCTTGTCTACTGGAATAGCCAGTTTGACAAATACGGAATCCGTGATAGACCAGCGGAAAAAGCGGTAGGTGACTGGATTGCTCAAAATGCTAATTGACAACAAAATCTTCAACCATTTCAGAAACTTGCGCTTGGTTGAAAAATTATTCATCCAAGGCTTCCTAATAACCATCCTCTTAATCATAATTCAACTGTCACTGGAAAGCGCGAGGGACGGTTTTATGTCTTACATGCCGCCATTGGGCTTTTTCTTCTTAATGATAGTCACTTATGGCATTCAACCATTAATCATCGGTGTCTTAAACATCTTAATAATCAACGTACTGTACAAAACTCGAGGTTGGCAAGTAGGTTTTTGGCTAAACGGCATATTCTTACTTCTTGCTTTTTCAACCATCAACCTCTTACTACAAACAAGCTTAAGCTTACCATTTACACCATACGTAGCCCTAATCGACATTCTCGTGTTGTCATTTCCTTTTGGGTGCTTAGCAAGGTTCAGCAACGGCGGATGGAAAAAACCCATAGACTAAAACAACAATAGAAGAAATGTCATATGAGCAGGATTCGCCTGTTCAGGGCTTTTTCTAAACCACTAACCATAATAGGCAGAAAACACAATCTTCCATGAGGTTAAGACTAAAGAAAATGTTTAGGGATCCAGTTTGCGGCATGGTTCTAGATGAAAACACGGCTAAGTTCAAAATCACGTATCAAGGCGAAACTTACCATTTTTGCAGTTTGGCGTGCAAGAAAAAATTCAAGAGACGTAAAACCAAGTTCATAAAGTAACAAGCATAACGGAAAAAGAGGCAGGGAATGGGAAATCCGAAGTTGCCGCTTTTGTGGCTGATTATAGTATTTTTCCAAACAGCCGCAGTTAGAATCGCAGCAATTATGGAATAGAATCGCGAGCACTAGTCAGAGCTTTTCTTCGGGCGAAATGTCCATCATCATTAAGCCAGAAACTGGTTTCGGGTAAAAATCCGTAGATTTTTCGGGCAATCTCCAAAGTTTTTGCGCTATTTGCCAAACCGTTTCTGGATTTATTGGATTGACTAAGAACGCCATTTTAGCTTGTCCGCCGTCAACTTTTTCCAAGGCACTTCTCGTCGACTCCGCGTAAAGTATGTTCTTGTCCATTTTTAACTTGCTAACCTTCATTACGTGTTTAAAAATGACATCCTGTAATATCACTACATCCAGAAGGCATGCTTCTTTTGGATAACTAGCGTTTACAAGTTCAGAAGCGGTTTTCTCGTCTTTCAAGAGCAAGCCATAGGCTTTTGAGCCGTCATAAATGACGAAAGCATGCTCTTCACTGTGGTTTTTCAGAAAACCTTCTAAAGCTTCAACTGTTGGGGTGATTTCTGAAATCGTGAAGAAACGTTTAAGCGCCTGCAAAGTGTCGTTGGTCAGCTCGAAGTCTATTAGAAGTCTATGAGTGGGTAAAACAACAAGCCCTTCGTCTTGAACTGGAACCATGTAACACATGTGAAAATTGAAGACCGAGTCTTCTGTCCATTTTTCTTTACTGCGTCTTTCATCTCTGTAGGCGATGGCACTTTCGTACCTGTGATGCCCATCCGTAATCACAAGCATCTTGTCATCCATGGCATTCTGTACGAGTTTTAGTTTTTGCAGATCAGTTACTCTCCAAAGGGTGTGTTTCACTCCGAAGGAATCTTCAATCTCTATTGCAGGCTTAGTCTTTGTGATTTCCGCAAAAAAGTCGACCGTTCTTTTTTCAGGGTCTGAGTATATTAGAAAAACGGCTTCAAGATCTTTTTGAACCGTCCGCAACATGTTCAATCGATCGGCTTTTGGTTCCGTGTATGTGACTTCGTGTGGAAAAACCATGTTTTTATCATAGGTATAAAGGCGCAGAGCAGCGATTAACCCAGTGCGGCTGTATGTTCTTCCGGACAACTTGAAGTCTTGTCTGGAAACGAAAACTGCTGGTTCTTCATCCTTCGACAGTATGCCTTCGCTTAGCCACTTTTGAATCCGCTGTTGCGCTATTTCGTACTTGTTGTCTTCCATTGGTAGAATCAGGCGACAGTAGTTGTAAGTTGATTTTCTATAGTATTCCCTTTGCAGGGCAAGGTCTATTTTGTCGTAAGGCTGAGTTATCAGATTTTTTGGGTCGCCAGCTTTTCTAGTGTATCGTATGGCTCTAAAGGGTCTAATGTCAACCAAACAATTCAGCTCGCAGATTTTTCCAGTACTTCAATTATTTTTTTGGCTATTTGTATGCTTGCCTTTAGTTGGGCTTTTTGAGTTTGGGCGCCAATGTGAGGCGTGGCAATTACGTTCTTGAGTGTAAGTAATTTGCTGTTCTTTGGCGGTTCCTCTTCGAATACATCTATGGCTGCAGCTTTAACTTTGCCTGAAACTAGAGCTTGATACAGCGCCTCTTGGTCAACCACGCCGCCGCGGGAGCAGTCAATTATCATTACGCCGTCTTTCATCATGTTGAACTCCTTTGTCGAAAGCATGTGCCGCGTATTAGGTGTGAAGGGAACGTGAATCGTTATGAAGTCTACTTCGGGCAACATTTCATCCAAAGGAACAAAGCGGTCATGGACGCACTCTTCCACCACAAGCACTTTCATGCCTAAGGATATGGCAAGCCTTTCAACAGTCTTCCCAATGTAGCCGCAACCTATGACGCCGAGGGTTTTCCCGTTGACTTCCACGCCCATGAGTTCGTCTTTTGCCCATTTTCCTTCGCGAAGAGACAGCGTCCCTTCAACTATGCGCCTTGCAAGAGCCAACAAGTGACCTATGGTCAGTTCGGCAACACTCACGTAGGACACATGCGGCGTGTTCATCACAGCAATGCCCAATTCCTTGGCCATTTCTACATCGATGTTGTCCAAGCCTTCGCCAGCGCGTCCAATGACGCGGAGTTTCTTCGCATTAGCCATCAAGTTTGCTGTGACTTTGGTTGCAGACCGCACGATAAGCGCGTCGTATTCGCCTACTATTTTGGGAAGTTGCGGTTTAGGCACATCCCAAGCTTTTGTGATTTCGTAACCTTTTTCTTCCATCAGTCTTATGCCTTCGTCTGCGATTTTGTCACAGATTAGAATTTTGAATTTCACCGCTCTAGCCCCCAGATATCGTCGATGGCAGCAAGAACTTCCTTGATTCCAGCAAGGTTCCATTCGCCCATGTGCCCGATGCGGAAGGTTTTTTCTTTTAGTTTGCCGTAGCCGTTTGAAATCATGAAACCCTTCTCCGCGAGTTTCTCGTTGAGTTCTCGCACGCTCTTTCCAGAAGTGTTTTGGACACAGGTTACCGTGACTGACTCGTATCCAGGCTCGGCGAACAACGCAAAGTGTCTCTTTGCCCATTGTTGCGTATAATCAGCCATCGCCCTGTGTCTCTGATAAACGCGGTCGTATGTTTCTTCCAGAAGAAGATCCAGGCGTTTGTTCAAAGCGTAGAGAAGCGAAATGTTCGGAGTAAAAGGCGTCTGATGTTTTTTATCGTACTCGAAGATTTCAACCAAATCCGTGTAGGAGCCACGGTTAGGTACTTCTCTGGCTCTTTCCAGCGCTCTATCGTTGACGAGACCGACGGCAAGACCTGGTGGCAACGCGAAGCATTTTTGTGTTGAAGCAAAGATGATGTCGCAACCGATTTCTGCGGGCAACGTTTTGTCACCTGCCATTGATGAGACACTGTCGATTGCGAGTATAACGTCTGGGTAGTCTTTGCGCACCAGTTTTCCGACTTCGTGGATTGGGTTTCGCACTCCTGTGGATGATTCATTGTGGCATATGGCTAGCGTGTCGTATTCTCCAGAGTCGAGTTTTTCGGAGATCATGTTGGGCTTGACTGCTTTGCCCCACTCCACTTCTATGAAGTCGGCCTTTTTACCGCAGGCGCTTATTGTTTTGCCGAATCGTTCAGAGAAAGCGCCGTTGATGCATACAAGAGCTTTTTCTTTCACGATGCTTCTGCCGACGATGTCGAACCATAGAGTGCCCGAGGATGTTGTTACTGTGGGCTTGCAGTCTTCTGGTAACTCGAAGAACTTGCTGAGTTTCGCAGTTATTCCACTGTAAAGTTCGGAAAACGCTTTGTCTCTGTGACCTATGAGATAGTGGGTTTGCTCGCTGAGTATTTCTTGGCTTACTTCTGTGGGTCCAGGAAGCAGTAGTTTCTTGTGCATTTTCCTAATTCCCCTTCATTGTTGAATATTTCCTAGGTGACGCAACGAGGCATTGAATCTTTGTTCCATTCATCCAGTTTTCCCCTTTCATTTTTACATCTAGACCAACAACAACCAATAAACGAAATAACGACAAATTAAAGGTTAACTGTCGTCTAATTTTGGCTATGTCCGTGGCTGCATCCGGACCAAAGATATCCACCGTTTTCAAAAGAAACAAACCTTGAGGTCATCACAGTTAACCACAAGAGCAAGTAGTGCTCCATCTTCGGGATATAAGGTTTGTGCTGATAACGCAGGAAACATGTTTGAAACCAACTATATTTTGTAACGACTTGCCGAATATCTTCAAGAAACAGATAGAGCTAGCATATTAACAAAAGCGTGAAGTTTTCTATAAGAAAGTTCTGAAAAATAAACTCATAAGGCATTTAAATATTACAATCAATAACCATATAAAGAGAGGCAACATTGGTGTCCAAGATTACGATGATTCTAGAAATGCTTGGTGATGGAAAATGGCATGGAATCGAAGAACTGCAACAAAGACTGGATCTAAATGAGCGTAAAATGCAAGAGATCACAACGTTCCTAAATAAGTACGACTTCGTGAAGATCGATAAGGAACATGGAAAAGTAAAAATTAACCGGAATTTCCAAAAGTTATTGGTCCAAACCATTACTTAACAATTTAAGCAAAGAATCGCGGGTAAATTTTTAAAAAACAAAAAATTTGTGGGATGGTTAGTCTGGCTAGGGTGAAACTCTCTTTAAAATGTCAGCGTGATCTGCGTTATTTTCCATGAATATGCTAATTTTGTTTTCGCCTATGACCACGCAGAGTGCCTTGATTTCTTTGCCCTCGATGAGTATACTTTTGACATCGCCTAGATCAAATAGATCCGACATTTCTCGGCTGGAATCCAGCACCTGGGATGACAAGATGGCGTATTCGACTATCTTTTCTGGTTCTTTGAGGTCTATGGTGGCTGAGGATGTGCTTCGCAGTATGTAGCCTACTACGCCGTCTCGTTTGCGGATTTCTGCGAGGCTTTTGCTTAGATCTGTGAAGACTTGGTCTTCTTCAACTGAGGTTACGTCGGTTTCGTCGTCAACAATTACGGTTGTTGCGGTTTCGTGTATGCTTCGTTTTTTCTTACCCATTATTTGTCCCTCCGATTACTCGACCACCGGCTTGACCATGACAAGTTCGCCTTTCGCTGTTTCTAAGGTGAGCTGTATTTTTTCGGGCATGCGGATTATGCCTTTCCCTTTATGTTTTGAATCTTTTATGTGCTTGAATTTGCAGCGAGTTTTTTTTCCGTCTAGTGTTTCCACGTCGACTTCTTCGATTTTCTTGTCGCTGTAGAGGTCGTTCCACTCCGTTATCACTGACTTGTCGATGCGCACTGTATCGGAAGGAACTAGTAAGCCGCCTAGGTTTTCAACTATGAACTGGGTCACTGGAGGTTCTGGAAGTAGCGGTTCATCGTCAACTTCGGGTGTTTCTTGCTCTTCGGTCGGTTCGGTTGTTACGGTTTCTTCTTCGGCTGGCTCGTTCTCGCTGTCTTCAGCGCTATCAGCATCTTCCTCAGCAGCCTCATCTTCTGCAGGTTCAAGGTCTACGGTGAGAGTTTCATCGTCTGTGGAGGCAGGGTGAATCTTTTCCACCAGTTTGATTACGGTGGGAATTAATACTCGAGTTAAGGTGTTAACGTATTTTTCGTCAGCCTTTTTTGACAAGACAGTTGTTAAGTAAAAGTCGTTCATGCAGGCGATGTTTACTCGGCCGTTAGCGCCTTGGATGGTTACGGTTTCTAGGCCGCCTATGGTGTCTGCTCTTTCTGTTATGGCGTCAAAAGCGTTTATGGTGCTGTTTACGGTTTTTTCGTTTGTGGTTTCGCCTTTAGCTAGGATTTTTCCGTCTTTGAAAATGAAAGTGTTTGATACGTCTGGACATATGCTTTGGATTTCGTCTAATGTGCTTTTGAGAGCAAAAGCGTATACATCGTTATTCATGTTTTTCTAGCTCCTGCGCGGGTGTTTTCGTGACGTTGCGAGCTTAGGAAATCTTGAATAGAATGCGTTCTGGGACTCCTTCGCTTTCAACCACTAAGTATTTCAGACCTTCGGTGTCGCCGAGTTGATCTAGCCATTTTAGTGCTTCGCGGGCTTTCTGTAGGACTAGGAGGCGTTCTTGGTGGC
>Ga0209636_10000060_pt1 | contig 80798 bp, 98 predicted proteins | sample DeeMarSWOR152_54_FD_187464 | JGI IMG/M metagenome (GOLD analysis project Ga0209636, IMG submission 187464) | Marine sediment microbial communities from White Oak River estuary, North Carolina - WOR-1-52-54 (SPAdes) (version 2) | ecosystem: Environmental > Aquatic > Marine > Intertidal zone >...
CGTTTCGAAACTGTAGTTTAAAGAAGCGTTCCAATTGTCTTTAGTATCGTTAGCATATACCTTCCATCTTATCGTACAACCTTCTGTTTCATTGATAACATGAGTAACATTACTCCAATCTACTGTTCCTCCTATTGGGAACTTTGATTCTGTAACGTTTGAAAAAGAACCAATACAGTTGTCCAAGGAGAAGATGTATGAATCTAAGGCTGAGTCATCTGTCCATTTCAACCTGAACTCGACTGGCTCTCCAGCATAGGTTGAGTTGGTCGAGTTTAAGGAGTATTTGGGAGGTAAAATTATCGTATTGAACTCGTAAACTTGAGAAGCATTCCAATTGTCTTTAGTATCGTTAGCATAAACTTTCCATCTTATCGTACAACCTTCTGTTTCATTGATAACATGAGTAACATTGCTCCAATCTACTGTTCCTCCTATTGGGAAAGATGAATTTGTTACGTTTACTAGAGTGCCGGTGCAGTTATCTAAAGAGAATGTGAAAGAATCTAGACCAACGTTATCTGTCCAGTTTAAGCTGAACAAGACTGGCACCCCAGCAGAGGTTGAGTTGGTTTGGTTGCCTGTACCGTATTTTGGTGCTTCTGTTTCTGGTGTTATGTTCACTGTGCTGAATTCGACATCACGATCAGTCCAACTAGCGTTCTTGCTCAATTTAATGTAGTGATCGTACACGTAATAGTCATAAGAATCAATACTATCGATGAAGTCGAATCTAATCTTAACATCTCCAGTTGAATTTACACAAACTGCAGGTATAGTAACACTTTCAGTGGTCCTGGTATCAGGAACCGTTATATCGAGAATATCATATGTTCCTGAATTATAATTGTAACATTTAACACCTTTTGACGTCCCTGGGTCAACTTGTTTCCATGTGTAAAAAAGGGTATCAGAAGGGTGAATCCCAGAAAAATAATAAGTAGCTTTAGAAGTACCATAGGTTGGGGTCCAAAACCTCGCGTATGTGAACGTGTCATTGAAGCTGTTATCATAAGCGTTGGTTGGTTGGCTAACTACACCGCCGTCCGTAGTTGAAGTGGAATAGTCATAAGGTCTTCCGGTAAATATAACGCTGATTTGAACCTTCAAATCCGTTACACCGCTTGCATCAGCATCAACAATGCAGTTAACTCTCCAATGATCTGTATCATAAGTTAATGAATTCACAGAACAATTCCAATTGGAGACATTGATGTCAACATCGCTTTCATCCAAGTCAACGGTTATCCACTTGTTGAAGTATATGTCTCTAACAGTAAAGTTAACTAAGATATCATTCCCAGCAGTAACAGTTATCATCGATTTATTATTTGGTTGAGTGATGTTCAACCCTTCTCCAACTGCCCAGTGCAAACTTCTTAAAAAGAGTTCTTTTCCATCCCATGTCAGGAATTTACCAGTATCAGTTGAAGGCTGGTCACCGACAAATGCAACTCTTGCTCCTACTGTTACTGAACTAGTATCTTCATCATCGGCATCAATTATACCTAATGTCGCTAACGTAGTAATACTGCTTCTTATATTAGTGTCAGAGAGATTTATCTCTGCAGCAGCAGCATTTATTCCAGCTGCAGCATATGCATGAGCCAAAAATTTTATTTTAACTCCTCCTGTTGAATTGAAATATTCAGAGGATAGTGCTAAACTATAATTACCTAGAGATTGATCTGTTGTTCTAGTCAATTTAATATCATAGGAGTTGGTATTCCAATCCCATGCATAGATTCTTGCATAGGCACTAGCATCACCAAGTTCTGTTAAATCAACGATCCATGTGTAAAACAGATTTCCTGTGTAAACTTCATTAAAATCCCAATAATATTCAACAGATTCATCAATGGTGCCTCCTTCATCAGGGGGTGTAGTGGCATATATCCGAGCGTAAGTAGAGGAATCGTTGAGTGAACCATCATAAGCATTTTCAGGGTTTTCCAAAGTACCTCCTGAATCTACCTCAGCATAACCATAAGGATGAATTTCCTCAATAGCGGATTTATTCGTTGCTAAACGTCTACCTATAAACCCACGGGTCTTCCAGATATTATCACTCGTTCCATCAGTATGAGTCTGTAAATCTCCAGAATAGTCTTCAGAGACGGGATGTTGAGAGTCAGTTACATTAATGTTTGTTATTCCAGTTGATTCAACAACTGTAGAAGCATAATCTAAAGTCGTCATTTTCCTTGAAGCATTATGAGTTATGACAGTTGCATTTCCATTCTGTATATAACTCTTCAAGTTACTATTATAATCCAAAGCAACCAAAACATTCTTTCCTGCTGTTGGTCCTGTTCCCTCTGTCACTGAATATCCTAAACGAGTTAACATTGAACTATACTCAGCCTCTGGGTTTCCTGTACAACTTGCATCATCACAAATCAAACCAACGCTATAATCAGTCCTGTTAAGGAAAGCATCCCCATAAAACTTTATATCTCCATCATTCTTATCCGAATCAAGTTGAACAGTTATCAAATCACATCCTGTATTATTGCCAGGTTTACACACAGTACAATCTGAACAAGACCTTCCAAGATTTCCTGAAGTAGAAGAGGTTTCTTTGATGTAGATCACAAAATCATATTCCACATCACAATCCTCTGTATCCACAACACAAGCACTTCCTCCTCCACTCTGTTCCCATTCCAGAACTCCTGAGTCTGTTGTCCCCACGTCTCTAGAGATGATGCAGTCTGGAATTGTGGCAGAACAAGTACCAGACTTATTAATCCAAACTTCCCCTTTATTGTAGTTATCCCAAGCGGTTATTGTTCGAATTTGTGTCTTCGTGCCCGTATAAACAGGAACCCAATCTGTTCCGTTGAAGATATCCCATGCTCCTCTAAAATTGCTCATGGTCACCAAATCATGATCATCGCTCGATGCACTTGAAGGTTCTGTTTCGTTCATGTGAATCTCTATCCTGTAGAAATGACCTTCCTTAAACTCAAAGTCTTCTACCGTTCCTCCAGAACTAGGATCCTCATCATTTATCGTTACTTTTGAAGAAACTCCTAGATAAATTCCTTCATTTTCCGCTGATGAATTGCAGGCTGTTGAGTTGGAAAAGCAGAAATCAGTTACATCCCAAACTTCCCACCACAAATCCCAGTCAGCATACTCAGGATCGGCAACTATAACTTGCCACAAATCACTTTTTTCTCCCTCTAATTCAGACCAAAAATAATACTTTGTCGGTGGAGAAGTCCTCTGAGGACTTTTAATCAAATACCATTTTGAAACAGAATCAGTAACATTTCCAACATTCCATTTTATCTCATTGTAACTTGAGTTGTATTGACTAACAGTACCACCATTTGTATCAACAACAACCCAATCATTCGGATAATAATCTGTCAAATTAGCATTTTCAACAGGATTGGAGACTGTAGCAGAAATAGTCATATTGACATCAGTTAAAGGGGGTGCTTTGTGTTTCCCACATCTAGGACAATCCAAATCTCTATCAAATTCAACCTTTAATTCGACTGGGATTGTTGTGGTTGTACTGATTGTTGTTGTAATCGTTGATGTGGTTGTTGTTTCGTTTAATGGTATAGTTGTGATGGTAGTAACAATTTCTTCTGAAAAAACTCCCTCTATCTTGAACACAACTTCCGACAATTCTGGTACAACCCAAGAAACAGTATCATACCTTCTGTTGTTATCCGTATCCAATACCTTGAAATCGTAAGTTGGATCATCTGATACCCTGACCATCATCTGTTGGGTTAAATACCGGTAAAGCTCTACGTCTTTCAGATTTTCAGGAATGTTTGTTTCAACGCTAACGTTATAATAATGTTCTAATCCTGGATTGTAAACAACTATTTTTTTCGACCACACATCCCCAAGAATGGAGGGAGCATACTCAAGTATTTCTACACCTTCTACCTGAACAGAGCTCATGACTGTGGATGTGAAATGAAAAATGAGGAAAGTAGGGGTGAGTATGAAGATCGTTGCTAGACTGAATTTTATCAGAGATTTCCTCCCCACCTTGAATTTCAATTTCTCTTTCATTCTTCCCCAGCTCCAAAGTTCTTAACATATTTTTTCAGATAATGCAGAGTAGCAGAGCCAACCCTTCTTCTATGAACCATCCCAGCTCCGTTCAACCAGAAAAGATATTTTGTTGCAGTCTGTCTATGCACACGAGCAATCCTAGAAAGGGATTCAATCGTCAAACCTTCAGGATGAGCTTCAAGAATTTGTAAAATCTTGTCTTTTATTCGATTATTACTAGTATTCGTCACAAATAACCACTAAAAATGTTAAATATAATTGTTTAATAGTAATGCTAATATATAAAGAAAATTGATTGTTAAGTATATAAGAAATGTTGATTGGTTTTATTTAAATTCAACTTCGCTCAGGTTTTAAGATTAAGTAATTATCCTTTCAACCGAAGAATTAGAACAATAAAGTTAAAAAACTAAAGAAAAATGAATAAGAAAGGTTCTTCTTGAACCGCTAAAAATTCAGATTGTTTCTAATTGTGGATTGTTGCCGTGTCTGAATGACTTAAACCTGAATCAACATCTGTATATGTTAATGTAATTGCTATATCTCCTACAGTATCTATGTTCGTGAATGTAATATCATCACCTGCATCACATGAACTTGTCGAATTACAGAGCCAAATGTTTGATAAGGTCACTACTGGCACATCATCAGGAAACGCTATTCCTGCCGTTGCATGTGCCGTAAAATTATCATAACTTAAGTTAATATTCCTAGGTCCATTCCTAATCATCAATGTTCCATCCGCATAGTCTACAAACGCAAAGTAACTGAAACATGGACTACATGGTACTCCTGGACTAACTGTGAATACTCCCATGCTATACAAAGCTGCAACCACTACGATGACGATAAGTATAGCCCAACCGTACGTCATCAGGTACTCCATTGCAGTTTGTCCTTTTCTCATCATGAGTTAAACCTCCTTTTATAATTTTTGTTTTCCCTCCCTTTAAATATTTGCTAAACTATAGAACCGAACATCATCTCTATCAAGAATCTAGTCAAGAAGAATATACTTAGGCTGATCATCAAGAGGACAGGAATATATCTCAACCCAGCCCTCTCTGTCCCTTCTTGTATCAGTCCTATCAACAACCCACCAAAAAACGCAGTTATCCCCAAAGATATTGAAACATAGTAAATCAAGAACTGTGGGTCTATTCCTATCCCTTGGAAGGTCATGAATTTCATACCCGTGGGAAATGTTTGTTGAACATCTATCTTGGTCCCCATCTCTTGCATCATTTCAACTAAAAAGGATGATATACCGTAGAGTAAAGGAGCACCGATACCAGCAGCAAAGAAGATGAATATGGCATACATCATCACCAAAGCATGTACTTCCCTTTTTAATATTCTAGTTTGTCTTATATCATCTGCCAAGCCATCTAATAAAGAAGCCAAGTTACCACCACGAGAAACTCCTTCTGCAAAGAGATCAACACTTCTTTTCAAGGCTTTAGAGCTGATATTCTTGGGTATAGTTTGTATCGCATTTTCAATTGATTCTCCTGATAAAGTTAATTTGGCGGACTTCCTTACCTCCTTTTCTAGAGGACCGAATTCAGGTCTTGCCGATAACAACAAAGCCTTATCAGGAGTTAAACCAGACCTTATGTTTGAAGATATGAGCCTTAAGGCATCTGGTAGAATTTCGTCAGTAAACTTTGCTCTACTGTCCGACACCATGATGGGAATGGCATGCATTACAGCCAAGAATACGGTCATGACGAAAATCCCTAACGCAAGCGATATTTGTAATGTAGTTAACCCGAGTACGTAGATGACAAAGAATACAACCATCCCTAAAGTTATACTATAGAGTATGCTGAAACCAGCATAGTTTTGAGGAGGAATGAAGAAGTCTGCACAGTTCAATTGTTCTTGTATCCATTTCTTATAATTATTGGGTAATCGTTGGAAGATGAACTCATAAACTCTCATAATTCAATCGCCGGTCTCCTACTCTTTACTATCCCTATGAAAGTGAATTGAAAGAATGCTAGAGCAAACAATATTATGAAAAACATTGATTCTGAAACAGACACACCGGAAAAGGATGAGAATATGATCAGGAAAGTTATCCCCAGACTCGGTATTATAACGGCTAGCATCATGTACATCATCGCCAACGGATTCAACTGAGAACCGTATTTCCTTATCGCCACTTTTCGTTCTTCTCCAAGGTTTTGAACTATGGCTTCTAACGTACTACCTAAATCTGCTCCAGTCTTTATAGCGTTACTTATCTGCCATATAACCCTCCTGAAATGTAACGAAGGGTTCTTCAACGCCAACTCCTCGAGTGCAAAAGTTTGTCCCAGTCCGGTTGATATTTTTTTTGTACATTCGCCCAATTCCTTGGATATCAAACTGTAGTTGCCGTTGGCCACAGAAACCAAGCCGTCGAACAAGGGAACTCCAGATTTAACTTGGACTAAAAGATGTCTTAGAGCAAAAAGAAGGTTTTTTTCTAAATCCTTAACCTTCCTGGCGATGATCAAACTGGGGTAGAATATTATGTAAAAAAAACTTAAAAAACCAATCACGATGGAGACTGGTATGATCGTAAAAACAAAGTTTTGAGGCAACTTAACGAAGATTGAAAGAGCAAAGAGTAAACCAAGAGTCATGAAAGTCCAGAATATCAGACAAAAAAAAGCGATTGCCAAATACTCTCTTGGTTGGAAACCTAGTCCTGCCTGATTGAGCTTTACCTTGAATCCAGGGAGTACTTTAGATAATCTATCCCCGAAACTGAGAAAACGTTTAGAGATATTTCTCATCACTGGCATCGGAAACGGAACGAAAGGTATCCTTTTTTTCATTCAATTAACCTTTTAAAAGATGTTTAGGAATCAGTTTATCAGCCTTCTCATCCTTATTGACAATCTTCAAGACATTATCTGGATCTCTGTAATATTCTGCAACAAGCATACCAACGCCATCAACTGTATTAACATGGTTCTTTACCATCCAATTAAGGATTTTTTCTTTGTCTTTCAAGTTTTTCTGAATCTCTTTTTCATTCAATCCTGTGTGCATCTCCAAGTTTTTAATGAATCTGTAACTCTCTTGGAATTTTTCTATCTTATCTTTCCTAGGATTCCATCTATACAGGACTCTCAATGTTAAACCTGTTTCTTTAGTCTTCCCAGATGGGGGAATTAACTCTGCCACTTGATAAATCCTTCTTTTTCCAGTTCTCCTATCCCTAAACATAGCAACAATCAAATCCAAAGCTTCTAGAAGTGTTATAGGAACATTTATCGGTGGGTTGACCAGTCTCCTATAAGCCTGTTCTACAGTGTCTGCATGTAGGGTTGCATAGACGCTATGTCCCGTATGCATCGCTTCGAATAGAACCTCTGCCTGTCTCTGACGTCTTATCTCACCGACGATTATCCTATCGGGTCTCATTCTCAGGCTGTTGACAAGCAAATCGATCATGGCTACCTCACCCTTTCCCTCAGGGTTTGGTTCTCTAGTCGTTAAAGGTACCCAATGTAAGAATGTAGGAAGATTGAGCTCTCTCGTATCTTCGATAGTTAAAACTCTCTGATTGGGTTGAACAAATGGCATGATAGAGCCTAAAAAACTAGTCTTTCCAGATGCTGTACCTCCAGATATTATCATCGACATCTCGTACTGAACAGCCAACCAGAATAGAGCGGTAACTTCGGGTGAAGTCGTCTTGTTATCGATAAACTCCGTTATTGTCCAAGGTTTTCTCCTGAACATTCTTATGGTGAGTGTGTTTCCAATCGTTGATATTGGAAAAAGAGTGGCGTTAACTCTATCTCCTGTTACCAAGTGTGCATCTAAAAGAGGATGAAGGGTAGTTATCTGTCTACCAACCTTTCTACCGATACTAGAGGCATAATTCTGTATTTGGGCCTCTGTTGAAATGCTTATATTAGTTTTCAACCAACCAAATTTCTTGTGATAAACCCACACAGGTTCTTTAGAACTATTTACGACTATTTCTTCCAGGTTACCATCTGCTAAGAGTACTTCCAATTTTCCAAGACCAAGCATTTCATGAACTAACATACCAGCAAGAAACTGTCTTTTATCATGAGATAATTGGGGTAAATTCTTCTCCATTAACTCCGTACATTTGGATAAGAACCTTTGTTTTAAGACTTCAAAAGTCTTCGGGTCCAACAACTCCGCAACTTTTATCGGCATTTTTGATATTACTGTGTCTTTAATATCCTCCAACAAGACTAGAGTTCCCTTTTCCAGTTTAGGTATTTTTAAGTTGTATACGGGAACAAATTCCTTTGGCTTGCGTCCTATCTCAACATCCATCCTTACTTTATCGGCAGATACCGAATACTTATCCAAAGTCTTATCAGTCATTTTTTCTTCCTCAATTTTGGTGGACCAATCGGTGAATATTCTATATCAATCATTCCTCTATCTTCGAGAATCTTGGCCCATTCTTCTATTTGTTCTGGGGGAACTTTGAGTTTTTTGGATAAATCAAGAATGTTTATAGATTCTTCCTTTTCAACAACATCTATCAACTCATCTATGATCGTTGCTATTTTGCCTTCCATGCCGGTTTTAACGGCCTTCGTGAAAAATTCGTTGGTTATACCTTTCATCACATCTTCTTTAGTTATTATACCAACAAGATTCTTTTTGTCGTCAATGACAGGCAATCTGTTGACATGGTGTTTGTACATAGCCTCACTTGCGTCTGTCACTTTTTCTTTCTGGTTGATTAATATAGGATCTCTCGACATTATTTCTTTAACAGTTATTTTATCCAGTTTAGCTAATTTTATCTCATCCTTTTTTGGATCAAGTATTTTCCTTACATCCATAACTTTAATTATATCAGCCTCACTTATAACACCAACTATTTTATTATCTTCAACAACAGGAGCACCAGTTATTTTGTGTTCAGAGAGCAAATCCATAACCTTTCTCAAATTATCGTTGGGTTTTACTGTTTTCACGTCAGAAGTCATCACATCTTTAACTGTAGTATCTATTTTTATCGTCCCGTCTTTAAGGCCATCCTTTATGGTTTTCACTACTTCTTCATCAATTTTCTTTCCTGGTTTGATTATTTTTTTCTCTGGCTCTTCGATCGTATCAAGAATTTTTTCTACACTTTCTTTCTTCAAATCCTTTGTTTTTTCAGGGGGTTTATCAGGTTTTAGTCCTCTTATTCTCTCCTCCATCCTCTGAATCCTTTCCATTATCCCTTCATGTAATTTATCTTCCCGTTTCAATTTCAAGAACATTTCCCCATCCAGAACTTTTAACCTGTTGTAATAATAATATCTAGAAAGGACAATATAAAAATTAGGATTCTATGAAAGGACAGGTTGCCGTAGAGTATCTGATAATCATATCAGTATCGTTAATAATACTCCTACCACTCAGCCTTTACATGAATCAATCACTCATGGGATACAGGGACGATACGAAGATATCAAGAGCATGGAATGCCGTCAAGAAGATGGGTGAGAGCGCAGATTGGGTTTATTCTCAAGGCCCACCAGCTAAACTTACTATAGAAATTTATATTCCGGATGATGTTAATGAAATTTCTTTCGACAATAAAACAGTATTGTTCAGAGTCACTACTTCTTCAGGTATTTCAGATGTTTTTTATAACACTGTCCCTGAAATACAAGGATCCTTACCGGAAAAAAGCGGTTATTATTTTGTTTCGTTGACCGCATTCCCAAACTACGTTAATGTTAGTGTGGTTTAATGAGAGGACAGGTTAGTACAGAATTCATGATATTTTTGTCTATATTGCTAGTGATCCTTTCAGTCTTTCTCTGGAGTAATCTCTCACTCCAATACAGAATGATGGGTGTTAAATCAGATGTGGAAGCTCAGGAATTATGTGACAAGATCGCATTCGAAATAAACGCGGCAGTTAAAGCTGGTAATGGTTACAAAAGAATATTTTATATTGATGAAACTCTTTTCGGTGCTTCAGATTTTGAAATAATAATTGAAGGGTATTCTGTGTTCATCGACTGGGATGATAGTTCTGTAAGTTCTAGCATAGTCACTAGAAATGTAACGAGTGGGAACATAAAGAAGGGTTGGAACACTATAAAAAACATCGAGAGTGAACTCCATGTCAGTTAAAGGTCAAGTCTTCTCATTCGATTTTCTATTGGCAAGTTCGATTTTTCTGTTGACGATTGGTATCCTTTTCGCTTACTGGGCCTACACCAACATACAGATAGAAGAAACGAGACAGATGAACGAGATGATAGATAAGACCTATAAGGCATCGGATGTCTGGTTTAGAGAAGGTGTGCCAACTTTCTGGAACTCTAATAATGTAATCGAGTTGGGTTTAGAGAATAACCATAGGTTCAATCAGACTAAAATGGATATAACGAAAACGGAGATAGGATATGATAGAACAAAAACCATGATAGGATTGAGTGGCTATGAATACAATTTTACTGTGTACAACACGACTAACCATACAGTCTTCACTTTTGGTCTTGATCCTTCTGATCCACGGAATTTACTAAAAATAAAGAGAATTGGCATTTACGATAGCTCAATAGTTAGTTTAGAAGTTATGGTGTGGAAATGAATAAAGGATTCGTATTCACCATGGATGTTTTGATTGGATTGAGTCTTTTAATTATGACTGTTATGACGGTAGCCTTCTTCGAATTCGAGTTAGTTCTACCAGAGAAGGAATATGAAAAACTGAGTTATCTGACGAATGACATCCTGAACTTACTCTCTCATTTGAATGTTAGAGATGTTCAAGATAAACCGACTATAAACAAACTGATAAAAGATGGTACTCTGACTGATATGGATTTAGACAAATCAGTTCTGGATTTGATCGTAAGTTTTTGGTATAATGAAACTGATACTAGCAAAGAGATTGCTAGGAATATTTCCAAGGAAATTCTAGAAGGAGTGGCAGACGAAGTCTGTATTAACATAACTGTTGAAGCTGAGACTATATACAGCTCTCCTTGTGATATTACCGCAAAAGATGTTGCTGTGGCAGCGAGAATAGAAACGGGTTATATACCTGGAAAACCAGCCTATGGTTATATTTCAAGGGCATATTTATCGAGTATCACTAGTAAAGAAGATTCGTCCTTCGTGTATTATGGTGGGTATGTTGGGGAGGGTAATATATCCCAAATATTATACTTACCACAATTTGATTCCATACTAGAAGTTTACATGGAATTGTACGTGGGAGATGATTTTGATCTATATATAAACGGTTATCATTCAGGACGTTATGAACGGGATTTAAGTAAACCGATCAATATGACGGCAGATAAGTGGTATCTAAGTCCTTCAAATTACACTTTCTTCAGTGAAGGTAATAATGTGATATTCATCAATTTCACTAATAAAAGATCCTATGTAAGTGGGGGATACTTCAGAGTCAGGTATAATACGACTCAAATGGCCGCTGATGAGACTTTAGGTATAGAAAATATTTCTCTACCTGGAATTTATGGTGTAATAAATCTGTATGACGCATTCTACGTACCTGGAAACTTGAGCGATATGGAAGTGTTTTTAGATTTTACAAGTAACAACCCATTGTTCATGAACATCGGGAACAAAACTGTATTCCAGGGCAATACTTCAACGCTCATTTCTAATTCTACTCTATCTGCTTTGTTAGATTATAATTTTTTGAGTCATAGAACTGTACCTTTTAGATTGGGTCACTACATGTTAAATAATACGACTGGTACTGGTCATGTCACTGATGTTATCTTGACTACTAGTCGTGTAGATGCTATGAACACTGTAGATATACCTAATGGTACAACGAATATTTCAAGAATAGAAGCGGCAAAGGAACTGGACAAATTATTCGTCAACATCATCTTAAATAATACAGGGAATAAAGTTGGGTTAGTATCTTACAAGTCGACTGTTCCTAATGATTGGATAGTTCCATTAACAGATGATAATGAGACTCTGATAGACGAAATAAATGACTATGATGCTAAACCTGGCCAGAGATGCCTCTGCTGTGCGATTCATGAAGCAAAATTACTTCTTACTGATCCTTCAAGAAAGAGATATATACTTCTCATGAGTGATGGTAGTGCCGAAAAAACAACTCCATCTGATTGTCCATCAGATTATACTGGTGATCCGAAACAAGATGCAATCAATGAAGCCTGCGACGCATACGAAAGTCATGGTATCGAAGTTTATACTGTTGGTTTTGGTGAGGATGCTGATAATGCGTTACTCCAAGATATTGCAGATTGTGGAAACGGTAAATGGCTAGCTAGTACAAATTATACGGGCTTGGAGGAAATTTACAGAGAGTTTGCAAAAGAGATAGGTGGTCCTTCAATAGTTTATCAGTTTCAAACTATTGTGTCGACGAATGTCAATTCCACTCTACATTCCGATTCTTACATTCTTTTGAATTATACTCCAGATGTTATTCCTTATGAATACGGTGAAATATCATTGAACAAAGAAGGTAATAGGTTGGGTGACCTAACTGGTGAGAGTGTGGATAAACCTTGTAAAGAAGGTTGGTACGATATATCGAGTGAGGTAAAAGTCGTAGACGCAAGAATGACATCTTACTCAGCCGAATTTTGGACAGATAGATTAGAAGTTAATTCTAGTGCAACTGGGGATTGGACTAGAGTTTTTTGGTTAGGAGATTTTGGAAACAATTACCTCATCTTGGGTGACCCCTATGCAGTTGAAATACCAGTTGATTTGATTTCTGCGGGCAACAATTCCGTATGCATAGGATCTGGATTCAACGTCACAAACTCGACCGGTGGTTCGCCTGATAGTAGACTACTCTATACAATGAGAGTTAGGGGAATAGTTGGTTATGGTCAAGCATTCAACACTTCAGAAGAAGCAGACAATGATGCGATGGATAGGTTGATAGACAAGATAAAGGAGTATGTGAATGTTACTACAGACGATGTTGAAATTAAAACTAAAACAGTTTCAGGAATACAATGGTTATGGGGTCCTAGTCTGTTGAAGATAATCACCTGGAGTAAAGACTAAAATCAAAATTATTTCTTTAAAGAAATTCTAAAGGAATTCAGGTAGTGAGATGAGAAAAGGCATCATGTTCAGTTTTATCATGGTTTTCATAACTTTGAGTGTTTTAGCTTTGATAGCCATACAAAACAGTCTGGTTACACAAAGAAGAGAACAGATTTTTGTTGAAACGAGGATAAACAGCATGAATAATATGTATGAAAGTATGATAAAGGATATTGATAAATCCCTCCAAATCATATCCAGGAGAGCAGTATCAGTTGCTTTCAGTAATGTCTCTGTTTCTGAGGCCGGAATACCTCCCCAACCATTAGACGAGGCAAACGAAACTTTGACTGAACTGATTCTAAACGGGACTCTAGAAGGTACATCAGAACCCTTGATGGAAAATGCGACATTCATTTATTGGATCGACAGAATAAAGGAATTGAGCATACTTAAGGGGTTTGATATGGATGTTTGCATAAATTCGCTTGAAGTCAAACCCTATGATTATCTTCACCTTCTCGTTAAGACTGAAATGGATATCAATATTAGTGATAAACAGGGTGTAGCAGAGATAAACCGATCAGTCCAAGTAAACAGCATAGTAAGTTTGGAAGGTTTAGAAGATCCTCTATACCCCCTCTACACTAACGGTCTTGGAAGTAATATAATAAGAAGAAGTCCGTACATAGGAAATTACACTCAATTGTTGATGGTGGGGAATGGGGGGGATGGATACGATTATGGAACCATAACTACTGATACATTTAACTTTGACGGTAAAATTCTACTCGCAGAAAACGTATCAAAGTATTTAGAAGGTGGGAATGCGATAGGTGCTATATCAGAAGAAGAAATAGTAGTTTCTATATCGATTCCATACATAGTTAATTCTAGTGCACTCAGTCTTTTACAGGAGGGAATGAATGTTCTTTTAGATGGGAGTGGAAATCAAGTTTGGTTTATCGATAATCTAATCGAACATACTGAATATTCTTATTATCATCCTAGTGAAAACGGACCGAGTTATTTGGACAGGTTAGAAGGTGAGTTCGTTAAACAAGATAAATACGAGAGTCCTGCTAACAAAACAATAGGTATGGAAAGTTTTGTTAATAAAATCGACTTATCGTCCATACCTGGGATTTCTGTTAACGAGGGAAAAACCAACATCGATTACATATATTTCTCTTCTAGTTCAGCACCATCAAAGAAAGTTAAAGGATTGGACAAACTAGATCCAAATCCCTACTTTAAAATTGATAACCAAGATGAACATGAAAAAATTTATAATGTTACTGGTTTAGTTACTAGTTGAATCCTGAATTAACCCTTACATATTATTCTACAACGGTTTGAAACCTTACACCAAATACAACCCACGTTATAGCAAGAGGTAGCATTTTCACATGCTTCACAGTTGTTGATCGAACACCCCATGTACAATGTTGTGGTGGTAGTTTCTGTTGTTTGGGCTTCACCCGATGATTCTCCTTCTTCTGTGGATGGAGATTCTGATGATCCTGGTTGGCTTTCTGTTGTTTGGGTTATAGAAGATGTCGTAGTAGTTGTACTGATTTCACATGTATTATTTATACAAACCTGGCCAGAAGGACATCCACAATCTTTACAACAATTATCTTGATTTTCATTGAATTGACAAATCTGGTCGCCACAATATTGACTATCGACAGGAGTAGGTATTTTAATATTAAGACGTTTAATTGTAAAAAAAACTAAAACTATTAACATTATCGAAATGAGTACGATGTAAATCCATTTTTTCAGCTTCATCTATAAGATTATTCTTTTTTTATCTATTATTTCTTTATCACTTAATGTGTAAACTTTATCTCTTTTTTTGAACAAGATTATGTTATGGAATTTCCAATAAACCTGAGAACATCCAGAAGATCTTTCATCTATAATTATCTCATTGGTTTGGGATTATTGGCATACCTTTTCTTCTCTGATGCTATATTAATCCTACCACCAGAATTAACGGTTTTTTTCTTAATCTTGATTTCAGTGTTTTTTATAGAGCCAGAGTTTATTCTCGCCTATAGTTATTACCAACTAAAGAATGAAAATGTTCTGCAGGTGAAGGGTTATTTAGCCAAAAGTAAAATAACGATTCCTTATTCCTCAATATCTAACATTGTAGTGGAGAGGGGAATCATCGGTAGGGTACTTGGTTTTGGGAATCTAATTGTGAACAGTTTCTCTGGAGAAAATAAAATAACTTTAAAAGGAATAAAACACCCAGAAACAATTCTAAGTATGATAGAACAAAACATAAAGAAATAATCCTGAAAATTTATCATGAATAATATGAAAGTCTACATGGAGAGTTATGGCTGCTCTGCGAATCAAGCTGATGGAGAAATGATGTTAGGTTTGTTAAAAAAAGGGGGGTTTGATATAGTTAATTCCCCAGAAAGTTCAGATGTCAACATAATCAATACTTGTGTTGTGAAATCCCCGACTGAAAACAGGATGATATATAGAATAAAAAAATTGGCTTCACTTAAAAAACCAGTAATCGTAACAGGTTGTATGCCAAAGACTGAGAAGAAAACAATAGAAAAAATCGCACCTAAGGCATCTTTACTCGGTCCTGATTCAATCGAGAAAATTGTTGATGCAGTAAATGCTAAAATAGCTGGAGAAAGAAAGATATTCTTAGAGAATTTAAGAAGACCAAAAGTTTGCTTGCCAAGGGTGAGAAAGAACCCTGTCATTGAAATATGCGAAATCTCAACCGGTTGTTTGGGTAGATGTTTTTTTTGTGAAGTAAAATTCGCCAAAGAAAAATTATTCAGTTACCCTGTCGGGATGATATTAGAAGAAATAGAAAATAGTTTGAGAGATGATTGTAAAGAGATTTGGATTACTTCTCAGGACTGTGGCTGTTGGGGTAGAGACAGAAAATCAACTTTACCTGGACTGTTAAACAAAATCTGTGAAATTGAAGAAAAATTCTTAGTTAGGATTGGGATGATGAATCCCACTCATGTAAGAGACATTGTCGATGGTATCATTAACTCTTATAAGTCGGGAAAAATTTTCAAGTTCTTACATCTACCAGTACAATCTGGATCTGATGAAATACTAAAGAAAATGAATCGTGATTATTCTGTGGACGATTTCAGAAAAATAATTAGAAAGTTTAGGACAGAATTTCCTCTTCTCACTTTATCGACTGATATTATAGTCGGGTTCCCTGGAGAAGCTGAAGGAGATTTCCAAAAAACCATAGATTTAATGAAAGAAATTGAACCAGATATCGTTAACATTTCTAAATTTGGTGCAAGACCAAGAACTAAAGCAGCAAAGATGAAGCAATTATCAGTAAAAGTAATAAACAAAAGAAGTAAGAAACTCATGGAAATTGTCAAAAAAATACAATTAGAAAAAAACAAAAAATGGGTTGGTTGGAAAGGAGAGGTTCTAGTCGATGAAGCTAAAGTCAAGAATTTTATAGGACGTAATTTTGCATACAAGCCTGTTGTTTTAAAGGAAGGGAAATTGGGAAATTTTAAAACAGTTGAAATCGATTCAGTCTCTCATACATCCTTATTCAGTTCAACCTAGAAAATTTCATATTACCTATCTACCAACATATAAGAAAAAGTCTAAATCTAATCTCATTACAAGATTATAGATCCCTAGGTCGCTATCAGCGCCTTTTTCTTCCCTTTTTTTTCTTTGCTCCTCTTTTCTTTCTTGTACTCTTCTTCCTTGCCAAATGTTCCACCTATAATTTACTGATAATATTTTGACGATTTTAGTATTTATTATTATCTAAAAATTTGATGAATTTCAATGCATCTTGCAGTTTGGATTTAAATTTTTTCTTCCAATCTTCACCAAACTTTTTCTTAGCATTAAAATAAATCTATCCACAATCTCCTACCTTTATCATCATATTTCAATCTCCATGAAATCTTCAGCAATGATTACTTCACCATCAAATTTTTCTTTTATTTTACTAACCATCTCCTTTTCTCTTCCCTTACATTCAGGATAAAAATGATTTAAAGCCAATTTTCTTACCTTTGATTTTCTAGCGATATCAGCTAATTTTGATGGTGTTGTATGTAATCCTACTAAAGATTCCTCATCTGGATAAGAGCATTCATGTATCATCAAATCGACATTCTTCGACAATTTTACTATATTTTCGTCAGGTACTGTATCTCCAGAATAGACGATCGATTTTCCATTGCTCTCAATTCTATAAGCAACCCCATTATAATGTACTACGGGAGTACAGGTGACAACCCAATCTTTAGTTTTTTCTACAACTCCCCTCATAGTTTCCTTTAGTTTAAGGTATTCAAAGCATCTCAAATCTTTACTTACATAATTAAATGCAGATACTTTTTTGAATATTTCTTCATTAAATTTTTTCAAGCCTTCTGGTCCATAGACATTCAATGTTCTCCTTCCCATAACAGATCTAGATTTTACTAGTGCTAAATAATCTCCTACATGGTCTACGTGAAAATGAGTGATAAAAATGTATTTTAATCGGGAGACATCGACACCGACTTTTACGAGTCTGTTTATAGAACCGGGGCCACAATCAAAGAGTAGATTTTCATTTTTAATCCCAACTAACAATCCAGGAAATGCCCTCTTTTTAGTAGGAATTGCAACTCCAGTTCCTAGGAAGATTATTTTCGTACTCATCACCTCCTTAACAGTTTTCGTATATTTTCATTAAGTTGTTGAGTGGCAGTAGCTATTAAAGGAGTTTTTTTATTGAATGAAAATCTTAAATCATCTAATTCATTCCCTTCTAGATCAGTGACAAATCCCCCCGCCTCCTTAATCAGTAATAAACCTGTAGACAGTTCAGGCAATTTTTGTCTCACACTCAAGTAACCGTCGAATTGACCACAACTCACGCCAGCAAAATGAAATGATGCAGAACCAAAATCTTTTACATTCCCTCTCTTGTAGATTTGTGAAAAGACTGAAACATCATCCTTACTCATGTAATGATCTACTATGAGAAGGGTTTCTCTATCTATAGTTTTTTTCTGAGAAGTTCGACATTTTTTATCGTTGAAAAAACAACCCATTCCTTTGCCAGCATACCATATATCACCATGAATGTGTTCTACTATTCCTGCCACCAAAACATTTTTCATACGGGGTTTTAATGAATCAAACACTGTAATGAGTGTACAATAAGGAAGATGTATGCCTTTACCTCGCTTGAAGTTATTACTACCATCCAATGGATCACAGACCACAAGATTTTTTGGGTTATCCCCAATCTCGATTTTACCTCTCTCTTCTGAAATAAAGACTACAGACAATTTACTGTCACGAAAATATGATATTAGTTCATCTTCTAGGGCTAAATCTGCTCCGAGTGAAATTTCACCTGAATACCCCTTCGAAATTTTTTTGGTTTCTTTCAGAAAATCTAAAGAATCTCTTCTACTTTTGGCATGTTTTAGGGCGTTGATACAATGAGATAACCAATATTGTTGATGTTTTAAAATGTTATCACCAAATTAACAAATACTTCCAAACTTTAATAATCTATTCGGTAATTAAAATCTATGGATTGGTTCATACTTGCTTTTCTAGCACCTGTATTATGGTCTGTTTGTAACGTAATAGACAAGTTCTTATTAGAAAAACATATCAGAAATCCTATTTCTTATCAGATAATTATAACTTTTTTCAATACAATCAATATTATAATAATATTGCTTATAGCGCCCATATCTACTAATTTTTATGGATTTCTTTTTGGGATAATAACCGGTCTACTCGGTGTCATCGCAGTAATTTTCTACAATAAGTCTATGATCTATGAAGAAGCTTCCAGAGTAGTTCCGTTGACTTATTTAAGTTCTATTTTTGTTTTGATTTTGGCTTACATTTTTTTAGGAGAAGTTTTCAATTTCGAAAAATATTTGGGAATTATTTTTATCGTTATGGGCGGTGCATTAATTTCATATAAAAAAATAGAAAGGAAGTGGTATTTTTCCTCTGCTGTTAAATTTATTTTAATATCAGCTCTATTGTGGGGAGCTAGTAGTATAATATCAAAATATACGTTGGGTTTTATCGATTTTTTTACATTGACTCTTTGGCAATTAATAGGATATCTTATTTTTGGACCATTATTTTTGTTATCGCGTAAAGTAAGAACAAGTTTTTTGAAAGACATTCGAGTTTTTAATAAAAAATTTATTATCTTAATGGTACTGAACACTCTTATTTATTTAATAGCAGTATTATCATTCCTTTTTGCGGCATCCATTGAGATGATTAGTTTAGTTTATGCTATTGTCTCGACACAACCATTCTTCATATTCATCTATATGTTGATGATTTCAAAATTAGCACCAAAAATAGTTAAAGAAAGAATTGACAAATCCACGATACTTTTAAAACTGATAGCAATATTTTTGATATTCTTCGGTTCATGGTTAACTGCATTTTAATTTTATTTCTTTCTTTTAAGTTTGATTTCCTTACCAACAGAATAGAAATATTCTCCAGTCATATGCATGATTGTCTTTATTTTCATTAAATCTGGGATATAATTTTCCTTTAATCCTTCTGCATCAGCAGCGACTATATCTCCTATAATCATGATGTGATCTCCTATATCTGTTTCTTTCACGAACTTGCACTCCAGATGAACTTTGGCTTCTTTAACTCTTGGTGGCTTGACTATTTCAGAATCATACCAATGCAAACCAACTTTCTTTAGCTCATTTACTTCTCTAGGATATCTCTTCTCACAATCTACCGCCTTCTGAGCAAAATCTTCACTAACTATGTTAAAGACAAACTCTCCTGTACTTTTTATGTTTTGGTAAGTATCCTGAAAAGATTTGACTGCAACGTAGAGCATTGGTGGATTAATGCTAATTGGGCCACAGAAGGAAAATGGAGCTGCATTTATTCTTCCTTTCTCATCAACTGTTGTAACCAGAATCACTATTCTCGGAGACAAAAGTTTATATGAATAATTCAAAGGAATTTTCATTTTTATCACCTAAGAAAAATATGAATCTCATCGATATCAATTTATCCATCTTGATAATTTAGTTTGACTGATACCATTTAATTCAATGAATGGACTGGCTCTTTTCAATATGACTCCTAAAGATTTTAGTGTTTTAACATTTTTAATGGGTCCATTTTCTATAATTTTTTGAGCAGTCTTTAAGCCAATACCAGGAACTTTTATCAACTCTTCGAATTTAGCATCATTCACTCCAATCATTAATTTCATTTCTTTTGCGATTAGAAACTTTGGATCGTATTTCAAGTCCAATTTATCACTATCATCAAATACAAAATCCTTTGAATGAAAACCATAATCCCTCAAGAGGAAAGATGCTTGATAAAGTCTGTATTCTCTCCAAGGATTTTCTGGTTTCTTGTTTTCTAGAGGAGTGTTCTTAATAGGTTGAAACTTTGAATAATATACGCGTCTAGCTTGTAGTTTATGGTAAAGCCAGTCGCTCATTTTAATTATTTCTTTATCCGTCTCATCAGAAGCACCAACTATCATTTGAGAATCCAAACCATCTTTACACTTTCCTTCCTTTTGCACCTTCTCCACTTCTTCTGATAACCATCTCAATCTTCTAATGATATCCTGTTTAAAAGCCAAGTATAACTTCATGTCTTCATAATGTTCCTTACTTGGTAACTCTATGTTGATTCCAACTCTATCAGCTATTTCTACAGATCTTTTAATTAGATCTCTTGACACAGATGGCATAAGCCTTAGATGTACATAGTCTGTAAATCCCATTCTTCTCAAAATTTCAATCGCCTGGATTTCCCTTTCAACTGTATAATCAGGATCTCTTTCAACAGATGAGGAGAGAAATACGCCTTCAATCTTTCTCATCTTACGGAGTTTGTATGCAATTTTAGCAAATTCCATTGGTTCCAACCTGTTTCTAACAGTTCTTCTTTCACATCTAAAAGCACAGAATTTACAATCATTTTTACAATAACTCGTCAATAAAGTCTTGAATAGAGGAACTGTTCTAGAACCCGCACAAGATCTAAAAATGGGTATAGTATGTTTATCATGCCCGCATGCTACAGTTAGATTGAACCACTTTTGTCTCTTGAACATCGATAATTTTTTCTCTTTTTAATATATACATCGATCGAGAGGGTAGGGTTGTGATGAACAGATTAAATATTGAAAAATTTTCTAGCATTATCCATGATTACACTGTCTATTTCCTGCATTGATTGATTCCTTAATTCACTCATTTTTTCTAGGACAAATTTGACATTTTGTGGAACGTTTGGTGTGTTTGGGTAGGGAGAATTGAATGGTGAGTCAGTTTCAGTAAATAACCTATTCAAGGGGAACCTCTTTGCTATCTTTTTCGTATTCTTAGATCTTATCAATAACGTTCCCAAAGAGATGTAATAACCCTCTTGAATAATTCCCTTTGCTAATGTCATACTTCCAGAAAAATAATGAAATAAAACATTTTTTACATCGTTGTTAGTCACAATATCAAATCCGTCTTGCTCGGCTTTTCTAAGATGTAGAATCGCTGGAAGTTTCAATTCTTTCGACAACTCTAAAAATTCGATGAATACTTTTTTTATTCTCTTGTTTTTATTTTCTTCTTTTATCCAATGATAATCTAAACCTATTTCGCCTACAGCAATGATTTTTTCTTTATTATCGATAATGAATTGTTTATATTCTTCAATCTCTTTATCAGACATTTTGACGATATGGATTGGGTGTAAACCTAAGGTCAGGTAGATAAAACCTTTGTTCTGCTCTGATACTCGTAGAGCCTTGTCTTTGTCATCGGGGTATCCACAAGTTACTATTATATCCATGATATTTTTAGCTTCATCTATAACTTTTTCTTTTATTTCGTCTAACCCAGGATAGGTTAAGTGGCAGTGAACATCAATCATAGAATCCTTTTTGTTTTAAAGAATTAAATTTTTCGCTACGAATAAGTCAAACCATTTATATTTTTTTCTTTATTGAGATAACGATTTCAGAAAATTAGGATTGGAAAAATTATGTTTCAATTTTTGTATTCATATCTAAATTTCAATTCACGAAAATTCGTTTATAAAAAGAACGTGAATTTTCATTAGGGTGTTCGGGATGTTGTGTAAATATTGTAATAGTCATATTAGTTATGAGTTTCCTCACGGACTGACCATAACAGAGATATGCTTGAAATGTGGTAACGTTGAGAATTCTAACAGAATCGTCAGAGTTTTATTTTGATTTTTTCTGAAGACTTTTAATATAATCCAGAATTTCTTTTGAATATTCTTGCCTGCATGTTTCTTCTGCGTATTCGATGAAGTGGGATAACTTTCCAGCATTAATCTTATCGTAAATGTGTGCTTGGACAGTTGTGTCAAGTCTATCTGCTTCTTTAACTGTTTTTGCTTCTTCAGTTTTTTCTTCGATTAACTCTTGGATTAAATCTCGAATATCATTTTTTAATTCGTTTGGAATGATCTTCATAAGTTTCGGTAATGCTTTCTTTTCAAGATCTTCTTTGATTTTATATTTTTCTTCAACAAAAGCGATGTCTCCAGTTATACCTTCGATTATGTCATGGATTAAAGCCATCTTTATCGTTTTATCAACATCGATTTTTTTCTTCTTGGCTAGTAACCATGCGAGGAATGTTACACCAAATGAGTGTGAACCTATTGTTTCTCCTTCCTTAACTTCTAGCATTTTCCAACCAGTTCTGACAGTCAACTTCAACTTCGAGATGTATTCGAGGAATTCTATTAAATCTTTCATCCAATCACCGTTCAATTAGAATTTAATTCATTTATTTATATTTTTAGAATTATCTTAATCTCGATGGCTATATTCAAAACTTCTAGGAAAAGAGGTAGATGTCCTAAATGTGGTTCTACTAATGTTGAAGTAGAGTACAGAAAGGTCAATTCTAATAAATCATCCACTATAACTAGAAAATGGATCAAATGTAATAATTGTGGTTATGAAGGATAATTTTTATTTTATTATCTGGGCATTAACAATGCCGTGTTGAGAAGGTCTGGAAGTAACTCTTGCTTCTCCCAATTCCGTTTTTATTATAGCACCCTTAGTTATAACACCACGTCTTACTGACTGGGGATCAGCTTCATTCCTTATTACATCAAGTATTTTAACTTTACTTGTTTTCTTCGTTTCAGGATCGATCACATTAACAAACTCAGCATCAGCAAGTCTAATCTTCCTAATACCACTCCTCTTTCTATCCATCCATTTTCTCTCCTTACCTATTTTTGTATGCAAAGGCAGAGATCCCCTCTCAAACTTCCTCTTCTTTCTATGTGAATGTATCTTTCCACCTGTAACTTTCTTTCCTCTGTCAATATGCCACTTCGTCATATAATCAACTTAAGAATAATTTAAGCATATCTTTTTAAATATTGATATCGACAAATTAACAACAGTGAAAAGATGCCAGATAGACCAATCGATGCATTAGATAGAGCAAAGGGGAAAAAAGTCTATGTCAAGTTAAAGAATGGTGAAGAGATAACTGGGGTGTTGATGGCTTTAGACCTTCACTTGAACCTATGGCTTGAAGATGTGGACATACAAGGAGAAAACAAGAAGAAGTTTGGAACTCTTTTGATAAGAGGAGATACGATACTCTACGCTTCTCCTGTTTAATTTGGTGATTGAATGGCCAAGGGTACTCCTTCTTTTGGTAAACATCAGAAACGAACTCATGTTCTGTGTAGAAGATGCGGGAGAAGAAGTTTTAATATAAGAAAGGGAAGATGCTCTGCTTGTGGATATGGAGAAAGTTCTAAGATAAAAAACTACAATTGGCAGACTAGAGATATTCACAGAAACAGAAAGAGGTAGTTCGTATTAAACAAAAATTTTAAAGTTTTAATTCGTTCTCTTTCTATAATTATCTTTAAGGGCCGGTAGCTCAGCATGGTAGAGCAGCGGGCTTTTAATTTTAGAAGATACCCGTTGGTCGTGGGTTCAAATCCCTCTCGGCCCATAATGATTTAATGAAGGATTGTGTCTTTTGTCAAATAGTTGAAGGTAAAATACCATCTCACAAGATCTATGAGGACGATGAACACTTGGCCTTCTTAGACATTCATCCAAACACAAGGGGTATGACACTCGTTATTCCGAAAAAACATTTCGATAGTTATGCGTTCGACATGTCTAGGGATGATTATCTCAAATTACTAGAAGTGAGTAGGAAAGTTGCCAAAGCTCTTGACAAGGCTTTAGGATGCAAGAGGACTGCAATGGTCATGGAAGGAATGGGAATAAATCATGCTCATATCAAATTGTATCCTCTTTATGGTATCAATGAAAAGTTTGAGAAAAATGTCGCAAAAAAAGTGAAATTTTTTGATCATTATGAAGGTTATATAGCTACTTTCATGGGACCTAGAGCAAAAGATGAAGAACTGGAAGAATTGGCTTCAAAAATAAGAAAGGTGATTCAATGATAAAAAGTCCAATCCTTGTAATCGATTTGATAATAGAAAAAGATGATAAAATTGTTCTAATAAAGAGAAGGAATGAACCTTATAAAGGTAAATTAGCACTTCCTGGAGGTAAAGTAGAGGTAGGAGAAAGAGTTGAAGAGACAACGATTAGAGAAGCTAAAGAGGAAACTTCTTTAGACGTGGAGTTGACTGATATAATGGGTGTATATTCTGATAAAAATAGAGACCCAAGGTGGCCTTCAGCATCGATAGTCTTTATTGCTAAACCAATAAGAGGGGAGTTAAAGTGTGGTAGTGATGCCGAAGGTGTTTTTTGGTTTAATCCCGATGAGATAGATTTGAATGAAGTAGCGTTCGATCATAAAAAAATAATTTCAGATTATTTAAAATGGAAGAAAAGGAAAGAAACTTACTGGTCGACAAAGTAGATAGTATGCTCCTGAAAATTTACAATCAGTTATTAGAACATTTTGGATACCAACACTGGTGGCCTGCGGAAGAAAGATTCGAGATAATTGTGGGAGCGATATTAACCCAACAAACTTCATGGAAGAATGTTGAGAAAGCAATTCAAAACCTAAAGAGTGCAAAGTTGCTTGGGCCTAAAGAACTGTTTCAATTACCAGTATCAAGATTAGAAAAACTCATAAAACCTTGTGGTTTTTACAAAATCAAAGCGAAGAGACTCAGAAGTTTCTTGAAATTCTTCGTCGATAACTACGGTGGTAACTTAGAAGAAATGTTTAAAACACCTTTAGATGAGTTAAGAAAAAAATTGTTATCTATTCATGGAATCGGGAATGAAACTTGTGATTCTATTCTATTGTACGTTGGTGAAATGCCCATCTTTGTCATTGATGCTTATACTTTCAGGTTGTGTAACAGATATCCAGTAATAGACTCAAAAGACTATGAAGAAGTCAGAGGATTTTTTGAAAATAATCTACTAAAGGATGTAAATTTGTTCGAAGAATTCCATGCATTAATAGTAGAATTGGGAAAGAATTATTGTAAAACTAAACCTTTGTGTGGAAACTGTCCATTAAGAGGAGATTGTAATGCGATTGGTGTTAACGACTTGTCCCGTTAAAAAATCAAAGAAACTTGTAGAAGAAGTTTTGAAATCAAGATTAGCTGGATGTGCTCTAGATGTTTGTTTATCCAAGAGTAAATTCTGGTGGAAGGGAAAGATAGATGAAGAGAAAGAAACTCTCATTATTTTTAAGACTAGAAAGAAACTAGTAGATAAACTTTTTAAGAAGATTAAAGAATTACATCCGTACGAAGTTCCTTTTATTGGAGAGTTAGAAGTTAAGAAAATGAACGAGGAATACATGAAATGGTTGAGAGAAGTAACAGAATAAAATTCATCAGTTTTGATCTTGATGAAACTTTAGTTGATACTCGAGGTTTTGAGGATGAATTTTGGGAGGAAATAATACCGAGAATCTATTCGAAAAAACATAAAATACCGATAGAGGAAGTTAAGACACTAATGAAGAAAGATTATAGAAAAGTCGGAAGAGACAGGATTGAATACTTTAAGCCTAATTATTGGTTTAAACGCTATAAAATAGATGAAAAATGGATAACTTTAGCTAAAAAAGTTCAGTTCAAAATAAAAACATTTACTGATGTCAAAGATACTTTACAGAAATTATCGAAAAAATATAATTTAGTTATAATAACTCATTCGACCAGGGAATCCACAGAATTCAAGTTGAAAAAAACGGGGATCAAGAAATTCTTTGTAAAAATTTTTTCTGTAATCGATGATTTTAAACTAATGAAACGAGATAAAAGCATTTATTTATCGGCGCTAAAGAAACTGAAGGTTAAATCAAATGAATTGGTCCATGTGGGCAATGATTATAAATACGATTATTTGATTCCAAGAAAAATCGGAATAAGAGCTATACTGATAGATAGAAAGAGAATGAGAAAAGGTAAAGATATAATTCATGATTTAAAAGAAATAGAAAATATTTTTTAGTTAATCACCCATCTTTATTTGGGCCCATAGCTCAGCATGGTAGAGCAGGTGGCTCTTAACCACAAGGTCGTGGGTTCGAATCCCTCTGGGCCCATAACTTTTAAAACAACGAAAATTCAAATCCATTTTATGAATATTAAAAAAGCTATAATATCTGGAGTAATACTGTATGCATTAATATTCTTATTAGCTTCTGCCTTGTTGTTCGTTGTACCAAATGAAAGTGTCTTTGGCTCTATAATAGTAGTAATTGTAGCGATACTGACCTACTTGATAGCCAAGAATTATTATTTTAAAGGAATGAAGATAAGTAATCCGATAAAAGAAGGTTTAATTTTAGGAATAATTCTAGTAATCATAATTATCATCATAGAAATTCCAGTCATGGTCTACGGATTTGCGGTCGAACAAGGATGGAACTATTTCACGACATGGCACATACTACTTGGTTATATCTTGACAGTGGTAGTACCAATTTTCGCAGCTTACAAAAAGAAGTGATTTCTTCAATTCCCATTAAGTTTGAAATTGAATAGTCCTAGATAGACATAATTTTTTACTCTAAAGATTATATTATAATATTTGAAGAATAGTGATTATTTATGAAGGATGATAAATTAGACTTGAAAAAATTGTTTTTTAAAAAAAGATTGGAGATAATAATAACTGCGACCTATTTGATTGTATATCCTTTGATCATCCTCGTATTCCTTAAATCATTCGAATTTCCGAGTGTAACCATAGAATCATCTACACTACTCATAGGATTATTGATCGTACCTCTTTTGATCAACTCATTCTTTTATGAAATTGAAGGGTCATTGATCGTTTCTTTTGTTATTGTTGAACTTTCAATATTGGTTTTTGTTTGGTTGAGAGGTGGTTTCCCTTCTTGGTCAATGGGAGAACAAATATCCATAATTCTCGCCTCTGTATCCTATATTTTTATGGGATTAATAATTGGACGATACAACAGGAAGAAGAGAGTGCGGGAAGAAGAAATGCGTCAACTGAATGAAAAGATGGGTACAGTCAGGGAAGAGATAATAGATCAACTAAAAGAAAGGATAAAAGAATTAGAAGAAAAACTTAGAAAGGAAAAGGCAAAGCACAGAAAAAAAGCTAAGTAATCATCCATCTAGTTTTATTAGAGTGAAAGGTCAAAGAATTATTGTGAAGGACTACGAGAAAAAAATATTAGAGATTATGGGTGAAGACCCGATCGATATTTTGAAGAGGAATAAGATTTTTGTTACTAATCTTAAAGAAGAGAATGAGAGACTGAGAAAAGAGATAAAACTCCTGATGAGAAATAATAAAACTTTGACCGAATTAGTTGAAGTCTTAGAGGAAAAATTATTAAAATTAACTAAAGAGTCTAAAAAGAAATATGTTTATGATTACGATAAGGGCGGTTGGATAGAAGGAGATTCCTTGGATAAGGAAAAGATGGAATTGCACAAAAAATTAGATTTACATAAAGGGGATTTGAATATTCATAGGATAAACCTACAACTCGCCGAAATCAACAGATTGATGAAATTCCTTAAAGAAAAACATTTAAGGGAAGAACAAGAAATTAATAAATAAGGTTTTTAAGGGGGTTTAAAATGGTAAAGAAAAAGAAAAAAATGACTAAGAAAGATATAGACTTGGGTTTAAAAGATGTCATCAAAACTCTTAAATCGGATATGATTACTGCTCTGGACATAAAGGAAGCTAGTAAACAACTAGAAGAAAAGGTCAGGAAACTCAGGGATAAAGAAATAGAGTTGAAAGAAGTTATTGCTCACATGAAAGATACTAGAGATAAACTATACAAAGATTTGGATAATAGTGAAAAAAGACAAAAGGGACTGGAATCGAAAATTTCAGATTTGAAAGACGATAAAGATGCTTTAATGAGTGAAAAATTGACACTTGGAAATGAAGTCAAGAATTTAAGAAAGGAAAGGGAACAGTTGGAGTTGTCACTACGGAAGACAAACGATATGCTGATGGAGCTTAAGACGCATATTGCAGAGTTTGATGAAGAAATCAAGAGATAATTTTCTCTTTGATAAAACTCAATTTTAGGTAAAGGATTTATTATAAGGTTATTTTGAGTATCTGTTATATGTTCTCAATGAAAAGGAAGTATACAAAATTTATGATTTGTTTAAAAAAGCAATTGCAATTGATAGCAGAGTCTACGGATCTCATTGGATCATTAATGAAGGGGATTTAAATTTTTTCCGTTTAGATTTTAGATAAATAAGAATAACTAAAAATAAAATACAAGAAGGTGGCTCAATGAAAATAATTGTCACAGTGGGAATGCCGGGTTCTGGTAAGAGTAGTCATGCTAAATTCATCGGAGATAAATATGGATTTCCTCTGTTAGAAACCCATACACCATTATATGATGAACTGAAAAAAAGAGGATTGAGTGGAACTGTAGATAACATAAAAAAGGTAACTATTGAGTTAAAGAAGGTTTCTGACTCGTATTTAACAGAAAAATTGATTGAAATAGTGAAAAGAGATTACAGAGATAAAAAATTGGTTTTTTTGTCCGGCATAAGAGCGTGGTCTGAAATCGAAATTCTAAGAAAAGAATTTGGAGGTAATAATGTTTTTGTAGCTACTTTTCTTGCATCAAGAAAGTCTAGGTTCCAAAGAGTCGCCAAGCCGAAAAAAGGATTTGATTTTGTTGGGGAATCAACCAGAGAATCTGAGAAAAAATTGAAGGAAAAGAAAGAAGAAGAAGCACTAATAAAAAAATTGGAAGAATTCATCAAAAAAGATGAAAAGGATTTGGGTTGGGGTCTAGCTAAAGTCATAGCATTAGCAGATTACTTTATTATAACCGAGAGTGAGAAATACCCTCACAAGAGTTGGGAAGCCACTGACAAGGAATTTGAAGAAATTGTAAACGAAATTCTAAAACAAAAGTAACTTATAAATTTTGAACCTTCAATTCTTATTGTAGTCGAGGTGGCTTAGCGGTCAAAGCGCTGCGCTCATAAACTTGGTTGATTGAGCTATGATTTAAAGATGATTGAAGGTGTATCGCAGAGATCGCGGGTTCAAATCCCGCCCTCGACATCTTATCTGTAATGTTTATAACCGAAAAATCCTATATATTAAAAGAAAACTATGCCAAAATGTATATTTTCATCTTTCTCAGTTCTTACATGAAAGACGGAGGCTTTGGTGATTTTTTGGCCCATGAAGTAAAATACGTGACACAAACAATAGAAAGAATTATGTCTGATTGGTCAAAAAATGGAAAGAAGAACTTTACTGTAAGAGTGCCAAAGTCACATAGAATAAAGGAGTTTGAAATGCTCTTGAAACAGATGTTGATACACTACCAAGTGCCTGTGAGAGTGATAGTGCAAGAAATTCCGGTGGAGATAAAATGTAGGTGTGGGTATACAGGTGAAGTCAGAGTTTCTGATCCTGAGAACGCCATCAGAATTCTTTGTCCCAATTGCAATAAAAACTTGGGTAGAGTTGTTTCTGGAAAAAAAATAGAAGTATTGTAATTCCAAAAACACAAAATAATTACATTTTTTACCATTTTTAAATATATTTTGTTAAATAAGCTTAATCATGCCTTAAAACCCTGAAAAAGCAAAGCTTTTTATAGGTGTAGTTTCTTATAATTACTATAAAAATTCAGCCTTTTAAGGGGGTTTAAAGTTAAAAATTAGGGGGTGAAAAATAGATGGCAATGATAGTAAAGAGTGCAATAAGAGAAGCAGTAAGAGGCAGGTTTAATGTCAGTGAAGAGTTCTTGAAGAAACTTGACGCAGACGTATCTGCTATGGTTACAAGAGCTGGTGAGAGAGCAAGAGCAAACGGAAGAAAGACTCTAAAAGCAAGAGATGCTTAAATTATAACTTTGAATTGTTTTTTCTTTTTTTGTTTTTTATTCTTCTAAACAATGCAAATTTTTCCTTTATCTGGTAGGAAAATATTTATATATCAGTACCGATATATCACTAGTGATATAATTGGTACGAGAAAAGATAGTACCACGGGGTTTTCTAAAATCGTATATACTTAAACTGCTCAGATCTGGACCTAAATATGGCTATTCTATCATAAAATCAATAGAGAATGAAACTGGTTGGAGACCTAGTTCTGGAGGAATATATCCAACTCTGCATGATCTAGAGAAAAGGGGTCTTATAATCAAATTTAAAGAGGGTAGGAGAAAATATTACAAACTTACTAAAGAAGGGAAATTCTTCATAAAAAAATTCGATGAAAGTTTGGGTGAAGTGAAAGATAGGTTTCGGAGTTTTGTTGATATCATGAGTCAGATACTAGATGTTAAAGAGTCTGAATTAACAAGAATGATGGAACCTCATATTAAATCTTCAAGAAATTTTTTTTTGTTATCGCCAAATTCGAGAAGATCTTTGCTCAAATTTAGAACTTTGGTTTTTAAAATAGCCAAAGATAAATCCAAATATAAAAAACTTGAAAGGGTTTTGAAGGAAACGAATAAAAAACTTAAAAATCTCGCAGGTGAATGATTTGATTGATCTAGCTTTTAAAAATATCTTGAGGACAAAAACTAGGACTGGATTGACTGCTTTCGGAGTTCTAATAGGAATTACTGCCATAGTTGCTCTCGGTTCCATATCTGAAGGGATAAACGCAATGATAAACGAAGAATTACAGTTTTTGGGAGGGACTATCATAGTTACTTCTAAAGAAGCTAGTGGAATTATGATGGGTTTTGGAGGATCAGAAATTACAACTGAACGATTAAACGAACTAGAAAGTTTTTCGGGTGTTAAGCAAGTTGTTCCACTTTCCTTTGTTGTTGGGGAGATAGTTCCTATGCAAGGGCCGGAATATGTGATAGTCGGTGTAGATCCTGACCAACAAGAATTTTATGTTGGTAAAGGAATTGAGTTGGATTCTGGAAGAGAATTGGAAAGTTATAATGAATTCTCTGTCTTGTTAAGTTATCAGTATGCAGAGGAACATAACCTCGAAGTTGGTGATACGATTGAGTTCGAAGAAGAGGATTTTGAAGTAGTTGGTGTTTTAGGACCAGGTGTGGCAGATCAAGATAATCTAATCGTGATGCCACTGGGGGCAATGATGGATGTGTATGATTTAGATTCTTATGGGGCAGCGTATGTTGTTCCAGATGATGTAGGAAAAATTGAATCTCTTGCAGAAGAGATAGAAGATGATTTTGATGATCTGAGTGCTCAAACCCAAGCAGAAATAGCCAATCAGGCATCTCAGATTGTTGATACGATCAGAATTTTCACTTTAGGGATAGGAGGGATATCTGCGGTTGTTGGTGGTTTGGGTGTAATGAATACGATGATAATGTCGATAATGGAAAGAAGAAGAGAGATAGGAATAATGAAAGCCGTTGGTGCAACAAACAGATTCATATTAACTCAGATTCTACTCGAGTCTGTGATAATAACCTTGATTGGTGGTGTGTTAGGTGTGATGCTGGGATCATTAGGAAGTTATTCATTAAGGTTTGCGTCTGAAGGGTTGGCACACGCCTCAGTAACACCTCAACTCGCTATAGGAAGTTTATTATTTGCTACATTCTTGGGTTTGTTTGGTGGGTTTTATCCTGCTTGGAAGGCTGCTAAGCTCGATCCAATAGAGGCGATAAGGTATGAATAACATCATAGAAGTAAAAGATGTGAAAAAAATCTACAATCAAGGAAAACCGAATGAATTAATAGTTTTGAAAGATATAGACATGAAAATCAAGAAAGGTGAGATGATCGCTATTTTTGGCCCTTCTGGTTCCGGAAAGAGTACTCTATTGCATATAATAGGTTGTTTAGATAGAGCCACAAAAGGAAAAGTTTACATCGAAGGTAAGGATGTTTCAGGATTATCTGACGATGAGTTGGCATTTATAAGAAGGGATAAGATGGGGTTTGTCTTTCAACAGTTCAACCTGGTAAGCGCCTTAACGACTTTAGAGAATGTTGAATTACCCATGAGAATCTCTAATATGAACAGAGAAAAAACTAGAAAAAGAGCAAAAGAGTTGTTAAAATCTGTTGATCTTGGTGAGAGACTGAATCATTTTCCAAGACAGTTATCTGGAGGGGAAATGCAGAGAGTTGCAATGGCAAGAGCTTTAGCAAACGAGCCAGATGTTATTTTAGCAGACGAACCCACTGGTAACCTTGATTCAAAGACAGGAGAAGAAATAGTTAATTTGATGGTTAAACTAAATAAAAAAGGTTATACATTCATTATCGTAACTCATGATCTTGCGATAGCGAAATATGCTTCAAGAAAATTAAATATTAAGGATGGTAAAATTTGGAGGAGGTAGAAATGTTAAAAAAAATCGTTTTTTTCGGGTTGATATTCTGTTTGTTACCGATAGTTTTCGGTGCTGAGGAATATGTAGGTATAAACATTCGAACAACTTTAACAGACCCCTATCCAGTCGAACCAGGAAAGAGTCTCGAATTATCCTTAGAAATCTCGAACACAGGGACTAAAGAGTTGAACAACATCTTAATTGAACTCAAACCAAATTATCCCTTCACACTCTTGGAGAATTCAAAAAAGCAAATTAACGTCTTACAAGTGGATAGTTCTAGGATAATAGAATATGATTTATTCGTAGACGATTCGGCCATTTCGACGGTTTATAAGATACCCGTAGAGATAACCTACGATACCTCTACACTAAAAAAAGAAATCCAGATTAACGTTCAGGGGGGACCAGATTTCAAATTGTTGGAAATGAGTAGTAATGCTATAAGTCCAGGTGACCAAGCAAACGTATCGGTTAGGATCATGAATGTTGGGACTGGAAAAGCAAAGAGGACGACTGCTGACTTCACTTCTGAATCGACGTACATTAAACCCATCTTCTCTGGTGGGAACGTATACATCGGTGATTTCAATTCAGGAGAGACAAAAGATATTGAATTCAGAATTTTGGCAAGTTCAGATACTGAATATGGTGTTTACACGGGAAGTGTTGAATTGGACTATCAGGATGAATCTGGAAGTACATCAACAGCAAGTTTCGATGTTGGAATACTAGTCAGTGGAGAACCAAAGTTTCAGGTTATTAAGACTGAAGTAGAGATGGAAACTCAAGAGTTGTCTGTGGAATTGACAAACATAGGAAGTGCAGAAGCTAAGGGTATAAATGCGAGGTTGATGATTGACGGTAAGGTTTTTGACGTGGATTATGTGACGAGTGTGAAGATCGATAAAAGGACGACTTTGAAATTCAATCTACCTAGTAAAGGAATGGGAGAACTTAAACTATCTTATGAAGGTCCGGATAACAGAAAATTCGATCAAACAGAAACCTTGACATGGAATGTACCTTTCATCATCTCAGGATGGGTTTGGGTTGTTGTAATAGTGGTTGTCATATACTTGGTCTGGAAGAAGAAGTTGTGGAAGAAGATTTAGTGGTCTTCAAGATGATACAAGTTCAGAACTTAACTAAAGTTTTTAATAATGAAATCAGGGCAGTGGATGGTATCAATTTCAATATAAAGAAAGGAGAAATATTCGGTTTTCTTGGACCTAATGGTGCGGGTAAGACAACAACGATAAACATGTTATGTACATTAATGAAACCAACCGGGGGCAAAGCTACTGTCTGTGGTTACGATATAATTAAACAACCGAAAAAAGTCAGGGAATGTATAGGAATAGTTTTTCAAGACACTACTCTGGATGACCAGTTGACTGCTAAGGAAAACCTAGAATTGCATGGAAGACTCTATGGTGTTCAGAAGTCGAAGATGAAAAGAAGGATAGAAGAAGTATTAGAATTGGTAGAGTTGAAAGATAGAGCCGATTCAATAGTCAAGGTCTTTTCCAGTGGAATGAAGAGGAGATTGGAAATGGCTAGGGGTTTGATTCATTATCCAAAGGTTTTGTTCTTGGATGAACCTACTCTTGGTCTTGATCCACAGACCAGAAAACATGTATGGGATTACATAGTCAAGTTGAAGAAAGAACATGAGATAACCATATTCCTAACCACGCATTACATGGAAGAAGCGGATGAACTCTGTGATAGAGTAGCGATAATAGACCATGGAAAGATTATTGCGATGGACACGCCGAAAAGATTGAAGGGTGGCCTTGGTGGTGATACGATAATTCTCGATATACCCGATGAGGATGTAGAAAAGGCTAAGAAAATTTTCAAGAAGTCAAAAATATTTGATAGCCAAGTTCTTTTGTCGGTGAAGAATGCCGGTAGAGAGATTAAAAAGGTTTTGGAGAAGGCCAAGAAGAATAAAATAGAGGTTATTGAAGCCAACATAAGAAAACCTATTTTGAACGACGTTTTTTTGAATTTAACTGGGAGGGAGATTAGAGAGGAAGGTGTAGGTTTAAAAGAAGAGTTGAAGAGAAGGAGAAGAATGAGAGGTCATTGAATGCATGAGTTGAAAGCAATTTATACTGTCTGGTTGAGAGAAATGATTAGGTATTTCCGTGCTAAAGAAAGAATCATAAGTTCTTTGGCAATGCCTTTATTCTGGTTATTGGTCTTTGGAAGCGGTATTAGAGCGCCCATTTTTGGTGGAGAGATAGATTATACATCTTTTATTGCGCCGGGTGTTATCGTGATGTCAATAATGTTTACTTCCATGCACTCAGGAATAAGTGTAATCTGGGATCGAGAACTCGGGTTCATGAAAGAAATGTTGGTTGCTCCCATTTCAAGGATATCCATCGTAATCGGTAAATCACTCGGTAGTGCGACAACAGCTTTGATGCAAGGTTGTATTATACTCTTCTTGATATTCGGCATCCAGAACTTGTCGAGTGAATACTTTTCTGGAGTTAAGGTAAATTTGTTCACTTTTATGATAGCATTGCCTTTAATGCTATTGATTGCTTTAGGTATAGTTGGGATAGGAATCGGTATAGCATCTATACTTGATACACTGGAGGGTTTTGGGATGATATTTAATTTTTTGATAATGCCCATGTTTTTCTTGTCAGGAGCATTGTTCCCCATAAACAATCTTCCTAATTGGTTGAGAGTTTTGACTTATGCGGACCCTGTAACTTATGGAGTTGAGATGTTGAGGTTTTTGATGACAGGGTTTTCAAGCATTGATTTTGTTTTGAGTTTTACGGTTATCTCTCTTTTCACCATTACTATGCTCTTGATCGGGACTTATCTGTTCAATAAAAGAGGTTAAGACCCTTTTTTGATTAAATGTTCAACTGCCTTTGCCATGCTTAAAGTTTTTAGAAGTTTATCTGTTGAAACGACGAACGATTCAACAGTTTCACCAAACCCTTTACATTGCAATCTAGTTTTTCTCATGAAATCTGTGAAATCCGAAAAGTCCTTATGAAATGACACGATAAACCCCGTTTTTCCTAACCCTTCACCATGTCCCGCGAATACTACACTTGGTTGCGATTCTATAAAATCGTCGATATTTTTCATCAATTCAGGACTCGGTGATGGGCAAGTTGCAAATGTAAATGCTATCAATTTTATGTCCAATTTGGATAGGTTTGGGACAATCGTGTATGATTGAATAACTCTTTTTTCTAGTTTGTGCCTTGTCCTAGTTATCGTGGATTGAGAAGTTTTGAGTTTTTTAGCTATCTCTCTATCACTTAATTTACTATTCCTCAATAATTGAATTAGTAATTCTTTTTGTCTATTCTTCATGACTTATAATATGCATAAAAATTATATTTATATTTTCGCATCAATAATCGAAATAATATTGATATTTTAGTTAAAATGTCATCACAAAATGCATCAATAAAACTAATTTTTATAAAATTTAATGAAATTTATTTTAGAAGAAAAGGCTAAGAAATTTTACTTTTTTTTATTTTCTTTAAGTAAATCTTCTACGGTATTACTGAAATCTATCATGTGGAACGAATCTTTTGTAGTGGAAATTAGGAATGACTCTATGGCATCCTTGATACCCTTACACCACAACTTGAACTGTTTTTTAAATTTAATAAAATCTGTAAAGTCTGTATGTAGACTCATGATCATACAGGTTTTCCCCATACCTTCTCCTTCACCCGTGAATATTATTCTTTGATATTTGTCGGCTAGACATTCTAAACATTCGATGATGTCTTTTTTTGATCTATCACACTTCCCAAAAGTAACAGAAGCGAGGTTTATGTCTAACTCAGAGAAATTGGGTATGGCAGTATACTTTTTTATAATCCTCTTCTCTAGTCTTTTTCTAGTCCTTGTTATCGTGGATTGAGAAGTGTTTAATTTTTGTGCGAGTTGTCTATCGCTCATCTTACAATTTTTTAACAATTCTATGAGTACTTGTTTTTCTCTCTTTCTCATAATAGAGATAATTTCATTCGTATATTTATAATTAGAAAATGGCAGAAAGAGAGATCGGGATGAAAATATTCATCCCCTTTTAGCTAGGAACACCCCCAAATTCTCTCTGATTTGATTTAATGATTTAATCATATAAATTATTTATCGTTATAATCGTTGAAAAAAAGCATAAATGAACTATTTTTCTATTTCTCAGTACTTACCTCTTCTTTTAACTAATAATTTATTTAATCTCTATTTTTTCCGATTCCTTAGGTAATATTATCCTCGTAGATTTAGTATCAATTAACCCAACAAACATCTCAGGAAATTCAGAATGGATTGGTGTCAAGATTTCAGGACAAACTTCCTTCAATACAGCAGACAACTGTTCAGGAGAACAGTGACCAGAAGTATGAGCAAACTTCATCTTCAATCCACACAATTCAATCCAATTATTCAACCTCTCATAAGTAATGGCCTGTTCTTCAGAATAGGGCTCAGCCTTTCCATAGATATAAGTGCCAGGTATGGCTTTATCAACTGGTTTGAACTGGATCATCATACTTATTCCATTAGTCGTATACAATACGTATTCTTCTGAATTCTTCAGTATCTCCGTCCTACCACCAGGACCCCAGACAAACCAATCATCAGACAAATCTGGATTGTTAATCATTCGTTTCTCATGATTTTTCCTTCCTTGACCAAAAACTTCTATGTATTCGTCTGTTCCTGATTGTTTCAGTCTGTTCAAATATATCAAAAAATCCCCCTTTCCTGGCAGATCCTTAATCAATCCTGTCTTCTCAGTCTCCAAGAGTATGTAAGCCAATCTAGATTCTATTAAAAGCTTACGTCCATTTTTCTTGGCCACTCTAGCAACAGTCCTAACTCTATCCAAATCAACATAAGAACCATCGTAGATGACTAACCCATCTGTTTTTTCGACATGATAATTAGTTTTTCTTTCCACGTCTTCTTCAGTGGGTAATTTATGCTTGTCAGCCTCTCTCGGTTCTTTAGTGAGGTTTGTTCCTTCACAGATCATGCACTTGATATCCGGCCTCTTCAATCGATCGATGAATTTTTCAGTCAAACCTTTCATAAAACCCGACAACCTGAAGTCTCCTGTGTAAACTACATCTCCGGATGATGTATGGATGATATAAGCATGTGCCCCGGGAACGGAATGATCTACAGAAAAGGGATCAATAGTTATGTCATTTATTGTCTTACTCAAACCAGTCTTTAATTCTCTGAATTCCAGATGTCCAACCTTCCTGTCCCAAGTCTGATAATAGGTTCTATTCCTTATCTTGATTAAATCTTTTGTATATCTACCAGTCAAAATCGGTATCTCTTTTCTCACTAAAGGTATGTGTCCATAATGATCTGTATGAGCATGTGACAGTAAGATGGCATCGACAAATGGTTTACCATGAGAAAACCTGTAGAAATTCTTAAACTTTGGCAAAACATTAGTCTTGAATAGGTCATCGATGTTTGCTGGCATTAATTCTGGCCATTGAAAATAGATTGACTGTTTGGAAAAGGATGTTCCAAAGTCGAGGAAAAGTCTCGTAGACTTGTCTTCTAACAGAACTTTGTTACCACCTATCTCCTCAATCCCGCCAAAGAATGTTAGGTTGACCATGAAATAAAATAAAGATTTTAAGTTTTTAAAATAAAAGGGATTTCCAACATCAGTTCATTTTTTCTTTACTTTCCACTTAACCCCTTCTGGTGTATCCTCAAGGATTATTCCCATCTTTTTTAACTCGGCTCTGATAGCATCAGCTTTCTTCCAGTCTTTTCGTTTCCTAGCTACTTCTCTATCATCGATTAATTTTTTAATCTCATCAGATAATTGTTCTTTTTTAATTTCTTTCTGTAATATACCAAAAATACCGCCAAGTTCCTTAAAAATCTTCAAAATGTTATCTTTTACATCCACATTAAACTCTTTCCTACGACTGATGAATTTGTTGGTTTCGTTAGATATCTTGAAAACAACCTTCAATGCCTCACGCGTGTTGAAATCGTCGTCCATTGCAGTGATGAATTTTTCTTTGTAGCTTTGTAACCTCATCTCAAACTGTTTTTCTTGTGGTGTTACTTTATCTGTAGTTTTCATGAATTGAACATTTTCTAGGGTAGTGTACAACCTGTCCAAACTCTTTTTCGATTGTTCTAGATTCTTTTGACTAAAATCTATAGGGCTTCTGTAATGGGTGGAAGCGAAGAAGAGTCTTACCGTTTCGGTATCATGCTTCTTTAAAGCGTCACTTATAGTAACAAAGTTTCCTAAAGATTTGGCCATTTTTCTGCCCTCAACAGTAAGAAAACCTGTGTGTAGCCAATATTTAACAAAGGGTTTTTTACCTGATATAGCCTCCATTTGGGCAATTTCAGCTTCATGATGCGGAAATATTAGATCACGAGCTCCACCGTGGATATCGTACTGAGGTCCGAAATGTGATTCTGTGATTGCAGTGTCTTCAATATGCCACCCTGGTCTTCCTTTAAACCATGGGGAATCCCATTTTGGTTCATCTGGTTTGGATTTCTTCCACAAGCAAAAATCTCCTTTGTTTCTTTTCTTTACACTTTCATCAATTCTAGAAACAGCATCTTCCGCCTCTAAGGTCGTCCTTCGAGATAATTTACCATAGTCTTTAAATTTACTCAAGTCATAGTAGATTCCATCTTCTATCTTATATGCGTAACCCTTATCTAACAATGCTTTAACTTGTTTTATTATAGCTTTAATGAAATCTGTTGCACGGGCGTATTTATCAACAGAATTAATTCCCAAAGCTTTCATATCTTTGTAATACTCTTTCTCAAACCTTCTAGCCAAACTTTTAGGAGTTTCATCATTCCCCTTTGCTCTTTTAATTATTTTATCGTCCAGATCAGTAATGTTCATGAGATAAAAAATATCAAAGCCTTTGAATCTCAGATATCTTACTATAATGTCAAACTGAACATAAGTTTTTGCATGTCCTAAATGTGAATAATCGTAAACTGTAGGACCACAAACAAACATGTTTACTTTTTTCCCATGAATGGGTTTGAAAACTTCTTTTTTCCTTGACATTGTGTTGAATATCTTCAGAGCCATAGAGCTCGGGAAGGGAGTTGAACCCTTTTAAGCCGGTATCAACACATCATCTCATCAGCATACCAGTTCTGCAGCCGGTCGCATAGCCGTTCTGCCACCCGAGCTGACATTCAAAACTATGACTATCCGTATTTAAAAACGTCATTACTCAAATATCTCTCACCCCTATCTGGAAATATTGTTACGATGGTTTTATTCTTACCTAATTTTTTTGCAATCTTTAAAGCTGCAAACATGTTAGCTCCCGATGATATACCTACTAATATTCCTTCTTCTTTTGCTAATCTTCGAGTTGTACTAATAGCCTCATCATCAGTAACAGTTATTATTTCATGGATTAAATCTAAACCGGATTTTAAGACTTTCGGAATAAATCCTTCACCAATTCCTTGTATCTTATGTTGTCCAGGTTTCCCACCAGAAAGTATCGGAGAATTTGCAGGCTCAACAGCAACTATTTTCACGTCTGGTATTTTCTCTTTCAATGCTTGAGCAATCCCAACAAGCGTTCCACCAGTTCCTGTTCCAGCCACGAATGCATCAATATTTTCTCCAACTTGATCTAGAATTTCATTTCCGGTTGTTTCTTTATGGGTTTTCACATTATCCATATTCTTGAATTGGTTTGGTAAGAAAACTCTTGGATTTTCTTTAGACATTTGTTCAGCTTTTTCAATTGCAAGGTTTACGTCAACTTCGCCACCATTAGGAATGGATGAAACATCAGCTCCGAAAGCCTTTATCATCATTTCTCTTTCTTCACTCATACCTCCAGGCATAATCGCAATCATTTTATAACCCTTTATCATACTGACCATAGCCAGAGAAATTCCAGTATTACCAGTAGTGGGTTCAACTATTATAGAATCTGACTTGAGAATTCCTCTTTCTTCTGCTCTTTCAATCATGTATTTTGCTATTCTATCCTTTATTGAACCACTCGGATTGAGCATTTCTAATTTAGCTAATACTGTTGCATCATGCTTTCCAGTTAATTTGTTTATCTTCACTATAGGTGTATTTCCGATTATTTCTAGGACATTATTATAGTACATTCCTATCCACCTCTAACGAGAAGATTTTTTTCCTTAAGTCTGAAAGGGTTAATGTCTCTTTAACTAAACCTTGTCTCTTCAGAATCGCCAAATGATGTCTCAAAGTTCTTTCAGGTAATTTTGTTATTTCTAGAAGTTGTTGACGAGTTTTAGGACTAGAAGAAAGAGCTGACTTAATCAGCTGTGAAGCAAACTGATTCACCGACCATTCCGATCCACCTTCAACAATTTCTTTTATTCAGACAAGATATTTAAGTCTATCGAAAGCGGCAATAATTATTATGACAATTGTTATCTTTGTAGAAGAAACATTAAAACCCTAAAGCATACTACTCTAACGGAAAATACATCTGCTGGAGATGTTATTTAGGGAGATGTTGAAAAAGAAATTAAAGTTCTAGAAGTTATAAGAAACGTATGAAAGCATTAGCATTATTATCTGGAGGCTTGGACAGTATACTGGCAGTAAAGTTGATGTTAGATCAACGTATCGATGTCGTTGCTATACATTTTATAAATCCGCTCCAAATTTCTGAAAGAAAATGGGTCGATGAAATAACAAAGAGGTTTAAAATTCCTCTGAAGATCATGAAGTTGGGGGAAGATTATCTGAGAATCGTACAGAAACCAAAGTTTGGTTACGGAAAACACATGAATCCTTGTATCGACTGCAGAATCTTCATGTTAAAGAAAGCGAAAAATTATGCCAAAAGGATAGGTGCTTCTTTTATTTTTACAGGGGAAGTTCTGAACGAAAGACCTATGACCCAAATCAAGAAATCTTTAGAGTTAATAGAAAAAGAAGCTGGATTAAAACGAAAAATTCTCAGACCTTTATCTGCCAAGCTGTTACCAGAAACAGAAGCTGAAAAGAGAGGTTTGGTAGACAGAGAAAAATTATTAGATATTAAAGGTAGGGGAAGAAAAAGACAAATCGAACTCGCCAAAAAATTTAAAATAAAGGATTATCCTTCTCCAGCAGGTGGCTGTCTGTTAACTTATGAAGAATTTGCACAAAAGTTAAGAGATTTGTTTGAACATAAAAAAAGAGTCAGGATGAACGATATTAATTTACTCAAGATAGGTAGACACTTCAGATTTAAAAAGAATAAAATAATCATCGGTAGGAATGAAGAAGAAAATAAACAACTTTTGAAATTTAAACAACCGAACGATTATTATTTTGAAGTTCCTGGTTATGGAAGTCCTATTACAATATTACAGGGTCCAAAAACGAGAATGTCGATAAAAAAAGCCGCCTCATTAACGGCTAGATATTCGGATTCGAGGGGGAGTGGTATTTTGGTTAATTATGGTAAAGAAAAGTTGAACAGATCAATTACAGTTACTCCTCTAACTGATAGAGAAATAAAGAACTTTAGAATTAACAGTTCCTAAAAAATCGATGAATATTTAAGTTTATCGATTAACAATTTAACTGATATAGAGTGAGTATATGGCTAAAGAAACTGAAGAAAATAAGAAGGGTTTAACGGTAAAAATACCCAAACTAAATCTTTGGATGATAGCAACAGTAATTTTGGCAGGGGCATTGGCTTTTGTACTAGCAGGTGGTTGGACTCTTACCGGTCAAGTTGTTTCACCTGATGGATCAACTGGAACTTTAACGCCTGAAGAAGCTGCAAATAAAGCGATAGATTGGATATCAAGTTATTATAAAGCAGGGGGAGCAGATATAACAATAACTTTAGTTGATTCAAGTGAGACAGAAAATGGTATTTATCAATTTACAGTAAAATTATCCTCATCGCAAGGAGATAGCGAACAAAATCTTTATGTTACAAAAGATGGAAAATTATTTATACCTCAAGTGATTGAAACAGAAGAATTAATTCCAGAACAACAACAACCTCAAACACAAGAAGTTCCGAAGACTGATAAACCAGATGTTCATGCCTTTGTGATGTCTTATTGTCCATATGGACTACAGTTTATGAAAGCGTATATACCAGCTATAGAACTTCTTGGAGAAAAGGCAAATCTTGAATTAAACTTCGTCCATTATCTCATGCATGGAGAAAAGGAAATGATAGAGAATACAAGGATGTACTGTATACAAAAAGAACAGAAAGATAAGTTTACTGACTACCTTCGTTGTTTTGTTGAAAGTGGTGATGCAGAAAAATGTATATCAGATGTGGGAATAGACAAGAGTTCACTTGAAACATGCATACAAGAGACAGACGAGGAGTTTGAGATAACCAAAAACTTCGAAGAAAGTGGAGAGACATACCCACCTTATATGGTCGATGCAGTACTTGCACAACAATATGGCGTAAGTGGTTCTCCAACTTTTGTCGTGAACGGTCAGACAGTGAGTGTGAATAGATCTCCTGAAGCAATAAAACAAGCAATATGTTCGGCTTTTAACAATCCTCCAGAGGAATGTAATCAAAAACTTAGTGAGACTGCAGAGCAACCAGGTATAGGACCTATGGGTTCCGGTAGTGGTGCTTCATCAACTGGTCAATGCTAAACCTTCTTTTTAATTTTTACAGTAAAACAATTGAAGAAAGTTAGCTGATTGTTCTTTAAAGTAAAAGATAATTAAGTAGAAAGTAAAATATTTTATGAAATCATGGTTAAAGAGTATAAACTTTATATCGACGGCAAATGGATAAATTCTGAGTCGGGTGAAACTTTCCCAAGCATTAATCCTGCCAATCCAAAACAAGTCTTGGGAAAATTCCAGAAAGGAAATGAAGAAGATGTTAATAAAGCCGTAGAAGCCGCTGAAAAGGCGTTCAAGAAGTGGAGTGAAGTGCCTGCTCCTAAGAGGGGATTAATTCTACTGAAAGTTGCACAATTACTCAAACAGAACAAGAAAAAGTTAGCAAGAGAGTTAACTATGGAGATGGGTAAAGTAATCGAAGAGGCGAGAGGTGATGTACAAGAAGCTATTGATATGGCAGAATACATGGCAGGAGAAGGAAGGAGATTGTTTGGTTACACAACACCATCTGAATTAAGAAACAAGTTCTGTATGACTATCAGAACTCCTGTAGGTATCTGTGGTCTAATAACACCTTGGAATTTTCCATTTGCGATACCCGCATGGAAGATAATGCCTGCATTGATTTGTGGAAATAGTATCATCTTTAAACCTTCCTCAGATACTCCTCTTTGTGCGACAAGACTAGTAGAGATATTGGAAAAGGCTGGAGTACCAAAAGGAGTAGTTAATCTTGTTACCGGTCCTGGTGGAAGCGTTGGCATGTCAATAGTTAAACATGAAAAGGTTAGATGTATCTCATTCACTGGACACAGAGATACGGGAGAGATGATCCTTAAAGAAGCTGGATTAAAAAAAGTTGGACTGGAGTTGGGAGGAAAGAATGGAATCATAGTTATGGATGATGCTGACTTGAATCTTGCTCTGGATGGAGTTATATGGGGAGGTTACGGTACGACTGGTCAAAGATGTACAGCTACTTCTAGGGTGATCGTTCATGAAAAAATTAGGAAGAAATTTGAAAGAATGCTCGTTAATAGAATAAAGAAATTAAAGTTAGGTAATGGATTGAATCCAAAGACAGATGTTGGACCGTTGATAAATAAACGGGCACAAGAAAAGAGTGTGAAGTATACTGAAATGGGATTAAATGAAGGAGCGAATTTGTTGATCGGTGGGAAGATACCAAAAATGAAAGGATTCTTCTTTAAACCAACTTTATTCACTGATTGTTCAATCGATATGGGAATTTGTCAGGAAGAAATATTCGGACCAATAGTTTCCTTGATACCAGTTAAAGATTTTGAAGAAGCGATTGAAGCTGTCAATTCCATTGAGTATGGATTGAGTTCTTCCATTTATACGAATAATATTAGGAAGGCTTTTCTTGCTATTCAACATATAGAAACTGGGTTAACTTACGTAAATTCCAGTACGATTGGGGCGGAGGTACATTTGCCCTTTGGTGGGATTAAACATACAGGAATAGGAACGAGAGAGGGTGGGATTGAAGGAATACATGAATTTTCTGAGACTAAAACAGTCTATATAGATTATTCTGGTAAGTTACAAAAAGCACAGATTAATATGGGGTAATAGGATGAAGAGTGTTAGTCGAAGTATAATAAAAAAAATCTACAAAAAAAGAGAGAAATGGAGTCATAAAGGTAATTTTGGTAGTTTGTTGGTAATAGGCGGTAGTAAAAGATATTCTGGTTCGCCTACGTTCAATGCCTTAGCTGCTTACAGGACAGGAGTGGATCTAGTAACAATAGCCGCGCCAAGAAGGGCAGCAGATATAGTAGCATCCTTTTCTCCAGATTTGATAACCTATCCTTTGGAGGGTGACTATCTCAACGAGACGCATCTAGACGATATTTTTATTTTGGCAGAAGAATCTGATGCTGTAGCTATTGGTGGGGGTTTGGAAAGAAATGAAGAAACTTTATCCACCGTAAATAAGATTCTGAAAGGATTAACTATACCCTGTGTTATAGATGCAGATGCGATTCATGCTGTCGTAACAGAAAAAGAAGTCTTGAGCAAGAAGTTTGTTATCACTCCTCATCCCCAAGAATTTCATGTTCTGACAGGTATAAAACCTGAAACGAATGTGAAAAAAAGAGTTAAGAGAGTTAAGAAGGCAGCATCACAGTTGCGTTGCGTAGTTGTCTTAAAGGGTTATGTGGATGTAATTTCTGATGGGAAGAAAGTCGTAGTTAACAAGACTGGAAATCCTTATCTAACCGTTGGTGGAACAGGAGACACTTTGACTGGGATATGTGGTGCTTTATTGGCCAGAAAGGTAGAATCATTCGAAGCTGCTTGTGCTGCATGTTACATTAATGGCAAGGCTGGTGATTTAGCTACAAAAAAATTCGGTGAAGGATTGATTGCATCAGATTTAATAAATGAGATTCCTAATGTTATAAAACGGAAATAAAATCTTAATTTAATAGATAATATACGTGATTTCATGTATGATGTGATAGTCGTTGGGGCAGGTCCTGCTGGTTTGACTGCGTCTATCTATGCTTCTAGAAGAGACTTGAAAACTTTAGTTTTGAGTAAGGGTTTGAGTGATCAAGTATCAGAAACACCGCACATAGAAAATTATCCTGGGTTTGAAAAAATTGAAGGTTATGAGTTAATCCAAAGAATTGAGAAACAAGTAAGAGATTTTGACGTAAAAATAAAATTCGAAGAAGTTGTTGAAATAAAACCAAAGAAAAAGAGTTTCGTCGTGAAGACTGCGGCCAAAAAAAAATATGAAGGAAAAACATTGATATTAGCATTCGGTAAGATTCCCAGAACTTTAAACATTCCTGGTGAAGAAGAATTTACTGGGAAGGGTGTTTCTTACTGTGCTACATGCGATGCCCCATTGTATAAGAACAAAACAGTTGCTGTGATCGGTGGGGGTAATGCCGCCTTGGATGCAGCTTTACTGTTGAGTAAGATCGCTAAAAAAGTTTATCTAGTCCATAGGAGAGACGAGTTCAGAGGATTCGAATCTGAAGTTCAAAAAATAAAGAAAAGAAAGAATATCGAACTAGTTCTGAGTCATGTGGCAGTGAAATTCAAAGGGAATAGAGTTATAAGATCTATGATAATTGAAAGTAAAAAAACTGGTAAAAGAAAGGAGATAAAAATCGGTGGTGTTTTCGTAGAAATAGGTTCTGTAGTTAAGACTGACTTTGTAAAAGACCTAGTGAAGTTGGATAAAAATGGATACATAGTAGTCAACAATAACTGTGAAACTTCTCGGCCTGGCGTGTTTGCTGCCGGGGATGTTGATAACACACCGTTCAAACAAATTATTGTAGCTGCTGGTGAAGGAGCTAAAGCTGGTTTAATGGCTTACAATTATTTACATGGAATAAAAGCCGAGATAATTATAGACTGGAGGAAGTTCAAGGAGATTGGGAGTTGAACGTATGGAATTTCATGATTTTGCAGATGAATGGGGACCAGAAAAGATAATACAAACCTATGATCCTAAAACAGGAATGAAAGGAATTTTGGTGATAGATTCGACGGCCTTAGGGCCAGGAAAAGGAGGAATAAGGTTCAGACCTGATGTTGATGTGAAAGAAGTTTTCAGACTTGCCAGAGCAATGACTTGGAAATGTGCTCTAGCTGAATTACCATTTGGCGGAGCAAAATCTGGTATAATCGCTAATGATAGAAAATTATCTAAAGGACAGAAAAAAGCTATTGTTGAAGCTCTCTCTAGATCATTAAAGCCTGTTTGCCCTTCCATGTATGTTGCTGCCCCTGACATGAACACTGCAGAAGAAGAAATGAGGTGGTTTGCAGAAGCCAACGGTTCTATGAAAGCATGCACAGGAAAACCAAAAGAACTTGGCGGGATACCGCATGAACTGGGTTCAACGGGTTTTGGTGTTTTTCATTCAACTCTTGTTGCGATTGAGCATCTAGGTTTTGATGTAAAAGATATGGAGATTGCTATAGAAGGTTTTGGGAATGTTGGTTCATTTGTATTCAAATTCCTATCTGAAAGGGGAGCAAGAATAGTTGCAGTTTCAGATTCTAAAGGCTGTCTTTATGATCATGACGGTATAGACTTTGACAAAGTCTCAAGAGTCAAGAAAGAAACTAGAAGTGTCACAAACTACAAACCAGGAAAAGTGTTGAAGAATGAAGATATATTTGAACTCCCTGTTGATGTTTTGATTCCGGCTGCCATTCCAGATGTGATAACAGAAAAGAACGTATATGGAGTTAAAGCCAAGATAATCGTTGAAGGTGCTAATATTCCGATACCACATGATATTGAAAGAACATTACACAAGAAGGGTGTCCTGGTCATTCCTGATTTTGTAGCAAATGCTGGTGGTGTAATTTCATCTTATGTAGAGTATATCGGTGGAACCCCAGAAAAAATGTTTAAAATTGTAGAAGAAAAGATTAGAAAAAATACTAAACTCGTCTTAGAAAAATCTAAAAAAGAAAAACTTTACCCAAGAGACGCTGCCATGGAGATAGCTAAAGAAAGAGTAAAGAAAGCCATGAAATGATTTTATGAAAGTAATTGTTGTTGGTTTAGCTAGAAAGTTAATCGAAAATAGACTGTCAGAATATGGTTTGAAGTTAGACAAGAAGAACCCTGATGTTGTGATATCTTTCGGTGGTGATGGCACAGCTCTATACGCTGAAAGGGTCTATCCTGGAGTTCCAAGGGTTTTGATAAAACATAGTAAAATATGCGAAAAATGTAAACTGGGAACTCATGATTTTTCGAAAGTGTTAAATACTCTGAAAGAAAAGAAATACAAAATAATTGAAGAGATTAAAGTTGAAGGTATTGTTAACAATAATCCTAAAAAGAAATTGATTGGCCTGAATGAGATAGGTATTCATCACAAAACACCTACTAAAACGATAAGGTTGAGAGTTAAAGTGAATGAAAAAATAATAGAGGATGAAGTTATAGGGGATGGTCTGGTTGTCGCAACTCCCTACGGAAGTACTGCTTATTTTCATTCTATCACTAGAAAGAAGTTTTCTAAAGGTTTAGGTATTGCTTTCAATAATCCAAAGAAAAAAAGGAAGGGTCTTGTTGTTAAAGACAACTCAGAGATAGAAGTTGACATCCTTAGAGGATTGGGTTGGATGACTGCTGACAATGATGAGAGGATAATTCCAATCAAAAAAGATGATGTAGTTACTGTAAAGAAAACCAAAAGTAAAGCAAGGATAATTGAAATTAAAGGAGAAAAGAGAATTATAGCTTAACTGTAACAAATATATCTTAATAAAAGGTAATTTCTTGTTATGAAACTTCCCATAATCTTGGTCAATTTTAAATGCTATGAGGCTGGAACTGGAGAGAATGCTTTAAAATTAGCAAAAATATGTGATTCTGTTGCAAGAGATTGTAAAAAAAGCATCGCTGTTTCACCACAGTTTTGTGATATTTATTCTGTTTCAAAAGAAGTTGATATTCCAGTTTTTTCACAACACATAGATCCTATCGAGCCTGGATCGCATACAGGTCATGTATTGCCTCTATCAGTGAAAGATGCTGGTGCTGTAGGAACATTGATAAATCATTCTGAAAGAAAACTTACATTGAATGAGATTAAAAAAAGAGTTGATATCGCTAAAAAATATGACTTAATTACAATTTGTTGTTCTGGTGATATTGAAGATAGTAAGAATATTGCAAATTTTGATCCTGATTTTATAGCATATGAACCACCAGAATTGATTGGAACTGGTATCCCTGTGTCAAAAACAAAACCAGAAGTAGTAAGCAATACAGTAAAAGAAGTTAAAAAAATTAACCCAAGGGTTAAAGTTTTATGCGGTGCTGGAATAACGAACGGCGAAGATGTGAAGAAGGCGATAGAATTGGGAACGGTCGGTGTTCTGCTTGCATCGGGTGTGGTGAAAGCAGAGAGTCCAAGAGAAGTATTAGAAAATATGGCAAAATCACTTCGTTGATTCTTCTTTCTTCTTTAGTTTCTCTATACTCCTATGTATGATGTAATGTGGATATAGATGTGTGTAATTAGTAGGTTTCTTCCACTTTTCCCTTAACCCAGCCCAAACTGCCTCCTGTGCTCTAAATATTTTCTTTCTTTGGATTATTATGATTACAACCAACACAATAACAACAGAAATTAGAATGAGTATTATTATTCCTTGTTCGAAAGTGAAGGCAGGCAATATTATTCTCTTTGATTTTACTCGTGAAATTTGTATCGCTACTTCCTCTAGTTTACTCCTTGTATATTCAAGATACCTTTCTGAATCCTCATATTTCCCAATCTCAAAATATCCTTCAGCGATTACTAAGTTTTCTCTGGCCTCGTCTAAGGTTTCAAAAATATGTGTTACGTTGTATCCTTCTGTCTGTAATTCCAATAAATCCTTCCAATTGATTTCTATTAATTGATATAAGTTTTCTATTTCTGATCTTATCCTATCTTCTAAAGTTCTACTCATGACTCTGAGTTTTATTGTTTTTGTATCAGAAACATTGTCTCCTATCGCTTTAACTCCGAATTGGTAGACTTTGAAATCTGCTATCTTCGGTATCTCTAATCTAACTAAGAAAGTTTGTGTAGTGTTTGATAATAGTCCCAAACTATCTGGTGATATCTTAGTGAAGAATGTTAAATCTTTGATGATCAGTTTGACATCATGTAAAGCTGCATTGCCAGTGTTTTTTACCTTTACCGGAATCATTTTCATCTCTCCCCTAGTCCCATTTATTTCAGGGGGATATTCTATTATTTCAATACTCTTTACGGTTGGTGTAACAGGAGGGCGTGAAGGTGCAGAAGGTGGACCTGATGGTGGTGTTGGTGATACTATCTTAGATGCCACAGTCATATTCTTCGATGAACTATCCCATACTTTGGTCTCAGTCAGATTGTATAGTTTTGCGTTTAGTTGATAAGTGCCAGCTTGACTGGGTGAGTAGTAAAAGATACAAGTGTCTTCTTCCAAAACGTTCAAAGAAAAGTCGCAAGTGCTGTTGAAAAAAATTCCATCTTTAGATAATATTAGTCTTAACCTAAAATCTCCTAAGGTGTTCCCAATGTTTGTAGAGTTAACTGTTATAGTAACTTGATCATCCACTCTTATTGCATCTGGATAGTATCTCAAGAACTTTATCTTCCCATTTTCTCTAGAAGGGACACTCGCATTCATCTCTGTCCAACCCAACATGACGAGAGTTGTTTTGTATATTTCTGGGAGGCAACACAGGAATAGGATTAAAATTATGATGAATAAAATTATGATTTTTCGAGTCATGATATATTATATATTAATTTGAAATGATAAAATCTCTTTAATTAAGGTATGTTTCCACATAAAATATAAAGATCTTATAGTGAAAGGATGAAAAGGATTTTACTCATACTTATCATAGTTCTAGTAAACTTTTCACCAGTTCAAGCTGGATTGATGGTAGGAGAAGGTAGCGTTTCTCTGAAATCACTCGAAAAAAAGATGATTTGTGGCGGAGTGTGTGTTTATTCTACTGTAGATTATACGACAACAGTATATTCTGTGTCTGTTTCTAAGGAGATAGAAAAATTCGTAGATAAAATCGAGCCTCAAGATTTTACACTTGTTGGTATCGACTGTCCAATGGAAGCAGAGCCAAGGAGAAAGTGTATAAGAGATTTGTGTTCACAGGAGAAGACGAATTCAACACAAACAGTATGCATTTATTTTAATGCTCCTTTAGAGTTTGCTTTCGATTTGGACAGGGGCATTCCTACGGCACCAAAAGAAAAGGAATACAAGGGGGCGATAAGAGCGACTGGAAAGGTGGGTGCAGTAACCACTATTGAGCCATTGGCATTTTATGTTTATTACACCCCTTTTAATGGATGGTTAGTTGCCGTAGCAATCATTATAGCCGTAGTTATAGTCACAATTTTGTTGATAATTAAGTTCAAATACAAGAAAAAGAAGGGTAAGAAGGAAAGACGTTCAAAATAATAATCTATTCAGAAAAAGGTATTCAACTGCAGGATGTAGCCCCATTACTTGCGTTTCCACAGTAATAGTAGGATGTGTTGTACGTTCCTGATGCTAACCCGCTTGGGACATCTAACCAATATGCGATATAACAATTTCCACCAGCTGACACAGTAGTACAATTACCCTTTCCCATCTGTGCCCATGAAGTCGTCATTTTTATCATTCCATCCGTGGTTAACGTCATGTTAACGTTATTTCCAAATTCTGTTGTGTTTGCTTCATGAGTTACATTTCCTATTAAAAGTGTTGGTGAAGAGCCTTGTTTATCCATGTCTGGTGCATAATGGTAAAAATCCGTTGTATCAGTGTTTGCAGAGTCTGCTGTTATGTTATATTCAGTAGTATTACCCTGTCCAGTTGTATCATTTTCTGCCATGTTGTTGTCTGTTCCACCCGTTACTGATCCAAATAAGATTCCACGGGACATTGCTGCTGACGGTGTTATAGCAATCTGATGAGATACTGTGGCGTTCATGATAACATTGCCTGTGGCATATTCAGCCCCTTTAACTACAACTATTAATAGAAGAGAAGTTATCGCTGCAATTGTGACCAGTAAACTTTCACTCAAGCTTATGTTACCCAGACTTGTCTTGATAGTGATAATCATGCTTAGAGCCTTCTAAATAATATTTGTTTTACTTCACTTATAAAACATTATCATTATCTTTTAACGCTAATATTAAGCAGTAATTTATAGAATATTATTAACCACAAATACTGGGATTATTCCCATTCATAACACCACAGATTGTGTATTCTCTCTGTTTATATCCAGAAGGTACATTGCCCACATCAAAATAAAGCCTCATCCAGCAGCTGTTACCTACGGCTAGGTTTGTACAATTAGATGTCGAATTGCCTAGTGTTGACCAGGTTGCATTAACAGTAGTGTTCATCGTGAAACCTGAAGAAGCTGATGTTGTGCTGGAACTCTCGTTGATGTATATTCCAGTTTCGAAGCTTTCGTTCAACTTGACATAGAAATCTAAGTTCTGAGTTGAAGATGAACCGACTGTCACATTGTATCTCGTTTCGGGATGAGAATTGTTTCTGGCTGGGTTGCCTACTGTGTTTGGAATGACAGTATCGAATGTTATCCCATCTAACAATGCCTTGGATAGAGTTATCTCTACAAAATTTGCCGTATTAAAAGTAAACGGATCTCCACAAGAAGTTCCATTCCAATTATCATTCGTATCATTTGCATAGACACACCATCTTATCGTACATCCTACCGTTGAGTTTATCGTTACTGTGAAATTACTCCAATCTGTACTTCCAGATAAACTCGTATTGGTTATGTTCTTTAAAGTTCCTGTACAGTTATCAAAAGAGAAAATAGCATAACTTAAGCCAATATTATCAGTCCATTTTAATCTGTGCTCCACGGGTGTCCCTGATACTGTCGAATTGGTTGAGTTTAAAGAATATTTAGGAGGATTGTCTGGCGGTGGTGCTTCTCCTGTAGTGTTCCCTATATAAACATCATAAAGGGTTATGTTTGTATATGGGTCTGTTCCTGAGAGGCGTGCAGTAGTAGCAAGAAACATTACTTCGGCGTGTCCAGTTGAGTTGAAATATGAAGAATTCAAAGATATTGAGTAATTCCCAAAACGTATATCTTTTATAGTGCTATTCAAGGTGTCCCATTCACTATTAGTATAGTCCCAAACCTTTACATATGCGTGAGCCATACTCGTTCCGTCTATCCAGAAAACATCTACTCCATATAGATAAGTCAAATTCGCCTCTGAAAACTCTTCTGGAAAGTCAAAGTAATAAATGACTGATTCGTTGTCGGTAGAAACGCCAGATGCCGTAGAGTATATTATTCCTGCCGTTGTTGAGTCGCTTAAATTGTTATCGTAAGCGTATTCTGGATTCACGGGAGAGCCGTCCTCCATCGAATGTGTGAAAGGATGGTAACAATGAGCATTAGAACATCCAGACTCGCAACCGTTAGATTTAGTTCCGTCGAAATTATACCAATGTTCATCACAGTCGTAATTGCAATTTCCTGAGGCAGAACAACCAATGCTATTTTTACAGTGTCCATAGCCATTCAACATCGAACAAGAAAATGCTCCTTCACAACTACTATCGTCATAGGAATAGCCACAAGTATTACTCACATTATGGGCATGGGAAAGTTCGGGACATTTCGAGGTAAAATCACAAGAACCTACTGTTTTGGGGGCACAATCGCTATCATCATAACATATATTTCCTCCACTGAAACAATCTATCCATCCACTCCCAGTGCATGAAACTCCTGTGATGTCGTCTGGACCGGGGCTCATTGGTCGTATAAAGTCATCTCCAAAAACAGTCGCAGTTCCTTCCTCGATAGATTCAAGTTCACTCAATTGCCCTTCCACAGAAAAACTAACTTCCGACAATTCTGGGATAATCCAAGAAGCAGTATCATACTTTCCATTGTTATCAATATCTAAAACCTGAAAATCATAACTAGGATCATCAGTCACTCTTAACTCCATATCTTGTGTGACATATCTGTATAATTGTAAATGTTTTAGATTCTCTATAATGTCAATAGAAACTGATACATTATAAACATGATATGAAGAATCACTTGAAACAATAACTTTCTTCGACCATAAATCTCCTTTAATTACTGGATCAGAAGCAATAACACTTACACCTGGTTCAGCATGAATAGAAATGAAATGAAATGTGAATATGGCTGAGAAAATTACTAGAAATACCAGACTGAGTTTAGATATGGATTTTTTATTTACTGGTTTCATTTTCTTCCCTCATCATTAATCTTGAAAAGTTTGGCCATCCCAATATTCCTGTGTTTAAGCTTTCCTTCTGCCTCTAGAACGGCCAAATACTTAGAAGCCGTGATGTAGTGAATTTTTAATTTCTTAGAAGTCTCAGTTATGGTTAAACCCTCTTTATTGACTTTAAGAAGCTGAAAAATTCGATCTTTGATACCCATCTAAACACTATTAACTAATAATGTTCACTAATAATAATTATTGACATTTATTTATAATTTCTTATTTAAAGTTTCGATTATTTCTAGTATTGATCAGACAAAAACATTCGAATAAAACCACAAAACAATATTAATCTCTATTCCATAATAGAATACATTCTGTGATTGAATGAAGAATAACAATGTCAGATTATCACCAACAGGTATAGCATGTTATCATGAATGCCCTAGAAAATTCTACTATATTTACATTAGAGGTATAGAGGAAAAACCAAGACCATCAATGGTTAGAGGGAAAATTGTACACCGTGTTTTAGAACATTTCTACACTTTTGTCGATCTGACTGATATCGAAGAAGGTAGTAACTGGCAGACAATATGGAAGAAATTCAGGAAAGTATTATTCTCACTCTTAGAAACTGAGTGGAAACAGATTGGAAAGATTTATGATGATTGCTTCAAGAATCAAGCGCAGAAGACAAAATTCTTAAACGAAACCAAAGAATTCTTAGATTTCTATGCGATAAAATTGGCGTTCTCTTTGATGAATAAGATGAAGGAATTGGACAGGAATTCTGAATGGTTTGAACGAGACATAAAGAGATTTTTCTATCCTAAGGACATGGAGATGAAATTGGAGATAGAAGGTGAAAACATAAAAGGCTTCGTCGACAAAACAATGAGTTTATTCGGAAAAGGAATAGCAATAGTCGATTACAAGACGTCAAAGTGTCATTTACCTCATTTCATCCCAGAAGGTCATTTGAAACAAGGTAAGGCTTACGCTTTCCTTTGGAACAAACAGTTCAACGAAATGCCAAAACATATATCTTTCTACTACTTGAGGACAGGAGAGAGTGTTTTCTATCCTATTTCTGAAAAAGATATCGAAGAGATAAAGAAGGATATAACTTTGATAAGAGAGAAGAAACCAGTAATCAATGAATTCCCGAGGGAAGAATCAAAACTCTGCGATTTCTGCGATTTTAAGATATTTTGTTTCAAGAAAAAGGCAAGTTGAATTATATCTATGGAAAATGTTGTTTCTCCAGTAGTTAAGTTCGTTAAAGTTTTAGCAAAAAATTACTTATCTAGACCACAAAAATATCCATTTTTTGGGTCAATAGAGCTTACAAGAAGATGTAATTCAAAATGTAAATTCTGTCCATACAGTAGATACGATACTGAGGGAGATATGGACCTTACAACTGAACAAATATTTAAAATTTTAGATCAATTTTATGAAATCGGTATTGGTGCGTTTTCTTTTCTTGGTGGTGAACCCCTTCTGAGAAAAGACATAGAAGACATTGGCATGTATTTAAAAGAAAATGGTATCATCTCTCAATTAAACACCAATGGTATTCTTTTAGAAAAAAGAGTGGAAGAGCTAACATCCAGTCTTGACTGCATTATGGTATCATTAGATGCAGCAAACAGAAAGTTATATGAAAGTATCAGGGGTGTAGATGCCTTTGACAAAGTGATTGGTGGAATTAAAGATGCATTAATATATGCTAAGGATAATGGCTGTATAGTAATTACAAATACTGTTATCTGTTCAAAGAATTTGGATGAAATCCCTAGTTTGATAAAATTCGCGTGCGATGAGCTAGGAGTTCATGGAATGGTTTTTGATCAAGTCACTTTAAAAAAAAATTGGGATGTTGACAGAACCACAGATTCTAAATTATTTCCTCAAAAACATGTCCATGCTATAAATCAAATTCTTAAATTCAAAAAAAAAGGCTATCCTATATTGACAACAAAATGTTATTTTAAGGCTTTAGTTAATAACAAAATCTCTTTCAGATGTATGCCACACCTTTTTTGCTGTGTAAATCATAAAGGTGAAGTTGCAGTACCGTGTTATGATTCTAATTATACCAAATATTATAGTTTACTAAATCATAACCTAAGAGATATTTGGTTCTCTAAAGAAGCGATTATGCTAAGAGAAAAAGTCAAAGATTGTCAAAAATGTTATATGCATTGTATAATAGAACTAAGTAGGCTTGTTGGAGAGCCTCATAGGTATCCAAAAGATCTGTTAGAATGGGTAGTCAATACTACTACTTTTAAAAAAAGAATTAAAAAAACGTATAAATCTTGAATCTGAATTTTTATTAATGCCTCAGTAGCTACAGTCTGGTTAATTGTTCCAGAAAAAGCGCCACACTGGTAATGTGGAGATCCCGGGTTCAAATCCCGGCTGAGGCTTCCTGTGTTTAAGTCATACAAGAATTTTAAAACAATTTCATAATAATTAATCAGATAAGATGGAAAAGAAATTTATTTTGATCATTGTATTAATCCTGACTGGAATTATCGGACTTATCGGTTTACATAGGACTGGAATGTTCATCAATCCTGTCGGTAAAGTCTTGGGTTCAGCATGCGGAAATTATATATGTGAAATAGATGAAACCAAATGCTCCTGCCCTGAAGATTGTGGATTGTGTGAAGTTTATACTGGAACCTGCGAGAGAAATTATTGCTCTGGTAATGATTGCATAAAGGAGATTATTGAAAACTGTTGTGGAAATCAAAAATGTGAATTGGGTGAGTGCGGAAGTTGTAGGTACGATTGCAGTAGCAAGGAATGTGGCTTATTCTCTGTGGATTTAGATGAGATAGTTGATGGAGAGAAAAACGATCACATCCGCTTTGACGTGAAAAAAAATGATACTTCGAGTTACTTGACCTTTTCTATCAATTCTTATGATGAAGACGTAAGCGATTTGGTAGTTGAGTATAATTGTTGTAAAAAAGAGAATGGAAGTTGTAATCCTTTGAATTCAACTAGAATAATTCGGCATCGTTTTTTTAATCCTAGACAAGCTACTTTGTATGAAGGGTCGAACAAAATATTGAAATTGAATGGAGGGGGTGGTGTTGACTTCTTATTGGGATTTTACTTCTTTGATAATTCCTTCATCCCACGAACAGATTCAGGTTACTTGAAAACGGGTGCATATTGGGATCATTGTGATTTGTTCTTCGAAAGTTCAAAACCCGAGTATTCTGTTATCAAAAGTTATGATATTTTGTTTGATGTCAAGTAATTACTTGAACATAGGTCTTTTTCTTGAAAGCATAAAGTTTTTGTAAAACAAGTAGAAGGCTATCAAGACTATTAACAAAACCAACCAAGGTAGCCATGCTATCGCTGGTACAATAAACAAACCAACAGGCAAACTAGGCCATGTCCAAGGTTTTACAACTTTAATATCTGTTACGACAGAGTATTCCTCTGTGTTTTTGGTTGTAATAGTGACAGGATAATATCCTTCGTCCGCATCACAAGGAACTATAGCATAAATCGTAACAAATCCTCTTTCATCTGGTTCTAGAGTAATTTCTTCTGGTATATCTCTTATCCATGTAGGACCATCCATTGTCAAAGTAAAAGTATCAGTAACATCACCAATGTTTACAATAGAAAATGCAATCTCATTCGATCTACATCTCTCCAGTTGATACTCTGGTTTAACTTCTATTAAAGGTTCACCAAAGGAAACAGTGAATTCTTTTGATGTAGAATCTGATGTATAAGAATTCCATGCTCTAACTGAAAACATATACTCATCTTCAGCATCTTCAGGAACTTTTATTGTAATTTCAGTTTCTTTATCCCCAGAAGGTGATATACTTGATATATCACTATAGTATATTCTAGAGAAAGCTTCAAGTTTCACTTTTATATTCCTCTCGGTTACAGACCCACAATTTGTAACTTCAACATTGACTATAGTATCTTCACCGGGTTTCAGATCTTCAGTTCCTAAATCAACATTAAGACAGTGAATTCCTTCAGGCTCTCCCTCTTGACCCAGAATAAATGTTCTCCTCGATGTGTCCGTTACACTATCTACAGTGGCTTTAACTTCCACTGTATGGGTTCCTTCAGAGTAATCCCTTGTGTCAAAGGTGAAAGTGAATGTCTTCTCGACCAAATGTTTAAACTTCATGGTTGTAGAGTCTATTAATTTACCATCAACATAAGCCTTTACATAAACGTCCTCGGGGAGAGTGCGTGAAATATATAACCTTATAGGAGTTGAAGCCAGAACAACATCTCCTACCTCGGGATATTCAGGATCAATTGTTATCCAACCAACTTCAATATCACCGTCAATGGGAAAACATTCTTCCACATCTAGATTCGCATATTCAACTATCTTTTCACCTTCGGCTTCAATAAACACTTTAATGTTGTATCTTCCCTCATCCAAGCTTTGAGCATTATAATCATAAAGAACAGAAAAGGTTTTCTCATCATCTTCATCCATTGTCTTATCTTCCTTATCTATAAAATTCCAATAACCACCTTCTTTTATGTAGAATTCAGCTATTACATCCGTATCATCGGGTCCCTTATCCAAAGTAACTTCTATGGATAATTCAACTGTTTCGTCTTCATTAACACACACAGTAGATGGATCAACTTCAAAATCATCCAAATTTAATTCTATTTCTTCTTCTATGTAGAAAATATTAGAATCTACGTCTGAAACGCCATCGACAGTAGCATTTATTTTTACATCATGTTGACCGAACGAAAATCCAGAAGTATCAAAAATCCAAGAAACTTCTTTAACTTGACTCTTTTTCATAGAATAAGTTGCCGTATGTTCCAAAGTATCATCTACGTACCAATCAACTGAAACTAAATGATAACCCGAAGGTGCATTGACTAGTTTTACATCTCCAGATATAGTCACTTCATCTCCTTTATCAACACGACGGGGACTTGCTTCTGTACCGTAAACATCTAACATGAAGGATTCAGCATTGACTATGGGTAATGAAACAGTAAAAAGGAGTAAAGAAAGGGTTAAAATAGTTGATATAAAGATGAATTTCATGGGATTTTTTACTACTATCATATAGTGATAAGATTTATGGATAAGTACTTAAATCTTTCGTTAAGGTTATAAATAGTTTATATGAGGAGAAGCGCAAAAAAATCCCAGTATAGAACAAGAATCGCCAGGGAAAGGATAGAAAGACTTTTTACTCTAGCTAAGGAAGAGTTAGAAAAGAATCCTGAAAGGAGTAGAAGTTATGTTGAATTAGCCAGAAAAATAGGGAAGAGGTATAATGTTCGTCTAACCAAAGAACAGAAGAGGGGTTTTTGTAAGAAATGTAATCAATTGTTGATTCCAGGGAAAACTTCTAAAGTTGAATTTGATAGGACGAGAAAACTCAAAATTATTAAATGCCTAAATTGTGATAATGTATACAGGTATCCATATGGGAGTTAGGCATGCCGTTAAACTTTAAGCTTATCAGTATATGTTTAATAGTTGTTTTGATAGCCGTATTCGTCCTCTTCTACATATTCGATAACCTGGGCAAACTGATGGTACAATGTGAAAAAGATAAAAGTTTAAACATCTGTAAATCAGGTACATTACCTATAGTGATATTGATGATGCTTTTGGTTGCGGGTGGATTAATAGTAGTCGTAAACATAACAGCATACATAATGATATCTGGTGTTTAGAGTGAGAGGTGTGGATCCGAAAAAGTTTAATGAGATTTGTAAGGAAGAACTCAAGAAGATAGACGCGATCAAGCCACCAGTATGGGCACAGTTTGTTAAGACTGGTACACATAAAAAATTACCCCCTCAACAGAAGGACTGGTGGTATGCTAGAGTAGCTTCCATACTGAGAAGAATTTATCTCGATGGTCCAGTTGGTGTAGAAAGGTTGAGGACTTATTATGGTGGTAGAAAGGATAGAGGACATAAACCAGAAAGATTTAAAAAGGCTGGTGGGAGTATAATAAGGAAATGCCTGCAACAGCTAGAATCTGCAGGTTTAATAGAAAAAAATAAGAAAGGGAGGATCATGAGTAAACAGGGGGGGAAATTCGTGAGGAAGATTGTTTCGGAGGGGGAGAAATGAATTACTTGACACCCGAGCAAATGCAACAAATCCAGCAGTTGGAGAAATTGAAAAAAGTCGTGATGAAAAAAATATTGACGAAGGAAGCATTGGAAAGACTCGGAAGGGTTAGAGTAGTGAAACCACAAATGGCTATGCAATTGGAGTTGTATTTAATGCAACTATATCAAGCAGGTCAAATAAAGACCGTAATAGACGATTCCAAATTAAAAATGATCTTAAATTCACTTGTTAAGAAGAAAAAATTCAAGATAAAAAGATGATAATATGGGGAAAACAAAAAAGGTCGGTGCTACAGGAAGGTTTGGAGCAAGATACGGAAGAAGAGTCAAGGTTATGTTAAAAAAGATTGAGAAAAAACAGAGGGCATCATACATTTGCCCATCCTGTAAGAGAAAATCTTTGAAGAGAATATCAGCAGGTATCTGGCAATGTAGAAAATGTAATGCCAAGTTTGCGGGTGGTGCTTACTCTCCAACATCAGAATCTGTGGGGGAATGATATGGCTTACAAATGTTTAAAATGTAAAAAAATTATAGAAGAAGTTGATGAAAGGGTCAGATGCCCGTACTGTGGATATAGGATATTCGTAAAGATAAGACCAAAGGTAATTAAGAAAGTACAATCTAAATAATTTTTAAATCCAATAAAGAATTCTAGTAATCATTTTGTTGGTTAATATGAAAGCTACTATAGAAATAGAGTGTAAGAATCCAGAAATTATCAAAAAAAGTCTTTTACCTGATATTAAGGATAAAAAGGATATTAACATATCTTTAAGGAATAACAAAAAGAATTTAATTATAGAAGTAGAAACTAAAAAGATGAGTTATTTAAAAGCCATCATCAATTCATATTTGTCTTTAGTAAAAATGTTGAAGGAGTTGGAATAAATGGTCACAGAAGATGATAAAAAATTCTTGGGTCAATTCCAAGGGTATCAGCAACAACTGCAAGCAATACTCATTCAGAAGGAGAATTTGAAGTTACAGATTTTGGAGATCGAACGTGCTCTAGAAGAACTAGACACTAGCAAAGTAAAAGAAGCTTATAAAATTACAGGTCCTATAATGATAAAGAAAAGTTCAGCTGGGCTTAAAACTGATTTGAAGGAAAGGAAAGATAACTTTGACTTAAGAGTTAAAACTTTGGAAAAGGCTGAAGATAGGATCACGAAAAAGTTAAAGGAAATGCAACCCAGATTGAGAGAAATGATGAAAAGGTAAAGAGTGATTCTATGAAGGATATAGAACCAATAATTAAATTGATGACTGAGATAATGGAAGATAGGACAGTCCCAAGAAACATAAGAGCTGCTGTAGAAGAGGCTAAAAAAGATTTGACAGAAAGGACTGATAATAGTTGGGATATCAGGTTGAGTTCTGCCATATCAGTTCTCGATGAAATCATAAACGATCCTAACATGCCCATGCATGCCAGAACAAGGATATGGAACATCGTTAGTCTGTTAGAGACTGTAAAAAGGGAGTTGTGATTGATTTAAATCCTTTATACTACAAAAATATTTAAGTTTAATTTCCAAATCCAAGATTGAGGTGTGAAGATGATCTTAGAGTCTATCTTTGGAAGAGAAAAGGGATCAGAGTTAGATGAGGATGAGTATATAGAAATAGAGGCTTTAGGTGAAGAAAGAGGGAAGACTCACATAAGAATAGAAACTCTGAACGATTATAGGGATGTGGAAGGTATACAAAAATATGTCAGGGAAGGAAATGTCGTTTTCTTGAGGATAAGAAGAATGAAGGAAAGAGACATGGGTGAATTAAAAAGATCAGTGGAAAGGCTCAGGAGAACTGCTATTGCAATGAATGGAGATATAATCGGTGTTGACGAAGATTTCTTGATACTAACTCCACCTTCTGTAAAGATATACAGAGGGGAAGCTGAAGAAATTAAAGCAGAATAAAGAAATCATTAAAGGATTATTACGTCTATCTCTGGGTTTTTCTGACGTATCTTTTTCTTGAAGGATTCTGGGTTAGCATCAGTTCCTTCTATATGACCGTAATGAATGGGTATTACTACTTTCGGTTTTATTGTTGATACTGCTTTCACTGCCTCATCCTCGTCCATGGTATAAGTCCCCCCAATTGGCAGGAGCGCAATGTCTGTTTTTATGGTAGACATCTCTTTAATAAAATCGGTATCACCTGCATGATAAACCTTTGTACCACTGACATCTATAACAAACCCAACTCCAGAACCTTTTGGATGAAAGGGTTTATCTATGTTGTACGCGGGAACTGCTAAGATGTGAATTCTATTTTCTTCCAGAGTGCTACCTGCATTTATTGTCTTAACGTTTCCTGATAATTTTCTTGCAGATTTTTCAGTCGTGACTATGACTGTACCTGGTTTCTTAATCATGTCGATTTTTTCAGGATTGCAGTGGTCATAGTGGTCATGGGTAATCAGAATCAAATCGGCCTTCTCAGGATTCATGGGAAGTACGAATGGATCGAAATAAATAATCTTTCCCTGTCCTTTAACCATGATAGTCGCATGACCTAGCCATTCCAATTGTATGGTACCATATTTCAAACTACCACCCCTTGAATTATTACAATTAAGCATTTATTTCTTTAAATTATGAGAAAGGGTCCCTGGATGGTAGAATGACATTAATTAAAATTCAAAAAACTATTTTCAAACAAGATTTAAATCATAATACCATAATTTTTATCGAGGGTGAAAATGAAAGTAAAGATAAGCACTCAAACCTTAATAGCATTAATTTTCATTTTTCTTATGTTCGGTTCAACTTTTGCGTATGCCATCTTGAATGCGTTTACAAGTCCTGAAGAAGATGTCAATATACCTAACCAAAGAATAATAGATTTTGAGTTGGATCAAAGTCAAAGGGGTTTTCTCCTACAAAGGGGTTATACACTCATAGAATACCAATATTTTAGTGGTTGTTTGGAATGTGTAGATGTAAAGAATAAACTGGAGAGTTTAACACAGAATTCGGATAATCAGATCTATCTCCAAGAACTTTTGTCTGCAGAGAATGCAACGACTAGTCTGACTGTGACTAGCCTTAGAGGTGGAAAAACTATAACTAATCCGTCTAGTGAAAACTTGGAAAATGTTATATGTAATTATTTGGTGAACCAGCCATTATGGTGTGTAACGTCTAAGATTTAAGCTTTTTTTCCATTTCCTTTAACTCGTTCAGGAATCTATTAACAACTCTGGGCAGATCCTTTTCCTGCACCCTTATGTTTTCAGCGGCTTTTTTTAATAGTTTCTCTTTTTTCTTGAGTCCTTTTAATTCTTTTTCTGATATCATTCAATCATTTTCTCCTCAATTTCCTCAATTCTTTTCTTTTCGATTTCCATTTCTCAAACAAATCTTTCACTGCTTCTGGAACTTTCTCTTCCTTAACTTTCAATAGTTTGGCTGTTTCTCTCAATAAAGCTTCCTTTTCTTTAAGATATTTCAAAGCAACAGGACCAACCGAAAACTCTATCCTAACTATACCGTCTTGTATTCTTTTTGTTTTTAATATCGTGATGAATTCTGCTTCCCCAGTTTTCTCAAGATGTAATCCACCACAAGCCTCATGGTCTATATTCCCTATCGATACTATCCTTAACACATCTTCAGGGACGACTCCACCTTGATATATCCTGAACCCGTATTTTTTCTCAGCCTCACCTCTAGGCAACACTTCTATCTTGACAGGAAGATTCTTCTTTACTATCTCATTCGCTCTCTCTTCTATTTTCTCAACTTCTTCTTCTGTTAAATTATCGTAATGGGTGATGTCAAGCCTCGCCTTTTCTGAAGTCTTTTCTGCTCCATGTTGCCAGACATGATTACCTAGAACTTCTCTGGCTGCGACATTAACTATATGAGTTCCTGTGTGGTGTTTTTTGAGTATATCTCTTCTGTATGAATTTATCCTACAGTTAACTGTCTTCCCTTCTTCCAATTTATCCATTACTCTGTGGAGAACAACATCACCAACTTTCTGGACATCTGAGACAGGTGCATCATCAATAAAACCAACATCAGATTTTTGACCACCACCTTCAGGGTAGAAATAGGTTTTATCAAGGACGACATACTTGTCGTTTATCATCTTTAGAACTTTTGCTTGAAATTCCATCTTTTTGAGGTCTTCATAAACCAACAATTTAGTGGGTGGTATGTTAGTTACATCTATCTCTTCTCTTATCATCGCTCTTTTCTCGCCCATATGTCTTTCAGTCACTTTAGTGTAGAAATCATCAGGCACTTCCAAATCAGAAACATAGTCTTGTATTAATTCTGGAGTTATCCCCTTAGAATCATATAAGTTTATCAATCTTTCCTCATCTATCGTTTCTCCTTTTTGGATAATGGTTTCAACTATTCTTTTCGTTCTGAGTTTTGTTTCATGAAACCTCTTCTTTTCAATGTCGAGTATTCTCTGTATCTCATCAAGGTGTTCAGATAGTTCGGGACAGATCAACCTTAGATGTCTTGCGTGCAGATTACAAAGATCGAACAAATCTATGTCCCACCTAAAATCGTCGATGAAACCCAAAGCCCTTCTTAAGATGACACGGAGGTTGTAACCACCACCAACATTGGAAGGCAATAAACCATCAGCTATAGCAAAAGTTAAACCCATCGTATGGTCTGATATTGCATACATCGCTTCTAAAGGTTTAATTTTTTTCTCCAATAATTCCACGGTCACCCCTAGCTTATCCGCAATTTGTTTTCTCATCCTTTTTATGTTGTTGACTTCGTCCAGATTCAAAGTTCCCGCAAGCTTGGAATATTTTAAGAAGAATTCTGAATCGTATTTTATTCCAGTCTGTTTTTTCATGTACCTCAATATTGGCTCAAAAACAACGTCATAAGAGGTTGGTGTTCCTTGAGTTATCCATGCAAACCTTTCCAAACCAGCGCCCATATCGATGACTTTTTCCTTCATCTCATGTAAGTTTGAATTATCTGACTTGAATTCTGTAAAAACTGCATTCCCAAGCTCTAATCCTTTAACAAAATATTCTAAAGAAGGACCAAAAGCGCCTGGCCCTACCCACAGGTCTTCCAAAAAAATAATTTCTTCTGGTTTTATACCAAAAGAGCTAGATAAAAGCCTGAAGTCTAATTCTATACATCTATCCTTCCAGTAACCTTTTTTTCCATCATAAATCGAATGCTGACCTATCATGCAGAAACAACTATAATGTCTTCCAGTTATTCCCACATTCGGAATATCATTGAATCTTAAACAGAATTGGGGTACGATTAAGGGATTGGCAGGGAATTGAAATGATACACCTTCCTCTCCTAATCTTTGAAAGTCGATTATGGAAGCAATCGTGAAGAACAAGTCTGGTCTCCACCTGCATACGATAGGATAACGTCTTATGCTAGTGTGACCATGTTTTTTGAAAAAATCCTCAATGACTTTCCAACTCTGTATGTAGTCAAACCTTTTTTTCGTTGGTGGGTTGCCTAAGAACTCATAGAATTGACATGGTTGATCTGGGCATACTTCCCTCTCTGTTTGAAGTGTCCAAAATCCTTTACCACACTTTGAGCAAACCTTTCTTACAAAACCTTGATTTATTAGAAAATCAAGTTTGTAATGCTTTTCCCAATCTTCCCGAAATTTGGAACGCAATTTCTCTTTAGATAGCATTATATCTAACTCACAATATCTGAAGATGAAATTATAAGTTTTATTTTTATCAGAAAATTTTACGACATTCTTATGATGTTAAAAATTGGGAAAATTGAATTTTCAGACAAAAAGTTTTTTGAATAAACATACATTTAAATAGGGGTTATGCATAATGAAATAAATAAGAAGAAAGGATAGACTCTCTCATCGGAAGGTGTGTTTATGGCAGAATGGGATGAAGAATGGGATGATTACGAGGAAGACGAGGAAGACTGGGAACAAGATGAAGCAATGTGGGAGGAAGAACCTGAAGAGTGGTAGTTTATTCATAAAGGATGGTAAAAATGGCAAAGAAAAAGAAGAAGAAGAAAAGAAAGAGATGAATGATTTAAGATTTTAGATATAACTTGCTTTTCCTTTCTTTTTCTTTTTTATTCTCTGAGAATTCTGTTCGAATCAGTATATTAATGCACTGACTAGGTCTGCTCTCGTGACTATTCCAACTAGTTTACCTTCACTAACTACTGGTAATCTGTTAAAATCGTGTTTTTCCATCAATTCCGCAGCTTCTAACAAAGTTGATTTGAGTGATACAGTTATAACGTTTTTGGCCATTACTTCATCCACCTTTGAAGATGTTATCTTGTTCAATTCATTCTTAAAGTCTAATTGAAGTTTTTGCATCTGAGCAAGCGCGAGTATTAAAGATGTAAACCCAGGAGAGTCTATGACAGGTAATTTTCCCAATTTTATGTTAATGAATTTCACTATGTCTGATAAACTTATAATCCCTACTACTTCGCCGTTTTTAACTACAGGAGCACCGGCTATCTTTAACTGAGCGAGTAATTTGGCTGCATCGAATATCGTATCATCGGGGGATAGAGAAATGACATCCTTGTTCATGAATTCTTCTACTGTCTTCATGTGAGAAAGTTTGATTTCTAAGAATAAAAAATCATTCGATTGGTGTTCCGTCACTCACTAGTTTTTCGGGTTTGATAAGAATAACTTTGTCTCCATCAACAGCTGCAAGTATCATTACTTCTGATAATTCTCCCATGAGTTTTGCTGACTCTAAGTTCGTGACGAAAATGTATTGTTTACCTTCCAAGTCTTTAGGTAGATAATGTCCCTTTATTCCTGCAACCGCTTGTTTCTCTTCACCACCAATATCTACTTTCAATATCAAAAGATTCTTTGATCCTGGTATTTCCTCAACTTTCTTTATAGTCCCAGCTTTCATCTCCATCTTCTTGAATTCTTTAAAAGTTATCATCTTATCCTCCTCTCAACTTTCTTTTCTGTTTTTTAATATCTTCATCCTCAATCTTTTTAAATAATATTTCTGGTTTGTTAATCTTATGACCGGCTTTAATCAACAACTTGGATATAGAGTCCCAATTCTGCTGATGAACAGAACCAGATAAGTTAAGTTGTTCCCATAATTTTTCAGTTGAGGGTGGTAAGAATGGTTCGAGTAGTACGGCTAATGACCTCACTGCATTGACACATAAATAAAGACAATTGGTTGCTCTTTTTTGATTTTTCCAGGGTTCACACCCTTGAAAATACTGATTACAATGTGTAGAGAATTCGACTATCTTTTTTAAACCCCTTTCCAATTCTATTTTTTCTAGATAGTTGCCGACATCGTCTTCAAGTTTCCATATCCTTTCCTCGAATGCCGTATCCATATCGTTATAATCCTCTTCAGGTTTAGGTACCGTCCCGTTAAACTTAGACCAGATAAAACTCAAAGTTCTATGGATGAAGTTTCCTATGTTTGCAACTAGTTCGTTGTTGATCCTAGAATGAAATTCATCCCAATCAAAGTTGACATCAGTTTGACCGTATGGTGTTATGATAGATAGATAATACCTTAAGTAATCTGCAGGAAACTCATTCAAAAAATCTCTTAAGCTGACGTACCACCCTCTACTCTTAGAGAATTTCTGATCTTGTAGAAGTAAATGTCCTCTTGTTGGAATGAAATCTGGTAACTTGAATTCACTCACACCTATCCTCATCGCTGGAAGAAAAAGATAATGATGATAGACTATGTCTTTACCGATAAAGTGATAAATCTTTGATGAATTCCAGAATTTCTTCCCATCGACTCCTTTATCAGAAAAATATTTCAATGATGTTGAAATGTAACAGAGATGATTATCAAACCATCCGTACAAAACCTTTCCTTTGGCTTCTTCTAATGGAACGGGCACACCCCAGGATATATCACGAGTTATATCCCAATCTTTTAGTCCTTCCTGTATCCATCTTAAAATGTAGTTCTTGACTTCTGTTTGTAAATTCTTATTTAACCTCAACCATTTATCCAACTCATCAGAAAAATCAGAAAGTTTGAAAAAATAGTGTTCGCTCTCTCTAATTATTGGTTTCGATCCACATATTGCACAATGAGGATTCAGGATTTCTCCAGGTTGAAAGATCTTACCACAATTCTCGCACCCGTCAGAGTATTGTTCTTTTGATTTACAGTAAGGGCAGGTTCCTTTAACATACCTGTCTGGTAAAAACTTTTTACAATTTTTACAATACAGTTGTTGAACAGTCTGTTTGAAGATGAAACCTTTCTTGAATAGTGTTTTGAAGAAGTATTGGGTTAATTCAATATTCTCTTTTGAACTGGTTTTGTAAAAGATATCAAATGCTATGCTTAAATCCTCAAAGTCTTTTCTATCCACCTCGTTCCAATATGTCACAAGTTCTTCAGGAGTTTTACCTTCTTGTTCTGCTTTGATCAAAATAGGAGTACCAAAGTCATCAGACGCACATACGTGGATGATTTCGTTTCCCTTTAGCCTGTGAAATCTAGTAAAGACATCTGCAGGTAGATAAGTCGATGTCACATGACCCAGATGGATTTCACCGTTTGCATAAGGTAAAGCTGAAGTTACTATGATTTTTTCTTTGAACTCACTCACCTCTTGATTTATAACTATATTTAGGATTATTTTAGTTATTTATGAATAATTTTTTACCGATAGACGCCTTTGACTTTTCTTTTCTTTTGTTTGGTTCTGTGAACGGGTTTTGGTGTTGTAGGTAACACTTCCCATCCACAATTTGGACACTTGTTTCCCAGAAAATATGTTCCACATTTTTTGCAAGTTTTGCCTATTTCGCCGATATTATCACCAATTGAATTAAAGAACTGGTTAAATTTAAGGTTTTGAGTAGGTCACATTCACTCTCGAAGTCTGAATGAGAATCCCCTTGAAATCTTCATCCCAATCAGTCTGTATGATTGTTGTTTCGCCTGGTTTTAAAGGGTCTTCAGGTTTGTTTAGTATTTTAGTTGTTTTATTGTCAACATATACCTTAAAATTAGAGAGTTGTAATCTACCAATATTAGAGATTGTTATTAACAGATTACTCTCTGCATCTCTCGATATATCTATTATTTCCAAGTTATGGAAGAATCGCATTATCCACTCTATCGCCCCTGTCAAGGATGTAGGTATTTCTGGTAACAGTGGGCCTATTATTGGAATATATCTTATACTCGGAACAAAACCTAAGATTAGGAATGCGGCTAAAAGGGTAAGACCGATTAATACTAATCCTAATAAGACATCCCTAACAACTCTGATTACCGTAAAGACTATTATCGCCAAGAGTATGAGACCGATAATAATTGGAACGACCATATTTGTTTATTTCCCATACCAAACTTAAGTCTTTTTCCATGTTCATCACAACCCTACTCCCCTTCCAAACCTTAAAAACTTTTCAATACCATCCTATTGATGGGTGTTCATCTCTTTTTATTTTTTTAGGAGGTTTAATATGGCGAAGAAAAAGAAACAAAAATTGAAATCAGAAAGTAAGAATGACGTTTGGATAGAGAGTGAAGAGGAAATAGAAAACTGGAAGAAAATTTGAAGATAATAATTAAGAAGAGAAGGGGGAAAGTTATCTCTTCTTCTTCAACAAAGGAAGCCCTGTTCTTTCACTTTCAATTACCTCGTAGTCCTCAGGTTTATCAACAGAATTTGTCGGATCCTTGGAGAAGAAAAATATTCTTTGCATTCTTCCTCCTCTCAGTTTTACATCCTTCGAATGTAACCAATATTCGACTCCTTTTGAATTTCTATGGCTGAACATTCCCTCACCTCTAATTCATTTATCTGTTTTAGAATATAAATCTTTGATGAAACTACCCTAATACTTTTCCAGCCTTATTTTCTCCTCTTGGAATCCATTCTATGTTGAAATCTATATTTTTTTCTTTAATAAGAGATAAAACCTCTTCGAACAATTTTCTTAACCTTTCTTCTTTTATGTGCCATTCCATTTTTATCTGATTAACGATTAGTTTAGAATCAGAAAAGATAGTAATGGTTGAATTATCTTCCACGAATTTCAATGCCTCTATGACAGCCAAATATTCAGCTTCGTTATTAGTTATTCCTTTCTTCTTGAACCTCTTGACTATGTTCTTCTCTAGAATAACAAAACAATAACTGCCCTCGCCACCATCTGTATAAATTTCCATATTTTTAAACCAGTTTTTTCTTGATGAAATCGTTCCTGGGATGTTTTATCCATAACTCAGTTCTGATAGAATGGGTTTTTCCTATCTTCTTAAGTCTTTTTAATTGTGTTTTTTCTCTAGGAGAAGGATAGTATTTTTTCTTACGACAATTCTTGACTTCAACTATCTTCTCTATCTTGTTTTTGTTTGGGTTCAATATAAGAAAATCAACCGCCCCACCGATCGCAACCTTTAAGACATTCTTTTTACCATATTCTCGAATGAGTTCTTTCTTGGCTTTGTATTCGGCCCAGTATCCCTTCCTCATCTCATCATCCTTTATACAATATTATTCGTAACTTTTAAAGAAAATTATAATCTAATATAAGAATTGTAAATCAAACGTATTTCATCAAATCTTTCACAGATTCCAGAATGAGATCGGGTTTTATATTATCTTTAACTTTTTTTTCATTTCCTGTCTTAACAAGAATCGTCTTACAACCCATCTTCTTTGAAAATTCTATATCAGTCTTTATCTCGTCACCAACAAACACGGATCTTTTAGGATTCTTCAAATGTTTCTTAACGATCTTTCTCATGTAAGCACTGGGCTTACCAAGAGACTTGGCTCTAGTATTAGCACCAAACTCTACGGCCTTGACCCAACAACCAACACCAGGAGTCATCTTATCACCGACCATCCATCTCCTACCCATTATACTGGTGAGGAGTTTACCACCTTTCTCGACGGCTTCCATTGCCAAGGAGAGTTGTTCATGATCAAAATCCCAGTCTTCAGTTACAACTACAAAATCAACTGGTGGTTTTTCTTTGACTTTAACACCCGCGTCTCTTAAATCGATTTCCGTCCCAATGTTCAAAGCTAAGGCAGAACCATTTCTTTCTTTTATATAATGGCCTATAACTATTCCAGCATTTATCACTTCGTTAAAGTTCACTTCTATTCCAAATTTTCTGAGTCTATCCGCAATACCTCTCCTAGATTCTATGGTGTTGTTGGTGACAAAAAGTATCTCTTTTTTTGATTTCCTCAATTTTTTTAAGACTTCCTTTGCTCCAGGAATGATTTTAGTCCAGTACCAGATCGTTGAATCCAAATCAAAAATGTAAGTTTCAACCTCAGTAAAATCCATAACAATAAATGTATCCGAAGAAAAATAAAGGTATATGCAAACTTTTCAGAAAAGACTCGATGAAATAGTCGATAAGATCAGTTATCTTGAATCGAGAAGAATAAAAATAGGTAAGTTCCTTAGGGAGATAAACGAATCCTTTAAGATAGGACCAAACGAAGAGATATTAGATGAAAAAATTATTAACAAAGTGTCAAATCATAACTTCAAATCCTTCAATGTTTTGGGTGTCGACGGTGGCATCATCAAACACAGTTATCACGGTTTAGATTTAATGTTGATGAGGTCTGTTGGTGTTAATTTCGAATATTCGGATGGGAAGTTGAATAATGTCGAATACTACCCAAGCTCTAATCCAGTGCCAAACCCGAAGATAATCGTAGACTCTTTTTCTGACATTGAACTAAACTCTTGTTACAATTTTGAACGTCAAATCATGGAAATTAAATCAACGATAGAATCGATGAAAAATTTTAAGCCTGAGATTACTTTCTTAGATGGTTCTATAATTCCACATTACATCCCAAGACCGGACAACCCTATCCTAAAGGAATACTACAACAGGTTGATAGAGACTTACAAATCCCTGTTTGAATTATCTCATAAAGAAGGTATCATACTTGCAGGCGTGATAGAAGATAGCAGAGGTATAAAATTCTGTGATATACTCATGAGATTAGTGTTATCTCAAGTTGATTCAGGTGTTTTAAAGGAATTAAAATTGATATTGGAGAAGACGAAGGATAGCAATTTGCTTTATTATGCTTTGGAAAGGGGGGAAAGGACGTGTGTTTTTAATTATTCAAGGAATCCATCTGTTCATCCTATCTTAAAGGAATTTGAAGAAATAGGTAGTTCTTTCTATAGTTTCTACATAAAGACGGTTGACTTCGACAGACCTTTGAGAGTCGATTTTCTAGGTATCGAAAAAGAACTGGATTTAGTTGAAAAACTTAGTTCTGTATTGATGCAAACTAGTGGTCATTCGGGTTATGGGTTACCTTCTGTTCTGATAGAAGCGGATCAAAGGGCAAAATTATCAGAGGAGGATCTGGAGATGTTTTATTCTGATTTAATCAATAGAATCGGAAATGTTTCAACTTTATTCAAGATGAGGAGGGAAATGAGACCTTTCTGATGATGAAGTTATGATAATATCTCCATGATTCTTCTAGTAACTTCAACCGTTAATTGTCCTGGTGCACCTTCCTTTCCCTTTTCGACAGCACAATAGGTCATAGAGGAGCCTAATACACAAGCTAAAGGTCTGGTAATACTTCCATATTTTCCCATCGCTATAGCAACAAAAGGAATGTCCAAAGCCTTCTTGGCTTCCAAAACTACTTGTAACACCCTAACCATATCACTATAATTTTTTGCAATCACAGCAAACTTTGCGATATCTGCTCCTAATCCCTGTTCTTCTTTAAGGATGTTCAATAACTCTTTATTAGAGGGGGTTTTTTCGAAATTTTCATATGCAATTAACACAGGAATTCTTTTTTCTTTAGCTTTTTCAATTACTTTTTCTCTTAGATCTGGAGGGGTATTTAATTCAACATCAACTGCGTCAGCTCCATCCTCTATTGCTATAAGGAGTCTTTCTACTCTTTCCTCTTCAGTTCCTTCAAAAAAACCATCCCAAACTTTGGGTCTACAAACGAGTAACTTAGGTCCTTTAATTTTCTCAATGATTTCTTTGATCATTGAGTTGTCCCTCAATTTATCTATTCTCAATTCGATACAATCTGCTCCATTTTCAAAGGCTTTCTTCGCACTCTCTACAGTTAATTCAACATCTTCTTCCAGAACAGTGCATAAGAGAATGGGTTTTTCTCCAATGTTCAAATTACCTATTTTGACTTTTCTCATAATATAAATCACCTTAATCTATAGTTTTTTCACCTCTTCAAAAATTATGATATTTACAATTTTTACAAAAATCTTTCTCTTCAATCAAAGTAAGAATCTTTTTAATTGAATCCCTATATATGTTCCCTAATTCTAAACCCTTTATCTTCTTTGCAAAACCTTTCAGACATGGGTAAATTGTTCCATCTGAAGCAATTACCATTATTTCCCTTTCCTTATGATCACAATAATTTACTGTATTTGGATCGTTTTCTCTACGACCAAGCCTATAAACCCATCGTCTAGATGCCATATTTCTGGGGTCAACATTTAATGTTTTGTAGTAGTTTCTTAGTTCTGTTTCTGGCAAACCTGTATTGAAAATTAGATAATTCACACCACGATTCTCTGCTGCTTCAATAAAGATTTTTGCTTTCTTCATAATTTGCGGGTCTTTTGCTTCATGCCATTTATCTACTGATAAAATAATTTTTATGTTTGAGTGAGCCAATGTATCCAATGTTTTGTAAAAATGATCAACTAAACTTTTGTTTTCCAATGTTGAAGGGATCCAGAACCCGTTAGTATCTAAACCTATCTTATGTCCTTTTTCAGCAAAATAACGAGCAAGTTCTGCCCAGTTTGGGTAAAGAGAGGGTTCTCCTCCCCTTAAGTAAATCCAATAGTTTCTAGGGATTTGATCTATTGTATTTTTGAGTACTTTTGTAGGTATTAAATAACCCTTTTCTGCAAGTATCTTCATTTCTTCTTCTTTTATTAGTGTACTTCTAAAAGGAGATATAGCATAACAAAGATCGCATGTAGGATTACATTCCCACAAAATATGAATCAGTATTGTTTTATGTAACATTCAATCATCCATTCTAACTGAACTTCTTTCATTTTTTTCTCTTACCATATCTCTGATTTTCCTTTCCATTCTTTCAGTTCCATCTATGATGGTATATATGTCTTCGCTAAGCTGTTCATCGAGAAATAATAAAGTACATTTATAAGTAAGCTCACATATGTTATCTCCGGGTATACCATTTCCTAGAAAACACAAATCTCTAAAAATTCTTGTTACAACTCCATAATTTCCATTCATTAATCTTTTAACACAACTTGCACAATGGTCATGATACTTTTGAACCTTTATCGTATCTTCAGAATTTCTAGCCATTGCATTCGAAAGTATCAAATTAATTAATGTTTTATGTAATTCATTACCCCCTCTTTTTTTAGGTATATATCGTAAATCTAAACTATACATGTTATCACATTATAATGGTAAAAGATTCTATATTCTAAATAAACTTTTCTAAGAAATTTACAAAAGATTCTAACATTTCTTATCAGAAAACCGTATGTCATGCGTAATTGATAACAAGTATTTATACTTCTCATAATCAAAAACGTATAATATACGGAGGTAGATGTGATGGAAATTAAATTAAAACCAGAAGATAAGAAATTACTCAATCTGATTCAAGAAGAAGACGCTTGTGTACCAAGAGTAACGAAAATAGCTCACAAACTCGGATTACCAACTTCCACAGTCAAAACAAAAATAGATAAATTCAAGAAGTTGGGAGTCATCAAAGGGTTTTCAGCTATTTTAGATCCAAAAAAAATAGGAAGGCCTGTTGTAGCATTCAAGTTTGGAGCAAAGAAATTCAAGAAGACAGAAGATTTAGATATAATCGGAAAGAAGCTAGCTGAAATACCTGAAATCCAGGAAGTATTTTTCTTAGTCGGAGAATGGGATTATATTGTCAAAATGAGAGTTAAAGATGAGACTGAATATACAAAAGTTGCACCTAAAGTAGCTGTATGTCTTGATGCATGTAAAGGAATAATAGCACCAAAGTGTTTCAAAGAAACTCACAAAATTTTAGTTAAGTAATTTACTATTATCTCTTCAAACTCAAATCCACGCCATTCAGACTTATCTTTTCGACTTTTCCAGATATAGTTAATGAGTCATCTTCTTGTGTTAAATCTCCTTTAAAGTATGAAATATCTAGGTTATCGTCGTCTAGAGAAAGAGGGGACCAATCACTAAGCCTGAGCAACCCAGAAGCTCCTGACAATATCATCCTATCGTTTTCTACATCATTCAAAGAAAAACTCGTCGGTGTTCCTACTAAAATAAATTCAACTTTCTCCTCTCCTGTGTTGGGTGTAAACAGTATACCGTTCAATTCGGCTGATGACGCCTTTCCAGATATACTCATTCTTCCAGTATCGTCGAAGGATACAGTACCGGTCATTATTTCTGTTTGGAAGTCTATTTCATCCTTTCCCTTGACTCTGATGTTCTGGTCTCCGACATGGACTGTCTCATAGATCATCTCAGCAGCAAAAGCTTTTTCGGGGAGATCGAATTCTATCATTCTCAAAACATCTGGTGAAGTAGTTAGAGTTACCTGAAGGGTTCTGTTCAAAGTTTCAGGTCTTTTGAACCTTCCTGTTATGTCTTTTAAATAATCTCCAACAACTTTTGTGTATTTTGAAAGATACGTTCTGTTAAATTCCCTTCCTTTCTCTGAGAATAGGAGTAAACCTGTTATTCCTACTATAATAAACAACACGAGCCATAGTTTCCAGCGCATAGTCCCCTTTTATATTTATAGTAGTACAATGATAAATTTATTGCATAAACTTTGGGTGTTCGTTTGAACGGTTTTGGAGAAGGAATTTGGGGGCAATTGATCAGTCTAATCATGTTTCTAATATTTATTTTCTTTTACTCAAGGATAATGGTTCAACAAATCCTATTCAAACTAGAGAAGAGCGCACAACTCCTAGAAAAAATGTCTTCTAAAGCGAAAAAGAAAGTAATTAAAAAAATCAGTAAAAAACCGGACAGAAAACTCAAGAATAGAGTGAGTAGTTTTTTAGAATTCTTTGCCATATCTCCTGTCAGTTTGGATCCGTACGGTCTTGTTAAGAAATTAGAGCATATAGTCGACCTAGAAAAGAGTAGGTTCAAATATTTCGTAAAACAGGTCGCACCAGATTTAGATTCAGAAAAAAGATCTAACGTTATGATGGGATTGTCTGGCGCTATCACACTTTACCAATTAACAAAACTGGTTAGACATTTCGTTGAACTCATAAAGAAAACAAAGAGTGTTAATTTAGCCATGCTTCTACAGATGCAGTTGCCTTTGATTGAAAGGTTGGCTAGAGCATTACTACATGGAACTGAGGCTTTGAGTAATGGTTGGCCTGTTGGTGATACGATCGGAGCTTATGTTGCGGCTAACTTGATAGGAGATTCTAAGTTTAAAGAAGTGGATGATGAAACGATAGTTTGTAGGAAGAAGTACAAGAAGAGAGATGTAATCATAATAAAGGCCAAAGGGCCTGGAGGGAGGACTGGTAATCCAGGTAGGGTTTTTGAAAAGATTTCTAAGAAAGAGAAAATAGCGAAAGTAATCACCATTGATGCTGCTACTAAATTGGAAGGAGAGAAGACGGGAACTATTGCAGAGGGTGTTGGAGTTGCTATAGGTGGTGTTGGAGTTGAGAAATCATACATCGAGAACATTGCTGTTAAAAGGAACATTCCATTGGACACGATAATAATAAAAATGAGTCAAGAAGAAGCGATAACACCGATGGAAAAACCCATATTTACTTCTGTTTCAAAAGTTATGAGGGTTTTAGACGAAACGGTTGAAAGGACTAATGAAAAGGGAAAGATAGTTATCGTGGGTGTTGGGAACACTTCTGGTGTTGGGAATAACAAAAAAGAAATTGAAGAAGCGAAAAAAATCATTAAGAAGAACATTAAGAAGATGGCTAGATTAAAGAGAAAGAAAAAGAAGAAATTCAAACTACCCTTTTAATGTGATTTCATGAAGAAAGGTCTTTTTGTGGTATTTGAGGGACCGGACGGTTCAGGTCAATCTACACAGTCAGAATTACTAGCTAAATGGCTCAAAAAAAAGAGGAAGAAAGTTTTGGTTACGAAAGAACCGACGAATAGTATGATTGGAGGAATAATAAGATCTATTTTAAAGAAGGAGTGGAAAGTAGATATGAAGACCCATCAGTTGTTGTTTACTGCTGATAGGGCGCATCATTTGAACACAGAAATCATGCCTTTACTGGAGAAGGGTGTTAATGTTATATGTGATAGATATGTCCTCTCCACCCTTGCTTTTGGTTCTCTCGGAGAAGATTTAAAATGGTTAAAAGGGATAAATTCTAAGTTTCCTGTGCCTGAATTGACTTTCATACTTAATGTGCCAGGTAAGATTTGTGCGGAAAGAATAGCCAAATCTAGGTTTGGTTTTGAGGTCTTCGAGAGTGTTGAAAAACTTGAACTCGTCAGAAAAAAATACTTGGAATTAAAGAATTTTCATAAAAATACCTACGTTATTAAGGGAAATGAAAGAAGTAAAGAAGAAATTCATAAAGAAATCGTATCCATAGTAAAAGATTATTGTAAGAAACATGGTATTAGAATTTAATTATCCAATTTGAAGTTATTTTTTATATGACCAAATAGTCTCGGATTTTTTTCTTTTGCAAGCTCTATCATTCTACTCGCTATCCTTCTATAACCCCTGTCACCTTCACCAGATGTCCTAACTTCGCCCAGAACTGTTAATTGTCTTGGTCCCATACATAACAAATATCTTTTTCTAGAACCTTGACTGGCAACGATTCTTGACTTATTTCCAAATTTTTGATAAACCCCCTCAACAAGTTCTGAAGTTTTTCTTTGTGCCTTTTCATATTCTTTAGCTATATCAGATTCTTTGACAAGATCGGGTGTATCAAAACCGGCAAGACCACGTGTATCCTGATGGAATCTTAAGTTCATCCTGTTTCTTTTGAAATCCTTCCATAAAGCCCAACCAGTTTCGATCTCAAAAATAAGGTGCCTTGTCTCAAACCCCCTTATCGGATTTTTTTTGTTTCTCCTTCCCCCTGTTGCTATTTCAAACAGTTCCCTTTTCTCACCCTCATTTAAACTAGAAATTTTATCATAAACATCGATGAATGGTAAATTACAGAATGGATAAATAATTTGAGTTAAAGCCACTTCTTCGATAGGTAATTCATAAAAAAGACTAACATCTTCCTTTACTGGTTTAAACTTATTCTTGAAAATTTCATTCGCATATTCAAGAAGTCTTTTATTTCTCTCGATGATGTGTTTATCTGGTTTAAGTTTTTCAAAAAATCCAGAAACTCCCTTTGACAATTCCTTCAATGATTCTTTTACGTAATATTTCATGAAATTATCATCGATTGTCGCTAATTTTCTGAAGTGTTCGAATACAGCTCTAACGTTACCGCCGAGTATGATAGTTGTATGAGCTGATATTGGTATTATGAATCTTATCGCATCTAAGACAGAAGGCTTGTTTGTTTGATCTCTCTGTTTTTCTGAAGCGACCCGCATTACAGCATTAAAACCATTCTTATAGATTTCAAAATTTTTTGTTATACTACTCTTAATCTCGTCAGCAAATTCTGACTTCATCAAAGTCGAATCCCAGTAAACATGATCTATGTCAAACCTTGTCGCGTATCTTGTGGAAAATTCCATCGTAGTCATCGGGAAATAAAAATCTTGTTGGTCTTCCGTGGCATAAATCGGATTTTGCTCAGAAATCACGAAAACGGATGCGCCTTCAGAACTTGAACCGTGTCCCCTGTTAAAATATATGTCACTATTTCTCTCACCTGCGAATTTAACTATTTCGGAAGGTATTACTTTAGATGCTTTACTCCTAACTTTTTCAGCGATTTTTTCTAAAACATTCTTGTCTTTAAGTATTTTCAGGAATCTCCCTCTTACACTCGGGAAGCGGCTAATCCCCAAGTAGATGTAATTTTGTAATTCAGGTGGTAGATTCCGAAACGAGAATATAGGTTTATGTGAATTGGTAAAAAAATAGTTTAGGATGACATCTGAATCAGAATCCATAACATCACAATAAAATAGATTGAAGAAATATAAATATCATTTATAAAAAATTGTTTACAAAGCAGAAAAATTATGGCGGTGGTTTTTTGGCAGTAATCGGGTATGAAGATATATTGAAGTTGATAAAACAAGATCCTTCTTTAATCGAGGGTGTAGATGAAAATAATGTTCAACCCAGTGGTATTGATCTCCGAGTTAAACGTATTTTTAGATTAAGAAACGGTGGTTTTTTAGGGATCAAAGATAGAAGAACACCCAGTGTCGAGATCGTTGCTGAAAAAGAGGGGGAGAAATTCAAACTTAAACCGAATGGATTCGTGTTAGTCGAAACAATGGAAAGAGTGAACATGCCTAAGGACATTATGGCAATTGTTCTACCTAGAAGCAGTTTGTTTAGGTGTGGTGTTAGTTTACACACGGCAGTAGTAGATCCAGGGTTCCAAGGCACTTTGACATTCGGAATGAAGAATTTGAGTGAGTTGCCATTTGAAATAGAAATGGGGTCTAAGATAGGACAAATTGTCTTCGAAAGGGTGAAAGGGAACGTTAAATTATATAACGGAAAATACCAGGGTGGAAAGGTGACCTGATTGCCTTTTGTTGTATTAGAAGGACTGGACGGGGCAGGAGGAGAGACACAAACCAAACTGTTAAAAGATTACTTCATCAAGAACAACATTCCATCAATTTTTGTTAGATCCCCAGATTATGATCATCCCATCGGTAAGTTTATATGTGATTATCTGGAAGGGAAGTTTGAATTGACAAACGATCAAGCTTTTCTAGCTTTTGCCATAGACGTACTAAATTCTGTTCCAAGAATAAAAACTGGTTTGAGAGACAAGAAAATTGTGATTGCTGACCGCTACATTACATCTACGATAGCTTATCATTGTTCGAGAGGTTTTTCTTTTCAAAATGCTATAGATGTAGTCAAGCGATTAGACTTTCCAAGAGCAAATAGAATAATTTTTATCGACATTAAACCCGAAACAAGCATGAAGAGAAAAATTGAAGAAAATAAAAAATTAGACAAATATGAGAAAGATTTAGAATCCTTAAGAAAAGTAAGAGAATTTTATCTAAAAGAAATCAAAGAGAATGTTCTTGGGAAATGGGTAGTTATCGATGGGGAAAGAAGTAAAAAGGATATTCATCAAGACATCTTGAAAGTTATAAATTCGTTAGAATAATAATCTAAGTGGATAAAATGAAAAGGATATCAAAAGATGAATACTATCTGCAAA
>Ga0209636_10000062_pt1 | contig 79854 bp, 76 predicted proteins | sample DeeMarSWOR152_54_FD_187464 | JGI IMG/M metagenome (GOLD analysis project Ga0209636, IMG submission 187464) | Marine sediment microbial communities from White Oak River estuary, North Carolina - WOR-1-52-54 (SPAdes) (version 2) | ecosystem: Environmental > Aquatic > Marine > Intertidal zone >...
AACTGGTGGAGACGTTGGATGTGATGCGGAAGGAAGGGGTGTATGCAGATATTTTCTTTACCTACGGGGTAGCGGGGGAGACGGAAAGGGATCTCCGGTATACCATTGACTTGATCAAGAGGGTCAAGGCATTTCCCAACGTGAGGGGGGTTCGAGCCTTTTCCATCGAGATGGAGCCGGGGGCGCCGTGGCATACGAATCCCGATGCTTACGGAATCAAGACTCACTTACAACGCTTCGATGATTACATGCGTTATCACTCGGATCAGGGCCACGATCCCTTCGTCACGTTGGGGTACACGATCCCCGACTTCTTCGAAGAAGGCGCATCCGAAGGCGACTCCTTTGCCCGGCGGATTCAACGATTTAAGTGCCGCCATCTCTGTTTCATCCACCCAAACGCCCGCAGGACGAGCTCGCCATTCTGGGGAAGGATGCTCTGCCGGGCCTCTCAAACGGCCTGGTGGATCAAGAAACGTATCTCGCCTGGCTGAAACTCCCCTCAATCTCACAAACGACGAGGAAACAGCAATTCCCCATGGCCTCATGATAGGCTCGAGGCCAAAATGCCTGCCCGTTGCCGCCTTGAATCGCCAATGCCCATTTGGATATAGTTGGTGGGGAAGTGGGCGAGAGTGGATGTTTTCGCTGATTCACCCCATGAGATCCTGAAATTCTCGGGGTCAGAGGAGAAGGTGAGCCCTGGATATCTCCCAGGTATTGGGGGATAACCTCATGGAGAGGGGGAGAAAGGTTTAACGGAGAACGAATTCATCTTTTCGTAAGGAGGAAAGGGAAATGCGTGATGAGCAGAGAATCAAGGTCAGCCCGACGATTCGGGCATATTCGGACGACAAACATAAGAACCTGGAGATCGAAATTGAGCTTCCCGGCGTTGAGAGAAAGGACATCGACCTCAAAATCCACGATGATAGCTTCTATCTAAACGCCCCCAGGGAGAATATCCTCTACGTTGCCAACTATGCCACCTGTTGCCCCGTTGATCCTGAGAAGGCGACGGCCAAATACAAGAACGGACTTTTGAGGGTCGAAGTCCCCTTCCACGAGATAGAGGAAAAGCACATCAAGGTAGAGGTGAAATAGAAGGGGAGTTACAATTCCCCGGATTCCCCTGGCTGCGCTGCCTCCTCCTCGTTCACCTCTTCCATGAGGTCCCTCAAAACCCTATAGGTATCCTTCAGGATCCGAACGGGCGTCTTGTCAGATCCGCCTCTTCCGAATTCCTTTGTAATCTCAACGGCTCTGACAAGACACCACCTCTTGTTGTTGACGGACAGGGCCATAAAAGAGTCCTCCTTTCGCCGAGTTATGACGAACATAGTCGAAAAGCGGCCATTTGTAAAGGAAAAACGAACGTTCAGCCTTCACGTACCGTGGGAGAGAGCGCGAGAGCTTCAGCTATCCGGAGTGCTTTGCGCGCTAACTCCTCATTGACAGACCCCTCATCCGCGAGGCGGTCCAGTTGATCCCTGTCGATTATTTCAGGCCTTGCTCCCCTCCTCAGAACTACATCTACGTGAAGGTCGATATAGCGGATTCTGTCAGGGTAAAACTCCACGGGGGTGTTGATGTTCCAGTATTCCCCCCTCAAACCCCCTTCGGCCGAATAATAGGAGTGTTTGACGAGCCAATCGCCCTCCTTCACCCGCGTGATGGCGTAATCCCCCGCCTCGATGATCAAACCCAATCCGTCATATCTTCCTCCGCTAAGGGCGCGGCGAATGAGCATCTCCCTCTTATCCGCGGATAGAGACGTAATCCCTCCCTCTCGGAGTTGAATCACGTTCCCCTCGGGTTTGACGTGTTCGATCCTCAGTACCTTCCCCTCCTCCAAGGCGTCGAGGATCAACCGCTTTCTAACGGCTTCCTCCATCTTGGCCATCTTGAAGGGATACTTCTCCACCTCCCTTTCGGTGAGATCCACGTACTCCGAGCCAATGATTCGAAACCGGTGGTGTCCGTCTAATGTGGGGACAACCTCGCCCCTAATCCGATCCAGGGTCGCCTTGGAGAGATAGGGGAATTCCACATCATACGTGACGGTATTTTTATTTTCGGGGGGAGTTAGCCTTCTGGAGACGACGTCGAGCAGCGCAGTTCTCAACGCCTCCATGACCCCACCTGCCCGTTCGGCGTCCCCCTCAAGGATTACTCCTTGTCCATCCCGTCTGTCCGCTATGGAGACATCTATAGTTGTGGAACCCGATTCCTTGACTCCAAACCGGGATACTACCTCCCGGGATGGATATACGATGGAACAGCGAGAGTCGATGAGAAGCTTTGTGAGCGCTGTGGTATAAATGCCCCGAATTTTGACCTTGGGCTTTCCCATGGCTCCGCAGGCGGGCGATCTAGTGGTTCTTGGATTTGACCGATCCTCGTCTTCCCCCGTGGGTTTGCCGGGGCCTTCTGCTCGCGTGGCCTTGGGGTTTTGCATCGGCCTTGAAGTTCATACTGGCCGACTTGATCCCCCGTTCAAAGTCCCCTTGGGAAAACCCGATGAGGAATTGCCTCCCGAGGTTAGAACGAACAGCATCCCTATCTAACACCATCTCCCTCCCTTCTGGGCCGATGAAAGGCAGAGAATGGGGCTTCGCCGCCCCGGAGGGGGTCCTTTTTAGATCGATAACACTCCTTCTCACCTCGGCAAAGGAGAGGCCCGCATCGAAAAGCCCCCGAGCAGTTCTTAACCCGATGAGATCTTGAGAGGTATAGTATTTCCTCGTCCCGATTCTGACGCTCGGCGTCAAAAACCCGATCTTATCCCAATATCGGGTTCTCCCCGCTTTGAATCCGAATAACCTCTGTATATCCTTAACGGAATAGAGCTTCTCCATGGCCCTCAGGGCAACCCATGGGGTTACGAGCCGCTGCCTCCTTCCACTCTATCATCGCAGTCAACCGAGTCAAGCGTCTTTTTACACCAGTCTCCTGACTCTTTAGGGAACACTCTCGGCCCTTCGCTCGGACGCTCCTGAAATGACCAGAGATCTCCGGAAAAGTCGCTCCTCGCCGCTCAAACATATTTTTTCGACCATTCCAGCGATTGCGCTATCTTCAACCCAGAAGTAGGTTTGCAGTCACTCCGATTGCCCAGGAGGGGTTGCCAAAAAAATATAATTCGCGCTCAGAGCTCCTTTTCCGAATTCCCAGGTATCTGCATTTTGCTCGTGGACAAGAGTGTTCCCTATGAAAAGCGTATGCCCATTCGACCCGAAATGTAGTATAGTAACCATTCGAGGGTTTGCAATGCCCTCCCTCTAATAAGAAACCCGCTGTGGAAGGCAGAAACCGGCTTGACTAAAGCTCCCGAAATGACCAATCAACGGAGGGGCAGGAGATGAAGTCCGATTGGATCAAGAGGATTCTGGTGGTCGGAGCGGGGACCATGGGACACGCCCTCGCTCAGACCTTCGCCCAAGGAGGCTATCCGGTAGCCCTCGTCGACGTCGACGGGGAAATACTCGAGAGGGCGGCAAGCCTCATCGCCTCCAATTTGAGGACGCTTGAGGATTTGGACCTTCTGGATAAAGAAAGGGCAAGGGAAATCATCGACAGGATTGATCTCCTCACATCATTGGAGGAGGGCGCCCAGGATGCCGATTTCGCAATAGAGGCCATCTCCGAGGACCCGAGGGCAAAGGAGGAGCTGTTCGGACGATTGGAAACGCTTTGCCCATCGCGGGCGATCCTGGCAAGCAACACCTCTTACCTTGACATATTTCAGTTCAGGACCCTCAAGAGGCTTGAAAGGATACTCATCACCCACTGGTATGCTCCACCCCATATCATTCCCCTGGTGGATGTGGTGAAAGGACCCCAAACATCGCGGGAAACGGTGGAAACCGTGGAAAACCTCCTGGTGAAGCTGGGGAAAAAACCTGTCGTCTTGGAAAAATTTATCCCGGGATACATCGTCAATCGATTACAACGCGCCCTGGCAAGGGAAATTTTCCACCTGCTGGACAATGGATACGCCACCCCGAAGGATATCGATACCGCCGTCAAGGCGAGCTTGGGCATTCGAATTCCCATTCTCGGCGTGGTGCAACGGTATGATTTTGCCGGAATCGATCTGGCCTACCAGTTCATGAAGAACCCATCCATCCATTTGGCCTCCGAGGATAAACCATCGGAAACCCTCAAGCGGCTTGTCGATGACGGTCGCCTGGGCGTGAAATCGGGAAGGGGGTTCTACGAATATTCGGGCAAGAAAGTGGAGGAGATCATGCAGGAACGGGATATAAAGCTCATTAAACTAAAGAACTTCCTGGAGGATCTCTAAAAACTCTGGCACTCCTTATTCTGTGCCAATTTTTGTCAGAAAGTGCAAATATTTCAAGAAATTCCAAACCCCACTTCCCGCCCCCATTACCTCTTTCTCCGCATTCCCCTCTGCGAAGCGGTCCTGCTGGGACATCCCGTTGGAACACATTTTGCTTAATGTTACAAGCTGCAAGGAGAATGCATCAAGGCGACCTTTTCAGAAACCTCAAGGTTGGATATGGAGAAGTTCACCCGGTATATCCTTTTGTCCCTCATCGGTGGATTGATCATCTTCATTGTCCTTTCATTCCGCAGCCTCCATCCCCTCCCTACAAAAATAGAACGTGTTAGAATCATCACCCACCGGCCTCCATTAACGTATCGATTGCCGGAGGAGATAACCTTTTGCGACGAGAGAATCCCCCTGGAAAAAAGGGGCGTTTGGGAACGACTGGATAAGGAATTCCTGCTTGCCATTGGAAATACGCCGCAGGTCCTGCTATGGCTCAAGCGATCCAACCGATATTTCCCCTACATCGTGAGAAGGTTGACAGAAGAGGGAGTACCCGAGGACCTCAAGTATTTAGCCGTCATCGAAAGCGATCTCATACAGGATGTCCGTTCCCCCGTTGGGGCTGCAGGCCCTTGGCAATTCATGGAATCCACTGCCAGGAAAATGGGGCTCCGAGTCGATGGAGTAATCGATGAACGATACGATTTTCATAGGTCGACCGATGCAGCCATCAAGTACCTTCAAAGGTTAAATCAGTGCTTCGATAGCTGGACATTGAGCGTGGCAGCATATAACCTTGGGATGACTCGAATCCTATGGGAGATGAAGAGGCAGAGAATCAGCGACTATTACTACCTTGAGCTTCCCGAGGAAACGGAACGATACATGTTTCGGGCCATCGCGGCCAAGCTGATCCTTTCAAAGCCTGAAAAATTCGGATTTCTCCTTGAACCAGATCAATATTACGACCCGATTCCCCACGATATCGTCGATCTCAAGATCAGAAGAGCCACATCCCTGAAAACCATTGCTGACGCGTCTCAAACCTACCTTAAGGTCATCAGGGAGCTCAACCCGCAAATCCGGAAGCCTTCCATACCTCGGGGGAGCTATCGAATCAAAATCCCCAAGGGGAAAAAGAATATCTTTGAGGAGAATTTCGGGAAATCGATCCGGGAAGTCTATGTGGTCAAAAGAGGCGACAACCTCACCAAGATCGCGAGACAGCACGATATCAGCATTTCTGAGCTCACGAGATTGAACGGAATGCAAAAACTCGAAACCATCTACCCCGGACAGAGGCTCATCGTCGAGCAGGGAACGTAAGGAGCCCGTGGAGCTTAGGAGAACCCTACCCCTCCTTAATATCACCTACTTGGCCATCCGTTATCCTGATCAGATCCCTTGGCGAAACGGCAAAGACAGCGTTGGGCGTTCCCGCGGCGGCATAGACTACGGTGAAATTCAGGAGGTCTTCATCGACGACAGTCCTCAGCCTTTTTTCGTGCCCCACGGGGGGAACCCCCCCTATGGAGAAACCCGTAGCCCTTCTGACACTCTCCGCATCCGGCCTGATGACCTCCTTTCCAAGAAGTCGATGCAGTTTCTCCATATCCACCCGATTCGACCCCGAGGCAATGACCAAAACCGGCTCGGCGCCCGCCATAAAGACGAGGGATTTGGCAATTTGACCCACCTCAGTTCCAATGGCCGCAGCGGCCTCAGCGGCGGTCCGAGTGCTTTCCGAGAACTCCACCACCTCTGCCGTCAACCCCATGGACTCCAACGTCCGCCGAACCCTTTCAACCGATTGCTTCACGCCCATCCTCCCCCTCGCCTCCTGCTCAGCTCCCTTCAAGATCCATCATCTTCCGCGTGGCCTTCAGTCCCGTTCCCGTCAGGGGGACGACGATAGTCTCCCCGGAAGGAGTTCCTTTCAGGTACGTCTTGGCTCCCGCAATGGCGACTGCCGAGGTGGGTTCGATATAGTACCCACTCCTCCCCATCATCCTCAATGAGTCCAGGATTTGAGACTCACTCACGGAAATCATTTCTCCCTCTGATTCCTTGATTGCCGCAACGATCTGTCTCCCCCTGATTGGCTGAGCGATGGCGATCCCCTCTGCAATGGTATCCCCTTTTGTGATGAGGGGAACGTCTCCCAATTCCCCTTTAAACATTTGAAACAGCGGGCTGCAAGCCGCAGCCTGAACGCCGATGAGCCTCGGCATTCTATCGATGATTCCTCCCGCTAAGAGGTTCTTAAAGCCCTTGTATGCGCCCAGCAAATGGGTTCCATTTCCAACGGGTACGATCAAGGTATCGGGGGCACGCCAATTGAGTTGTTCGCATATTTCGAAGGCAAAGGTCTTCGTCCCCTGCAAAAAGAAGGGGTTCCAGCTGTGGCTGGCATAGTAGCCCCGTTCAGCTGCCTCCAAAGCGGCCGCAGCTACCGCCTCCCTGTCTCCGGAAATCCTCTCTATGCTCGCCCCGTACATTCCGATCTGTGTCAACTTCTCCACCGGCGCCCTTTCGGGCACATAGATGCGACAATCGATCTTAGCTTTGGCACAGTAGGCCGCAAGGGCACAGCCGGCGTTACCCGACGAATCCTCTATCGCCTCCCTCACCCCGAGCTCCCTCATCTTGCTTACCAACACCGATGCACCCCTATCCTTAAAGGAACCCGTGGGAAACATATACTCCAACTTCAGCCACACCGAAATACCATCAAGGGCCTCCTCAACCATCGGGGTAAATCCCTCGCCCAAGGAGATGATATTTTCGTCAAGAGCCAGGGGTAAGGACTCCCGGTATCTCCACAAGGTCGGGGGCCTTCCGGTGATCTCCGGGAGGGGAAAATTCGCCTCAAATTCGATATCCAAAACCGACCCGCATTCGCATCTCCACAAGGGCTCATCCAGGGAATATTCCCTCTGACAGTTGCCACAAAATAACCCCACCATATGCGCTCACTCCTCAGTGCCCCGCCCAACGAGAACGAATAAGGCCCTCCAACCACATCACTATGCCGCGAGCCCCTTGGCCTCCATTAAGGACAATACCTTGTAAATACGGTATTGGCAGACAGGGATTTCCCGTGCCATCTGGTCGATGGTTTCACGACGATGTAAACGAGCCCAAACTTCTTGGGCCAAGCCCTCGGTCTCCTCATCATTCCATGGAAGGGTCTCCGATTGAGGACGGAAGACTCGGTTGGGGTCCGCATAGGACTCCTTGAGCACCTTCAATTCGTCCTGCTGGCGGGCTGCCTCCATCAAGAGGCCCATCGTTGTCGTGGCGATCTCCTCTTCCTCCTTGAACTCCACCGGCGGCAATCCACCCTTAAACGTGAAGGCATCCTGCATGGGAGACTGAAATAGTTGGTAGAAGGCCTCTTCCCCCTTCAAGTGGTCCAATTCGGCATAGAGGACCTTACCCGCTTCGAAATAGATCCTTGCGAAGACCCCTTCCAGCTGGTCGGTAATGGTAAGGGTTCCGGTCCTCTCGGAGGTCGCGAGGGTTTGAATGACGGTGGGAAGGTCGAAATATTTCAAGTTTCCCGCAAGGTGTTGGTAGCGAGCTGCTGCCCGTTGCTTCCTTAACCCATCCTCCAGGCGCTTCGATAGAATCGCCAACAGGCTGATGGATAACTCAGGGATTTGATTCAACAGCTCCATAAAGACTCGCTTTTCGATCTTCAGTATCTCGGCCCTCTGGGGTACCCTGGCCAAGGAGGCCCTCGGAGAACCGGTCATAATAGCCATCTCACCCATGGGATCGCTCTCCCCGAGGTAGGCCACAACTACCATCTTCTCGCGCTCTCCCTTCGCACGGCAGATCTCCACCACCCCCGATTTGATCACGTAGATTGCGTCGGAAGGATCCCCAATCTTGAAAATAGTGCTCCCCGGCGCATAGGTTTCTATGCGGCCAGTATTCACTATAACCTTGAGTTCTTCAGGGGAGAGTCGACTGAAAATTTCGGCTTTCTTCAGAAAGGCAACCCCCTCCTCCACCTTTTCCGCCGGATTATCCATTATCCTCGCTCCCCTTTCCGTGAAATCTTTACGCGTTAGGGCTGCTCCTCATGAATGAGCATCGAATGCGGGCCCGAAACGCTTCAGTTCTCGCTCCCGAGGCCTATGGACCGAGCTCCCATCTTTCACCTGAGCGGTTTGGCTCAGTGAATTGCCCCGATTGCAGAGGCCCTAGGGCGTATTCTCCGCCAGCTCTCTCAATGCCAAGGCGTTCTTTACGGCAAATCCGAAGGCGTCGTTGTTGAAGTAACTATAGACGTCCATGCCTTCTCCGAGCCATACCCCGATTCTTTTCGACCAGTCGCGAAGTTCTTCTTGGGAATAGTTGGAGCCGTGGAGGCATTCCCCTCCGTGAAACCGGATGTAGGTGAAATCGCCCGTTGCCCTTTCCACAGAGGGAAGGATTGAGGAATGCGCCAGGCACAGGGAAAAATTGTGCTTCTCGAGAAGCCCATAGACCTCCGGACAGAACCAGCTTTCATCCCTGAATTCGAAGGACTGCCGAACGGGGCTCGAAGTGGAAATGTTGGCCAGGAGACTACAGAACTCCTCTAATCTCTCAATGTTTACTTTGAACTTAGGGGGAAGTTGCCACAGGACGACGTTCAGCTTCTCCTTTAGACCATGAGCATGGTCGAAGAATGCCTGCAAGGGCTCATGGCAATCCTTTAGTCGCTTGATGTGGGTAATGAACCGACTCCCCTTGACCGAAAAGAGGAAATGTTCTGGAGTCCTCTGGTACCATCCCTCGAAGGTCTTTCGTTTTGGCAGGCGGTAGAAGGAAACGTTGAGTTCAACGGTATCGAAGAATTGGCTATAGAACTCAAGCCACCTCTTCTGGGGCAGTTCCCTTGGATAGAATACTCCATTCCACCAATGCTGATAGTTATATCCACTCGTTCCCACAAGAAGCCTTTTCATTCACACGATTCCAGCAATACCTCTATCGGTTCTCAACCCTGGCAGTTATCCGATAGTCCCCCCCATCCTCAAGGGCATGATAATCCTGGAGGTGGTCCTGTTGTTACCGCTTTCGATCTCAAGCCTCCCCCCCATCAACTGGACCAACCGGTTCGTGATATGTAAACCCCTTCCCGTGGCCTCGCCGTTTAAAAGCCGAGCGATCTCCTCCCGTGCGATCTCCCCCGTATTGGTGATCTCCACGATGGCGGTGCTCCGCCGCTTAAGGCTACTGATGATGATCTCTCCTCCTTCTTTCGATAGGGCATTCGTTGCGTTATTGAGCAAATTGTCGAAAATCCTTCCCAGATATAAGGGGTAGCACAGGACGAAGAGGTCAGGTTGCAACTTCTCCCTGACGAGGTTAATATTGCCCAATTGCTGTTCCGCAATGGCAACCTCGTTGACTTCAAACCGCTCGACCAATTCCCTCGTGATGTCCCGAAGCTCCTCCCTGCCTTCCCCATAGATTTCGAATGCGAGTTCCTGCATCCGTGAGGTCTCCCTGACGAGAATGTCCAGATCCCGCTTTATCTTCTCCCTTTTCCTCTCAAATTCCCCCTCATCGAGGGCTCGTTTCACCCTTTTGGCAAACCCGGCCGTGGCTATGGCCGGATTTCGAAAGTCATGGATGATATCGTGTAACCTCTCCAATCGAACGGCCTTCATCACCTCTTTGCCGAAGAAGGTGAGGATTTCAACCTCCTCATCTTCGAATTTCCCACGCGGGTCCAGGCAGTCAAATGCCATGAAGTGGGTTACCATCTCGCCAACCTTCAGCGGAATGTACAGGATGGAGTGGATACCGTGGATCTGGGCAAAGTGCTTCAATCCCTCGTTGACCAGTTGGCTTCTCGAGGGGTCCTTAATCAAGAGGTAGGAAGGTGCGATTACCTCGTATTCGTATTCACCCGCGGGCTGCTGCTTAATGACGGCATTTAAGTACGGCTCCTCCCGTATATCGAATACCTTCCCAACACCGTGATACCCTTTCTCCTCGGGATAACCCGCTTCCAGGACAACTTCTCGACGGTTTCCCCTTACCGAGAACAGGGAACAACTTTGAATCCTCACCAGATCGGCTATTTCAGGGATGATCAGCCTGAAGAAATCCCGTAATCGAATCCCTTCCCTTTTCCCCAATTTCACGTAGATCTTCTCGACGATCTTCTCCTTGGTCTCGTTCAATCTCTGGAGGCTGAGGATCCTTTTCCGGGCTATTACGTATGTAACCCTCCTGGCAAGGACCTCCGCAATCTTACGTTCCAGGGATGTGAATTTCTTACCCTTCTCCTCATAGTAGATCTGGATAACGCCCCTGATATCCAAGTCTCGTATAGCGAATCGGGGAATATTCATCGGGACGGCGAGCATGGAGCGCAGCCCCATCTCCCGAACAATCCCCTTATTCTTGTACTTGTCCTCCTTTGTGATATCCGGGACGAGAGAGCTCCTTCCCTTTCTCACGACCTCCCCGGCAATGCTATCCTCGAAGGGAATCGATCGCTGTCTCTCTTCCCCGTCGAAGTGATAGGAGCCGAAGGAAACCATCTCCCTCCTTTGGGGATCGAAAATCCTGATGGAGGCGGCCGCCGCTCCCAAATAATCGACGATGCGTTTAGCCGCAGACTCCAGTATTGCCACCTCGCTCAAATTGGGATTGATCTCGATGATATTCTCAACCTCATCGACCAGACGGTCAACCTCATCATAGGTGATCTGACTTTGGACCTCGCGCACAACTTCCCCGAGCTCCTCTTGGGAAAGCCCCGCCCCCTTTATGGTCCGGTTCCTCATCAGGGAATTGATCAACCCTTCCCTGCTTTCAAGAAAGCGATTTTTCCGCATAGGTCAATGTCCCGAGCCCCTCAAATCATCCCCTGAGGGGCCACGCTCCCACTGAATTCCCCCTCACACTCCCCAGAAGTCCTTCCGGTATTGGGCGGAATAGATCGCGCCAATGGGGTTGTGAGCCAAGACCCGATCTTTGACCACCAATGTCGTCACAGGGGCGTCCGAATATTTGGAGAAAAGGATATCGTTTCCCATACAGAGGCCGAAGATGATGTTCAAATCGGTCCGATCTCGGTTCAGTATTCTGGCCTGGGCGATGGGGTTACACGTCGCCGCGACCTTGCCCTCTTTCGGGGTGGGAAGTCCAAAGGCCTTCTTGTTAATTCCACATACCTTGCAGCAGACCGAGGAAATCTCAAAGCGCTTTGCGAGAATATCGTGGGCGATCCTCATCTCCTCCTCAAGGGCAATGCAAAAGGCAATGCCCAAATGTCGGTAACCCATTCTCCTGCAAAAGAGGATGAGCTCTTGGAGCCGGTTCATCCTCATATGAAACTCGGAATCGATGGTGGAAGCCACCCTCACTATCTTGCGGTTTTTTCGATCCTTGTAGACATTAATCACATCGCCCCGAATATCCGTACAGTCCATCCCCTCGCGGCATTCCTTCCCTACACAGATTGCACAATTCATCCCCCGACTCTCCTCAATACATCACCCCGTCCCCTAAAACGTTTTTATGTTAACATCTTGGCCGTAAGATGGCAATCGTTTTCTCGGTTCTCCGGATAAGGTTCTATTCCATCCTCTCTCCATTAGCGGGGGTACTTCCTCCCCATTCTTCGGCTCGTTCAGAGCGATTCCGATGGCTGGATAATACCACCTCCCTCGATTTGCCCCCCAGATCAAGAGATGGAGGCGAAATTTTGCAGGGAGGAACAATAATTTTCACAATTTTCGGCCTCAGGGCCCCCTATTTTTTCATGACCAAAGATCAAAATATCCAGTTATTTCAATATATTATACCTCATCTCTGAATTATGGCATAGTATTTGCTTTTTAATAAACCGAGGTTTGATACAAACGCGATTACGCCTCAAAAGTGCGAGCCATGAAAAAATTCTCTCTCTTGCTTTTCACATTTCTCGTGTTTTCGGCCTGCGCGCCCCTGTGGCAGGAAAGCAATTCAATGATTCCTCCGATGGTGGACGGGCTTTATGATAATAATCCCATTTTGGTCAATCAGCGGATTATGCAGATCAGGAGGATCATCGACGCGGTCTATTTCCTTCACACCGATACCGAATTCAAGCTGGAGGATGGAGAGATCATCACCGCGGAACTGGATGCCGCTGGCGTTTTAACCTTCGACAGGTACATCCTCACCGTTAACCACGCCGTGTCCCAAGAAAACCTCCAGGTGGAAATGATCACTCCTGTGGGCGTCCAAAGCATAGATGTGCCATCGGAAAAACTGAGCGAACACACCTATCTCAAGCTCAACGGCACCCGCATCGAATTAGAAGAGGTGGTGAAGGGCAAGGACGACGATATTGCCATCTTCAAGGTGCCGGATGGTCTCGACCTCAATTCCTTCCCTTACGACATCGGCAATAGCGATGATCTCCAGGTGGGAAACTTCCTTTACGTCATCGGGAACCCCATGAATTACGGGATTAACGTACGGGAGGGAATTGTCAGTTCGATGATCGCACCCGAGGCCATTGCCGCCATCCTTCCCTTGTACGAAAATGCCTTCATGATTTCCAACGGCATCAACCCAGGAGACAGCGGAACCCCGGTCATCGCCATCCGGGACGGGCAATACGAGCTGGTCGGCCTATCCCAGGGGATTTTCACCAATGCTCAGAACTTGAGCTGGGCCATCAAGATCAATCCCATCATAAAAAAGCTCAACGAAGGGATGGGGAGAAAAGGAAATCCTCAGGCCGAGGGCCAGGAAAAAATCACTAAAGGCGTTCACCGGGACGGGAAACCTCCACTCGACCCCGCATAACCCCCCTTTCACTTCAGGTGAAATCGCTTCACGGTCCACTTGCCGGCTTTCGCGCTGAAACCAAAGGCCCTCAGGTTCGTTATCGCCGCCCCCACGTTCCCTTCGGCTTCAACGGTAACCACCGACTCGCCCACCTCTAATCTCTCCTCGTCCCACCTGTCGACGAGGGCGCTGAATCCGAGTACCCGGAGATTTGTTAACACAACCGCCACATGTCCACCGTATTCGCTCTCGAGAACCCGCTCCCCGGAAATGAGATCTTTCGTTACCCACCGATTTCCCACCGCCGAGAAGGCCATGAGTTCCCGTTCCCTCACCAACAGGTATACCTCTTCGTCGACCATTTCTCCTGAGGAAGCGCCTCCAACGAAGAGGAAAACCAACGTCATAAAGAGCGAGATTCCCAGAATACCCTTTTTCATCATCGGCTACGCACCCTTTCAAGGAAACGAACGGCCCAGCTGACACCGAATAACAATATTCCAGAAAGCCCCATTCCCATTAGGCCAAAATATGAATAATCCATTCCTTTGCCAAAGACGGCCATTCCTCCCCCTCCGATTATGGCGACCATTGCCCCCGATGGGTGGAGCCGGAGGCGCTTGCCGAAAAACCCGAGGATCACAGGCAAGACCAAACCGGAGGAATAGATGGTATAACCCAATAACAAGGCAGAAATAACCCCCTTCAGTTTTAAGGCTATCCCGAGGGAGAGGAGACCAATGAGCACGATGAATGCTCGGGAGATAAGGAGGAGATGCCCGTCTGCTATACCACCCCTCACCCACGGTTTGATAATGTCCGAAGAGATAATGGTGCTCGTTGTGAGAAGACACGTATCCGCGGAGGACATCACGGCAGAAAGCAACCCCGCCATGGCCAGGGCGTTGACCCCCATGGGGAGGACATCCCTGACCACCATGGGAAAGGCCCCTTCGGGGGAAATCCCTGGTGCAATCACCTTGGCCGACATTCCGATAAGGGTGATGGAGAACGCCAAGGGAATCATGATCAGCGCTGTAATGGCCGTCGAGCTCCTCGCCACCCCTTCATTTCGCGCGCAAAAAAGCCTCGAATAGATATCCGGACCAACCACATAGGCGGAACCCACCATGAGCAGAAGCGTGATCACGTAAGTCCAATCACCATAGGCATTGGTGGGGAAGGAAAAATAGGAGGTATCGAGGTTGAACCGCAGGGATTCAAGGCCGCCCGCCTTTGCGATGCCCAGGGGAAGGCAGACAAAAATGCCGACGAGCAAGATGGCCGACTGCACGGTATCGGTGCGAAGGATGGAATACTGACCTCCCAGGAGGGTGTAAATGATGACGACGGTGGCCGACAGCACAATCATCAAGTCCAAATAACCCGGCATGAGCACGTCGATGATCTTACCCGCCGCGACCAGTTGACCCGCGATGATACCGAGCCAAGCGATGGATATGATGATGGAGGCCACCAATCTCACGCCGGAGTTGTACTGATCACCGAGGAGCTCCGGCAGGGTATAGAACGCGTATCTCCGAACCCGTTTGGCCATGGTAAGGGCCAGGATCAGGAGCCCTACCACCCCCACAAGCAGCCACCATGCGCCGACGAGCCCCTTTTCAAACCCAAGCCCGGCCATGCCGATGGTGCTGGACCCTCCCACAATGGTGGCCATGAGGGATCCGGTGATAAAAAGACGCCCTCCCCTGCGATCGGCAACGAAGAAGCTCTCAATCCCCTTGATCCGCCTAAAGCTTGTGGCACCAATGAAGATCATCCCTACGAAGAAGAAAGAAAGAATAGCCAGATTCACTGGGTCCCCCCATCCCGCACTCCCGAACAATCACTTCCTTGAACTCCAGACATCTCCTTGTACTTCCACAGCGCGGACAGTGACTTCGCGGCCCTTTCCGGCGTGGGATAGTTTACGATGCTTCCCTTCCGGACCAGCGAGCCCACCTCCTCCCCCCAAATCCCCGGGGGGGAGGAGAAACAGCATACGACGGGCTTCTTCTTTCCCCACTGTGTGAGCAAACCGGATAATGCCCTGATTGAGCCCTCATTGGCCGAGGCGAACATGATGAAGAGAAGAATGGCATCGACGGCCTTATCCCGAAGAGCGGCCTCCACGATCCCCAGTGTTGCCCGTGAATCGTACCAGGCAGGACCCATATCCACGGGGTTTGTCCTTATAGCCATGGGGGGAAGGAGATCATCTATTCTCCCCTGGCTCTCCGCCGAAAATGAGGGAACGCGCAATCCCTCTTTCTCGCAGATATCGCAGGCAACCATTGCAGGTCCCGCCTGACCGGAGAGGATTGCTACTGCAGAGCCCTTGGGAAGCGGAATCGTTGAGAGGGCCTTGGCCGCATCGAGAAGCTCCGATGAGCCTTTCACGGGGAGAATCCCCGCCTGTCTGAAGCCCCCCTCGTATACCTCATGCCGGCCGGCCAGTGAGCCCGTATGGGACTTAGACGCCAAATCGCTGACGTGAGCAATCCCCACTTTATACGCTACGATCGGCTTCTTACCCCTGAAGCTCTTGGTCACCTCCAGCAACCGGCGTGGATTATCGATGCCCTCCATGTACATGGCAATCACTTTGGTGTCGGGGTCCTCCATCAGGTACGGGATCATATCCGCAAAATCCATATTACATCGGTTCCCCAGGCCCACAATCTTGCTGAAGCCAAAATCGTCCCTCATGGAAAGGAAGCCCATCAGGTGGGACATGCCACCGCTCTGGCTGAGGAGGCTGATCCCCCCTGTTCTGACCCTTGAAAACTCCGGGGTAAAGGAGGCATTCAGGCCGGCGTGAAGGTTGACAATGCCGAACGTATTCGGACCAATTACCGGTATACCGGCCTTATCGGCGAGATCCATGATCTCATCCTGCAATCTTCCCCCCGATTCATCCTCGATTTCCCTGAAGCCTGCCGTTATGAGTACTATTCCCTTTACGTCTTTTTCAGCGCAATCCCTGATTATCCCCGGTACGAGGCCAGCAGGCAGGGAAATGATGCAGAGGTCCACCGTGCCCGGCACATGCATCAGAGATGCATAGCTTCTCACGCCGAGGATTTCCCCCTTTCCCGGGTTGACGGGGAAAATGCTTCCCGAATATCCTCCCTCGATTAAGCTCTTCATAACGTGGAAGCCGAGTTTGCGTTCATTGTTGGATGCACCCACAACCGCCACCGAACGGGCGTTAAACATTGCATCTATTCCCTTTGACTTATCCGGCATATCCCGATTTCCCTTCGCCTTGACCCTGTCAAGACGTTAAAAAAGCCCCCGAAAAAATCTTTCTTCGCTGTTCAAAACCCAGCCGGAATCTTGGAATAATGGAATACTGGAATGATGGGTTTATGCATAGGTATCACCCTGAAAGAGGGTGGAGGAGCGTCCGCCTGCGGCGGACTTGAGGCTGAAGGCCAAGAATTCTTTGCCTCTTGCCTCAGCGAAGCGCTCCTGAACCAAAGGATCGCTTTCTCGGCTTTTGATACCCAATATTCCAAGATTCCATCGTTCCATGGGGTTTAATTCGCGCTCAGAGCTCCTTTTCCGAATTCCCAGGTACATAAATGTCAATTTCGCTCAGGGACAACGGCTTTCTATGGAGAAAGAAGTTGAATGTGGCCTTATGGCCTTATGATCAAGGAGGACTCTTCCTCCGCTTTCTCGTATTTCTCCGCCATGACGCGGTATATGGATGTAATCACCAGCTGCAGCAAAAAAGGGTTGGGGCGAAATGAGCTGATCTCCTTTTCCAAGTCGAGGGCTGCTGCGAGGCAACGCTTGGCTTCATCGCTTCGATCCAATTTCAAAAGCACGTATGCCGTCTCCTCGAGCCTTCTCTTATAGAGGAGCCTGCGCTCTGCGGGGAAGAGTTCTCCAAGGGCTCGCTGGTATATCCCCTGAAGCCACTGCTCCTTTTGTGCGGGATTGACGGCAATTTTGCTTTGCTCCGCGTCATTCACCTCCCTCGCGTAGGGTTCAACCTCCTCGGGCTCCAATAGCCAATTGATAATACCCTCCATTGTAAGGAGGTCCTTTGAATCAGCGAGGACGCGGTCATTTCCCCTAATCTCGTCTTGATCAAGAAATTGGTAAATCAGCGGACCATGAACCCCATTCCCTATATCGCTGATCTCCCTTCTGGCCATGAGGTAAGCCTGGGAAGGGGTCTTTCCCTTCTTCTCGGTGAGGCTATATGCCTCCTCCAACAGGAATCGCCCATATGCCGGTGGAATTTCCACAATGGGCAGCCTAATTCTCTCCCTCAGGTCCCCCAAAAATGTATCAAAGGCCTTCTTCGTCATCTCATCACGCTGAAAATCTAAGAGCCCCTCGATGTCGCTTGCAAGGGCCTGCAGGGTATGAAGGCCTCGGGGAACTCTGGGAATCCCAAGAACTATGAGCCTATTGCCCACGTAGTCTATTCCGCTCACAAATCCCTTGGGTTGACTGGCCGGGAGGGGCCGAATTGCGGGAGCAATCCTTTCCCTTTCCCCCGTATCCTCAATGGATATTCCCCTCTGCTTCAAACGATAAAGGGACTTTTTTATGGCCTTGAGCACGGCTTTGTTCCGACAAGAAGCCTTCATCTGCATCAGGATCGTCGCCGTGGCCGCGGAGGGAATCCCCGCCAAGCCCTCAGCAATAGCCGTATCCAATTCGTTCGACTTTCCCAGAAACTGGGATATGAACTCAAGAGAGCGCTGCGAATCCTCTTCCTGTCGCTGATACAGGCCGATCCTGTCAATGACGGTCTGGACGGTCTGAAGGGTCTCATCGCCGTACGAAAAGCCCTTGACCTTCTTCTTTTTCCCCTTTCTTTTCCCCATAGGAATCAAGTATCCTTGTAATCCTACCGATTTCCGTATAATTTAACGCAAAATCCCTTGTCTTTGTCAACCGGCGCTCTAAAGGTCGCTAAGAAACAAGAAAACATGTAGTTATGAACGGCCCGATGGAAAAGCAAACGATCCGCGAAGAGGTATGGAGGAGGATAGCCCAAGAGGGCCTTCTTGCGGACCCATACGGGAGGATTCCGCCCTTCCCGGGTCAAAACAAGGCTGCTGAAAGGCTCCGGCGGACTGCCGTCTGCAGGGAAAGCCTCACAGTTATGGTCCCCCCGGATCGGCCCCAGCTCCAAGTGAGAATCAACCTCCTCCAGGACCGAAAAAGGTTGATCATGGCCACACCGGGCCTTCGAGATGGGTTTTATGAAATACCGGGCGACCAAATGCCTCCATCCCTCTGGGGCAAAGCCGTCAGCAGTGTGGGGGTAACCAGGTACGGGAAGAAACTGGCAACCACCTTCGACGAAATTGGCCGGGTCGACCTGATGGTAACGGGGGCGGTGGCCGTTAGCCTTGAGGGAGATCGAATCGGAAAAGGGACGGGATACTTCGATTTAGAGTATATGATCCTGAGGGAGATCGGCTCAGCGAGTGGGGAAACACCGATCATCGCCGTCGTCGATGACCTTCAGGTCTTCGAACACCTGCCATGGGGAGAAAAGGACGTATCCTTAGATCTCATCGTCACCCCCACCGCATTCATCCCGATCCGTCATCCTCGCCCCAGACTGAGGGGAATAGATTGGCCTTCCCTCCAACCTCGCCAACTGAGGCGAATGCGTCCGTTGCGAGAGCTCGCGAGATCGGGGTAGTCAGCTTCGAGATGCCTTCTTGAACATTCTCCTGAAGAAACCCTTCAGGTTTGGGTGGACTGGATACCGCAATGCTTCGGCGATTTGTAAGTGCTTCCACCCGAGGTCATGATGGGCCGTGGCTGAATAGAGAATTGCCAAGTTGTTGTGGGCTTTCGCATGAGTGGGCTTAATCTGAACAGCCTTCCTGTATTCGGAGATGGCCTCATGGAGGCGACCCATCTTTCTATAAGCAGTCCCCAGATTAAAGTGGACGACCGCGATGCCTGGAAACAGGGAGGCGATCTTTTCCCAATGGGCGATGGCCTTTTCGAATCTGCCGGCTCGAACATGTCCGATGGCCAGTCTATGGTGGGCCTCAATTAGGTTGGGCCATTTTGCCAAGGCCCTCATCAGGTCGGTGAATCCATCTCCATACTCTCGCGTTTTGGCATATGCCAATCCCAGGTTGATATGAGCCATGGAATAATTCGGATTAATTCCGATGGCCTTCTTATATTCCGCGATGGCTTCTTCCAACATGCCCTTTTTTTCGTACGCAAAACCGAGAATATTGTGAGCCTCCGCCCGACTAGGGTTCACCTCCACGGCCTTCTTCCACTCATGGATGGCGTTCTCAAGCATTCCCTTATCGAAATACTCGATGCCCGAAATCAAGTTCCGATCTTCCGACAATTCCCACCCTCCCGGTTCATCCGAGGGCGCCGATCTCCACGCCCCGCACCTGCTTCCGGAATTCCTCGCTTTCCTCGATGAGCCGACCGATATTGGATTGAGCGATCAATTCCACCTTGGGGAAATCCTCATCGGGGAGGGATTGAAGTCGGGTTTTCACCGCTTTATCCGCCGTTCTCCCTTCAATGGAGGAGCGGCTCCACTTCTGGGCCAATTCCAATACCCCATCCCTTCCTCTCCGATAAAAGACGGAGGCCAACACCGACAACACAACGGTATCCTTTGAGATGCAGCAAATATCCGCCGAACGGATAGCGTAACCATTCCCATTGAAGGAGACAGCTACTCCTCGGCCATCCCTTACGAGCTCGAAGGCCTGGACATCGGTAATGCTATCCCCGACATAGATCACATCGGCACGCTGACCACCAGTCCTCTTCAAGCTATCCAGCACCGCATTGGCCTTTTCGACTCCTCCTACAGGGTTCACCTCCACAAAAGCCCTCCCCACCTCCATCTCGGCTATCTCCTGCCAGAAGACGTGGTTCAATCGTCTCACCGTCCCCTGATCCGAAGGAGATAAATCCTCGATGCCCGCGGTCTCCTCTTCCCAGCTCATCATCTTCATCCCGGCAATCTCAGAGGCCAACCCCCTCAGGCGTGTTTCCTCCCCCTTCCCCAGTGGATATGCGTCGATATTGACCTCGGTGCAGTAAACCCGATCCATCGGAAAACCTATCAAGCTGCAAAGGGCATGAAGATACGGTTCATAGCTCGTGCTGACGATGAAGGAGGGCATCAATCCGTCGACAAACCGCACTGTTTCCACCGCCCCCTGGACCAAAAGGATGTTTCTCCTGGAATGGTTCACCATCTCCGCATTGCTCATTCCATGCGCTTTCAAGAACGGGAGGATGAGCTTCAGGGTATCTCCCGCCTTGTAGCCAGGCTTCTTCTCGACGTCGGCGAGGAAATCGTCGTATTTGCTGACCAGGGCGAAGAATCGCTGCCCGTCCGGGATACAAGAAGCGGCAAGTTCCATCGCGTTATCGTTCTTGGAGATGGGACCTTCGCAATCGGTGTTGAATTGCCTCGTTGTCACATCCGCTCCTTTCATCTAATTCACCGCTTTCTGATCTGTTGCCCAAATCCCCTTCGCCCAGAGTTCGTGTTGCGTGTTCGTGTTGCGTGTTCGTGATGATTAGGACCGAAGACCGCGGACGGATGACCGCGTTAGAGGATCGTGTTCGTGCTCGCATATTTCGTGCTCGTGATACGTGTCCGTGGTTCGGACCCCATCATTTGTCACTTGAATTTAATTTGAAATTTGGAGTTTGCCATTTGAACTTTCCATTTTTAACCAATAAAACCAATCAAACTAATACAACCAACCAACTCATTGTCATTTGGCATTTGAACTTTGACATTTGATATTCTTACCTTCAGCGTCTAAGCTCTTTCCCCTTTCCGACTGCAGTACCGCGTCACTGCAACACTGTGTATTTTCTCGCTCAGAGCTCCCTTTTCCGGTTTCCGGTGGTCTCATTCCAATTCCATCTTCCTCAAATACCCTTCTATCTCATCGTTCAGGAGAATGGCCCCGATCTCTTCCCCCTTGTCATTTACGACCTTTCCCTCCGTCACCACTAGCCTGCCCTCGGCAAGGGCCTTCAGGGTGAAAATGATCAGCGGAACCTCCCTCCTCACCCCCTGCCGTCGAATCTCCTTGAAGAGCGGGTTTTCCTCATTTTCTTCCGCGATGATATCGGCCATGCTTTTCTTCGTCAATTTCCTCTTAAGATCATCCCAAAAGGGGTCAAAAACCTTACCACGAATGGGAAAGGTACAGTATGTGATTGGGGGCCCTGCATCGAGCACCTCCGTAACAACGTGCATCATCACGCCTGTCTCAGTGGCCCTGTTCTCGATCAGTTGCCAAATGACTTCCTGCCAGGTCCCCTGAGGCCCACCCGGCCTGGCGGGATGAAGGTTCATCATGGTACAACGCCTGCACATCTCCGGGCTGACGATCAACATATAACCCGCCAAAACGATGACCTCCGCTCCATACTTCTGCACCCTGTTCATCACTTCCTCATGGTATTTAGTACGCCATATCCCCGGAGAAGCCAACCGCAGATGGGGGTCAAACTCGGAACTGGAGAGGAAGATCACCTTAACGTCGAGCATCTTGGCCAGTTCGATGAACCGGTCGCTCTCAACCTTCTCCCCGGGCCGTCTGTTACAAAACACATACCCGATCCTCCCCGGAATCACCCCACTTGAAATGTTCTCATAGACCGCCTGCAATAACTCCCGTGCCGCCTCGTCTCGTCCCGTCGAGAACCACCCCATTGTATAATTCATCTTCCCTCATCCCCCATAGAATCAAAAAATCCAATCAGATCATCCTTTGTTGGGTATTGATCCCTTCCGAATCCGGTAACACTTTTACCGGCAACCTTCGTAGCGAAAAGGGCACAATCTTTCAGGGGTTTGCCTAAAATCATGCCCGCGAGAAATCCCGCGTTATAGACGTCTCCGGCCCCGGTATTATCCACAACCTCAACCTCCTCGGCAGAAACATCAAAGCCCTCTTCTCGAGATAAGACAGAGGACCCCGCTTTTCCCCTTTTGCAGACAACGATATCAGGGCCGTAGCCCAGGAGCTTTCGGCATCCCCGCTGATAATCCATCGATGTCAGGAGCGCAACCTCCCTATCGGTAACGAAGAGGACCCCACATCGCTCTATAAAGGGCTCTATCTCCTTTAATCCACGCCTGGCATATATCTCCCCCGGGTCAAAGCTCACTTTTCCGTGGGGGAGGTATTCCAATGCCTCCTTTTGGGCCCCCATGGGTAATTCCCCCCCAAAGGAGGTCATGTGGAGAAGACGACTTTGAGACAAGAGTTCCCATTCGACTTCATCGGCACAGAGGGTGTCATTGGCATTGGGGTGCAGGAAAATGGATCGATCCTGAGACTTGTCCAGGACGATCAAACAAACGCCGCTCCTTTGGTCTCTCCTTATCCACCGAGTATCCACCCTTCCCGCTGCGAGGGAACGCATCAGGAAATCGCCATCCTCGTCTGCCCCTACCTTGCCGATAAATGCCGTATTGAAGCCCATTCTCGAAAGCGCGAAAATCGTATTCGCCGCTGATCCACCCCCGCTTTTCCCCCTGAATCGACCGTGCCGATTGAGCAGCCTCAACAGGTGCTGGAACTCCTCGTCGCTGCCCTGAATCTCCCTGCCGGCCTCCAATCGAACCCTTTCGAAATTGAGGCGGTCGAAGAGATCCACCTCATAGAAGAGATCGACGTTTAAGGCCCCGAATCCGACCACATCCTTCATGAAAGCGCCAACCTATGACCATTGCATTACAGATAAAATAAAGCCCTTGAAATTTCAAGAAAAAAGTTATTCCCTCCATAACTCGCTTGAAGGCGTTCCTCCAGAGGCTTTGCGTTTCTCATGTGAGAATAGCTGCTTGACACGGCAAAACAGGCGCTATAACGTGGGTCAGTCGGCAATGCCTGCAGGGTAATGTTGGCTTTTGTTGTATTTAAAAAGGGGAGAATTAAAATGAGCATTTCGACTATTGCAAAGAGAAGGTCTCTGTACGAAGTGACGATGTATGACTCAACAACGTCTACACAGGCCTTTTTGGTGATCGATACACTACAGACGGGGTTGGCAGGTGGAGGGATTCGTATGACACCAGGCGTCACTTTGGAGGAGGTGAGACGTCTGGCCAAGACGATGACGTATAAGTTCGGTGCGGCCAAGGTTCCACTTGGCGGTGCTAAATCGGGAATCGTAGCTGATCCCAGCTCTCCCGACAAGAAAAAGCACTTAGCCGCCTTTGCCCAAATGGCCGCGCCATTTCTGAAGACCCTCTATGTGGCCGGGGAGGACCTGGGAACCACGGCCGAGGATATTGCTTATATTTATACGGAAGTTGGTATTTCTTGGGTCAAGGTGGCCAAAGAGAAGATGGCAGAAAGAGGGCAGGAGCTTCACATTCCCGATGATTTTAAACCTTCAGCAGCCGGGGGTGAAAACCTTGAGGAGATACTGACCGGCTTTGGGATTGCCGAGGTTTCGGCCGAGGCCTGCAATTTTACGGGTCTCAAACAGGACCAGGCCCGCGTGGCCATCCAGGGCTTCGGCACCGTGGGGAGCATGGCGGCTAAATTCATGTCCGACAAGGGCTTTAAAATTGTCGCGGTGGCCGATATTTCGGGGACAATATACTATCCTGACGGGCTTCCATTAAAAAGACTCCTAGCGGCGAAGAATATGAGCGGCACTATCGACCGCGCAAAGATACCTGCGGACTGCCAGATCCTTAACCGGGATGAATGGCTGAATCTGGACGTAGACATCTTGGTCCCCGCAGCAATCGGCGATGCCATCCGTAAGGACAACGTTTCTGGAGTTAAGGCCAAACTGGTGGTCCAAGGGGCCAACTTTCCCGTGACCGAGGAGGCGGAAAGATACTTCTATCAGCACGGCATTGCCAACGTTCCCGATTTTGTCGCCAATGCCGGGTCGGCTGGAGGTTTTGGTATGTTACTCACCGGCCAAGTTCCCCTGGATCCAGACAGGATACTCGAGGCTCTCGCCTCACGCCTCAGAGAAACGACCCGTGAGGTGTTATCTCTGAGCAAGGAGGAAGGGATATCTCCCAGATTTGCCGCCGTCAGGCTGGCCGAGGAGAGGCTCAGGGAAACGGAAACGGGAAAACTCTGAACACTACTCATGGCCGCTCCCAAAATTCATTGGAGAATTGCTTACTGGTACAAATCCGCCAAAAAATCTACAGCAATATTCTGCTATTCCATTAGCCGTTAACGGCACGACTATGAAGTCGTTTGATTATATAGAGGGTTACTTTGCCCGAATCATCACGAGGACCATCTTAAACCTTTCCCGGGCTTCCACGGCATGTGGCTTATCTGCCGGCATGATGATTTGCTGTCCCGTCCTGACCTCGTAATCCTTTCTCTCAATGGTAATAGTGCCGGTTCCCTCGATTACCTCGATGAGGGCATCATAGGGTGCGGTGTGCTCGCTCAGTTTTTGCCCCTTATCGAAGGCAAATACGGTAATCGTTCCAACTGGTTTGTCGATGATCGCCCGGCTCACAATCGACCCTTCCTGATAGTTGACCAATTCGGCGTAGCTGAATGGACGGGCGACGAGTCTTTCATCCTCTATGGTCATACCTTTTCTCCTTTTCATCATTTCATCCATATGCTGAAACTTGCTGTACTTCGGGAGTGGCGCGTACCCACTCCTCCTTCAGTATATCGCCCTGAATGCCCACGACAATGCATTTGACCGGGATTTTCCTCTCTGCCTGAGCGACAGCCTGCAGCGCCAGCTGCAGAAGCCCGCTACAACAGGGAACCTGCATAATCATGACGGTGAGCGTGTTTATCTTCGCACCGTCGATCAGGGCTTTCAATTTTTCCAGGTAAATCTCCTTGCCCTCGTCCAGCTTGGGACACGCGATGCCCAGGGCCTTCCCCTTCAGGTAGTCCTTGTGAAAATCTCCAAGCGAATAGGCCACGCAGTCTGCAGCCAGGAGCATATCAGCACCCTGATAGTGAGGTGCATTCGGAGACAGAAGGTGCATTTGAATCGGCCAGTGGGTGAGTTGCGAGGGCCGCTTTCCAGAGAGAACCTCGGCAGCAGCGTCTTCCCTGGCAAAGGACATCATTCTCGAGCCGGGGCAGCCTCCTAAGGGCATCTCATGGATGGGCGGTTCTTTCTCCTCGGGTATCGGGATACGCTGCTCTTTGAGGTACTTTACAGCTTGGTCGTAATACTCATCCTGTTTGTGTTCCTTCAGATGCACAAGGTGTGCCCTCACGGTGTTGATGCCTTGCTTTACGACGTTCTCCATCACCTTGCGCTCGTCATACTCCTCTGCTTCCCGTTCCTCAATGGTTATGGCGTCCTCCGGACAGTGGCCAAGGCAGGCTCCCAGGCCGTCACACAATAAATCACTGACCAGCCTGGCCTTGCCGTCGATGAGTTGGATGGCCCCTTCAGGGCAGTTGGGTATGCAGAGCCCACAGCCCGTACATTTCTCCTCGTCAATCGTGATGATATTCCGTTTCATACTTCGTACCTCCTTTGTAAAGGTGAAATAATTCTTGCCAATTTATCTATAACAATGCCGGATCCTGGATATAAACGCCTTGACCCAAGTCAAAAGAACTCTTACTTTTTTTTTCAACTGCCGCGTTCTTCGCAAGAGACCCGGACGTGGTTGAAGATCATTCGATGGCCGTCCATGCCTGCGTTCTAATCAGATGATAAGCCGAGATCCTCGGTAGGATCAGCGAGATTTAAAAAAGGTTTAAATCCAATCGTCATTGTGGTATAAGTGAGAAAAGATCTTGGTAATGTCCATTACTTCGATTTGAAGGAATTAATAACCCCAACCTTCTGGAGTGAGTCATGAGACAAGGTTTCCAGAAGGTGTTAATTAACAGCCTCCTAGAGGGTCTTCGTGCTCCTCTGGAGGCTTTTGTTTTTGCCGGCGTGCTTTTGATATGTCTCCTCCCTCTTTTCCCTAGCCTTGAGGTTCTTTAAGGCGGGGGTGATCCCATGACTGAAGAGCGCGCGAAACGAAAACTCACCGCGATATTCAGCGCAGATGTCAAGGGCTACAGCCGCCTCATGCGTGAGGATGAGCTCGCAACGGTCGAAACCCTAAAGAAATATCGGGAAGTCATGACTTCACTCATTCAGGAATACAGGGGCCGCGTGGTGGACGCTCCCGGAGATAACGTCTTGGCTGAGTTTTCGAGCGTGGTTGATGCGGTGGAATGTGCGGTAAAGATCCAGGAAGAACTTAAGGCCAGCAATGCTGAGTTGCCCGAAAACCGCAGGATGGAGTTCCGCATTGGTATCAACCTCGGGGATGTTATTGAGGAGGGAGATAGAATCTATGGAGACGGTGTGAATATTGCGGCCAGACTGGAGGCCTTAGCAGACCCGGGAGGTATCTGTATCTCCAAGACAGCCTTTGATCAGATCGAGACCAAGCTGCCTCTGGGATATGAGTATCTGGGCGAGCAGACGGTCAAGAACATTGCCAAGCCGGTGGAAGTCTACCGCGTATTGACGGAGCCCGAGGCAGCCGGCAAAGTTGTCGAAGGGAAAAGGCCGAGACCGGTACAATGGCGATGGACTGCTTTGGCCATTGCAGCCGTCCTGGTGGTCGGAGCGGCAGTAACGATCAGGAGGTTTTATTCCCGTCCCCCCCCGATGGAGCCGGCCTCTCTTGAGAAAATGGCATTCCCCTTACCCGACAAGCCCTCCATTGCAGTGCTTCCATTTGCCAATATGAGTGGGGACCCCAACCAGGAGTACTTTAGCGACGGGATAACCGAGGAAATCATCACCGCCCTCTCCAAGGTCCCACGCCTGTTTGTGATTGCTCGAAACTCAACGTTCACCTACAAGGGGAAGCCGGTGAAGGTTCAGAAGGTAGCTGAGGACTTAGGGGTGCGGTATGTGCTGGAGGGCAGCGTCCGTATGGCCGGAGACAGGGTACGGATCACAGCGCAGCTTATTGATGCTATTACGGGCCACCACTTGTGGGCGGAGCGTTATGAACGGAACATGAAGGACATATTTGCCCTGCAAGATGAGATCACGCTGAAGATCCTGGTCGCCTTACAAGTAAAGCTGACAAAAGGGGAACAACACGCCTTCTTGGGAAAGGGCACAGACAACCTCGAGGCCTATTTGAAATTTTTGCAGTCGAGTGAGCATTCCGCTCGTTTCACCAAAGAGGATAATGTCCTGGCCCGGCAGCTGGCGAAGGAAGCTATTGCCCTGGACCCTGGGTATGCAATTGCCTACTTGCGCCTGAGCGCGACCCACCTTATGGATTTGATGTACGGATCGAGTGAATCACCCGGGGAGTCTCTGAGGCTGGCCGAGGAACCGATCAAAAAGGCCCTCGCCCTGGATGCCAATTTGGCTGAGGCCCATGCCTTTCTGGGTCGAATCTACCTGACGAAAAAGCAGCATGAGAAGGCTATCGTTGAAGGGGAACGCGCTCTCGCCCTCGGTCCTAATTCGGATTTCATCCACGCGGCGCTGGCCTTTACCCTGCGCTATTCGGGAAGACCGGAGGAGGCAATTGCCCTGTACAAGAAGGCGATCCGTCTCAACCCTATCCCTCCGGTCTGGTATTTGTGGGGCTTGGGCTTTTCCTATTTCATGCTGGGACAGTATGAGGAGGCGATAGCAGAGCTTAGGAAAGCACTCCATCGCGCCCCCGATAGTCAATTCAGCCACATAGTATTAGCCGCCACCTACAGTGAATTGGGCCGTGAAGAGGAAGCATGTGCTGCAGTTGCAGAAGTCCTCAGGATAAACCCCAAGTTCTCCCTTGAGCAATGGGCTAAGACCCATATGTATAAGAATCAAGCCGATTTGGATCGTACTGTTGAAGCTCTCCGCAAGGCGGGGCTAAAGTAACCTGATATGAGGCATGAGTGGCATGAGGGACGTCCTTAAATAACTAAGAAAGTTTATCGATCATCTGATAGTTATTCTTTCTTGCAATGATTTCACCTCTTTCAACGGCGTATCCTACTCCAGGCGAACTCATGCCCAGATGCCTGCCTATGTCGGTTAAAGACATACCTAATTCCCGAGCCGCCCAGTAACATAGAAGGCTCCTAGCTTCCACCTTGGTCTTTTGTCGTCCCTTAGAAAAAAGAGAGCTCGTATCCATTTGATATATCTTGGCCACCACGGCTGCAACTTTCTGAATATCGTATCCGAGGCGTTTCAACTCATATTGACGATCATACTGTTCATTGGCAAGGAACAGGACCTCCGTAACAAAATCACTCTCGCCTAAGATGCGTTCATCGCCTTTGACACGGCTTTGGCCTTTTGGGGGTATCTTTTTTACCTCCTCCCATCCACCAAGGCTCCGAATCAATCCTCCGCCTACTAGCTCTGGGCGCCGCCCCTGATCTATCCCGGCCAACACGTATGAGAGGTAGTGGTCTCTAGCCTCCCTTATCCGTCCACCAAAATGCGAAAGCACGTACCTGGTGTCCTGCCATGGTATTTCGTTTATCCCCATCAGAACGCTGTGGCCACAATAGGGATATTTGCCAAGTGCCTTGAGATCGACGACAACCCCGGCCCTAAGGAGGTTCAAATGGATATAACGAACAAGCTCCTTTAAGTACACATCCTCCTGGCAAATGATTGATTTGTATCGATTTTGAAACAGGGGACCATGGCGGTGATGCCGCCGATTAAAACTAACTGCATATCCGGTAAGCAATCTCCTCATTAAGGGTGGCAATCCAACATCTCCGCTTCGCAGGAGAAAGTGAGCGTGATTAGGCAGAAGGGCCCAGGCGTAACAGGTGGTTCGGGTTTCAGGCAGCAGCTTACTCAGCCGTTCAACAAGGTTGTCGCGATCTTTATCGTCTCTAAAGATGTGCCTACGTTCAATTCCCCGGACGATAACGTGATGCAAAACACCCGGAGCATCTAGACGGGCTAACCTGGGCATGATCCATGCTTACACCCATTCAGCTGATAAGTCAAGTTATTTATTTAAGGACGTCCCCCATTATCCACTTATCTGGTTGATGCGCCCTTGCTTTTGTGGTTAAATACACGTCATTTAAGCTCTTGGCCGGCAGAGAGGCAGAGGGGATCGTATCGAAAGGCATTCTGGATGATGAATGAACACGGCAAAGACAGGTTCAATATCCATGGAATTATCGGGCTCGGCATCTTGATCGTGGCAGACATTATGATGTTCAGAGGAGTCGAGCCCTTCGTCTCATGGTTCTACTGCTTCGCATGGTGGTCGTATATCCTCATCGCCGACAGCCTCGTCTACAGAATCAGGGGAAATTCCCTCCTGATGAACCGGACCAAGGAGTTCTTCCTCCTGCTGCCCTGGTCCGTCGCGGTCTGGCTCTTCTTCGAGCTTGTAAACCTCGCCCTGAAGAACTGGTACTATATCAACATACCCAGAAACACTGCCATGAGGTGGATCGGCTATATGGTCGCCTACTCCACGGTTCTCCCCGGGATTTTCGAGACCACGGAGCTCCTGGAAAGTCTTGGCCTTTATCGGGGGCTCTCGGTTCGCGCGATCCCCGAAAGCCGAAAGTGGTACATCCCCTTCTGGATCGTGGGTGGAGCATTCCTCATCCTCCCCATCACCCTGCCTCAATACTGCTTTCCCCTCATCTGGGGGTCTCTGGTCTTCCTCCTGGAACCTATCAACCACCGCTTTGGGGGGAAATCGCTCATGCGGGACTGGGAGCGGGGGAATCCATCGAAATTCCTGCTTCTTCTCACGGCCGGGCTGGCCTGCGGTCTTTTTTGGGAATTCTGGAACTTCTGGGCCCGGTCCAAATGGGTTTACACCGTCCCCTTCTTCGACGAACTGAAGGGATTCGAGATGCCCTTTTTGGGATTCCTGGGGTTTCCTCCCTTTGCCGTTGAGTGTTACGCCATCTATAACTTCATTTCACTCTTCAGGCATAAGAGGGGTTGGGAGCGGGACCAGTACACCCTCAACCTGGAGCACAGGACCAGACCCATGGCCATTGCGGTAAGCGTTTTGGGACTGGCCATCTTTTATGCGTTCGTTTTTCATTCCATTGACACCAAGACCATCAACTCCTATATCGCCAGGGTTTCCGACCTGAACCTGATCGAACCCGAATATCAGGAAAAGCTCGAGGAAATGGACCTCCACACGGTTGATGATCTCTTCCAGAGAATCAAGGAACCCGAGGGGAGAAAGGAATTAGGAGAAAAACTGGGAATCTCCGATGACCAAATCTCCGATTGGGCCAAATGGTCTCAGCTGATTCGGCTGAAGGGCCTGGGCGTCAAGAACTTTCTCCTGTTGAGGGATGTCGGCGTAGATGATGTCCAAACGCTCGCCCGGCAACAACCCTTCAAACTCTATGAGAAGCTCGTTCGAGCAAATGAAGCTGACCCCATTACTTTCCAGCCCATTGATATGGCTAAAATAAAAATTTGGATTAGGGCGGCGAGGAAAACGGAGGAAATCCTTTAGCATGGTTTTAGAGGCAGCAACCGGAAATCGGGATCTATACCCCCCCAGTCACTCAGACAGTTTGATCAGCATTCCCGTCCTCTTGGCCTTCTTGATAACCAGTTCCAATCCCACCCATGCCAGCCCCAAGTAGATCAGCGCCAATCCATATCCCCGAGCCAGAAACCCGCTGAGATCACTGGAGAATCCGTAGAAGGAGCGAAAGTACTCCAGGAAATAGGTTTGGGGAATGAGCTTCGCCACTGCCATGATAGGCGCCGGAAGCATGGAAATGGGGTAGTAGATCCCGCAGATCAACAGCATCAGGCTCACCAGGGACCACGCGGCAACCTCAGCCTTGTGCCCGAAGGTCAAGACCAAAATGCAGACGGTGATTCCCACCAGGGCCGATGTAAGGAAAAGGCCCACCAGGAATAGACTGAGGGCGCCTATTCCCGGTTTGAGGAAATCGAAATGAAAGGCCCTGGAGCTAAATAAAGCCAGGAGGGTAAAAATGAGGCCGCTCCGGCAGATCCCTATCAACCATGAACCCAGGATCAGATGAACAGAATTTACGGGAGCTATGAACTCATGCTTAATACACTTTCCCCAAACATCATAGAGCAAGACATAGGCAATATCGATCTGACATACCTGAACAACGCTCATGGAGATTACCCCGATCAAGATGAAGGCGGTCATATCGGGACCAACCTGCAAATACTTGACTAAGAGGCCCACGGAAAGAAGCCCCACCGTTGGCCAGAAGAGGATCTCGAAAAAGCTGAACACGTTCCCCCTGGTTATGGTCAAGTTCTTAAATACAAAGGCAAGGATCTTCGTCCATTCGCTTCGCAAACTCAATGAAAACCTCCTCCAAATTCGTCTCAGAGGTCTTAACCTCCTTGACCGAGACCCCCGCTCCCCACAGCCCCTGCAAAATGACGCTCATTCGCTTTGTTGCGCTGTCCACCACAAACTGACAGCTGCCGTCCGACATCGAGAAATCGATGATGCCAGGAAGCTTCTCCATCTGGACGGGGGCGAGATCCCCCTCATAATCGATGGTGATGACATCCCCCAACCGAACCTTCCTCTTGAGCTCGTGGGCGGTCCCAACGGTCAAAATTCTCCCCTCCTTCAGGAATGCGATCCGATCGCAGAGATATTCGGCTTCCGCCATATTATGGGTTGTCAGTACGATGGTGATTCCACTCTCTCGTTGAATCCCCCTGATCTGGTCCCGGATCTTAGCGGATACCTGCGGATCAAGCCCCACTGTAGGCTCATCTAGAAAGAGGATTTCCGGGTCGTTGAGCATGGATTTTGCGAGGGCCAACCTTTGTTTCATTCCCGTTGACAACTGATCGAAAGGGGTGTCTGCGCAACTCTGCAAGGCAAAGAGGGCTATAGCCTCGTCCACCCTCTTCCTTCGATCTCTCCCCCTTAGCCCGTACAACATGGCGTAGAATGTTAGGTTTTGCCTCACGGTAAGGCTCCAGAGGAAGTTCGCATTGCCGCTGGATATGTTTATTCTCTCCCGGATTTGACTGCCCCGCTTAATTACGTCCATGCCCAAGACCCGGATCTGGCCCCTGTCCGGTATCAAAAGGGTGCACAAAATGGACAGAAAAGTGGTTTTGCCCGCTCCATTGGGTCCCAAGATACCGAAGATTGACCCTCCCTCGATGTCTAGATCGATACCTCGAAGAACCTCGTTACGGGTCCCCCAGAGCCAGCCGGATCCGAATGATTTCCATAGGTCCCTTACGCTAACGGCCTGGGCCAAGACCCACCTCCCCAGAGGAAATACCATAGAATATACAGCCAAATGCGGGGAATTTCCAATATGGAACCCTTTTCAGAATTTCCTGATTCTTGCCGATTGTCTTTATAACCTATTGAATGCAAAGTAGATTATATCTTTCATAGCGCGACACTATTGCCCCTGAGCGTAATCTGCTGGAGAAGTGGGGTACCCATCGAAGGTGAGCAGGCTTCCGTTTCGGAACCGGTTGTTGTCCGGGTTCCCTGGAGCGAACATTAAAGAATTTTTGCTAACCATTCTTAGTGAAGCGAAACGGCCGCAAAGACAATGTTTGAGCCCGCAGGGAGAGTTTTTGGATTTGCAGTGAAGCGAACTTAAGAATGGTCAAAAATTCTTTTCAGAGAGCGAAGGGGAATTTGGGCAACAACCAAAAAGCATTGAAGCGAAGGGACAACGGTTTCGCCTCCCCCGTGCTTGATTGGCACAAAGGTTGCTAGTCAAAAAATATCTATCAGAAAGTATCCTTTCTTGCCTCGATAGAGCTATGAGTAAACCGCTGAAAGAGACCAATATGCTCGCTTCTGCCGAAGCTCCCTGTCTGGAGAATTGCATTTTTGTTCAGCAACTGATGACCTGCGTCGAGATCGGGAAAGCCCTGACCTCCACCCTTAATATGGACCAGATCTTGCTCATCATCCTCAAGCGGCTCAATAAACTGATCAGGGCCAAGAACTGGACATTATTCCTTTTGGATCCGCAAACCCGGAAACTCCATTTCGAAGTAGTGGTGGGGCTGGACAAAAAATCTCTCGGTGACATGCGGATCAGGCTTGGCGAAGGCATTGCCGGAACTGTGGCGCTCACGGGCGAGCCAGTGCTCCTACCGGATGTGCATAAGGATCCCCGTTTCAGCACCCGGATTGATGACCTCACCGGCTTTGTCACGCACTCGCTGATCTGTCTTCCTTTGAAGCTTCGGGGGTCAATAATCGGGGTTCTGGAGGTTGTGAATCCCAAGGACGCCTCCCTTTTTCGGGCAGATTCCATGCCAGTGCTCTCCATTTTAGCCGATTACGTGGCCATCGCCATTAATAACGCCCGCAACTATGAAAAGATCGAGTCACTTTCCATCACCGACGACGTAACCGGCCTTTACAACACCCGTTTCTTGCACCAATATCTGGACCAGTTGCTCAGCGCTTCTTCCGCTAAGGCCAAAGAAGTTTCCCTGGTTTTTCTGGACTTGGACGATTTCAAACGGGTGGTGGACACCCATGGACATCTGGTGGGCAGCAAGGTGTTGAAAGAGGTAGCAGAGGTCATGGCCGCCAATCTGGATGACGAAGATAGAATTTTCCGTTACGGGGGTGATGAATACGTGATTACCTTGCCGGGCCAGGACAAGAAAGCCGCCCTGAACAAAGTGAAGACCATTCGAAAATCATTGGCCGAGTCGACCTTTCTCAAGGATGAGGGGCTTCAAATCAAGCTTACCGCCAGCTTCGGCATCGCAAACTATCCCCACGATGCAGCCAACCAAAGAGAGCTTCTTCATATCGCCGACAATTCCATGTACCAAAGCAAGGCATTGGGGAAGGATTCAATCACGCTCGCCTGAGCGCAAGACAATTCCAGAAAAGCCAAGCATTCGTTCTGAGTTTCCACGGGACCCCGCTGCTCCCCAGCTCAATCTGCTCAGGGGACAACGGCGTGCTGCCAAAATTGAGCAACTCCGGGACTATTCGGGTTTACTTTGAAAAATCAATTAGATAAACTTCCATAAAGCTCGTTAAGAACAATCATGGAGAATCGATATGGCTGAGTCGAATACGTCCTATAGGCTTCGCATTCGCGACCTCCCCGAGGAGGAAAAACCGAGGGAGAAGCTGAGAAAATACGGGCCTGCATCCCTCAAGAACTACGAATTGATGGCGATTATACTTGGGAAGGGAACGAAGAGGGAAGGTATCCTCGAGCTATCCAAGAGGATTATGTCTCAATACGGCGGTCGGGCGGTATTCTCCCAAGGCGATGTGGACACCTTGCAAAGGGTCCTCCTTTTATCACCGGTACAGGCATGTCAGGTGGTAGCTGCCTTTGAACTGGGCAAAAGGCTATTTGGAAAGTCAACCGAGGTCTTTCTCAGATCACCCGAGGAGGTCTTTGAATATGCGAAGGATATGGTGAGGCTAAAGAAGGAGCACCTTAGGGGGCTCTATCTCGATACGAGAAATAAACTCATACGCGACGAGGTCATCGCCATCGGCACATTAAACTCGAGCCTTGCCCATCCGAGGGAAATCCTTCATCCAGCTATCGAGTCCCATGCTGCCGCTCTTATTCTCGTTCACAACCACCCCTCAGGTGATCCCTTGCCCAGCAAGGATGATATTGAACTAACGAGGCAAGTGTATGAGGCAAGTAGGATCATGGAAATAGACATACTTGACCATGTAATCATCGGCAGCCATGAGTATTGTAGCCTCAAGGAGAACACCGAAATTTGGGAAAAACCAAAATTGGTCAAACGCTAAATGCCCTGCGAGAAAGGAGGTTTGAGATGAAGGAACGGACGGGAAAAGTAACCATGAAAGGGAATCCCCTTACCCTTCTGGGAAATGAGGTCAACGTTGGGGATGTGGCCCCGGATTTTGCGGTTCTTTCCAACGATCTGTCCCCCGTTACGTTATCGTCATTCCGTGGCAAGGTCTGTATCGTTTCGTCGGTACCATCCCTTGACACCCCCGTTTGTGATACCGAGACACGGAGATTCAACCAGGAAGCGGGACGGCTGAGCTCTGACGTCGCCGTACTCGTCATAAGCATGGATTTGCCCTTTGCCCAAAAACGCTGGTGTGGCGCAGCCGGTGTCACGAGAGTCCAAACACTATCGGACCACCGCGATGCGTCCTTCGGTACCTCGTACGGTGTGCTTATCAAGGAATTGCGATTGCTGGCCCGGGCAGTGTTTGTGGTTGACCGAAACGGGATTGTTCAGTACGTACAGCTCGTTAAGGAGATCACCCAAGAGCCGGATTATGACGCAGTATTAACGGCTGTAAGCAAGCTGGGCTGAGAGCAAATGGATATGCACCATGGTTAATCCCCTGCGTTTGTTGCGCGATCGGAACTTCATCCTCTTTTCGTCACTGGTGATCGGACTCCTCTGGGAAGGGGGAGCCCAGTGGGCTAAGCCGCTGACGCTTCCGGCCCTTGCCCTCATAATGACCCTCTCAACCATGGGTATTTCCATGGGCGAACTACGCTCTCCTCGGGCCTTGCTGATTCCGGCCCTTGGTGGTCTCGCAATGAATTACGTCCTGCTTGGGGGGATTATCCTCGGGTTGAACACGCTTCTCATCCGCGATGAGGCCCTTCGGAGCGGATTCATCATTATTGCGGCCGTTCCACCCGCCGTGGCGATCATCCCCTTTACCGGCTTTTTGAATGGTAACAGCTCGTTTTCCCTCTTCGGGAGCATTGGTGGCTACCTCGGGGCATTGATCATCACCCCGTTGATAGTCTTGGGACTTCTCGGACGGACATCTATCGAACCGCTGAAACTATTCACCATCATGGTCCAACTGATCATCCTGCCCCTTATCGCCTCACGAATCTTGGTTTGGGCCGGAATGTCTACCAAAATAGAACCCCTAAGGGGCACCATAATCAATTGGGGCTTTTTTCTCGTCGCATTCACCATTGTTGGGCTTAACCGCGCGGTCTTTCTCGGGCGCCCTCTATCCCTGATTCCAGTGGCCGTGGTGGCTTTGGCGAGTACCTTTCTCTTGGGATTGATTATCGAGCGTGTGGGCGATCTACTTCGCATTAAACCCAAGACACTGACGAGCCTCATTCTGCTCGGCACACTGAAGAACTACGGGCTTGCGGGAGGCCTGGCCCTGGCGTTGTTCAGCAAACAGACGGCGGTTCCGGCTACCGTTTCAGTCATCTTCATGATCGTGTACATAATTTGGTTGGGCTATAAGAGGCGTTGAGACAAACCGGGATTACGGGGCATTGCTCCCTATGAGCCATAACCAAACAGGAGGGAAAACGATGTCAGGGAACGAGAAGTTGATCAAGATTTTCGAGTACGCCCTCAACCAGGAGGAAACGGGAAAGAGCTTTTTCGAGCATTCGCTCGGACGAATGGGCATAGGGGCCGCAGTGAGCGCCTTCGAGCATTTAATCGAGGAAGAGGAGAAACATATCCTGTTCATCACAAAAATTCTCGAGGATCTGAAAAAGGGTGATGAAATTGAGCCTTCGAGCTACAAGGACATAGACCTGGAGCCAAAGAACTATTTCAACGAGCGATCCAGGTCGGAGTTCCTGGAGCAATGCATAGAGGGATCCATGGTCCCGGATGTGACTGTCTTTAACACAGCCTGGCTCATTGAAAAGGATTTGAGCGAGTTCTATGAAAAGATGGCCAACAATACCGAGGGGAGGGCCAAAGAGGCTCTCACTATGCTGTCAAATTGGGAAAAGGACCATGAGCGGTTTTTCCGCGAGTATCGCGATAAGCTCTCCGAGGTTTACTCCAAAATGCCCTGGGGTGGTTAACCCTCCGACACCGGGTTTGCCATAGGGCGGGATCAACCGCTCCCGCTTCCGGAGGTTTCGTGCAAAATCAAGACTCAATAGATCCTCGGGAGATCGTCACCCAGCCCGTTGAGACCTGCAGGGAAGCCTTGGAATTGGACCGGCATCCGATAATCTGTCTCGTGGGGGCTGGGGGGAAGACCAGCCTGATGTTCGCCATGGCGAGGGAATTGGCAATTTCTGGAAATCATGTCATAACCTCTACCACAACAAAAATCTTTAAGCCGTCCCCTGAAGAAACCCCCTTTCTCCTCATCAGGGAAGGGGCAGGGGACATCACCAAATCCATCCCCGAGGTAATTCACCGATATGGTCATTTTACCTTGGTCGAAAGTCCGTTGCCGGAAAAGAAGCTGAAGGGAGTCAACCCTGAGCTCATCGACGAGCTGGCATTCCTCAATGAGGTTGACCACATCATCGTGGAAGCCGATGGAGCTGCCCGACTTCCACTCAAGGCCCCAGGGGAGAACGAGCCCGTTATTCCCTCGAACACGTCCCTCGTGGTTGTCGTAGTGGGAATCGATAGTATCGGCCTCGAATTGTCAGTGGACAATGTCTTTCGACCCCACATCGTCTCCGAATTGACCGGCTTGCCGTTGGGCGAGAAGGTAACCGTCGAGGCCATCGCGGAGCTCATCGTTCATCCAAGGGGAATGGCCAAGGGAACCCCTCTCCACTCCGCCATCATCCCCTTTTTGAATAAGGTCGACATACCCGATGGCATCGAAAAGGGGAGAGCGTTGGCCAAGCGGATACTGGGGAAGGGACGCCCTAAGGTAAACAGGGTTGTGCTCGGCCACGCCATCGGTGAAAAGCCAGTAGCAGAAGTGGTCTCCCGGAAAGCGGATGCATAAATCCCACGATAAATGGGCTGTTGAAAGACAAAAAATGTCACTGCCTCCCCCATCTCACCCTCACCTCTGAGCTAACGATAGAGTTCATCCCCAAGGGATAATCGCTAACTAACTGTAATTATGGGGAAACTTCAAGAACTGGGCACCTACGCAGGAAGTTATGGAAAGTCGCTTTTGATCCAAAAGGCCCTTGGTATGAATCTTGCCCCATTGAGGGAAAAGAGAGTCGAAACGCCACACCCGTCGTAAGGCGGGGTCGTCCGCCGAGGAAAAAGGCGGAGGGAAAGCCACGGGTCCCCAAATAAGGGGACAGCCGGGTTGCCGAAGCTCGTGACAACGATTAGATCGGCGTGTCCATAAGACCGGGCTTTCCCAGATGATGCCCGGTTTTTTTGTGAGAAAGGAAGGCCATGAACGTAGCAAACAAATCGAACTTCGAGGAGAGCGCCAATCACTCCCTCAATGAAAATGTGAGCCCCAAGCCCACCTCTAAGGGATTTAGCGGCGAAGTACTGTGCCACGATATCTCCCAAATCATCAGGTCGCTTTCCCTCGCCAAACTCGACATCGCCCTCGTGATCAAGAACGGCCCGAAAGACGGCAAGATCATATTCAAGGGCGGGAAAATAATGGCCTCGATTTGTGGGGATCTAAGGGATCGGAAAGCGCTCTCGGAAATCAAGAGCTGGAAGGAAGGGTCCTTTACCCTCTTCAGGATCTTCGACGGAATCGTCTGCCGGGATGACTGACGCCCCCGCCCGGATTTATTTCCTGCCCGAGAGAGAGCCGGAAGAAGGCTCCCGGAGCCCAAATCTCCCCCTCGAGCCCATCCCTCCCCTTCACTCTCCTTTCTTACCTTCCTTCTCCCTGAGGACCTTTAGGATTTTCTCAGGAGTAATGGGGAGGCTGTTAATCCTGACCCCGATGGCATCGTAGATGGCATTGGCGATGGCCGGAGCCGAGGGGACGCAGCCGGGCTCTCCAATCCCCTTTGCGCCGAAGGGACCGTCCCTATCTATGGTCTCGACGATGATGGGCTCTACGGGTATCACATCCTTAGCCGTTAGGACCTTGTAGTCCCGAAAGTTAGGGTTCATGCATTCCCCCTTATCGAAGATCAACTGTTCCGTCAGCCCATATCCAACACCCATGGAAACGGCCCCATAGATTTGCCCTTCCAGCAGCATGGGATTGATGGCCTTTCCCACGTCGTGGGCGGCGACGTACTTGAGGATCTTAACCTTACCCGTCTCCTTGTCCACCTCCACTTCCACCCCATGGGTACCGTAGGCATAGGTCATGGAGAGATTCCCCTTGAACTCGCGATCCAGGTTCTCGTTATCGGGGTCGTAGAAGTATTCGGCCATGACCATCTTTCCGCCCGTCCTGTAGTGGCTTCCCCTGAGGATCTTCCCGAGGGGAATCTTAGTCTCGGGGTCCCTCTTCGAATAGACCATCCTATCCCTGATGAGGAGATTGGCGGGATCCTCATCCAACTTTATCTCCTGTTTGGTACCGTCCTTGTCCTTTTCTATATCCACGTAGCCGGCTGCCAGCTCCAGGATTTGCTCCTTAACCCTTTTTGCCGCGCCAATGGCGGAATTACACGCCACAAAGGTGGTCCTGGAGGCGTGGACCCCCACATCCCACGGGCAGATCTCCGTGTCGTGATCCACGACATTCACATCCTCAACCCCTACCCCCAGTTCCTCGGCCACAACCTGGGCTATAACGGTATCGGACCCCTGGCCGATATCCGTGGCCCCCGTGAAGACATCGACCGTGCCGAAGTCGTCCACCTTGATGATGGTCCCACACCCATCCGACTTATATACGCGGGCTCCCCCGCCCACATGGATGAGCGAGGCCATCCCGACCCCTCTGCCATCTCGCCTGCCGTGCTTCGACTCCCAATCCAGGCTCTCAGCAACCTTTTCAATACACTCCTTCAGGCCACAGGAAGTAATCTTGAACCTCTGGGGTGTAACCTCCCCCGGGGTATTGGAGTTGATGAGCCTCACCTCCGATGGGTCGATTCCCGCTTCTTCCGCTAGATGGTCCAGGTTGGACTCGATGCCGAAGGTCGCCTGAGGGTTTCCATATCCTCGCATCGCCTGGCTCCAGGTATTATTCGTATAGACGCATCTGGTAATGTAGCGGATGTTGGGAACCTTGTAGAGGGATGAGATGGGCATCATCATCACCGACGGCGTCGTCGCACCCCACGAGGCATAGGCCCCGTTGTCCAGGATCATAGAGACGTCCCTGAAGGTGAGCTTTCCGTCCTTGGTACATCCCTGGGCGATATTGATAACGGTGGGCTGACGGGGGGAAGTGGCGAAGAATTCCTCCTCACGGGTGAATTGGATTTTAACCGGCTTTCGGGTCCTGTGGGCCAACAGGATGGCGATATAGTCCTGGCCATAGGTATCCAATTTGCTCCCAAAACCCCCGCCTATAGTCGGTTGAATGACGCGTGTCTTGCCCCCCTTAAGGCCCATGGCGGCCAGGGCATCGTTGTAATCCCTCTGGGCCAAGTAGGGTATCTGGGTATTGGCGTATATGGTCAGGTTATTTCTCAGGTCGAATTCCGCAATGATCCCCATGGTACCCATACAGATGTGGGTAACCCACGTGGTTTTCAACCTGTCCTCTGCGATATGGGTTGACTCCCTCCTCGCCTTATCCACATCTCCTGCCACGAGCTTCCACGGAAGGGGCAAAACGTTGCTCTCCATGGGATTGCCCCGTGGGTCAACCTCATGGATCAGAGGGGCCCCCTCCTCCATGGCCTCCTCGGGGTCGAACACGGCGGGCAAGGCCTCGTACTCAACCCCGATGAGGTTCAGGGCTTCCTCCGCAATATCCGGGTCGATGGCTGCCACGGCTGCTACTTCGTCCCTGTAGGATCGGACCTTTCCCCACTTCAGGGGGACATTATCCTTCAAGAACCCAAACCGGATGGGAGGGATATCCCTTCCGGTGAGTACCGCCCGCACACCGACGAGCTTCTCAGCTTTGGATGTATCGATGTTGAGGATCTTGGCATGGGGAAACTTGCTGAAGAGGATCTTCCCATACAGCATTCCCGGTACCTTGAGGTCATCCATGTAAACGGCCCGCCCCGTAACCTTGTCCCGGGCATCGCCCTTGGCAACCCTCTTGCCGACGCTCGTGAATTCCTCCATCGCTATCTCCCTTTGCTGGCAGCCATAATGGCCTCGATGATCTGGATATATCCGGTACATCGACAGAAATTCCCGGCAATACCCTTCCGAATCTCCTCCTCCGAGGGCTTCGGCTTCTCGTCCAGGAGGGCCTTGGCCGACATGAGCATGCCGGGGGTACAGAAGCCACATTGAACCGCCCCATGCTCCACAAAGGCCTTTTGGATGGGGTGAAGGTTTCCCTCCGCATCAGCAAGCCCCTCGATGGTCAAAACCTCCCTTCCTTCCAGCTCCATAGCCGGGTAGAGGCAGGAATTGACGGCCTTCCCATCCACGATCACCGTACAGGCCCCGCATTCCCCCTTCCCGCATCCCTCTTTTGTGCCCGTTAGTTCCAGGTGGTCCCGCAAGAGTTGGAGCAGGCTCCAGTGAGACTCAATCTCAGTCTCTACGCCATCCCCGTTGAGGGTAAAGAACAGTCTGTGTTTCATAAAAACGATTTCCTCTCCTTCAATGGGCGCTCAATCATGTTGCCCGAATTCCTTTCCGTTCAGAGTTCGTGTTTCGTGTCCGTGATCATGAGGACCGAAGACCGCGGACGGATGACCGCGGATAAAACAAGAAAGAGAACGGACGGCAGACCGCGTTAGAGGATGGTGTTCGTGCTCGCATATTTCGTGTCCGTGATACGTGTCCGTGCTTCGGACCCCATCATTTGTCACTTGAATTTAATTTGAAATTTGGATTTTGACATTTGAACTTTGCATTTTTATCCAATAAAACCAATCAAACCAATAAAACCAACCAACTCATTATCATTTGCCATTTGAACTTTGACATTTGAAATTCAAAAGCCTTCCCTATGATTCCTTGGCCCTTTCCAGACAAAGCTTTCCCAGCCGTTTAACCAGCACCTCAACCATTGCCCTCCGGTACCAGGCTTCGCCCCGAACGCTGTCCCTCGCCTTGCACTCCCAGGCGGCCGCCTTGCCAGCCTTTTCCAAAAGCGCATCATCGATCTTCCGGCCCGTGAGGATCTCCTCGGCATTGAGGGCCCTCATGGGGGTCGGGGCCAAAACGCCCAATCCGATGCGAGCGTCCGAACAGGTGATACCGTCATACTCCAAGGAGAGCAACACGGCTACCCCCAGTATCGGGAGCTCCATGGCGGCGCGTCGGGTATGCTTGCAGTAAGCCATCCCCGTTATGGGTGATAATTTGGGGATGACGAACTCCAGAGCGATCTCCCCGTGCTCCAACAGGGTCTGACCCGGCCCAATGAAGAAGTCCACCAGATCCATCTCCCGTTCGCCCTTGGGTCCCCTCATCCTGATTTTCGCACCCAGGGTTATGAGGGGAATAGCCCCATCCGCCGAGGGGACCGCGTTGACGATGTTTCCCCCGATGGTTGCCACATTTCTAATCTGGACGGAGCCGATATTATCCACCGCGTCGGTCAGAATGGGATATCCCGTGCGGATGATAGGGGACTGTTCAAGCATGCGGTGCGTCGTCATGCTGCCGATCCGAAGGATTCCCGTACCCTCTTCGTAGCGGATGTACGCCATGTCGGGGATATGTCTCAGGGAGATGAGGAAATCGGGCAAAACCTTCTTCTCCTTTATCTTCACCAAGATATCCGTTCCACCGCCGATATATCGAGCCCTCTCTCCATGGCTCTCCATGAGGGAGACGGCCTCATCGATGGATTTCGGCATCAGGTATTCAAAGGTATGCATTCGTAACCTCCGACGGAATGGGGGAGACTTTCCCCTATGCTAACGATTGTCGAAGACGCGTTTGCTCTTGCGCTCGGATCGAGGAAGACTCCCATAGTCAACGACCTCGACCTTCCCGCTCACCAAAATCCCTTTCTTTACGGCCTCCTCGATTCGCTGGACCAGGGAGGGATCCCCCTTCGGATCTTCGCCCTCCCTCCTCTCGACCTTAATGGTCATATAATCCCTTCCATCTGCCCTTCGGTCGAGAATGACCTGGTATTCACTTCCGACCTCGGGGAACCCGGATAGGACATGGTCAATCTGACCGGGGTAGATATTGACGGCACGGAAGATGAACATATCATCGGATCTGCCCAGGAGTCGATCGTGCATGGGGAGGATATTTCCGCAGGAGCACCGATGGGGAATGAGCCTCGTCAAATCCCGGGTTCGGTAGCGAATGAGGGGAGCCGCTTCCTTTCTCAGAGTCGTGACCACCATTTCCCCTATCTCCCCCTCGGGGACGGGTTCGAGGGTCTCCGGGTCGAGGATTTCAAGGATGTAATAGTCCGCCCAGTAATGAATCCCTTCATGCTTGGGACATTCCAAACCCGTCCCGGGCCCGTAGAGCTCGGTTAATCCCGGGATGTCGAACATATCCCTCACCCCCGAGAGCCCTTTGATCCTCGCGCGCATCGCATCGCTCGACCTCTCGGATCCATAGATGATCTTTTCGAGCCTTATCCTGTCCCTGAGGCCACGCCTTTCGATCTCCTCTGCCACCAAGAGGCCCATCGATGCCGTACAACACAAGACGGTGGATTGAAAGTCCTCAAGGAACTGGCATTGCATATCCAGGTTCCCGGGGCCCGAGGGAATGGCCATGGCCCCAAGGCGCTCGCAGCCCAATTGGAACCCCACACCGGCCGTCCAGACCCCGTAGCCCACCGCGGTCTGAACACGATCTTCCTGGGTAAGGCCGGCCATCTCGTAACATCGGGCGAACATATCCGCCCAATCATCGATGTCCTTCTGGGTGTAACAGAGGACTTTCCTCTTCCCCGTGGTCCCGGAAGAGGCATGAATTCGGACGATTCGTCCAAAGGGAACTGACCGCAAGGGGAAGGGATACCCTTCCCTGAGGTCATCGGCAGCGGTAAAGGGCAGCTTGGAGAGGTCGCCCAAGCTCGAGATATCCGCGGGTTTTACATCCCTTTCATCGAACTTCTCCCGATAGAATTCCGAGCCTTGGTATGCGTGATTGACCGTCCACTTCAACCCCTCCAGCTGGAGCGCCTTCAGCTCCTCCTCGGAGCCGATATCCAGCATAAAGCTCCTTTTCATCGGATGGTCTCCCTTTTTCTTGGCCTCAGCGTAACATTGCTGGTATGAGCAGAACAATTTGCGGGAAAATGATCAAAATAACTATGGAGACGATGGAGGCTAGGACGAAAAAGCTTACGCTCTTGAAAATGGTCCCGATAGCAATTTCCGGAGCCAATGCCTTGACCACGTATAAATTGACCCCCACCGGAGGGGTAATTGCCCCTAACGTCGTCACCAGAGTTAATATGATGCCGTACCATATGGGGTCGAAACCCAGCGCCATTCCCAGGGGAAAGAAGATGGGTATGGTAAGCACCAGAAACCCCAGGGCGTCCATAACGCAGCCGCCTATCAAATAGATGAGTAATACGAAAGCCAAAATAACGAAGGGCGGTACCGGAAGCGAAGTCGCAAAATCCGCCACCAGAAAAGGGATTCTCGTTACTGCCAGAAAGCGACCAAAAATAATAGCCCCTGTAACGAGGACAAATACCATGCACGATATTTTCAACGTCTCCACAATGGAGTTGATGAAGGCCTTCCACGTCAGCCGACGACTTGCTAGAGAGACGATAAAAGTACAAAACACGCCGACTGCGCCGGCCTCGGTGGGGGTGAACAAACCAACGAACAAACCCCCGATTACCAGGACGAATATGGCTACCGCTTCGATAACACCGGGGATCGACCCTATTTTCTCCCTGAGACTCGTCCTTGGTCCCACCGGGCCAAAATCAGGGCGGAGCCGACAGAGAACGAGTATGGTCAGCACGAACAGTATTCCCATGAGAATGGCGGGCAAAATGCCACCGAGAAAAAGCTTGATGATGGACTGTTCAGTTTGCAAGCCGATGACGATGATGACCACGCTGGGGGGCATAACCGTGCCCAGAGTTCCGCCCGTGGCAACGGTACCACTGCTCAACCTGGGGTCATAATGATACTTCTCCATCTGTGGCAAGGCTACCGCACCCATGGTGGCCGCCGTAGCCGTATTGGAACCGCAGATAGCTGCAAAGAGCTCGTCCGCCCCTATCGTGGCGATAGCGAGACCTCCCGGCCAATGCCCCACCCATTTGTATGCGGCGTTATAGAGCCTCTCAGCTATCCCCGAGTTGAAGGCAAGGTATCCCATGAGAACGAAAAGGGGTATCACCGTTAAGCCGAATTTGGAAAACGTGGTCCAGAGGTCGGTAGCTATCATGTTGAGGGCTGCCTTGAAGGAGACTGCATAGCAAAACCCGCAGAATCCCACCACTGCCATGGCGAAGCCAACGGGCATTCCAAGAAAAAAGAGGGTGAGGAGAAGGACGAGGATTCCGATTATTCCGACAACTACTGGATCCATTTATGAAGTACCTTTTTGTTCAAGGAGGACTTTCAGAAGGTCAACAACGAAAACGAGGCAGAGGATGAGACAGCCCAGGGCTGCTCCGTAGATGAAGGGGTAGAAGATGATCCTCAGCGTTTCGGTAACTTCCCCCGTTCGCCAGAGGGTTGTGCCCCAGACGGCAATTTGCCAACCCGCCAGGGCGAAAAAGACCATGCAGATAAAGTAGTTGACTCCATTGAGTATCCTCTGGATCCTCGCTGAGAACTGGTTCACCACGATGTCTATACCCACATGGCCCCGCTTCATCTGGGTATAGCCCAGGGCAAAGGCGGTGACAATGGCACCGAAAAATCCCATGAATTCGTATACGCCCTTTATGGGCACCCAAACACAACGGAGAAGCACGTTGGTGCACGTCAGAACCACCATACCTATCAGGGTAACCCCGGCAATCCCGAAGAGGAGTCGATTGAGAAATGTTGATACCTTTTCCAGGTATGGAACCATGAGCTCGCCTTATTCCACCTGTGCCGGCAGAGGGCCTCATTACCCCCTGCCGGCTACGGAAGAGGCTAGCCTCCGTATTTCTTGCTGTACTTCTTGTTCAGCTTTTTGATGTCCTTGACGATCTTCTTTGCCTCAACTCCCTTCGCCTCGGCGTCCTTAATCCACTTGTCGGTTATGGGCTCGAGCAGCTTATCCCACCGGGCCATCTCCTTCTTCGGCAGCTCGTAAATCTCGATGCTGTAGTTCTTCTTCGACCAGTCAATGGATTTGTTCACATGGCCATCCATGTATTTGCCCGTCCATTCCGACTGCTCCCTGGAGAGGTCGTCCATGACCTTCTGTACATCCTTGGGGAGGGAATTCCATTTCGCCTGATTCATCACCACGGCAAAGGGGTAAATGGGCCCGTTCATGATGGTCACATGGCGGCACAGTTCGGCATATTTGAAGTCCATGAGCGTCTCAAGGGAGGAAACTGCGCCCAGCACCACGCCCTTTTGAAGGGCCTCAGGGGTTTCGGACTGGGGCATGCCCACCGGGGTGGCGCCCAAAGTCTTCATTACCTGCAAAACGCCCCCGGAGGCCCTCAGTTTAAGCCCCTTTAGATCCTCTAACGTGCGCACCGCTTTCTTGGCATAGATATTGGCGGGCGCGCAGGTAAACATGGTGAGGACCTTCACATCAGCGAATTCCTTAGGCTCGTACTTATTGTAGAGATCCAATAAGGCGAGGCTTGCCACCGTGGCATTGGGGAACCCGATGGGCAGGGCCGTCGCATTGGTTACGATGAAACGACCCGGCTGATAGGCCATGCAGAGGCACCCGATATCCGCCTGGCCAGCAATGACGCCATCCATCATGTTCTTGGCGCCCAGGAGTGTTCCACCAGGATAGGTATTGACCTTGACCTTCCCCGCGGTACGGCTCTCCACCTCCTTCTTCCACCGTTCCATCTGCACGCAGGGAAAGGTGGGCGCGGGGGGGAAGTTGGCGTAGCTGAGCGTTATTGGCCCAGCAGAGGCCGGCGCCGGCAGAGAAGCAATGAAGCACAACAGGCACATGGTTATGAGCATTGTTCCTGCCAATGAAAACAATCCTCTTTTCATGATACACCTCCTCGTATTTCCTCAAACGGTTTTAAGGTTCCTCCTTCACCTCCTCTCTTCTTATGGAATCATGCAGAGATGGCAAACCATCGGGACAGAGAAATGTGAAAAGCTGTACAATGCTATATTACCTTTTCGGATATGTCAAGAAAACATTTGGTGGCGTGGCTTAGCAACGCGGAGATACCCTCTGTAGCATTTGGGAATTACGTTTACAAAGGCATATCCTTTGGGTTATTTTGTTTGACTACTATGAAACAGAGGAGGAAATTCCATGAACCCTAAAGATACGGGATTCTCGACCAAATCCGTTCACAGCGGCGAAAAACTCTGTCCCCTCACGGGGTCAATAACCACACCCATCTATCAGACGTCGAACTTTGGATTTGCCGATCTCGATTCCCTGAGAAGGGTATTTAAGGACCACTCGAAGGGATATTTCTACACCCGGTACACCAACCCCACCTTTGAGGCTATCGAGAAAAAGCTCGCCGATATTATGGGCGCCCAAAAGGCCTCGGTCTTTTCATCGGGAATGGCAGCCTTGACAACTGCAATACTGTCGCTGGTCTCATCGGGGGACCATATCGTCTCCGCTTTCGACATCTACGGGGGCACCTTCAACTTCTTCGCCAACGTGCTTCCCCGGTATGGAGTGAACGTCGATCTGATAGAGACCACGGATGCCGGCAGGCTGGCCGATTCCATCAAGCCCAACACGAAGGTCATCTTCTTCGAATCGCCCACGAACCCCCTTTTGAAGTTAATGGACATCAACGAGGTGGCTAAGATAGGCAAAGAACGGGGGATCGTGACGTTCATGGACAATACCTTCGCCACCCCCTTCAACCAGAAGCCACTAGAAACGGGAATTGATCTGGTGATGCACAGCACCACCAAGTATTTGGGGGGTCACAGCGACCTCATCGGAGGCGCGGTCGCCGGAAGAGAGGAACTCATGGAGAAGGTCATGTTCTTCCGATACGTGTTCGGCGGCATTCCGGATCCTCAATCGGCGTGGTTGTTGATGCGGGGAGTCAAGACCCTGAAGGTCAGAATGGAGGCTCACAACCAAAACGGGATGCGCGTCGCCCAATTCCTCGAGGACCATCCCCGTGTTGACCGGGTTTACTATCCGGGTTTGAAGAGCCATCCCCAGCACGAGCTCGCAAAGAGGCAGATGAAGGGATTCGGCGGTATGGTGAGCTTCGAGGTGGGAGGAGGAAATGATGCCCTGGGTAAATTCCTCAGCAGGCTACAAATATGCCAGCTCGCAGTGAGCTTGGGAGGCATCGAATCGCTCATCTGCCCCCCTGCATTGACGACCCACCGACGGCTCTCACAATCCGAGAGGGTCAAGGCCGGGATAAAGGATAACCTCCTCCGCCTGTCGGTGGGCATTGAGGACGCCCAGGACCTCATCGGAGATTTCGACCAGGCCCTGAGCGCCATTTCCTGAGCGGAGTGGGCGTCCCGATAACGAAGACGTCAAGTAACCTATCAGAGGGCTCTGAAAAACTCGCTCTTCGCCACTCAAAAGATGTTCTTGTGGGAAAACCCCTTGTCCCTTCGCTCACTGTTCGTGTTCGTGTTTCGTGTCCGTGTCCGTTCTTCGTGCTCGTGACCCGTGTCCGTGGAGCGTGTTTCGCGTTCAGGGCTCGTTTTCCAGTGTTCCAGAGATCTCCATTAGGTCCCGATTTTCTTCTTTACTTTTGCCAGTACCCTTTCCATAATCTCGCCGGCAGGTCCGTTAAGAACCACATCGGCATAGCCATCGTGGGGTGTGGGCTCTCGATTTATGATGACCAGTTTGGCTCCCCCCTGCTTGGCATTGATGGGCATAGATGCTGCCGGTTGAACGACCAGCGAGGACCCGACGACGACGAATAAATCCGAGCCGAGTGATCGTTTATAGGCCTCGTTGGTCTCCCGCACTGGCATGGCTTGACCAAAGGAGATGGTATCCGGCTTGAGCAAGCCTTCGCAATCGTCACAACGAGGAACTTTCACCCCTTTTCGAATCCTATCCTGGACCTCATCGCGATCGTATTTCTTGCCGCAGCTCAGACACGATACGGAAAGCCCGTTTCCATGAAGCTCGATGATCTTTTCCCGGGAATTTCCAGCTTTGTGGTGAAGCCCATCTATATTCTGGGTGATGACGCAATCCAGTTTGTCGAGCTTTTCCAATTCCGCAATGGCAATATGAACACGGTTTGGCTTAGCGTCCCTGAGGGATGCATACATTTCCGTACTCATCTGCCAGTATTTCTCCCTGGACTCCTCGCTGGCCAGAAATCTCTGGAAGTAAAAGTCCTCGGGGTCATACTTGTCCCAGACCCCTCCCGGGCTTCTGAAATCGGCGATTCCCGACTCGGTGCTTGCACCTGCCCCCGTAAATACCACAAGCCGCCTCGACTCAATTATGAATTCCGCAATCCTCTCGATTAATTCCTCCATGTCATTAGCCTCCCGCACGTCCTGAATCCATACCATAATTCTCCGCAAAATGCTAATCCTTCAGGGGGCCAAAATCCACCGTCTAATTTAGGTATCAAAACTGAAATCAGCAGGTTATGGAATATTCCTGATCACCAGCAAGGTATTAGATGCAAGGCGCCGAGGAGCGACGACTGAGGCGTATGGAGCAATACGCCGCAAGGAGGAGCGATAGAAGGCAACGCCGCAGATGATGCCTTGATGGTGGATCAGTGGGGGCCAGTTCCCTGCAGTCAGCAGCTACACGGTTAGCATGATTCCATGGGAGATGGAAGCATTTCCCCTTCCATTTTTTGGAGAATTGCCCTACCATAACCCAAAACGCCCCACGAGGAAACTCCCGTTCGAGCCATGGACATTGAAGCGGTACTGAAAAGCTGTCCCCTCTTCTCGGGCCTCGGGGACCGAGAAATTGCCGAGATCCAGGACATCTCCGCATCAAAGAGATACCCCAAGGGGACCCTCATCTTCTCCGAAGATGAGCAGGCCCTGGGTTTTTTCGTCCTCATTTCGGGCAGGGTAAAAGTATATAAGCTTTCCCCCGAGGGAAAGGAGCAGATCCTCCACATCATTTCGCCAGGGGAGACCTTTGCGGAAGCCGCGCTCTTTGCCGGGTCCACCTACCCCGCCTTTGCCGAATCCCTCGCTGAAACCCGCGCTTTTTATTTCTCTAAGGAAGGCTTTCTCAACCTCATCCGAAGAAATCCCCAGATCAGCTTGAACATGATTGCCAGCCTCTCCCATTGGCTGAGGAAATTCGTTGACTTGGTCGAAGAACTCTCCCTGAAGGACGTCTCTGCAAGGCTTTCCAAATACCTCGTTGATCTTTCGGCAAAGTCGGCCCGGAGTTCTGAAAGAGGGATTGAATTTGAACTCGATATCAACAAGAGCCAGCTTGCCTCCCAACTGGGAACCATAAGTGAAACCCTATCGCGGGCACTGAAAAAACTGCGGGATAGGAGGATCATCGAGGTTGAGGGAAAGAAGATCACCATCCTCCAAAAGGAGACCCTTGAGGATATCTCCTCGGGGATCTCCCTGTAGCTTTCTTTTTTCAGCTTTGTAAACTACAGCTCGCTTTGGTATCATTGTTTCATGAGGCGTTTATTACCGGAGTTTCCTGACTTCTAGGGGAGCACCGTTGTCCATGGGCGAAATTGAGATAGCTGGGAATTCGCAAAAGGAGCTCTGAGCGCGAATTATATTTTTTCGACAAACACTCGTAGGCGACCCGAGCAGGTGCAAACCCAGTTCTCGGTTGAAGGTGGCGTAAACGCTGGAATCGTCGAAAAAATATGTTTGAGCGGCGAGGAGCGACTTTTCCGGAGGTCTCGGGTGGAGGGGAAGGGATGGGAAAGCTCGTCCATACATCGAGAATCACCATTACCCGAGTAGAGGGCCCGGTTCGCAAGGCCTTCATCGAGGGATTCGAAGAACCGGTATTCTACGGCGTTCACGGGGGAATTAAGCGATTTTACAGGGTGGAACCCAAGGAGGAACACGCGGCGACCCTGGACCACATCATAGGGGCCGTGGGAGGCTGAATGATGGGAACCTTGGCCAGGTTCTTGGCCGAGAAGGATATTCCCACCACCGAAGACCGCTACCAGGCTCATGTGGAGGGGGATATTGAGGATGTCAACGGCGTCCTGAAGATCACCAGCATCCGCGTTCACTATGAGCTTAGGGTGCCCCAAGGAAAAGTAGATGAGACTAACCAAGCATTCGAGCGCTATCTTCCCCACTGCCCTGGGGCTCAAAGCGTCATCGGCTGCATCCATATTGAGCACGATCTAAAGGCCGAGGAAGAAGAGGGCTGATGTGATCCTTATGGCGCGCAGTTCCCAAGCTCGCTCCACTCCAGCCAGAATATTGGAATAATGGAATACTGGAATGGTGGGTTCATGGATAGGTATTACCCTGCAAGAGGTTGGAGGAGCGTCCGCCTCCGGCGGACTTGAGGCTGAAGGCCAAGAATTCTTTCCCTCTTGCCTCAGCGAAGCGGTCCTGAACCAAAAGGACCACTTTCTCAGCTTTTGATACCCAATATTCCATCATTCCATAGGGTTTGATTCGCGCTCAGAGCTTGTTTTTCCGAGTTTTACAGAGATCTCACTCTATCCATTGACAAGGGAAGGTTAGTTCGGCTCAAAAACCCCGGCGGGCCCTCATCTTCTCCAGAATTCAGGAACCATAAGGACGATGATCGTATAGAGCTCAAGCCTCCCGATGAGCATACAGAAGATGAGAATCCACTTTCCGATGACGGGAATCGACGTATAATTGTCCATGGGGCCAACAGCCCCCAGCCCGGGCCCGATGTTGTTGATGGTCGCTGCTACCGAAACAAATGCCGTGACGATATCGAGGCCCAGCAAGGACATGGCAACTGATGTGAAAACGAAAACCAGAATGAAGAGAAAGAAAAACCCCCAGACCGACTGAATAACCCCCTCGGAGACTACCTGCCCACCGAGTCGAACCGGAATTACCCCGTGAGGGTGAATGAGCCGGGACAACTCCCTGCGCCCCTGCTTCAAGAGGAGAAGAATCCTCATGCACTTCATTCCTCCCCCTGTGGACCCTGCCGAACCTCCGACAAACATGAGAACCACCAGGCTGTACTGCACGAAGGAAGGCCACTTCTCGAAGTCCGCCGTTGTGTATCCCGTCGTGGTCATGATGGAGGTCACCTGAAAGGATGCGTATCGAAAGGCTGTTGCCAGCGTATCGTAAGTCTCAACCCACAGGATCAGCGTGACAAAAACCATTGCTCCCCCAAGGGTGATCCAATAAAAGCGAACCTCGCTGTTTCGATAGAAGGTGCGAAAATCGCCCGTTAGGGCCCGGTAGTGGAGGGAAAAGTTTGTCCCCGCCAGGATCATGAAAACGACAATAACCCCGTCGAAATACGCCTTATCATACGAGCCGATGCTGATGTTTCTGGTTGAGAACCCCCCCGTTGCCATGGTTCCGAAGGTATGACAGAGGGCTTCGTAGAGGTTCATTCCGCCCGCCATCAGAAGGAGGGTCTCGGCGCCCGAGATGAGGATGTAGACTTTCCAGAGAATCTTAGCCGTCTCCGCGACCCGTGGCTTCAACTTATCCGCCACGGGCCCCGGAACTTCGGCCTTGAAGAGCTGCATCCCCCCCACACCGAGGAAGGGAAGGATGGCAATGGACAGGACGATGATCCCCATGCCGCCCAGCCAGTGGGTCAAACTCCGCCAGAAGAGTATCCCTCGGGGCGCTCCCTCTATTGCAGCGAGGACCGTGGCTCCCGTTGTGGTAAAACCGGAGGTTGCCTCAAAGTACGCTTCCACAAAAGTCGGAAGGACGCCGGCCAGCATATAGGGAAGCGAGCCAAAAAAAGCCGCAGAAGCCCATCCCAGGACCACGATGACGAACCCCTCCCGGTGGGAAATCTCCTGGTCGGTCCTCCGGAAGATCAGGAAAAGTAATGCCCCAGTCCCCATCGTAATGGCCATGGACACGCCGAGGGCCCACAAATCCCCATCCTGGTAGTAAAGGGAGAAAAGGAGGGGGAAAATCATCGTGACGCCGAGGAAGAAGATCAATGCCCCCGTGATCCGGAAGATCATCCCGAGCCGCATCAGAAGTACTCCAGCTTGACCATGAGCGTTTTTTCCACCTTGGGAATAGCTGATTGGAGGGCAAAAATCACGACTCGATCGTTGGGAAGGATGATATCGTTCCCTCCCGGGATGATGACATCTTCACCTCGCACGACGGCACCAATGAGGGCCCCTTTGGGGAACTTCAGTTCCTTTATGGGCCGATTGACGATATCCGATGTATCGAGGGCCACGGTCTCGATGACTTCAGCATCCTCCTCCTTTAAGGTGGCGACGGAAAGGATTTTCCCCTTTCTGATGTAGTGCATAATCCTTCCAATGGCTGACAGACGGGGGCTCACCACGGCGTCAATCCCAATAGTGGGCAGAACCGGCAAGTAATGGAGGTGTCTGACAAGGGTGATCGTCTTTCTCGCCCCCAGCCGTTTGGCGAGCAGCGATGCCAAGATATTGGCGTCCTCATCGTCCGACGCGGAGACAAAGAAGTCGGATTCCTCGACGCCTTCCTCCCTCAGGAGCCTCTGATCGGTTATCTCCCCTTGAAGAATCAGCACCTTCTCCAGGCTCTCCGCCATCCGCTGACATCGTGCCGGATCCTTCTCGATCATCCGAATGGTAATCCCCCTGTCCTGAAGCTGCCGGGCCACCTCAAAGGCAATATGGCTCCCCCCGCCGATGAAGACCCGCTTGACGGGTTCCTCCTTTTTTCTCAGGTATGCCAGGACATTCCTGATGGAATGACGATCGAGAACAGCATAGAGGATATCCCCCATGAAGATGGTTTCCTCGCCATTGGGAATAAGGATTCGGTCATTCCTGGAGATGGCCACAATGAGCACCTTTAGATCAGGAAACCGGTCCCTGACCTCGCGCAGTTCCTTGAGCCTCTTCCCCACTACGTAGCTGTCTTCCTCTATCCTGACGCCGATAAGCTCCACCTTCCCATCTGCAAACTCGGCAAAATCGGCGGAGCCTGGATATTCGAGGAGCCTCAAGATGGTCTTAGCCGTTTCCATTTCGGGGTTGATACAGAGGTCAATGTCGAGATGCTGCTCATCGAAGATCTGGCTTTCTTCCGTGTATTCGAGGTTGCGGATACGCGCTATGCGTTTTGGAATCTTGGATTGGGTTCCCGCAATGAGGCAGGCAACCATATTGATCTCATCACTGTCTGTAACCGCTATCACCATCTCCGCCTCCCCGATTCCCGCCGCCTTAAGAACGCCCGGGCTGCTCCCCTTTCCAAGTACTCCTTTGACGTCGAGGGTCTCATCGATATGTCGAACCTTCTCAGGGTCATGATCGATGACGACCACATCGTGCCCTTCCTTTGAAAGCTTCATGGCCAGATTGTAACCTACTTCGCCGGCTCCGATGATGATGATCTTCACCGCCCTTACCCCTTAGCTTACCTCAATATGGGTGGCATCAAACGTGGAAAGAATGTTCGGCAAATGATGGAAACGCGCTCCCGGAAAACAAGGGCAGCATGATGCAACAATCCCGATGCTTTTTGGCAAAAACGATAGCAGAATGGGGAGGACGTAGTCAAGGGAAATACCGAACCGCCGATTTTTCCCCGGCCCTCCCCGCAATGGACACCTTAGGTTCCCTCACTTTCTCTGGTGCGACGCGTAAAACGACGGAGGGACTCCCACATCATATCCCTCAGTTAACGCGGGGAAAGGCGCGGGGTCATTGACGAGGCTAAGGCGTAAAAGCGCATGGGAATTGCCTTCTCGGTAGAATTCTGCTATGCTTTTGCCAAAAAGCATCGAGCCTTAGCATGGGGGCATGGAGAAATGCCTGCATCGAAAACGCTCAACCCGAGAAGATTGTTCATCTACGGACTTGCGGTGATTCTGGTCGTCTTCGCCAGACCGACAGCATTTTCCCTCGGTTTGGGATTAGTCATCATTTCATTGGGCGAGGCCCTCCGGTTTTGGGCTGCAGGACACCTCCGGAAAAACGATGTCCTCACCACAACGGGTCCCTACGCCTATGTGAAGCATCCCCTCTATATCGGGACGATCCTGATCACCATGGGATTCTGCATTATGGCTGGCAACATCTACATTCTCTCGGTTGCCCTTCTGGTTTTCTCCTTCTATTACCTTCCGTACAAGAATGCGGTGGAGGACGAGCGGATGAAGAAGTTGTTCGGGGAGGCATACCTGGACTACGCGGAAAAGGTGCCGGATTATATTCCTCGCCCCTCACCCTATGGGAGGAGCAAGGGGGAGTGGCGCTGGAGCACCTTTATCGAGAATAGTGAGGAGGGGATCGTCGCTCTGGAAGCCATCGGTGTTTTTCTCATCGGGGTGAGATTATGGATTTAGGTGTGCGAGAACAACCCTCCCAATTCGAGAATTTAACCAGGGAAGAGATCGATTACCTGGTCGCCGAGGTTTATCCATCGGTTTCGCTTGGGAAGCCTGATTTGAAGCTCATCCAAAAGGATGGCCGCCGGGCCATCGTTAAGGACTACCGCAGGACACCCTTCTTCTTCCGATGTACCATAGGGGCATGGCTTATCGGCAGGGAATACAAATTCCACCGGAAGTTGGACGGAATAAAGGGGGTCCCTCGCATCTACCAGAAACTGGACAGATATGCAAACGTATTCGAGTACGTCGACGCGAGGCCCATTCAGAGGGGCGATAACCATATTACCGGGGATCGTTTTTTCGAAAAACTGAAAGAGAGGATTGCACTCATCCATACCCGGGGAATCGTCCACCTCGATTTGAGTCATAAGGGGAATATTCTGGTTTTAAGGGATAGGGACCCGGTTATCGTCGATTTCAATAGCGGGTTTTATGTGGGAAATGGATTTATCGGCAGGAGGGTATTATTTCCCCTCCTCAAGAAGATCGACTATTACGGGATACTGAAGCTCAAGAAAAGGCTTTCTCCGGATGCCCTCACGCCGGACGAGGAGTCGTATCTCAAGCGATTCGGCTGGATCAGGAAATTGTGGTTCTTCAATTAGGAATTTCTTGCCCTCCTTTTCCTCCTCGTGATCGGGTTACCCGGACCCGCCCGATTTTCCTCCGATCGGCGGATTCAATGGTCATTACTAACTCACCCTCAGTAACCTTCTCTCCTTCTTTGGGAACCCTTCCCAACAGATGGAAGATGAAACCGCCTACGGTCTCAAAATTTTCCTTCTGAATCTCGATATCGAAATAGCTCTCCAATTCCTCGATCTCCAATTTAGCATCTACTGAGATAGAACCATCGCCAAGGGGAACGATTCTCCCTTCCGCCCTTTGATCATATTCATCCTCTATCTCCCCGAATACCTCTTCGATGAGATCCTCTATGGTAACGAGGCCCGATAGTCCCCCATATTCATCGACGACAATGGCCATGTGAACCCGCTTCTTCTTGAACTCCTTGAGCAACTCCTCCAGCTTTTTGGTTTCCGGTATGAAATAGGGTTGCCTCATCACCCTCCCAAGGGGAATTTCCCCCCCATCTTTTCCCCAGAATTTGAGGAGATCCTTGGCATAGACAACTCCGACGATGTTATCGATTTTGCCCTCGAAAACGGGGATTCGGGAATGGCCTTCGGAGACGATAAGATCGATGACGTCCTCTATTTTCGCCTTGCTGGAAACACACTGAACATCCGTCCGTGGAACCATGACTTCACGGACAACGGCCTGCTTGAGCTCAAATATCCCGTGGATCATCTCGTGTTCTTCCTGGTCGATTACCCCCTCTTCTTCACCGACATCGATAATGGACTGGATATCCTTCTCGGAGAGCGAAGGCTTTCGGTTTCGGAAGAAACGGCGGCACAATCCAGCACATTTATTCAGCAGGCTGCTTTTCGAATCATCCTCCAGGCGTCATCACGCTCCTTTTCATGGTTTAGATAGGGAATCCTTAGCTTCCTTCTCCCCGGTAAGCCCTAATTTGTTAAAAAGCGCTTCCTGAACCACTGCCATTCTTGTTCGGCCTCCCCCGGTGTGATCATACCCCGTAAGGTGAAGGATACCGTGAATGAGGAGGAACGCGACCTCCTCTTCAAAGCTCAAGCCCGATTCCTCGGCCTCTCTTACCGCTGTTTCCACGGAGATGACCACGTCTCCTAATAACTGGGGGTTAATTTCGGGGAATTCCCCTTGGGCCATGGGAAAGGAAATCACATTCGTGGGGCGATCCCTCTTGAGGTATCTCTGGTTTAACTCCCTGATTTGCTGATCGTCAACAAAGACTATGCCAATTTCCTTATCCAGCTGGTTCAACTCTCCTAAGATGGTTCGGGCCAACCTTCTGATTATCTTTTGGTCCAGTCTTACGAGGTTTTGTCGATCTTGAATGAGTACCTTTATCGCCCTCCTTCTTTGAGGCATCCTGCTCCTCCTGGGAATTCGGGTATTCAATACGCTGGTGGAAAATACCGGTAAGGATTCGGTCGAAGCTTTCCTCGATGTGATGGAGGTCCTTTAGCGTTAATTCACAATCCTCCAGCTGACCATCGCTGAAGATATTTTGGATGATCCGGCGGACGAGTCCCTTAATCCGAGACGAAGTTGGTTCTGATAGGGTCTTGGAGGCAGCCTCTACGGCATCGGCCAGCATCACAATCCCTGCCTCCTTCGTCTGGGGCTTCGGCCCCAAATAGCGATAATCCTTTTCGTTGATGGATTCGACCCCGGGGTTCTCCTTTTCCTTCGCCTTCTGGTAGAAAAAGGAAATAAGGCTTGTTCCGTGGTGTTGTTGAATGATATCGAGGATCTTCTTGCTGAGCTTTCGTTGCCTGGCCAGCTCAATCCCATCCTTCACGTGGGCATTGATTATTAAACTGCTCATGCTCGGGGACAATTTGTCATGGGGGTTTTTCTTCCCCCCTTGATTCTCGGAAAAATAGAGGGGCTTTTTGATTTTCCCGATATCGTGGTAGTAGGAGCTAACCCGCGCCAACAGCGGATTGACGTTGATCGACTTAGCTGCCGCTTCAGCAAGGCTGCCGACGATAATACTGTGATGGTAAGTTCCCGGTGCCTGAACGACGAGGTCCTTAAGAATGGGCTGCTCCAGGTTGGCCAGTTCCAACAGTGTAATGTCCGTTGTGTAAGCAAAAATCCACTCAACAATAGGGGTAGTCCCCAAAACGATGACGGCGCTCAATATCCCCCCGATGAACCCGAAGCCACAATTGAACAAGACTTCGAATCCAAAGAAGGTTCCCCTGAACATCTCATAAAAGAGGATCAACAGGGCATTGGCCACCCCCACATGTATCCCCGCCTTTATGAGGGTGCTTCGCTGTTCACATCGGGCAACCCCATTGGCACCGACGATACTCCCAATAAACGCATAGATGAAAAAGAAGAGGCTATTGTCCAGGAGGATAGCCGAAAACATGCTGGCAATGACTGAATAAACGATGGCGACTTCCGAGTTGATCACGATGCGCGTCACCATTGCCCCTGCGGCCACGGGGAAGAGGTAGTAGTAGGATGACGAGGAAATGTGGAAGAAGGTGCTTTCGATGGATTCCGAGATGAAGACGAAGAGCTTTAGGGCGACAACAACGGTGATGAGGTTCAAGCTGACGAAGAGCAGGTCCCTGGAACTGGGGGAGACCTTCCTGATGTTCTTTGTGGAAAACGCGTAGACCAGGTAGACAACAAGGAGGATGAGGAAGAATAAACCCACGGTAATGAGTCCTCTGTTCGATTCGCTCCTCGCTGTCTCAAGTGTCTGAAGTTTGACCAGATGTTGCTCTGTTATCCTCTCCCCCTCCCTGACCAGCATTTCACCCTTCTTGATTTGAAACAGAACCGGTTTAACCCCATGGAAGGCCGCGGTCTTGCGTGCCTCGGTCTCATTGCGGTTGAAGGTCAGGTTGGGTTCTATGAGGTGGGAGGAGATTTTAACGAGGACGGCTCTGAGGTCTCCGCCGATAGTCCCGGATAGACCCTTGGCGTTCTGCATGATGATCGCCTCAGTTTGAGCCGAATCAATGATGGTATCAAGTTGGCGTCGTATCCTCTCCGCCTGGGTCTGTACATTTCGAACCACGATCCCTTTTCCCTTTTGTTGGGCCAGAAAATCCCGATCTCCCACGATGCCCTTGTTCATAAGGGGTTGGACAAAGCCGAGTATGAAATCTTCCGTGGATTTGTCAAAACCGCTCGCTGCCAGGGCGTTGAACTCCCTGAGGGTAAGGGCAATCCCAAGGAGTTCTTCCAACTCCTTCTTCCTCTTCTCCTCTTGACCCCTAATCCCGTCAAGTTTCTCATAGTCCCTCATCAGGGAAAAGGAGGTTCGGACTCTTCCCATACCCTTCTGAAAAATCGAGGCATCATAATCGTAGACCGAAAGTACCGCCATTTTTGCTTCAATCCGCTTAGCAAGGGTGGCGCTTTCATCCTCCACGAGGAAATCCTGGATCGATTTGATGTCGGCGGAGGCAACATCCCCCACCTGGTAGTGTTCGGATGGCAACCGAATTGCGGGAGACAGCAGCAGGGCCAATATGATGGCGGAGGTTATCCCGATCATCCACCTCTGTGCCCTGGGATTGAGGTATATGGGGGCGAGATAAAGCCTCTTGAAATCGCGGAGCTTTTTCAAGGGCAAGGGGGATTTCTTGGCCCGGCTATTTTTAGGCGCGCCCTTTCTAAGGCTTTCGCTATCCACCGTCATAGCCCTTCAATCGTTTGAGCCGAGCCCTCGATTCCGCTTTTTCATATGCCTTGATAATATCGGTAACCAAGGGGTGGCGTACAACGTCCTTTTCTGAGAAATAGACGAAGGAAATTCCCCGTATCTCCTTAAGGATTCCTTGAATCTCAATCAACCCAGAGTTCTTATTTTCGGGCAAGTCAACCTGGGTGATATCCCCCGTAATGACCGCCTTCGAGTTGAACCCCAAACGGGTCAGAAACATCTTCATCTGCTCAGAGACCGTATTCTGGGCTTCGTCCAAGATGACAAATGAGTCGTTTAGGGTTCTCCCCCTCATGAAGGCTAGGGGAGCCACCTCGATCACTCCCCTCTCGATCAATTTGGTTGTCCTGTCGAAATCCATCATATCGTGGAGCGCATCATAAAGCGGCCTCAAATAAGGGTTTACCTTCTCGTACATGTCTCCCGGCAAGAAACCCAGCTTCTCTCCCGCCTCAACGGCCGGCCGAGTCAATACAATCCGCTCAACCTCCTTCTTCAAGAGGAATGAAACGGCCATGGCCATGGCCAGGTAAGTCTTCCCCGTACCGGCGGGGCCGATCCCGATGACGATGTCATACTGCCTTATTGCATCGATATACTCCTTCTGTACGAGGCTCTTCGGGGTAATTACCTTTTTCTTGGATGAAACGTAGATGGTGTCGAGGAAAATCTCCTCTAAATTAACCGAGTTGTCCGAGGACAGGATTTGGATCGCATAGTCGATATCGCTCGGAAAGAGGGGATAACCCTTCTTGAGGAGAGAATAGAGGTCTTGGACGAGCCTCCGGCTCAGGTCGACCTCAATATCATCGCCGTAAATGGCGATGGTGTTCGCCTTGGTGGTGATCCTTACCCCCAAAGCCTTTTCTATTCGCTTAACGTGCTCTCCTTGAACGCCGAAGAGGTAATTGGCCAGGCGATTATCGTCGAAGGTTACCCTTTCAACCCTCTCCCTTATCCTTTCTTTCAATTAACCCCCCTTCACTTTCCCATAATCTGTATGGCGACCCGTCTCCTTCTTGGTCGATTATCGAAATCCAAAAGGACAATTTGCTGCCACGTACCCAGGACCAATCTTCCCCCGCTTATGGGTATAATTAAAGAGGGCCCTAAAAGAGCGGCCCTTACGTGGGAGAACCCGTTTCCATCTCCCCATTTTCGATCGTGTTCGTACGGGATATCCCTCGGTGCTATCCTTTCGATGGCCTTTCTCAGGTCATTGACCACCCCTGACTCATATTCTATGGTGGTCAAAGCCGCCGTTGATCCCGAGATGAACAACACTATGCTACCATCTTCAATGCCTGATTGCAATACCCCTTTTTGAACCTCATGGCTGATGTCAATGATATCGGTTTGCTCAGTGGTCGCGAATTCCAGCTCTGAGGATACGATTTTCATCTTTTCTCCCTGCATGCCTTATCGCCCCGTTATTTCGAAATATCAATGAAAGCCGGAATGGCCCCAAGGCCATCAGCCTTTTGTACAGAGCGCATGACCGCATGGATCAAGACCACTTCGGCAAGGATGCCTACGGTGTTTACATCCCCCTCTTTTCCCCCGATGGAAAGGACGAAGATGATGTCCCCGTCGAAGGTGGTATGGAGGGGGGAAATGGTTTTGGCCAGCCCATTGTGACCCAGCCGGGCTACCCTTCTCAAATCCTCTCTACGGAGGTGCACATCGGTGGCAATGATTGCCAGGGTGGTGTTGCCGGAGCCGAATTGTCTCTTGATGGTTCCCTCCATCATGCGTTTGGCTGAATCGGCTAACCGCTTGCTCTTTTCCGATACCCTGGCTCCCGCCAAAATTCTGCCACTGTACGGGTCGATTACATCCCCAAAGGCATTGACCACGACGAGCACACCCACCGTCGCTCCGTTTTTGGATCTCATACTCGCCGTTCCGATTCCGCCTTTCATCGCTCGCTTGATACCGAAGAGCTTTCCCACAGTGGCCCCTGTTCCCGCCCCGACGCTTCCCTCTTCAACTAAACCTCCCCGCGCGTTTACGCATGCCTGATAGCCCATTTCCGCATCCGGGCGTACCCGATGGTCTCCAATCCCAAGGTCAAAGATGACCGCACCGGGGACAATGGGAACCTTTGTTATCCCAACATCGAACCCCCTGCCCTTCTCCTCCAGGAACTTCATCACCCCACCGGCAGCGTCCAGGCCGAAGGCGCTTCCTCCCGAAAGGCAGACGCCATCAATTCGGTCCACCAGATGACCCGAGGAGAGGGCATCCATCTGCCTGGTCCCCGTAGCGGCACCGCAGATATCCGCCACCGCGAGGGCTCCTTCCTCACAGAGGACAACGGTACAACCCGTTAGGGCTTCAAAGTGGGAAAAATGGCCCACCTTTATGCCGTTCACATCCGTTATGGCATCGTGCATGCAGGATCCTTCAAAACCGGCATTTGGGCAATAATCCTTGAACCATGAGGGTTTCAAAAACTAACAGAATTGGTTTATATTGTCAAACTAACGGAAATGAGAACTCTCAGGAGGGAGTTGAACCATGATTACGGAAGAATTGATGAAATCGATTTCTGTAAGCAGCCCCGCCAAAATGGTTATGCTTGTGATCGACGGATTGGGAGGACTTCCGGTCAATGGCAAGACCGAAATGGAGCAGAGCCAGATTCCCAATCTCGATAAACTGGCCTCGAAATCGATCTGTGGGCTTACCGACCCCATCTCGCCCGGAGTTACTCCGGGAAGCGGTCCCTCCCATCTCGCCCTGTTTGGATACGATCCCATGAAGTACCAGATCGGCAGGGGGGTTCTGGAGGCCTCGGGAATTGGAGTGGAGCTTGCCGAGGGCGATCTCGCCGCCAGGGGAAATTTCGCGACGATAGATGAAAACGGGATTATCATCGATAGGAGGGCGGGGAGGATTTCAACCGAAAAAAACAGAGCCCTCTGCGACCTTTTAGGGGATGGCATTGAAGAGATGGAAGGGGTTAAGATCACCATCAGGCCGGGAAAGGAACACCGATTCGTTATCCTCTTCAAGGGGGAAGGATTGGAAGATCGGTTGACCGACGCCGATCCCCAAAAGAACGGGAAGCCGAGCGTTCCTGCCACTGCCATCTCTGATGGCGCCACGTTCTCGGAAAGAATCGTAAATCGCTTCATCAAGGAGGCCACCCAACTATTAAAATCCCAAGAGTCGGCCAATACCGTCCTCTTGAGGGGGTTCTCTCAAATTCCCAAAATCCCGAGTATGACCGAACTCTTCAAGATACGTCCCGCTGCCATCGCGATATATCCCATGTACAAGGGGATAGCGAGATTGGTCGGCATGGATGTCCTGGATGCTGGGGAGACAATAGGAGACGAAATAGAGACATTGGGGGGGCATTTCCATGAATATGATTTTTTCTACGTTCACATCAAGAACCCCGATATGTTCGGGGAAGATGGCAATTTCCCTGGAAAGGTAAGGGCTATCGAGGAGGTGGATGAGTTTATACCGGACATTCTGGATCTCGAGCCGGATGTGTTCGTGGTCACTGGTGATCACTCCACTCCCTCCGTGCTCAAAACGCACAGTTGGCATCCTAATCCCGTTCTGCTTTTTTCCAAGTTCATAAGGACCGATGCGGTGGATAGGTTCGATGAAAGGTCGTGCGTGCTGGGTGGATTGGGACGCATTCCCGCAACGAGCATCATGCCGCTCATGTTGGCCAACGCCTTGAAGCTTAACAAATACGGGGCTTGAGGCGGAATCTGTCGAGGCATCCATGAGTCCCATGGTCGGGATAGGGGGGATCTATCTCCTCATAATCGGTCTGCATGATCCGAGATGGATCCAGATCGGGGGGCTGGGATATCGTTTGTTCCGTCGAGGATACTACGGCTACGTTGGATCGGCGATAAGGGGAATGAGGTCAAGGTTAGATCGTCACCTTAAGGGTGTAAAGAGGCTTCATTGGCACATCGACTACCTACTTCGATACGCGGACATTGACGCCATCATCTACGGTCAGTGCCGTCGAGATGAGGAGTGTGCTTTGGCAAACCAATTGAGCTCTATTTTTCAATCCGTTCCAAGCTTCGGCAGTACCGATTGCCGGTGCTCAAGCCACCTCTTCTTCTCCTACCGTCGGAGTCCTCTGATGAAAATTGGATATAGCTCCTTTCGGCGGATCGGCCTTACCCCGCACCCCTATTGGAAGAAGCCGTACATCAGGGCCTCCGACTTGGATTTAGCCGTTGAATGGCGAAGATATGAGGCATGCAAGAGGGAAGCGATTGTTGGGCCGGATGTTGAGGTGAAAGGATCAAAAGGATCAAATAATATGGAAAATTCATTACTTAACCCAAAAAAACCTTGACAAATACTTTTTTTGCGTTATAATTTACTCAATTTATTGGCCGAGATCCATCGAGGTTAAGGGCTTAGAAAACCTTCGGCCAATGGGAAATATATTTGAGTCTCGTTCCGACAAAAGGCTTGTTTTGGGGTTTACCGATAGCCTTCGATATAGACAGGGCCCTTTCACCTCGGTGAAAGGGTTTTTTACATCAGGGTGGGGAGCGTCCAATGGGAAATGAATTATACGACCAGGGGGAGATCCGCCACACCGACAATGGGAAGAGAACGAGCTCCTGGGACCAGGAGTCCGTCGCGCCCATCGTAAAACGGTCTGCTGGCGCCACGAAACATCTTTTTCGCGGCAAGCAGATCAACCCGGCCAAAAATGCGAAGAAAAAAGAACTAAAGTTGGCCGGTTCAAAGTCACCCGATTCCTTCTCCTCCAGGCTGGTGGAAAACCCGATATGGAAATATCTCCGGGATATCGGAAATATCCCCCTCCTCACTCGCAAAAGGGAACTGGAGGTTGCCAAGAGGATTGAGGAAAGGGGGAAAGAGCGGAGAAAACTGGCCCTAGAATCCCCCATCGCTCGGCAAATCATATTCGAACTGAAACGGCAACTGGAAGCGAACTCGGTGAAAATGAGGGAGATTACCCGAGACGGAGAGGAACTCACTAAGGTATCCCATGAGGAAGACGAGTTCCAGCGGAGAAGATTTTTATCCATCGTCGAAAAAATAGCGGTCCAAGACCGTGAAAGCCAAAAACTGGCCCTTTTAAAGAAGGTAACGCCGCAGGAAGGGAAAAAGAGCACCTCGGAAAGGGTGCGAGGCGCTGTTGAAAACGACATTTATCGGTTGATCTGTTGCCTCAATCTGAAGGATTCTCACGTTGAGAGAATCATAGAGAGATTATGGCAGGTGGATGAGGAGATTGCCAAACATCCGGGGAAATTGAATGAGTTGGGGGTGGAAGCACCCCAGTGGAAAAAGAAGATCGGGGAGTTGGACGAAGTTGAATTCAAATTCAAAAAGGCCACCGGCGAAATGATCCAGGCCAACTTGAGGCTTGTGGTCAGCATAGCAAAGAAATTTACCCATCGTGGGCTTCCCCTGCTGGATCTTATTCAGGAGGGAAATATGGGGCTGATGAGGGCGGTGATGAAATTCGATCACCGAAAGGGATATAAGTTTAGCACCTACGCCTCATGGTGGATTACCCAGGCAATTACCCGAGCCCTCGCGGACAAATCGCGAACCATAAGATTACCCGTTCATCTAATAGAGACGGAAAATCGAATCCATAAGACCTCACAATCCCTCTTCAAGGAATTGGGGCGAGATCCCACCAATAAGGAGATCGCGGAGAAGATCGGGTTGCCCGTGGAGAAGGTGGATAAGGTTCTCCATATGTATCGGGAACCCATCTCTCTGGAAACCCCTATTGGAGATGAAGACAGCAGATTCGGGGATTTCATCGAGGACAAGGGGGCGAATTCCCCTGTAGAGGACGTCATCAACCTTCGGCTAACGGAAGAGGTAGAGAAGGTCCTGGCCACCTTGACTCCCCGCGAGGAAAAAATCCTGAGGATGAGGTTTGGTATAGGGGAGAAGAGCGATCACACCTTGGAGGAGGTTGGAAGGGTCTTCGGTGTCACAAGGGAGAGAATTAGGCAAATCGAGGCCAAGGCCCTGAGAAAGTTGAGGCAGCCCCACAGAAGCCGTGGTCTTGAGAGCTTCCACGACTAGACATACCGGCTAGGGATCGGGGTAACTCAGGCTTTCCTGAACTCGTAGGTTATTCGGCCATTGGGCAGTTCGACAGGAGCTACCTCGAGCTTCATGTCAGCTCTAACCTCCTCAGCCTTAATTTCCTTACTCAATCGACCAAATACCTTGATGTCCTCGCCAAATTGGACCAAGGCAATGGTGTAGGGAAGGTCTTCTTCAAAACCGGTGGGCGCATAGATCAGTGTTGAGTAGGAGATTAGTTTTCCCGGTCCTGCCACCTCGAACCATTCCATTTCATCGGAAAGGCATTTACAACAGTCGGCCCTCGGTGGAAAAAAGGACTCCCCACATTTCCCGCACCGAGTTCCCGCAACCATTCCCTCGTCCAGCAGATCGACGAAATGGTCTACCTTGCTCTTGTTGGCGAAACTGACGGTTCCGAATCGGTCAAATCCCATCCTAACCCCTCCCCAAAATGGTCACATTGCCATAGATGCCCACGCCCCCGATGTTATGGACCAAACCAAGTTTCGCATTCTCTACCTGCATCGGACCGGCTTCGCCCCTCAACTGCAGGACTATGGTTCTGATCTGTGATCCCCCCGTGGCCCCGATTGGATGTCCTTTGGACAAGAGGCCGCCGTCCACATTCGTGGGAATTTTACCACCGATATAGGTCTGTCTTTCCCTGATCAGCTTGCTCCCATCACCTGGCTTTGCAAATCCCAGGTCTTCATAGGCCATGAGCTCAGCGATGGTGAAACAATCATGGACCTCAGCCACATCGATATCATTGGGACTGATTCCCGCCATTCCGTATGCCTGTCTTGCCGCTTCCTTGGCAACGCTCAAGCCGGTAAGCGAATCCCTCCCCGCCATGTTAAGGGGAGCCGATGCGGCCCCCAAGCCGAGAATCCAGATGGGCTTATCGGTCATTCGCACCGCCTTTTCCCCCTTAGCGAGGATGATGCATGAGGAACCGTCGGCGTTGGCACAACAATCGAATCGCTTCAGCGGGCTGGAAACAACGTCGGAACCCATGACCTGCTCCAGGGTTACCTCCTTCTGGTATACTGCCTTCTCGTTCATTGACCCGTACGTTGCCGCCTTAACCCTAATCAAGGCCAAATCCTCCTCACCAGTCCCGTATTTTTCAAAATGGGCTCGGGCGTGCATGGCATAATAGCCCGGCATCATTGTCCCGAAGGGGGATTCCCACATGATGTCAGCCCCTCTGCCCATCCTTTCCTGAGAATCCGCGGAGCTAATTTCCGACATCTTCTGAAATCCGAGAACGAGGACTACATCGTGGAGGCCCGATTTGATCAGGGAATAGGCTACTCGAAGCCCCATACTGCTGGAAGAACACACGCTTTCAATATAAAAGGTGGGCTTGGGATTTAGCCCCAGATATTCGGCTAACAGCCCCGCAGGCGACCTTTGCTTATCGTATTCCGGAGCCGAACATATGATGGAGGCATCAATCTCTTCGGCCGTCAGGTTGGCATCCTCCACGCCCTCTCTGTATCCCTCAAAGGCCAGCTCCCTGATTGAACCCTCGTAACCTCGGACGAAGGCGCTCTGCCCGACGCCGATAATGGCCACGGCTTTCCTCATGAAACCAATCTCCTTTAATTCAATTTGAGAGAAAAATCACAACCGGCTTAAAGGTAATTTGATCCGGCAATCGTTGTCAAGGGAATTTGTACGAGAGTTTCCTCACTTTTCTCGAGAACAGCCTTGTTTATGAGCAGAATCTAGATACCTGGAAATTCGGAAAAGGAGCTCTGAGCGGCGAAGAGCGACCTTTCGGTGGATTGCGAACCGAGGAGGATTTTAAGACCTAATTGACAGGGTTTTCCAATTTTTGTAGATAGATTCTGTCTTATGATAAAGCCGAACTATCCACAAGGGGCTTCCCGGCTTCGAATTGAGCCCTTCAGGCGGGAATCAGAAGTTGGTGTGGGCTTCTGAAAGAAAAGGCTCTGCAGAGAAAACACATAGTCACCAAGGAGGGAGATCATGGCTAAGGCACTGGAAAAGGTTTTTATCAATTGCGCAGTCACCGGTTCGATTCACATTCCGACTCAGACACCGTACCTACCTAAGACTTCTGATGAGATCGCCGAAGCGGCAATCGATGCCGCCAGGGCTGGAGCTGCTACCGTGCACCTCCATGCTCGGGATCCCCAGACCGGTCAACCCAAGCCCGATGTGGAGCTCTTTGAGCCGTTTGTGAGGCGGATCCACGAGGAAAGCGACGTTGTCATATGCATTACTACCGGGGGTGGTTTAGGGATGACAATAGAGGAGCGGACCCGGGGGGTACAAAAATTCAAGCCCGAGCTTGGCACCTTCAACATGGGCTCGTTTAACTTCGGGCTCTTCCCCGTTTTGAGCAAATTTAAGGAGTTCAAGTACGATTGGGAACAAAGGTATCTTGAAATGACCCGGGACTTCGTATTCACGAATACCTTCAAGGGCCTGGAAGGAATCTGTACAATCTTTCGCGAAACGGGGACAAAACCCGAGTTAGAGATCTATGACCTCAGCCATCTGTATAATACGGCCTACCTCGTGGAGGCGGGTTACCTCGATTTACCCGTCTACTTCCAATTTATCATGGGAATCCTCGGCACAATGGGAAGCTCTGTGGAAAACCTCGTGCACATCAAGAATACCGCCGATAAGCTTTTCGGGAATGATTACGTCTTTTCGGTCTTTGCGACAGGAAGACACGAGTTCAATATGTGCACCGTGGCGGCTATCATGGGTGGTGCCGTCAGGGTGGGGATGGAGGATAATTTATATCTTGCGAAAGGAGTACTTGCAAAATCGAATGCTGAAATGGTAGCCAAAATGAAGCATATTTTGGAGGAATTGAGTTTTGAGGTAGCCACGCCTCAGGAAGTACGGGAGATTTTGGGGCTTAAAGGAAAGGCTCATACGAATATTTAGAAAACGCCTCTTCCATGGCGCTTCTTAAGCATTTGAGTTGATTGGTAACTCATCCAACAAGTAGACTACGCCCCTCGCGACCCCAAGAGGTAAATCTCCGGAAATCCCCACCGCTTATCTGCGCTTGGATGGCTTTATTTGCGCTCCGCCTTTTCCCGTAGTTCGGCTGCCGTCGTCCTGATCTCGGTCAGATCCCGCTGCATTTCACTCCAACCATACCAGAGGGCATAATCGGGATTGGCGTGAAAGGTTCCTTGAAAGGTTCTCATCCGATGCTCCAGGAACATCAGGAAAAGCCTCTGCTCGATCACCGTCGGGGCGTCATGAAATGTCAGCAAATCGGGAAATTGATAGGCGTAAGCTTTCGGTTTTTTGAGGATGCCGTCTTTGTATAGCCCCGCGACAATCAGAATGGCTTCGGCCATCAGGCGATCCGATTCCCGAATCATCTGATCGCCTTTTTCCAATTCAGCCTTGGCAAAGTGTGCTGAATGGCAGCGGTTACAGGTCTTAAGCATCTTTTCCCGCTCCTTTTGCCAGTCTTCCTGGGTGAGGCGGGCGACATCCGCCGATTTCACGACTTCCAGCCGAGGTGTAGGCGTGCCATCGGGAGTAAGAACCCCGAGGCCCTGCAAAATGGTAGCTCGATCCGCAGCCCACTGCTTGTCATCGGGCATCGGGAGGCGGACAGCGAGAAATCCCCATGCCGTTCGAACCGCATGGTTTCCCTCCTGCATATGGCAGGTTTGACAGGTAGGTGCAGCAACCGTTTCAGGAAGAATCCCTTTCTGCTTCAGAAGAAAACGAACACCGTGTTTTGAGGACGAATACATCTCCCACTGGGGGTGGTCAATTCCCATATGACAGGTCCTGCACGCCTGGGGCTGTTGGGCCTCCCGGACGAAGAAGAGATGCCGGGTGTGGCAGGCATCGCATGAGGCCAGGCCGAAACCGCCCCCCTTCTCCTTGAGCTCTCTCACCTGGGCCTCCGGTTTCAGGCCGATCTTATGGCAGCCACCGCACCCCTTCATTCCCTCCATGAGTGCCATTGGCTGCCAGTGGGCGGTGGGCATGGCTTCCATAGCAGCCCACGCCAAGGCGTGCTTACCTTTTTTGTATTGTTCCACCTGGGTTTCATGGCAACCGGCACACGTCTCCGGTGTCGCAAACTTGACCCTTCCAACATCCTCGGCGGACATGTGCCGCTCTCCGTGACATTCAGTACAAGCCACGCCTTCCCTGCTGTGCTTGCTCAGCTGCCAATCGGAGACGATATTGGGGGTTACCTTGCGGTGGCATTGGAGGCACTCCTGTGCGGCTCCAGTTGAAACGGAAAGGAAACATACACTAAGAGCGATCAATATTCTCCGCAACATAAGGCACCTCTTTTGACAGGACCATTCTTAAGGGAAGAAGGTTTTTTTATTCTCACCCTCGAACCATAATAACTGTCAACGGCCGTTGTCAAGTAGCGATCGAGAGGTCTCTGAAAAACGAGCTCTGAGCGATGGGGAATTCGGGCAAGAGACTGGAAACCACTGTAGCGAAAAGACCACGGCGTTCTTTCGAGAAAAACAGAATCTGTAATGAAATCAAAAGGTTACAGAAATCCCGCCAACAAAATCAGGAAACTCCGGTAATAGGAAAATTTTACTTACTCGTTCATTTGTGATAATAATGTCTTTAACCGGCAAGGCCAAAACTACTGGGTCGGACGGAAAACCACTTGTCTATCAAACGGGCTTACAGAGCCCTGAGATCGTCTATATTTAGTTGGGCTAAATAGGCTACATACATACATTAAAGGGAGGAGGATTAGCATGAAAATCTTTAGGGTTGCGCTCATTAGTTTTTTTATCCTGTTCTGTTTGCTGAACTCGACTGTCACCTTGGGTTTTGAGGCAGGCGGTGCTCGTGGTGCGTATATGGGGGAGTATTGCTGGCAGGATGACGAGGGGGGAATTGCTAAGCTTGCAATTACTAAGATAGGAGATGGGCATTATCTCGTAAATGGGAGGCATACAGATACATCCGGTAATGTGGAAGCTGTGATCGGTAATGGAGAGGTAGTTGCGGGCCAGCTCATCGTGCACCTTACGAGCTCTTCATTTGACGCGGGTGAAGTACGGGCGTTTTTGGCTACCTTAGTGTTAGATCTGCCGGGCTTGAACGGGATCATAGAGGGTGTAAACGTCTATTATGACAAACCGGCCGGCCCTGGTGGAGTAAGCTACGATGGCACGCAGAATTTGACCAAAGTCACATGTCCATAGTTGGCGTTGGTTAAGGCGATCAGATATCTATGCGGCCCATTTCGCCCAAAAGCCGGAAGGAAAGGGAGAAACCGCTATTCCCCTGACCGAATCACTGCTTCTGAGGCCGATATTTTCTCGTTTTCTGGTATTTCCGAACAGCGATATTATGTTCCTTGAGGGTTGATGAGAAGTGGTGAGACCCGTCATTCTTCGACACGAAATAGAGGTATTCCGTCTTGGCAGGGTTGAGGGCAGCTTCAATGGCCTCCTTGCCCGGATTGCAGATGGGCCCTGGAGGCAACCCCCGAATGATGTAAGTGTTATACGGGGTATAGCGCTCCAAATCCCTCTTGGTTAAGTTGCCGTCGAACTCCTTGATCCCATAGATCACGGTGGGACAGCTGTAAAGCCTCATTTTTCGTTTCAATCGATTATGATATGCGCTGGAGACGAGAAATCGTTCCTCCGGGATTGCCGCCTCCTTCTCGATGATAGAGGCGAGGATGAGTATCTCGTAATCGGAAAATCCGAGCTCCTCGGCCTTCTTGGAGTATTCGGGGACATAAATCTGCCGGAATCGTCTCACCATGGTTTCAATAACCTCTTCTTCTGACAAACCTTTTGAGAAGAGGTAGCTATCGGGGAAGAGGTATCCCTCTAAACTATCGGCCTCAATTCCCAGGGAGGAGATGTATTGACGGGAGAAACACTCCTCCAGGAAGGCCTGCCCGTTCGTAATTCCCTCCGTCTCCAGGAATTCGGCGATCTGTCGTACGGCGTATCCCTCCGGGATGGAAACCTTATATTGTTTGACCCTCCCCTTTGTGAGGGCATCGAGGACTTGGGGCGGAGTCATATCGGAGCTCAGTTCATACTCCCCCGCCTTTACCTTGGGGGAGGCCCCCGATAGTCTCCCGAGGAGAATGAACCGCGTAACACCTTTGATCATCCCTTGATCTTCCAACAGGTAGGCGACTTCACTGAAGGCCATTCCCCTCCGAACGGTGACGGTCTTTTTCAGGCCTTTCCCGTCACAGGGGGTGCGAAGATATAGGGCGGAGTATACGAAGAGGATCATAACCAGTACGAGGATGAAAAGACACGCAATGCCAACGATTCTCTTCATGGAATCCCTTTTCGGGCAAGGCTATCCAGGTAGGATTGTAAGATGAGGACGGCGGCCGTCATATCGACCTTCTGTTTCCTCTTTTTTCTCGAGAGATCGCCCCTTATGAGGATCTTGGTCGCTTCAACGGTTGAAAGCCTCTCATCCCACGTGAGGATGGGGACGCCGAGAACTCCCCTCAAATCCCGGATAAACCCCAAAACCATCTGAGCTTGCGGTCCCAGGGAACCATTCATATTCCTGGGAAGGCCAACGACGATTTCCTCAACCCCGTATTGACCCGCGATATCGCGGATTTCCCCCAAATCGCTTTTGCCCTCGCGACGATGTAAGGTCTTTACCCCCTGAGCCGTCCACCCCAATTCGTCGCTTATGGCAATGCCGATCCTCTTGGTTCCCACATCAAGGCCTAATATCCGCATCCTGAATTATCTATGCCCGCTATGAATTATTTGTCAAGGTAGAATTGGGAGATCCCCAAGAACATGTGAAAGGGAACTCCGAGCGAGAATTAAAGATTCTTTCATTCTAGACCGTCATTGGTTTATGGAGAAAATCCGTTGTCCCTGAGCGAAATCTGCTGGAGGAATGGGGTACCCATCGAGGCTGCCATTATTTCGGAACCGGGTGTTGACCGGGTTCCCTGGAGCGAACATTATTCAGTGCTGCGGTCAGTGAAAGGCGAAAGAGGTTTGAGGTTTGAGGTAGAAGGCGGAAGGCGAAATGCCAAATGACAAAGGTGAGAGGCTAAGGTTAAGGTTGAGGTTAAGGAGAAGGTCAAGGCTGGAGGCTTGAGGTAAGAAAAGTCAAAGCTCAAATTTCAAATGCCAAAAAAATTAATAACGAGTCACGAATCACGAGCACGAAAGACACGGACACGAAACACGAACAGTGAGCGAAGGGACAAGGGGTTTTCCCACAAGAACATCTTTTGAGCGGCGATGAGCGACTTTTCCCGAAATCTCGTTGAGTGAATCTATCTTACTTGTCTGGCTCCTTCAATCCCGAGCAGCACCGCAGCATTTTTGCCCAAGATCTTGTCCTTGGTAGCCTTGCTGACGGGGAGTTCCAGAATGGCACGAACGTTCTTCTTGATATCAATGATCCCCGGCCAATCCGAGCCAAAGACGATCTTGTCCGCATTCCTCTCCAAGTCGGGGAAGTACTTGAGGAGGTTCTGCGGGGGAAGACCGGTTATATCCATATACACGTTCTCATGCAAACCGGCCAGAAAGAACGCCCTGTCGTACCAGAAGCCCCTGCCGGCATGGGACTGAATGATCCTCAGTCCTGGAAAAAAGACGGCTATCTCATCCAGGAAAAGGGGGTCTCCATACTTCATGAGGGAGCCGGGAAACACCGATGATCCGGTATGAATCAAAACGGGAATGTTTAACTCCTGCGCCTTTTCGTAAATGGGGAACAGCTTATTGTCGTTGGGGTAGAAGTGCTGGTAGGTAGGGTAAAGCTTGAGTCCTTTGATGCCCAGCCCCGTAACGCATCTTTCCAATTCAGCAACCTGGTTTAAGGTAACATAAGGATTGATGTTGGCGAAGGGAATAAGCCTCTCACTCCCCCGACAGAACTCCGCAACCCGGTCGTTGTCGCTCACGCCGGTGACCATGGTATTGATCTCTGCAAGGGCCACGGTGTAATCGACGCCCTGTTCATCCATGAATCGGAGCAGTGCTTCAGGAGAGTCTAAAACGGAGCGCAGATGAGCCAATCCCCGTTCACCATGGATCTTCCTCATCCAGTCTAAGAACCACTCGTTGTATTCATCCGCCGTTGTAACGTGAAGGTGAAAATCTATAACCAACATGATCCTTTCCCCCTTTTCACAAGTCAAAAGAAACAGTGACCGCGGCGTTGACGACTAATATGTCTGCAGAATCATCCCCCATGGAATTGACCTGCACCCCTCGGGCTATCAAGCCCCCCTCAACCGCCTTCAAGCGCTTTTTTCCAAGGGGAAGCGCTTCCAGCACTTTCTCCTCATCGAGTTTTTCGGGAAAAGGGGTTCCAATGAGCACATCCACGATCATCTCCCCCGCATCCCGGAGATCTAATATCTCCGAGATGCCGCAGAGCGAGATGTTGGATATAGCATTGTTTACGGCTCTTACCGCGGCGCCCGTGGGATCACTCCTGTGGCCGTGCTGATCTACCCCCATTCCGATCTCCACTACGTATCTCTTTTCCATACGAATTCCTCCTTAAGGAGCTTCAACATCCACTTGGTACGAAATTATACAGCGATGTCACATCCCGAGAGAACCCCATTTGTGAAATTATTTCATATCGATGTGAAATTTTTTTCATCTCAATTCGCATCACGTGCTCATTTGAGGCTCGATATTGGGATTTACCCCCCTTTTATCACGTTTTATTGAGCTCTCCACTTTGGCACTAATTGTGCTAATCCTCACGAAAAGGAGAAAACCGGGAAAGGGGGAGATGCTTATGGAAGCATAGGGAAACGAGGAAATGGAAAGAAAAGGGATCGAGAGATGAGAATTAATGGGAGGAAGAGATGAAGATTAAAACCATCATCATGGTAACATTGATCGCGTTTACCTTCAGCTGCGGCTTGACGGAGAAATTCGGAAAGAAAGAGGAATCCGTAAAGGATGAAACACAACAAGTAGAAGTCGTTAAACCAGAGCCGACCAAGGAAGAACCCGTCTCCCCACCTGCTCCTGAAAAGATAGAACCGGCGCCTAAGTCCGTTACCCCTCCAATCCAGATGGTCTCGGTCACAGCTTCAGCGGTGAACATCAGAAGCGGACCCGGGATGAAAAACAAGGTTATCACGACGGTAAAGGAGGGGGATGAGCTGGAACTCCTGGGCGAATCGGGCTCCTGGCTCAATGTGAAACTCTCAAATGGGATGGAGGGGTGGATTTATCAGAAGTTGGTGAGGTAGTCCGTATCGAACCCAATCACGACTGATAGTCTTAGGCGGGAGATTTAATCCGCTTGATTTTCGTATGCGTATAGTAAAAGAGGGCTAGATTGATCAACCAGATGAAGGGGTGGAATTTCTTCCATCGAAACCCCAACCTCTTACATATGGCCTTCAGGGAATAGAAGTCGAGCCAAGCATTCCTCATCTCCCGCTCAAGGGTCTCCCCTGACATCCTCGTCGGCTCAAAGACGAGGTTTGCCATGTTGTAGTCCGCCCAGTTCCGATTGGTCAGCCTCTTTTCCCCGACTAACTGCTGGTACACTTCCGTTCCGGGGAGCGGAGTAAGAAAGTTAAAGCACGCGAAGTCGAGCTTGGAGTTGCTCGCCATTTCAATGGTGTGACGAACGCTCTTTTCGTCATCGCGATCGAATCCCAAGACAAAGGAACCCCAAACGATCATCCCATAGCTTCTTATTTTTCTGATGAGTTTGTGGAAGGATTCGGGCCTGTTGAAATTCTTCCCCATTTCATCCAGGGTATTCGGCGAGAAAGACTCCAGCCCTATGGCAAACCCCAAACATCCGCTCTCCGCCGCCAATTCCAGGAGTTCGTCGTCCTGAGCGATGAGGATCGTTGATTGACTTCCCCAACGAATCTTCAGAGGAATGAGGGCCTTTAACAGTCGCTTGGTCCTCTCCCTCTGGCTCAGGATGGTATCGTCCACGAAGAACACATTTCTTGAAGGCAGGGTTTTGATTTCCTCCACCACATCTTCAATGGGCCTGAAACGATATCTGCCCCCGTTGAATAGCTTCACCGAACAGAAACTGCAATTGAAGGGACATCCCCGAGTAGTTTGAACGGTGTTGACGGTCACATAGTTCTTTGGATCGAGCAGATCCCTCCTCGGTATGGGGAGACCCCTCAAATCGACAAGGGTCCCGTTTTGATACTTCCTTTTAAGCTGCCCGCACCTGAAATCTTGGATCAACTGCTCCCACAGGCCCTCCGCTTCCCCAATGACCACGGAATCGCAGTGCTGCAACGCTTCATCGGGAAGGGTTGAGACGTGAATTCCTCCCATCACCACCTTCACCCCGCGTTCCCTGAAGGCCTCGGCGATCCCGTAAGCTCGCGGGGCGGTGGTGGTGAGGCACGTAATGCCCACGAGATCGACTTTCTTATCGAAATCGATGGAGTTTACGCATTCATCCGTAATGGAAATATCGATGTCCTTTGGCGTATAGGCCGCGATCATGAACAAATTGAGCGGCGGGGAATAGGCCTTGGCCCTGAGGGAATTGAAGAGGCCCTTCTGGAGAAAGCGGATGTTGGCCGCGTTAAGGGGATTGTCTGGATTGATCAGTTCAATTCTCATCTTTAGTGGAAAAAAGAGGCCCCTCGGATCGATGCCTCTTTATAACTCCAGAAATTCAAAATATCAATGAAAAAATAGTACTCACCAATTTTTCACGCCAGGCTTGTCGAGCAGGCGGGTTTCCCACCGGTATACATCACCGGAGCCGGGATGGCGAGCAGCCGATTATCCCAGCAGCCCGGGAAGCCAGAGGGTCAAACTGGGAAAGGCGACGAAGATGATCAGGCCGAGGGTTTCGACACAGGCGAAGGGGAGGACCCCCCGGATGATATCACCGAGGGAAATGTAAGGGGGGGAAATCCCCTTTATCACGAAGAGATTGAGGCCAACCGGGGGGGTTTCCGTGGCTATCTCGCAGGTGATGGCCATGACGATGCCGAACCAGAGGGTGTTATAGCCCATATTTACAACAATGGGGAGCAAGATGGGAGTGCTGATGAGGATTACCGATACGATATCCATGAACATCCCCATGAGGAAGAGCAGTGCGAAGAGGAGGACCAATACGGCCCAATTGGGGAGGTTCGATTTTCCGACAAACTCAGCGAGATGCTGCGGAACTTCGAGCAGGGTCAGGACATATCCGAACAGCAAAGCAGAGGAAAAGATGAGCAGGATCATCCCACTGGTGAGCATTGTTGCCCGGAAAATCTCCCTGAGCGTCCTCCAGTTGAGGTTACCCCGCTGGAAACCGAGGGCCAGGGCCCCCATACAACCCACCGCCGCCGCCTCGGTAGGGGTGGCAACCCCGAGATAGATCGATCCCAGGACCAGGAGGATGAGCACCAGGACTGGCCATATCCTCGCCAGCGCGGCAAAGCGCATGCCCCAGGTAACCTCTTCCGTCGCCCGTGGCGTCTTGTGCGGTCGGAACTTACTCAGAAACCAGATGTAGGACATCATCATCAGGGACAACACGATCCCGGGAATGATGCCGCCGATGAACAGTTTCCCCACCGACTCATCCCCCACCACCCCGTAGAGGATCAGGGCCACGCTGGGGGGGATCAGGAGGGCCATGCCACCCGCTGCTGCCACGCACCCCGTTGCCAAGGACTTATCATAGCCCCGCTTCAACATCTCGGGGATGGCGAAGCTCCCGATGGTAGCAGCCCCCGCAATACTCACCCCACAAAGGGCGCCGAAAATAGCGCATGCCGCCACGCTGGCCATGCCCAGTGAGCCGGAGAGTCGGTTCAACCACCTGCTCGTGGCGGTGTAGATATCGGCGCCTATTCCGGTAATGAAAATGATTTCGCCCATGAGGATAAAGAGGGGAACGGCTACGAGGGTAAACCCCCTCAGCCTGTCGTAGATAACGCCCGGGACGGCTCCGAGCCCTCTCGGCCCCATAAGCAGGAGGATGCCCATAATACCGGCAAGTCCCAGGGCACCGAAGACCGGCATTCCTAAAGCCAGAAGGATGAGAAAAAACAGGATCACGATCAGGCTGATGGTGTTAGGATCCACTTCCGTCGCTCTCCAATTCCTTTCCGGGCACCATCCCCTCCCCGGAATCTGCCCATAATAAGGACTTCATCCGTTCTCCAATTCTGACGATGAACTGGAGTCCCAATACGAGGGCACCGAAGGGAATGAAGGAGTAAGCAATCCAGAGGGGGAAATTCACCAGGGAGCTGGAATGATAGTCCCCCACGTAGGCCATGATGGCGGTTTGTCCGCCCTTCCACGTGAGCACCCCACAGAAGATTATGGCCAATATCGAGGATATGATGTCCAAGAGCAGTTGAACCTTGTTTGGCAGGACGTGGACCAATGCCAGCATTCGCACGTGGCGATCCTCCCGCAAGACCCACCCTGCGGACATGACGGAAATGAAAACGAGGAGATACTCGCTTATCTCCACGGAAAAAATGGTTGGCCTGTCCAGAACATACCTAACGAAAACCTCATGGGAAACGAGAAGCAACAGCCCCGCAAGGGCGATTTCGGCGAGAATCTCCGAGAACCCGCTCAAACGTTCTATTCCCGAAGCTATTGCGCGGAGGATCTTCCCCATTTTCGGTCCTTAATTGATCTGCCACAGGAAGGCATAGGTGCCAACCTGTGGCAGGTTTGGGCGTATGGGTCTCTCTAGAGGTGCCAGTCGTTACCTAATGATGCTTTTCCGCGAATTCGATGTACGTCTTCCCCTCCGGTACCTTGCTCAGCCACCACTCATAGACGGGAGCCATTGCCGCCTTGAATTTTGCCAGCTCCTCCGGGGTGGCGATATGAACCTTCACGCCCTTCTCCTTATAGAGTGCGATGGCCTTCTCCATGAAGGCATTGAGCCTCTCAAGTTGCTCCTGGCTTCGCTCCTTGGCCGCCTTTTTCATGATGTCCTTGACATCCGTGGGTAGGCTGTCCCATTTCTTCTTGTTGATAACCATGAAGCTGCAAAAGTATGCCATATGAGTCACGGAGAGATGCTCAACAACCTCATAGAGCTTTCGCCCGAGCCCAGTGATGAGGGGACGCGTACAACCATCGATGGTTCCCCTCTGGAGCGCCAGGTAGAGCTCCCCCGAGCTCATGGTAGTGGGAGCACCCCCCAGGAGCTCCATGGCCTTGCTGGCGGTGGTGCCGGAGACGCCCCACTTCTTTCCCTTGAGGTCTTCCGGCGTATTGACGGGGAAATTCTTCGCATAAATCTGATACGGTCCCCCAGCCGCCACATTGAGAACCACCATATTGTGCTTCTGGAGCTTCTGGTTGATCCCCAGATCCCAGAGGCCTGCATCCAGGGTTTTCTGGAGACTGGCGGGGCTTTCCCACATGAAGGGGAGATTACTGATTCCCAGCTCGAGAACGATCCCCGTATTGTAAATGTCGAGGGGCGCCGTCATGTCGATATCCCCTCGCTCCAGGGCGGCAAACTCCTCTTTGCCCTTATACAGCTGGGCTGAATGATACAGCTTAAATTTGACCCTTCCGTTGCTCTGCTTTTCCACCTTTTGCGCGAAATGAGTGATGGGCAACCAGAGGTATTCGTATGAAGTCGGCCAATAAGTGGAAAAGACGATCTCTATCGGCTTTGATTTCGCCCCCACTGTTGGGGCAAAGCCGGCTACCAGGCCTAAAATCACCACTGTAGCTACTATCGGATACATGTGCTTTGTTTTCATGGGAACCTCCTTTCACAACAACCGAGAATTGATAATAATCGGCAGGTTTCCTGACACCTCTTCCTTATTTCCGCATCACCTCCCTTTGTAAAATATCGGTAAGACAGAAACGGAACAACACCTATCAAGTTTGGAAAACCTTGTCAATGAAAATCTTAACCGAAGTTTCCGGACTTTTAGGGAAACACGGTTGTCAATGAGCGAAATTCAGATACCTGGGAATTCGGAAAAGGAGCTCTGAGCGAATTGCGGTTCTGCGGTGTTGGAGTGCTGGGGTGCTGCAGTCGGAAAGGGGAAAGAGAGTCGGAGGCTGGAGGTTTGAGGGTGGAGGCGGAA
>Ga0209636_10000063_pt1 | contig 79413 bp, 77 predicted proteins | sample DeeMarSWOR152_54_FD_187464 | JGI IMG/M metagenome (GOLD analysis project Ga0209636, IMG submission 187464) | Marine sediment microbial communities from White Oak River estuary, North Carolina - WOR-1-52-54 (SPAdes) (version 2) | ecosystem: Environmental > Aquatic > Marine > Intertidal zone >...
CGCCGGGCGTTCGATCCGTATCCCAGGGGTTGTGGGTTGGGCCGAAGAGACGGGGTTCGGTCGTTATGCCGATGGCGAGTTCAGGAGTGTTGGTCTTTCCCACGATGATCAAACCGGCTCTCTTGTGGCGCTTAACGAGCTCGCTGTCTTGATCGGGTACGTAGTCGCGCAGAAAAGCGGTTCCCTCGGTGAAGCGGACTCCAGCGCATTCTGCCAGGAAATCCTTGAGCAGAAATGGTACCCCTGCAAAGGGCCCGTCCGGCATTGGACCCGATGCCTGTTCGCGGGCGTAATCATACATAGGTGTGACAACTGCGTTAAGCTTCGGGTTTACGCGCTCGATACGCTCGATGGCCGCGTCCACAACCTCGATTGGCTTGACTCCCTTTTTGCGGACCAACTCGGCCAGTGCAGTAGCATCCAGAGACTCAAGGTCTTCAGATTTCGCCATGGTCCAACTCCCTCCTCATGGAATTCATTCCGGCGGTATTTTCACTGATAGTTGCCATAAAGTGAAATCAGAAGGAATTTCAGTATACATATGCCCGTGGAAACTTGAATATTGTCTTAAACCTGTCCGTCTACATAAAAACCCCCCATAGAAGCCTCATATGACCGGATCTCGACTATTAGGGCTCCATAGTAGATGAATCCAGCTCATTCTGACTCAGTGCCGATCATCATATGTTACGTATAGAATCGCAAATCAATAGTCTCACGAAAGCAGCCCACCTTACAGCGAGCTCCGTTGCGATAGGTAGTTACTCAACGCCGCACCAATCCACGATAAATGCAGCTAAGACCTTGATGGTTTTAATGAGCGAATCCATCTCCACGTATTCGTTGGAACAGTGAAGTAACCCTCCGGTCGGCCCAAAGACGAAGGAGGGGACTCCAAAGAACGGCCCGAAACGCGTATCAAGGCCTGCCGTGCTTGCGGCAATCTCCGGAGACGAGGAAAGAACAGCGGAGGCGGTTTTGCGGAATTGTTGAATGAGCGGGATCTTATGATCCTGCACCCACGGCGGGGCTCGCCACCCAAACCACTCGATCTTGGGCGGATGTTCTTTCAACCATTTGTCCTTAGCGGCTACCTCTTCCACCACCTGCTTGACTTCCTCTTTAATGCCTTCTTCCGTTTCTCCTGGCAGGTAGGAGATACGGGCCTCGAGTTCGGCCCATCCGGCAACGGTCGAAGGCCAGTCGCCCGCCCGGAATGTGCCGATATTGAGGTTGCAGGAGCGCCCCGTCATTTTTTCGAAGAACTCATTGCGATTCCTCTGGGCTCGGTCGCGATCCAACGCAATCAGACCTACATAGATTTTCGCGAGCTTTCCGATGGCATTAACGCCTTCATGGGACTGAGCCGCGTGAGCTGTCTTGCCGTACGCTTTTACGCGAAAGTAGTTGATCCCTGGATGGGCTGTGATGATTTGAAGGTCCAAGGGTTCGGGTATGATCATGGCATCGGCCGTATATCCGGCCACCAGTGTTGCCAGAGTGCCTCCCGAACCGCCTGCCTCTTCCTCGATAACGCTTTCAAGGATTACCTTTCCTCGAGGTTCTAGCCCGAGATCGAGGACCGTCTTCAGGGCAAAATAGTTACCAATAAGACCACTCTTCATGTCCGCGGCACCACGGCCATACAAACGATTTCCTTCAATGGTTCCACTCCAGGGGCCATCCCGCTCCCAGGTTTCGATGGGTTCCGGGGATACGACATCCACATGGCCATTGAGGATGAGGGACTTTCCAGCGCCTTTAGGCGGGAAAATACCGATGATGTTGGGTCGGGATTCATCGCACGGGAACCCAGTTTCCACGTAGGCGGGATGTTTGATCAAATCTTCCCTTCGCGGGACCATCCTGATCACATCGAGGCCGAGGGATTTATAGAGTTGCTCCATCCACTCCTGAGCCTCTCCCTCGTGGCCCACTGTACTCGGGATCTTAACCAGTCGTTGAACCCTTTGAAAAATTTCATCGGCCATATTGTCAACTTTCCGGGTGATTTCTTTTATAATCTCAGCCTTCCGGCCGTCCATGATCTCTCCTCCTTTTAGGGCACGAACGTGGTTTTAGGAAGGGAAATACTAGGTTCGCTGAGGGTCAGTAACCCAGATATGTTTTTTTTCACACGATAGGGATTGAAGCGATGGTGTCCATGGGGTAGTTATAATGGAAATCATCAAAAAGTTTCTCCCCTTATACCATAAATGTCTGCTAAAGTTAAATCCTTTTTACATTGAACTGAGACCCTTTGAACATCTCTACCTACGTTGAACTAGTGCTGTTGTTGTGCTAGTGTATCAAAAGATGAGACACTGACATGGCTGAAATTGACGGATTTCCTTTCAAAGATAAAGATTACGAGAGGTGCGCTGGCTATTGGTTTTCAGGCGGCTCGAGTTCCTACGAGCAAGAACAACGAGTCAATATTAAGTCAACCGGAATTTCCGGAGTCTAGGGAGAACAGCAGCGTTCATGAGCGACTCGCGGGAGCAGTGGGGCACCCTTCGAGGGTGAGCAGGGCTTGTCCTGAGCGAAGCCGAAGGAAAGGGGAAAAGTCGGCCCTTCAGAGGGCGGAAGGGGTAAGTATTCCCCACCTGCGAGCCCCGAAAGGGTCACTGCGGGAGCGTCGGAGCGAAGGGACGCCGGTGTTCTCATGCTAAGGTCGAAAAAGGAAAGATTATCAAGGGATTATGAAAACACATGGTCTGAAAGTCCGGAAACTCCGGCAAGTCATGGGATAGGCCATGACAGGACCGTGGCATCTGAAGGCTGCCGGTGCAATTCAGCTGTCGGCTTCATTCCGGTGGTATATAAGGCAGGGAGGTGGTTAATATGGGAAGGATCTTCTCGGATATCACGAAGGCCATTGGGAAAACCCCCCTCGTTAGGCTCAACAGGGTTACAAAGGGGATAGATGCGACCGTTTTGAGCAAACTCGAGTTTTTCAACCCCCTGTCCAGCATCAAGGATCGGATCGGGGTAAGCATGATCGAGGCCGCCGAAAGGGAAGGTCTGATTGAGGAAGAAACGGTTGTTATTGAGCCAACGAGCGGCAATACCGGTATTGGCTTGGCCTTCGTGTGTGCCGCGAAAGGGTATCGGTGTATCTTGACCATGCCCGATACCATGAGCATTGAGAGGCGCAAACTCCTCAAGATGCTGGGGGCGGAGCTCGTGTTGACCCCTGGATCCGAGGGGATGCCGGGGGCGATCAAAAAAGCCGAAGAGCTCGTGGCTCAAGTTCCCAAGGCCTTCATGCCGCAACAGTTCAAAAACCCCGCGAATCCCCAGGTTCACCGGGAAACGACTGCCTTGGAAATATGGGATGATACCGATGGCAGGGTGGATATCTTGGTGGCTGGCGTGGGCACGGGGGGAACCATAACGGGTGTGGCAGAGGTGATCAAGGGGAAAAATCCCGCCGTTAAGGCCGTTGCTGTCGAGCCGGCCGACTCTCCGGTCCTATCGGGGGGGAAAGCGGGGCCTCATAAAATTCAAGGGATCGGGGCAGGATTCATTCCCGATATCCTCAACAGGGAAATCATCGACGAGGTCGTAGCCGTTTCCAACGAGGATGCCTTCACGATGGCTAGGAGAATGGCCAGGGAGGAGGGAATCCCGGTTGGTATCTCCTCGGGAGCAGCGGTATGGGCCTCCTTACAAGTAGCTCAACGGGCGGAAAGCAGTGGAAAATTACTCGTCGTTATCATCCCCAGCTGTGGGGAACGATACCTTTCTACTGCCCTTGCGGAGGACGTTTGACGTAATAAAGGGGATTAGAACCTCGGGGAATAGCTCAATCCGCGCGCTGCTGAACTTCCCTGTTTCTCGGAGGGTGCCTTAGCTTTCTCAGGGCCCTCTCCTCGATCTGGCGTACCCTCTCCCTGGAGATGCCGAACCTCTTTCCGACCTCTTCCAGGGTATAATCCGTTTTTTCCCCAATCCCGAACCTCATCCTCAGGATCTTTTCCTCCCGCGGATTCAGCGTCGATAACAACCTCTGCGTTTGTTTGGAGAAATCGAGGCTTTCGATAAAGGTATCAGTAGCCAATTCGGAGTCCTCACTGGGGATGAGATCCTGGAGGCGTCCATCGTCATCCCCGATGGGTGTCTCAAGGGAGAGAGGCTCTTTGGCCAATCCCATAACCTTGCTGACGGTCTTTAGGGGGAGTCCGCTTTTCTTGGCTATCTCCTTGGGACTTGGATCCCTTTCCAGCTCCTTTGAGAGGGCGTTGAAGGCTTTTGCCAGTTTACTCTTGCTTTCCAAGAGGTGATTAGGGATTCTAATGGTTCGGGATTTATCGGAAATTGCGCGGGTTATAGCCTGTCTTATCCACCAAGAAGCATAGGTACTAAATTTGTAGCCCTTGGTATAGTCGTATTTCGATACGGCTTTGATAAGGCCCAGATTCCCCTCTTGGATAAGATCTAGAAAAGAGAGCCCACGGTTCATATAGGCCTTCGCAATGCTAACCACCAACCGCAAATTGGATTGGATCATCTCCTTTTTGGCCCTTTGAACCGCCGATTCGGCTTTCCTTATTCGATTCAGGGTTTCCAGCATTTCGCCCTTCACAGGGTTTGAATCGTCTTCATCCCCAACTACATCCTCTAACCTCTGAATGATCCGCCGGATATAGTCCTCTTTAGCTTGAACGATCTCACGAGGTTTAATACTTCCTTCCTCAAGTTTTTCACCCAGGGAGGCCAGTTCCTTTCTTCCTTGCGGAAACCTGAGAATGAGATCGCAGATAGTATCTTCCCCATCTCTGATTGTCTTGGAGAGTTCGATCTCCCTTTCCCTCGTGAGGAGGGAGATTTTCTGCATTTCCTTGAGATAGGCAAGGGTAATATTCTCCAGGCTTGGCGCACTAATTTTTTGCTGGAACTGCTCGTCGTGATCAGAGGAGTCGTCGGCCTTGCCCATAGGTAAATCGCCGTCCGCGGGTTCAACGATCCCCCTCAGTTCACTCATTTGCCCTGTATCAGGCTCATTGAATCCGATAAAATCGGCGAGATGATATGTCAAAAACCTGCCGCCCCTTTTCACGCCTACCAAGCCTTTAACGCCTTTCGTGCCTCTCCTTAACTTCAACTCCCCATCTCCTCTAAAAACTTCACTTTAGAATGATAATCATTACTAAAAATATAGTATACATTTACGTTAAAGTCAAGATTTTTCCCCTCTCATGCGTAATTGAACCATTATGTTCATGCCAGAAAGCAAAATAAACTATAAAAATACATCAGTTAATGGGAGAAGTCAAGAAATTTTTCACAAATTGTGTTAGCCTAGCGATTATGTCCCCTTTAACTGCAACGTGACAGTGTGATCCTCCGATTTCCTCCCCTATCCCTGGCCCCTCCCCCTAAACTGTCCCTTCCCCTGATATCCCCTCACAGGCCCATATCCTTATTCTTCCTGAAAAAGAGCCTGCAGCGCTCACAACTCTAATCAGGAGGAATGGAAGCAATCAGTGTCTCTGTAGAAATGATTCCTTCCACTCCCCTTATCCTGGCAATCAGTTTACTCGCGGCATCTAAGTCCAAAGCCCTGATCATGAGGACCATGTCATAGCTTCCAAAAACGGTCACGATGTTAGCAACCCCTTCCATGTCTTTCAGCTCTCTGTATACTTCCTTTGTCTTTTTTGGTTCTACTTTGATCAATACACCTGCAACCATCTCGATTCCTCCCATTATGATGGCTTCGTAAAAAGTCCAACTTCTGCGTTGCGCTGCATCCTTCGTCACTGCAGCGTACTGTAAGTACGCCTCATTCCTCAGGATTTGCGCGCCTTGAATTTGGAGCTTTTTCCTTTGCCATCGAATTAAGACTTTTTACGAGATCATCAATTATTCTGGTCTCAGTATTACCTTTAGGCCCTTTCTGGACATCATAAAATCAAATGCTTTGTCAGCTTCCTTCAGCGGGAAGATGTTTTCCGTAAATTTCTTAACATTGACCTTCCTTTTTTGGATGAGATCGAGGGCCTGATCGAATTCCTTGTAATTGTAGCAAATGGAGCCAAAGACCTTGAGCTCATTTCTGATTACTGGCTCTATATTGATGTTTACTTCTTTGTGGACGGTCATTGAGACAACGGAGCCGTTTCTTTTCGTGGAGAAAAAGGCATTTTCCAATGCGTTGGTCGAGCCGGCGGCTTCAAAGGAGAAATCGGCCCCCCCTCCCGTCGTTTCTAAAATAAACTTCACCGGGTTGCTATCATGGACGTTGACGACATAATCTGCGCCAAACTCTTTTGCCAGAGCCAGTCTATCACCTCGCGTACCTGTAACAACTACCTTTGCCCTCAAGATCTTCTTGGCAACCTGTACTGCCAGGAGGCCTATTGTTCCTGGCCCCAATATGGTAACCCAGGAGTCCGGTTGAACGCTTACCATTTCCAGCCCGCGAATTGTACACGCCAGGGGGTCAGCAAGGGTGGCCTCCTCAAAGGAGATATTTTTCGGAATAGGATGAACGTTTCTCGCTGGAGTCGATACGAATTCCGCCATTCCTCCATCCAGGGTGACGCCGATTTCTTCCAGCTTGTCGCACAGGTTTATCAGCCCTTTCTTACAATATGGGCAAATAGCACAGCCGATACAAATTTCGGTGACAACCCTCTCCCCTCTTTTAAACTCATGAACCTTTTCTCCACACCTAACAATTTCACCTGACAGTTCATGGCCAATGATGATCTTCTTCCTTCCGGGAACTACTTCATTGTAGATCCGAAGGTCACTTCCGCAAATTCCAACCGCCCTGACCTTGATGAGAACCTCGTAAGGGCTGATCTCAGGAGTGGGAACATCTTGCAGTGATATTCCCTTTCTGGAAAAATCCTTGACAACGGCTAACATAGCTTTCCGATAGTTGATGATCTCGTTGGTTGAATCCCGGGTTTCGGGGGCCGTCGCGATGTGAATGGCAAAATACTCGAAGGTTTAAGCTAGCATCAAAATGGGTGATGTATTCAACGTGTTCCAAAAATATTCACCGAACTTTGGAACCTAAAGCCGATGAATATCTCCCTAGAGGCCGAGATATGCCTTCCTGATATGAGGATCCTCCAGCAGTTCCTTACCAGTCCCTTCCATGACCACCCGACCATTCTCCAGTACGTAACCCCGGTGGCTCAACTGAAGGGAATGCTGTACGTCCTGTTCCACCAACAGAACGGTGGTTCCGCCCTCGTTGATCTGCCGCACGGCTTCAAAAACCGTCTTAACCAGCATGGGCGCGAGCCCAAGGGACGGTTCATCCAGCATGAGCAGAATCGGTTTCGCCATCAGACCGCGTCCAACGGCCAGCATCTGCTGTTCTCCCCCGCTCAAGGTTCTCGCAAGCTGGTTCCTCCTCTCTTTGAGTATGGGGAAGAGGTCGAACACTTCGTTCAAGGTCTGACTCTTGACGCTCTCGGCCCGCCGGTTATATGCACCTATCTCCAGGTTTTCCTGGACGGTCATGAACGGAAACAGGCGCCGGGCCTCGGGAATCTGGGCGATCCCCGACTCGACGATCTTCTCCGCGGGTAAATGTTCGATGTTTTGTTCCCTGAACACAATGGATCCCGTTCTTGGCTTAAGCAGTCCCGAGATGGTGTTCAGTGTTGTGCTCTTACCCGCACCGTTGGCACCAATGATACCGACAACTTCCCCCTCATTGACGTTGAGGGAGATCCCCCATACCGCCTGAACGTCATCATAAAAGACGTCGATCTTTTCAACCTCGAGCAATGACATATTCTTCTCCCAGGTAAGCCTTGATTGCCCTTTCATCGGAAGCCACCGCCTGGGGCGTCCCTTCCATGATTTTCTCCCCATGGTGGAGGAGGGCCACCCGCTCCGAAAGGGCCATCACCGCCTGCATCACGTGTTCAATAATGAACAGGGTGATCCCCTGATCGCGGATCTTTCTCACAAGGGAGATCATATCATCCGTCTCCTTGGGGGTCAGGCCCGCCATGACCTCATCAAGCAGGAGGAGCTTGGGCCGGGTGGCCAAGGCCCTTGCCAACTCCAGGCGTTTTCGATCCGCAATGGTGAGATTTTTCGCAAGCATGTCTTTCTTGGGGTAGAGACTGGTGAAATTGAGGACTTCGCGTGCGACCTGCTCAGCCTCGTGACCGGTTGTCACCCGGCAAAAAGCCCCCACCATCACGTTTCGAATCACGCTCTTGGTCGCAAAGGGTTTCACAATCTGAAAGGTCCTTCCGATGCCTTTAAGGCAGAGATCATAGGGCCTCAGGCGGGTGGTATTTTCACCATTGAAGTGGACATCACCGCGATCTGGAAAATGAAACCCCGTGATAAGATTAAAAACCGTCGTCTTGCCGGCCCCGTTGGGACCGATCATTCCAACGATCTCGCCTTGGGAAATGGTGAAATCGAGGTTCGCCACAGCCGTCAATCCACCAAAATTCTTCGATATTCCTCTGAGTTCCAAAAGATTCATCACACGCTCCTGTCCGTTTGTATAACTGGCTGAAGAGAGAATTTACGGAGAACCCATCTGTATAACGCTTCCAGAGGTTCCATGATGCCTCTGGGCTTAAAGAGCATTACCGCCATCAAGACTGCCCCGTAAAGCATGAGATGGACCCCTTCGTAACTTCCACCGAGATAGGTCCTCGTCAGCTCAGCAGCGGGGACCAGAAGGACCGCCCCGACTATGGGGCCCAGAAGCGTCCCCCTACCCCCGATGATGGCGATGAAGGCGATTTCAAAAGAGAGATCGAGGCTCACGATTCCCCGGGGATAAATGTAATGGACAAGCTGCATGTAGAAGGTGCCCCCCAGGGCCGTGAAAAAGGTGCTGATAGCCATGGCGATCAGTTTACACTTAGCCACATTGATGCCGAGAGCCTCGGCCGCCTCTTTCTCCTCACCTCCTGCCACGAGGTAGTAGCCCAGTTTGGACCGGGCAATCCGGTAGGTGATGTAAAAGATAATGGCCAGCATGACCAGGATGATATAATAAAAATACCGTTTGTCCAGAAACTGGTAGTCAAGGGGCGAATGTCCTTTCAAGGGAAGGAGAATACCCCGAGCCCCGTTGATGTCAAATCCGAGAAATTTCTGCATGTTTTCCAGAACAACTCTCAAGCTTTCACAAATAGCGATGGTTGCCAAGGCGAAGTAAGCTCCCCTGAGTCTGAAGGTAGGGGCCCCGATGATAACCCCCACGATCGCCGCCAGCAATGCCCCTGCAAACATGCCGACCCAGGGGGTGAGACCGTAATGGATGAAAAGGACAGAAGAAGTATACGCCCCGATCCCAGCAAAGGTAGCATGGCCTAGGGGAAGTACACCAGCAAATCCCCCGACGAGATTCCAGCTCGTGGTGAGATATGCGTACCAGAGGATCAGAATCATGAGCTGGAAAAATGCCGGACTTTGGATGAAAAAGGGTGCGACAAGCAGAATGAGCACACCGATTAACGCGATCCAGGTTATGCGGCCTATTTTCAATGTCTTTGCGTGAGTTCTTTCTTTTTCCACATCTTCCCCCTACCACTCGGCTTTGAATCCGAACAGCCCCTCGGGTCTTAGAAACAGTACCGATATGAAGATGGCGTAAATGATGCCCTCGGTCCACGTTGCGGTTATGAACTGGGCTACGAGAGACTCCACCAAACCGATGATTACGCCTCCTAATAGTGCGCCTGGGATGCTTCCAAGGCCACCGAGAACGACAATAATGAAGGCGCGGATGTCAAAGACCACTCCCACCACTGGGTGAACGTAGTAAAACGGCATCAATACGGCCCCGGCAACCCCCACGATCGCGATACCAATGCCAAAGGCCACATTGTAAATTCGGTCGATGTTGATGCCCATCAGTCTTGCGGCATCACGGTCTTGACCGGTGGCCCGGATAGCTCTGCCGAGTCGCGTTTTTTTGAGGAATACATAAAAGAGAATGGCCAGAATCACCGTTGTCAGGAAGGCATAAAGCCTTGGGAGACTAATGATTACATCACCCAGGTGAAGGACGGCCCCTTTGTAGGGAGTTCTTATTGTTTTGTAAAAGGCGCCGAAAAGGGCCAATGCGAAGGCATCCATGAAGATCCAGAGTCCCGCAGTCAACATCAGGACGCTGATGGGCTCACGAACGTCCCGTTCGATCTTGAAAACCGGTCGGATCAGCACCTTTTGTGTGTAATAACCGAAGGCGAAGAGCAAGGGCAGGGTGATGACCAGTCCGAGATAAGGGTCGATCCCGGTAAGCTGGAAAAGGTAATAGGTGAGAAACATGGCGGCCATCAGGAAGGATCCGTGGGCAAAATTGATCACCTTCATCACCCCGAAGATGAGCGTGAGCCCCATTGCGGTAAGCCCATATACTCCCCCCATCAGAATGCCGTTGATGATGGTGGTTACCATAATGTCCACAGTGTCCCCTCCTGGTTCCTTCCCCCTGGTCAGAAATGAAGAGACCTCTTTGGGCGAGAGGCGAGGGTCCTCAAGCTGAGGAGCCCTCGCGTTCCATTATTCAGCGCGGCCGACAGCCTTGCGCCACTTCCATGAGGGTATCGGATAGATTGGTTCATACCCCGCTCGTCCGACCGCCCACGGGTATATTGTACATCGTTCGATGCTTCCGTCGGGCATCTGGCGAATCTGAACCACGACGAGCTGGGCTTGCGGGTTTTGACCCGATTTGTCAAAGCTGATCTTTTCATAGGGAACAATCATACCCGGCCCCTTGGCATAGTCCGTCTTGGCCAATGCGTCGCGGAGCTTCTCCGAATCAGCAGACCCCGCCCTTTCCAGAGCATCCTTGAGCACATACATGGAGGCATAAACGTTGGCAGCCTCTGGGCTGATATTGTACCCATACCGTTCCTTGAACTTGGCGTTGGTCTCCTTTAACCCAGGGCGGTTGAGATCCGCTTCCCATTCACAGGCATCGAAGTGGTAAAGGGAGTTCTTGCCCGTGTTCGGAATGAACTTGGGGTCAGAGTGTCCTCCACCGCTGCTGATCATTCCCATGACATCGACTTCGTGTTCGGCAATTGTGTTCATCAACAACGTGGCGTCGGCGATGTAGGAGACGAACAGAATGAAGTCGGGCTTTGCCCGCTTTATCTTCAGGACCACTGGCGTCAGGTCAGGGGCGTTTGCCGGGTAGGGCTCGTCCAGCACGACATCGAACCCCGCTTCTTTAGCAAGCGGCCGCCAGCCCTCCGCGGTGGATGTTCCCCAGTCCGTGTTCTCGTAAACAAAGGCCAATTTCTTGGGCAGGAGCCCCGTTCTCTCTCCCAAGGCCTTGATGAAGTTGATCTGGTCCCTGGCATACCAGGAGGCCTTCGCTGCAACCCGGAAGGTGTATTTGAAGCCTCTCTCCGTGATCGCATCCCTGACGGAGACGGGAACAAGGTAGGGGACCTTATACCGTTCGGCGACCTCGGTGCTCGGATAGGTGACCGCGCTCTGATAAGCCCCAGTGATGCAAGCAACCTTGTCTTTGGTGATAAGACGTTCCGCCTCCGTCATGGCCACCTTGGGATCGCCGCGACTATCAGCATAGATCATCTTGAGCTTGGCGCCGCCCATGGATTTAATGCCACCCGCAGCATTGATCTCCTCGACGGCCATCTCTCGGATCTCTCGGCCCACCTTTCCAATGGGTGCCACCGGGCCGCTTAAGGGAAGGATATTGCCGATGACCACATCAGCGGCAAGGACAGGCTTGGAGATTCCCAAAACCCCCAATGAAAGCCCAACAGCGATAATCAAAACAAAGGATATCATCGTTCTTTTCATAAGCCACCTCCTCGTTGGATGGAGAAACTAAACAGGTACCTGGGAAAAGCGAATCACCCCCTTTCTGCCTCGGAATACCCGGCAATCTGATGAGGAAGGCCATTTCTGTAGTGGTAATCCTGGGAACCTTCGAGAATTCGTGCTTACTCATCCATCAAAGGATCAAGCTACAACGCCGAGTTTCCCGTATTGTAGCAAAACCTAAAATCGTGTCAACAAATTTCGCTCCGGAGTTTACTGATTTTTGGGGAAGAAGTTTGTGAACGGGCAAAATTCAGACATCTGGGAATTCGGAAAAGGAGCTCTGAGCGCGAATTTATATTTTTTCGGCAACCACTACCAGGCAATCGGAGCGGCTGCAAACCCACTTCTGGGTTGATGGTGGTGTATACGATGGAATGGTCGAAAAAATATGTTTGAGCGGCGAGGAGCGACTTTTCCGGAGATCTTGGGTCACATTACGAGCATTGAAGCGAAGGGACAATCGTGTTCACCAATGAAAAGCATATTCCCATGAAAGATCAATTGGTTACAAAAAATCGCGGTGGAAAAGCCAGGAAACTCCGGGTGGATTGAATATTGCAATGATTTGGGATACAAGAATAGTAGTATGAAGATACTCTTGATCTCGCCAGAGAGGAAGCGGAAAAGGCACGAGGCCTTTCTCTTCAAATTGGGGTTTCTTAATCTCCCTTACATCGCCGCTGTCACGCCACGGGATGTAGATGTCACAATCCTCGACGAGGCCTATGAGCCCATCGATTTCGATACGAAGGTGGACCTGGTGGGGCTTACTGCGCAAACCCCCGTTGCTCCGCGCGCATACGAGATTGCCGCCGAATTCAGAAGGAGGGGGGTCCCTGTGGTTATGGGGGGAGTTCATGCGAGCATGCTTCCTGAAGAGGCCATCCAATATGTGGACAGCGTCGTTATTGGAGAAGGGGAGGTAGCTTGGCCCCACGTGATAGAGGATTTCAAAAGGGGGGAGTTAAAGCGCTTTTACCGGCCAAGTACAAAGGCCAATATAAGGAAGCTTCCCATTCCCAAAAGGGATTTGCTCAACCAAACCCACTATTTCCCCCTGAAGCTCCTGGAGACGAGCAGAGGATGCCCCCACAAGTGCGATTTCTGCGGCGTCTCGAAGTTCTTCGGGAATCGGTATCGATGCCGCCCCTTGGAGGAGATCGACAGGGAACTTGGAACACTCTTCCCCAGGGGATCCGTTATGAATCCCATAGGCAAAAGATTTCTCTCCGTGATCAGCAAGGACTTACCATACTTCCTGAAGCGGCGGCTTCTGTACATCATCGACAGCAACATCGTCCCTACCCGTCGATTCGCCAAGGAGCTCTTCACCTTGCTCAAGAAATATGACCTCCTCTGGTGGGGCCATACCCCCGTTTCCGTGGGATATGATGAGGAACTCCTAAAGTTGTTCTCCGAAAGCGGCTGTATCGCCTTGAACCTTGGTTTTGAGTCCCTTTCCCCAAAGAATTTAACGGCGATGAAGAAGGGCTTCAATAAGCCGAAAAGATACCAAGAAGCCATTGAGCGAATTCATGAATACGGGATTGGGATCATGGGTACATTTATTGTGGGACTTGATGACGATGACGAGACGGTCTTCGATCTCATCGCCGATTTCGCCATTCAGAACAAGCTGGATTGGGCCCTTGCCTTCATTATGGCCCCGTGTCCGGGGACGGATTCCTTCCACCGATTGGAGAAAGAGGGCAGAATTCTGACCAGGGACTGGGATAAATACGACTCCCTGAACTGCGTTTACAGTCCTCTGTTGATTTCCCCGGAGGCGTTGGAGAGGGGACTGCGAAGGACATGGAAGAGGATCTTCTCCCTCGCATCCATTTACAAACGGATCATCAAGAGGCCACGAATTCATCCCCTCTTCTATCTCATCATGAACTGGCAGTTTTACCGATTAACCCGGCGCTGGTGAGAAACATTCCCCTTTTTGAAAAGGCGCCCGGAGGACGTGGCGATTTGCCTTCGTTGACACCCATGGGAAATTCTGATAGCAACGGAATAAGGGGCAACAAACCCATACGTTACGACTCCAAAGGGAGCCCCTCCTTAAGGAGCAGCAAAGGGCAGGCGTGAAGATGAAGGAGATGAGGATTGGCACGAGGGGTTCTCCCCTGGCCCTGTGGCAGGCCAACTGGGTGAGGGAAAGCCTATCAAAGGCTTATCCTCAGCTGAGAATATCGTTGGTGAGGATTACAACGAAGGGTGATAAGCTCGTTGATGTCAGTTTGGCCAGAGTTGGGGGAAAAGGCCTTTTCGTCAAGGAGATTGAGGAGAACCTGTTGGCGGGGCGAATTGATCTGGCCATCCACAGCATGAAGGATGTCCCCGTTCAATTGCCCAAGGGTCTCCACATTCAGTCCATTCCCCATAGGGAGGATTCCAGGGACGTTCTCATCTCTAAGGACTATCTTACCCTGGAGGAACTCCCCCGCGGGGCCAAAATCGGCACGTCGAGCCTTAGAAGAAGGGCTCAGCTCTTATCCTATCGGCCTGATCTTATCATGGTCCCACTGAGGGGGAACGTGCATACTCGGCTGGCGAAATTAAAAACGATGGATTTGGATGCCATTGTTTTGGCTGCTGCCGGGATAAAGAGGATGAAATTGGCGGGAAACATTTCTCAACCCATTTCGACGAAAGTATGCCTTCCCGCCATTGGTCAAGGGGCCCTGGGGCTCGAGACTCGAATCGATGATGATGAAGTCAACCGATACCTCAGTATCCTCGACCACGAGCCGACTCGTCAGTCTATTCGAGCGGAGAGGGCGTTTTTGAGAAGGCTTGGGGGAGGATGTCAAGTTCCCATAGCTGCCTTGGGAACCGTATCGGATGACGGCATGTTGGTGCTGAGGGGACTGGTGGGAAGCCTTGATGGAAGAAAACTGATTAAGGGCATGATGGAGGGAGAGGCGGGAAAGGCCCTGGAGTTGGGAATGGCCCTAGCCGAGAACCTTCTCTCCCGGGGTGCGGATGAGATATTGAGGGAGATTTACGAAGGCGAAATCGCCCGTGAACTGTAGGTAGAAGAGGAGAATGGAGAGACCCCTCTTGGGAAAGACGGTAGTCATCACAAGGGCCCGGGGGCAGGCGGGGGAGTTCTCCCAGTTGCTTAGGAATTACGGGGCCCGGGTGATTGAGTTCCCGACCATTGAGATCGTTCCCCCCGATAGCTGGAAGCGTGTAGATAAGGCGATAGACAGGCTTGATACCTACCACTGGCTCATTTTTACGAGCACCAATGGTGTTAGATTCTTCCTGACACGGCTGAGACTGAAGAAAAAGCGATTGGTCGAATTCAACGATCTTCGGTTCTGCGCAATAGGGCCCAGGACAGCTCAGGAGCTCGAGAAGGCAGGGGGAAAGGTGGACATAGTTCCCGAGCGATATTATGCTGAAGCCCTGGCTCGGAGATTGGGAATTGAGCAACTCAAGGGGAGGAGAATACTGCTGGCCAGGGCAAAGAAGGCACGAGACCTGCTCCCAAGGAAATTGCGCACAATGGGGGCTCGCGTGGATGTAGTTGAGGTCTATCAAACAAAAGCGCCCAATATCAGCGGACAGGAGATAGAGAGGGTATTTCAGGAGAATAAGATTGATGCCATTACGTTCACCAGTTCCTCAACGGTGGAAAATTTCCTCCAACTGTATGAGGAGAATGTGGGATTAAAACCCCCCTTCGCCGGAGTGGCCATAGCAGCTATTGGTCCCATTACTGCGAATACCCTCCGGAAACGGGGAATAACACCTGATATTATTCCCGATTCGTTTACCATTGAGGCCCTCACTAGGGCCATCGTTGATTATTTCACGGACAAAACCTGATCCCCTTTCCTCCTCCATTTCCGTTTTTGGATCCGGGTACCTCATGTTCTCAGGGTCTTCCACTTTTGGTGGTGGATTCCTCGGCAGCTTGATCTTTACGGCCGGTTTTCGCGGAAGAAGAGGGATCGGCTATCTCATTAATTTCACTGGACAATATGGGCAAAATGGGCTATAAATACATTTAGGCTCTAAATTCGATGAAATCGTAAAAAGACAAAAATGGGACGGCAAAGTAAAAAGTTCCAAATGCAAGGCTTGTGAATCTTGAGGAGTGAGGCGTACTTACCAGTACGCCGCAATGACGAAAGATGAAGCGTAACACAGCAGTTGGACTTTTTACGAAGCCGTCAAATTTGCTTTCGAAGAGGGAGGCGGGCATGAATTTCCCCCAGGTTCGTTTAAGGAGATTGAGAAAGAACGACCGCATGAGGAGGCTCGTGAGGGAGACGAGTCTCCTCGTGGACGATTTCATATATCCATTGTTCGTCCGCCCCGGGAGGGGGGTGAAAGTTCCCATTGCGTCCATGCCCGGACAATTTCAGCTCTCCATCGATCAGGTCATTGAGGAGGTAAAAGAGACGGAAGGCCTTGGAATACTGGGCGTAGTCCTGTTCGGGATTCCGGAGAGAAAGGACGAGATGGGCTCGGAGGCCTATTCCGATGACGGCATTATCCAAAGGGCGGTTAGGGCGATTAAAGAGGAGTTTCCCGATTTCCTCGTGATTACCGACGTTTGCCTCTGTGGATATACAAGCCATGGGCATTGCGGTGTGGTGGAGGGCGATCAAATCCTGAACGATCCGACCCTTGAATTGCTGGCAAAACAGTCACTGTCGCACGCACGGGCCGGTGTGGATATGGTGGCTCCTTCCGATATGATGGACGGGAGGGTTGGGGCCATCCGAAAGGCACTTGACGAAAATGGGTTTAGCGAAATCCCCATTTTGGCATATTCCGCCAAATTCGCCTCCAGTTTCTACGGCCCCTTCAGGGAAGCGGCGGAATCGACACCCCAATTCGGGGATCGGAGGTCCTATCAAATGGACTTCGCCAACGCCCGTGAAGCGCTGAGAGAGGTTCGCCTGGACATCCAGGAGGGTGCTGACGTAATAATGGTTAAGCCCGCCCTTCCCTACCTGGACGTCATCTCCCGCGTGAGGGAGGAATTCGATATCCCGGTGGCGGCCTATAACGTGAGCGGGGAATATGCAATGATCAAGGCAGCCGCTCAGTTGGGATGGATCGATGGGGAGAGGGCGATGATGGAAGTCCTCCTGAGCATCAAAAGGGCAGGGGCCGATTTCATCCTTACCTATTTCGCCAAAGAGGCTGCTAAGCGGTTATGAGAGGGTTAACCCGGGAACGACTCCCTGCGCCGCCATTGAGAATGGTCGCCTGGGAGGTTACCCGTGGATGCAATCTCTCCTGTTTGCACTGCAGGGCTCTGTCGGGTGAGGGTCCCTATCCCGGGGAGCTCACCACGGAAGAGTGCCTCCAGGTCGTGGACGACATCGCTTCCTTTTCAAGCCCCATTGTCATCTTAACAGGTGGTGAGCCATTGTTGAGGCAGGACGTGTACCAGATAGCCGAATATGGGACGGGGAAGGGACTGCGGATGGTATTGGCCACCAATGGGACCCTGCTCACTGAGGAAAGTGCCAGAAAGTTGGTAGCAGCGGGCATACGGAGGATTAGCATCAGCCTAGATGGATCTGATGCGAAAAGCCACGATGAGTTCCGAGGCGTAAAGGGGTCCTTCGAAGGCGGGTTAAGGGGGATTCGGTGTGCGAAGAAGGTGGGGTTAGAGTTTCAAATCAACACGACGGTTACCCAACGCAACCTCCATCAGCTCCCCCAAATCCTTGATTTGGCCGTAGATTTGGGGGCAGCCGCTCACCATCTCTTTTTGTTGGTCCCAACGGGTAGGGGCAAGCAGTTGCAGGGCGAGGCCATTTCCCCCCATGATTACGAGGAAACATTAAACTGGTTCTATGATCAGAGGGATCACGTTTCCCTCCACCTGAAGGTGACCTGTGCTCCCCACTACTATCGGATTTTAAGACAGCGGGCTCGGCGGGAAGGGAAGACCATGTCGACTGAGCACTATGGCCTCGATGCCGTCACGCGTGGATGCTTGGGTGGAATCTCCTTCTGTTTCATCTCCAGTACGGGAAGCGTCCAACCCTGTGGTTACCTGGAACTGGAGTGCGGGAATGTGAGGGAGGATTCCCTTGAATCCATATGGACGCAGTGTGAGTACTTCAAAGATCTTCGGGATGAAAGCAATTACAAGGGGAAATGCGGTTATTGTGAATATCGAAAGGTATGTGGGGGATGTCGAGCAAGGGCCTTTGAGACAACGGGGGATTTCCTGGCAGAGGAACCATATTGTATTTATGAGCCGAAGCGCACGGGCTGCTAAATCGATGAAGGAGGATTACCCCAAAACAGAAGCGTTTTGTGGCGACGATGAAAGGGATAAGAAGGCCACAGCGACTTAGGGGAGGTCCGGTGAACTGGCCGTTGGCAAAAGTGAGGGTATTCTTAGGAAGAGGAAGGATACGGTTCGGCATCCATTTGAAGTTCATAGTGACCATCGTTCTTCTGATCATGTTAATCTCAATCACCATGAGCTGGTTTTTCATTAAACGGGAAGTTGCGTTGATTCAGGGCAACCTGAGGCACAAGGGCGAGACCCTCGTTCGCACCCTCGCCCATAGCAGCCTTTATCCCGTGCTGACCAAGAACCGGAAGATGCTGAAAACCCTGGTCAGAGGGCCGATAAGTGAAGAGGAGGTGGTGTTCTGTTTAGTGCATGCATGGGGAGTTGCTGGAGGTAAAGCATATTCACCGGATTATGCGGGAGGAAAGAGGGAACTCCACCTGATGGTGTTCTCCGTGCCCATTCAAGCTAAGGAATGGCGAGGAGATGAGGTTTTGCAACCGAAATCTCAGCCACCCGTGTCATCGCGGGATTTAAAATTTGAATGGGACAAAATATCCAAGCTTTGGGAAGAACTGATAAAGGAGCCTGTTCCCAAGGATGCTGTCGGAGTTGCTCACTTGGGGCTTTCGCTGTACCAGATGGATAGAGAACTGGCCGAAGTCAAGAAGAACGTCGGGATCCTGATCCTCGCAGTGGTGGGGATTGGAATCCTCGTCACCATTTTCCTTGTGGATATCATCGTCAAGCCTATTGGCAAGTTGGTATCGGCGACGCATAGTATTGCAAAGGGGGATTTGAACAATCCCGTAGCCATTGGCACTAACGACGAAATCGGGGATTTGGCCAGATCGTTTAACCAGATGTTGAGACAGCTGGAGGATTCGAGGAGGGAGTTGGAGGATTATAACAGGACTCTGGAGAGGAAGGTTGAGGAGAGGACAGTGGAACTCGAGCGCAATGTGCGGGAATTATCCGAGGCCCGAATCGCCACGCTCAACATCTTGGAGGACATCAATGAGGCCAAAAAGGAGCTGGAGAAGGCCAACAGGGAATTGATGGAAATGGACGAGATGAAATCCAAGTTTCTCGGTACCGCATCCCATGAGCTCAAAACTCCCTTAACCGCCATCAAGGCCAACGTTGATTTCATCCTCAGCGGAAGAGAGGGACCGATACCGAGGAATTTGCGCCAGTACCTGCAGACCATCCAGAGAAATACCAATCGGATTCAGGAGATCATGGAGAATATGCTGGATATGGCCAGAATTAAGGCTGGAAAGATCGATCTCGTGGTGGAGGAGGTAAACCTCCTGAAGGCCGTCAAGGAGTATGTGAAGGAGATCAAGCCGGTCGAGAAACGCATCGACATAAGCATCAAAATTCCCAGGGACATTCACGTCAAAGCTGATAGGAATCGGCTCCACGATATCTATATCAACCTCTTGTCGAACGCCTTCAAATTTACCCCGCCAGGCGGGGAGGTGAGAATTGGGGCCCGGCGAGAAAACGATATAGTTTTGGTGGAGGTTTCCGACACCGGGGTTGGAATCCCGGAGGATCAATGGGAAAAGGTTTTCGATGAGTTTTACCAGGTTGACCGGAGACGGTATGGCGGGACGGGTTTGGGGTTGACCATCGTAAAGAATATTGTCGAGGAACATGGGGGAAGGATTTGGGTAAATTCCGAGGTCGGAAGGGGGAGTAGTTTCTATTTTACCGTCCCGTTGGCCGAGTAGGAGGGTAAATGGGAAAGCTAAAAAAGGATGGGAGAGCCAGGATCCTCGTCATCGACGATATTCCCGATACTGTGGATATTATCCAGAGGTTATTCGAATCGGAGGGACATGAGGTATTCACGGCATACACGGGAGAGGAAGGTGTTCGGAAAGCGAGCCAGATAAAGCCCGAGGTCATCCTCTTGGATATCAACCTCCCTGGGATCGATGGGAATATGGCGCTCCGGAAGATTAAGAAGGAAAACCCGGATCAATCCGTGGTGATGCTTACGGCATACGCGACCGTGGACAATGCCATTCAGGCCCTCAAGGAAGGGGCGTCGGATTTTGTCAAGAAGCCCTTTGAGATGGATCACCTAGTTCATATCGTCAACCGATGTATCGAGAAATCTTGGATAGTAAGGGAAAAGGAACGGCTTGAAGAGGAGGTGAGAAGGCTTTCCATTACCGATGATTTGACGGGACTCTATAACTACAGGTATTTCTACAAGAAATTGGAGGAGGAGATGATCCGAGCCAAACGGCAGAAAATCCCCCTCTCCGTCATGATGTTCGACCTGGATAATTTCAAGAATTACAACGATACCCGCGGACACATCGAAGGCGATAAGGTGTTGGAGAAAATCGGGAAGATCGTCGTCCAGTGCATCAGGCAGAAGGTGGATTCGGGATACCGATATGGGGGAGATGAGTTTGCCGTCATTCTCATCGGGGTGCAGGCGGATCGCGCCTCTGAAATAGCCGAAAGGCTTAGGGGGTTAGTGGAGAATGCCAAGCTCGGGAATATTACCGTTAGTATAGGCGTGGCCGAATATGAGGCCGATATCGATATCGAGAGCTTCGTAAAATCGGCTGATGATGCCATGTATATGGCAAAAAGCCAAGGCGGCAATCGAATGCACCTATACACTCCTCCTGGGATGAAATGACGGGGTTCCCATAGGAAGGGATTTTTCACCCTCCGCCTTTCCTACATCTCTTCGCCAAACCTGCGGGAATAATCTGATATGGCAGAGATACCGCGGCTTTTCCTCATTGACGGGAGCTCTTACGTATTCAGGGCCTTTTATGCCATCGGGCAGTTGTCTACGTCAAAGGGCTTTCCCACCAACGCCATCTACGGTTTTACCTCCATGTTCCTGAGGGTCCTTAGGGAGATGAACCCGGAGTATGTCGCGGTGGTCTTCGATGCCAAGGGCCCGACCTTCAGGGACGAGATCTATTCCGATTATAAGGCCAACCGTCCCGCTATGCCCCAGGGCTTAGAGCCTCAGATTCCTTACATAAAACGGATCGTCGAAGCCTATAACATACCGGCCATCGAGAAAGAGGGTTACGAGGCCGATGACGTCATAGGGACCATCGCCAAGGAAGCCGCCAAACAGGGAGTAGATGTCGTCATCGTGAGCGGCGACAAGGATATGTTGCAACTGGTCAATGGGCGTATTCACACCCTGGACACCATGAAGGATCGCTCCTTCGGGCCACGGGAGGTGATCGAGCGATATGGCGTGGCGCCTGAGGAGATAACGGATGTCATGGCCCTCATGGGAGATTCCATAGATAACATCCCCGGGGTTCCCGGGATAGGGGAGAAGACGGCCGTTGCGTTGATCAGGCAGTTTAAGACCCTCGACAATCTCCTCGCCAATAGGGAAAGGCTGCCCAAGAAGAAACTGGTTGAAGCCCTTATCCGCTTTGGAGAGCAGGCCAAGCTGAGCAAACGCCTGGCCACCATTTCCACGGATGTTCCCCTCGAGTACAACCTACGAGATTTCCTCTCATCCGAGCCCGATATAGAGAGACTCAAGGGGATTTTTCGGGAGCTTGAATTCAGCAAATTCCTCAAGGAGATAACGAGCGAAACCCTTTCCATGGAAGACTACCACATAGTCACAGAGGAAGATCAATTCTCGAATCTGGTGGGGGAGTTAAGGGGGTGCCGAGGGTTTTCCTTTGATTTCGAGACCACCTCCAGGGATCCTATGCTGGCTGACCTCGTAGGCCTCTCCTTCTCCTTGGCTCCCCATCGAGCGTATTATGTGCCCATGGGACATCGATACCCTGGGGTTCCGAGGCAATTGGATAGAGATTTCGTCCTTGGCCGGTTGAAGCCCCTCTTCGAGGATGAGAAACTCAAGAAATTGGGCCAAAACATCAAATACGAATACGTGCTGCTCAAGAGGAACGGAATCGAGTTGAGGGGAATAGAGTGTGACACCATGGTGGCCTCGTATCTCGTGAACCCCACGAAGCATAACCACAACTTGGAGGAGATAGCCCGGGAATATCTCGATCACCGGATGATCAGCTATAAGGACGTGGTGGGATCGGGTAAAAAGGAGGTGACCTTCGATCAGGTGGATTTGCAATCGGCCAAGAACTATTCGTGCGAGGACTCCGACGTAACCTTCCTTGTGAGCCACATCCTCCTGTCCAAGTTGGAGGAGGGAGGCCTGAAAGATCTCTTCAACGGGGTGGAGATTCCCCTGATCAAGGTCTTGGCTCACATGGAGATGGCCGGGGTTAAGATCGACAGATCCCTGTTGGAGGAGATGTCCAAGGAATTCGAGAATAGACTCGCTTCCATAGCGGATCGAATATACCTCTTGGCCGGTGAGCGGTTCAACATCAACTCCTCCCAACAGTTGGCCAAGATCCTCTTCGAGAAATTGAAGCTTCCCAGGGTTAAGCGGACGAAGACGGGAACCTCAACGGATACGGAGGTCCTGACCAAATTGGCTCATCAGCACGATCTCCCAGGGGAGATTCTGGCGTATCGGAGCCTTTCCAAACTGAAATCGACATATATCGATGCCCTTCCCAAGCTGATCAATCCACGGACTGGGAGGGTGCATACGTCCTATAATCAAACGGTTACGGCAACGGGAAGGCTGAGTTCAAGTGATCCGAATCTCCAGAACATCCCCATTCGATCTGAGGAGGGGAAGAGGATCCGCGAAGCGTTTATCCCTGAAGAGGGCTGGTTAATGCTCTCGGCGGATTATTCGCAAATCGAGCTGAGGATTTTGGCCCATCTCGCAAGGGATAAAGCGCTTTGTGAGGCCTTTCAGAGGGATGAGGACATCCATGCGCGCACGGCATCGAATATCTTCGGAGTCTCCCTTGAGGGTGTCACCCCGGAGATGAGAAGACAGGCCAAGGTCATCAACTTCGGGATCATTTATGGTATGAGCGCCTTCGGCTTGGGAAAGGAGTTGGATGTTGAACCCAAGATCGCCTCGGCATATATCGAGGGATACTTCGAAAAATACAAGGGCGTGAAGGAGTACATCGACTCCTCCCTCCGGGAGTCGCGGGAGAAGGGATACGTAACCACCCTTTTTGGACGGAGGCGCTATCTTCCCGAGATCAATAGCTCGAACCAGATAGCCCGAAACGCCGCCGAGCGAACCGCCATTAATACCCCGATTCAAGGGACAGCGGCCGATTTGATTAAGGTCGCCATGATTCATATCCACGGGCAGCTTAAAGACCTGAAATTATCCACTAAGATGGTGATCCAAGTGCACGATGAATTGGTCTTCGAATGCCCGGAGGGCGAGCTGGAGCAGGTGACTCGGATTGTCCGAGAAGGGATGGAAGGTGCGATGGAATATTCGGTCCCCTTGAAAGTCTCCATCGCTCGTGGGAGAAATTGGAACGAGGCCCATTAACTGAGTTTACGGAGAAAACCATTGTTCCTGAGCATAATCTGCTGGAGAAGTGGAATGTTGGAATGTCTCATCTGGAGTATTGGAATAATGGAATACTGGAATGATGGGTTCATGGATAGGTATTTTACCCTGATAGAGGTTGGAGGAGCGTCCGCCTGCACCGGACTTGAGGCTGAAGGCAACAATCCTTTGCCTCGTGCCTCAGCGAGGCGACCCTCAAGCGAAGCGCTCCTGAACCAAAAGGAATGCTTTTTCCTTTTTGATACCCAATATTCCATCATTCCAACATTCCATCAATCCATCGGCTCACTATTCCAAGAGGTATTCCAGTTGGGATGTTCCGGCCAGGGAAAAGTCCATGGGTTCCTATAGATTCAACGGGTTACAAAAATAGTTCCTGCAAAGGTCAGAAAATTCGAGATAGGGGCTCATATGATCGCCGTAATCGACTATTCCATGGGGAATCTCAAGAGCGTGAGCAAAGCCCTCGTCGCGGTAGGCGGGGAGGTGATTGTTACGCCCGACCCCCGAGTTGCCCAGGGGGCCCATGGAATTGTCTTACCGGGTGTGGGCGCATTCGCTCAGGGAATCCGAAACCTCGAGAAACGGGGCTTTCTCCCCCTTCTATCCGAATGGGGAAAGGCAAACAAGCCCCTACTAGGGATCTGTTTGGGGATGCACCTCCTGTTTACGGAAGGCGAAGAAGGGGGATTACACCGCGGCCTCAATCTCATCAAGGGCCGCGTCAAGCGATTCCCGGATACGGTGAAGATCCCTCACATGGGATGGAATCGGGTGGTTCTGCTCCGGCCGGCCTTCGAAGACCCATTCTTGGGCAATATACCCAACCGTTCGTATTTCTATTTCGCTCACTCCTACTATGGAGAACCCGATGATCCCCGGGTTATTGCAGGAAGAACGGAATATGGGATTCATTTCGCCTCGATGGTACAACAGGGCCGCATATGGGCCGTCCAATTTCACCCGGAAAAGAGCGATCGGATAGGCCTCTCGCTTCTGGGCAATTTCGTTCGCACGAGCGATGACCCCCCTGAACGCGATTGAACCTCGCCCCTCGCATTTTTCCCATTAAGGCCCCTTCCCTCCCGCATCTTAAAACGGATACGGAAATCAAGATTTCCGTATCCTCAAAGGGGTGCGCCTGTAATACGGAATTCCGAAACCGTATTTCGAGATAGCTCCCGTTGGGGTGGCACTAAAATTGCTAATCGATGAGCTAACGTTGAGACCAGAAGGTGTGAGATGAAAAAGACCAAGGCCTATGAAGACATCGAGAAGAGCCATTTTGCTCGATTCGATGCTGTATTTCCCGCAATATTCAGGCTCTACGTGAGGGGCAGAAACGGCATCATAACTATACTCGTCAATGGAGAGACGGTACATGTCTCGCTGAAGGAGATGTGTGTTGAGCTGGGATTATCGGATTATGTCGATGTCGTTTCCCTTGTTGAAGCCGCCATGTACAAAATAGGGGTGGATGTCGGCGTCACGCTCATAGCCGGTGGGGTGGACTTCAGCACCAGCGCTGAAATTATGTGGTTCAAGAGGAGAGGGGAAGATCGCCTCAGGATGGGAGTGCGCTTCATGGGGATGAACAAGGATGATCGTTCGATATGGAATAAGGTGCTTATATCCCTCGGCGAAAATGTACAAAGGGTGGAGGCTTAAAGTATTGACGGCTTCGTAAAAAGTCCAACTGCTGCGTTGCGCTTCATCTTTCGTCATTGCGGCGTCCTGCTAAGTGCGCCTCACTTCTCAAGATTCCCAGGCCTTGCATTTGGAGCTTTTTACTCCACTGGTTATCCCGCCAAGAAATCTCTCCTCGGGCTCGTTCATATTGACGCTACTGTTCTGAGAAGTTCTTGATCATCATCTCCCCCAATTCCTTGGACCGCTTTGTGCCCACCTCCACGGCGTTGATCAATGTCGTCCGCAGTCCACCTTCCTCAATCGTGTGGAGGGCAGCAATGGCCGTTCCGCCGGGGGAGGTAACCATGTCCTTCAGCCTTCCGGGATGTTCATTTGTCTCCAACAGTAATTTCCCAGCCCCCAAAGCCACTTGGGCCGAAAGGAAGAGGGAATCTTCCCTCGAAAGGCCCATTTTTACACCCGCATCGGCGAGCGCATCGACGATTAAAAAGATATAGGCGGGACCGTTACCGCTCAGGCCCGTGATGGCATCCATGAGCTCCTCCTCGATGATGATGCTCTTGCCCACGGAATCGAAGATGGCCTTGGCGAGCCTAAGGTCCTCCTTGGAAGCATGCTTGCCTGCAGTAATGGCCGTAGCGGCTTCCTTGACGGATGCAGCGATATTGGGCATAACCCGAATGAGGCGCAGATCTCTATTGAGACACGATTCTATGGCGGCAAGGGGGACGCCGGCAGCAATGGAGATGATGACTTTGGACATATCCAGATGGGAAGCCGTTTCCCTCAATACCGACGCCATGATCTGGGGTTTGACTGCGTAGACTACGATTTCCGACGCCCTTACCACATCGGCATTATTGGTTGTTGTGGCAACCCCATAGGCATCCTTGATGGATTTGAGCTTCTCCTTCCGGACGTCCGAGCAGATGATGTTTGCGGGTATCGATGATTTGGCATAGATGAGACCGCTTATGAGGCACGTTCCCATATTTCCCGTCCCGATAATGCCGATCTTTTTGTCCTTCAACATGGCCTCTATTTCCTCGGATTTAAGGTATTATGGTGGAGATGAGGGGATTCGAACCCCCGACCCCCGCGTTGCGAACGCGATGCTCTCCCGCTGAGCTACATCCCCACCGTGCCGTTTTTCCCGATATGCTGTATGTCCATTGCCCAACTGTCGAGCCTGCAGATCAATGCAGTGACAACAGGGTTTTTATGGTGTCCTTTAATTCCGTCAGGTCCGATGTCTTGATCACATACGCGTCGGATGCCCAGGTCGTCAGATCTTGCTTATACTCACCGTATGCGGAGCACAATATGACCGGCAGATCCCGTTGAACTTCCCTGATCTTCTGCAATGTTTCTACGCCATCCATCCCTGGCATTTTAATATCCAGTGTGATCAGATCGGGCCTAAAGGTGTTCAGTTTGTCCAAGGCCTCTTTGCCATGGGCCGCCACCTCAACGGCATATCCTTCCTCCTCTAATTCCTCCTGGTACAAGAGTCGGATGTTTTCCTCGTCGTCAACCACCAAAATCTTCTTCATCGGCTCCCTTTCTTTGCACAGGCAATTTCACGGTGAAGGTTGCTCCTCTGCCGGGGTTATTGGCGACTTCGATGAGACCGTGGTGTCCATCGACAATCCGATGGCAAATGGCCAATCCAAGGCCTGTTCCCTCCCCCTTGGTGGTGAAGAAGGGGTTGAATATATTATGGAGTACCTCGGAGGAAATTCCCCTTCCCGTGTCCCCAATCTCAATGCCGATGTAATCCCGTCCGTCGTGGGAGAGGGGGAAACTCCTTACCGTTAACTTTCCACCGCTTCCCATGGCATCCTTCGCGTTGGACAAGAGGTTGATGAATACCTGCTTGATTTGCTGATAGTCGCAAGGGATTTCCGGTACATTGTCGTCGAGGGACTTCTCAAGCTCGATCCCCTGTAACCTCAGTTCATCCTCCATTGTCATGAGGGTCTCCTCTATGATTCCATTCAGATCGAATCTCTCGAAGACCACTTTCGAGGCCTTGGAAAAGCTGAGGACATCGTTGAGAATACCCTCCAAGCGGTCCACCTCTTTGATGATGGCATCCGCATACCTTTTTTCGTAAAGGCCATTGTCGAGCTTTTGATATAACCTCCTGGTGAACGCGCCAATGGAGACCAGTGGGTTCCTGATCTCATGGGCCACGTTGGCGGCCATTTCCCCCAAGGCCGCCAATTTCTCCCTCTGAAGAAGGGTTTCTTGGGCCTTCTTCAATTCCCGATGGGCATCCTCTAGATATTTGTACAGGATGCAATTCTCGATTGCCAGGCCTGCCTGTCTGGTAAACATGGTCAGCAGTTTTATGTCTTCCCCTGTTATGGCACGCCCGCTATAAATGTTATCCACAGCGATAACGCCAATAGTCCTTTCCCTTCCCCAGAGAGGGACGGTGGCAAACCGATAGGGGCGAATACCGCCTGGCGATTCGGGCTCCAAAACACAATTGACTTCCTTGTGTAATTCGCAATCCCCTTTGCACGTTAAAGTAGAGTCCTCGGAATCGATGCTGAAGGGCTTCTGTTCCCGTACGGTCCGGGTAAGGATACATTCCCCTTTGTCCAAGGGGATCTCTATCCTCCTTACCCTCTCATCCAGATGTGTCCCCTTGGGGGAGTAGTTACGGGATAATGAGGCGAGGTTTCGAGCGAGATTTCCCCCTCTTCCCTCCAGGTATTCCCAGATATTCCTCGCCTCTTCGGCATTATCCGGCCCTACTCCCATCATTCCGGTGAGGTAATTTCTCCTTTCGTCAGTCAGAAACAGCATTGCCCTATTGAACCCCATTCCATCCCCGATGGTGATGGCGGTGAGGATGATGTGCAGGATCTCTTCGAATTTCATGGTGGATAAGAGGGCATTGTTGATTTCGTATAACAGGGAAAGCTTGTTTGCTTGACGATCCTTTTCCTCGGCGAGCCTCGTAGCATCTCCCCGTGCAATGGCCTCGGAGAAGAGCTGGGCATTTCGAAATGTCCCCGATATCTCCCTGCCGACGATCAAGAGCAGTTCCCCTTCGCCATCCCCAAATTTCTTGGGCTGAGCGTAATAGAGGAGAAGGACTCCGTAGAAAAAACCATCATCGGCAATGGGAACGAGGGCAAGGCTAATCGGACCAGTTACATTCGGCATCCTCCGTCTCAAGTCCACATCTAGTTGGTCGCCTTCCGCGAAAAACGATGGTTGACGGGATTGGGAAACCTCCCGCAGTAAATTCTCCCATTGGTAACGGCACGGGGAATCCAGCTTCATGTCATCGGGGCCGCTCGAGGCGGTTAAGGTGAAGGAGTCCTTGTCCTCATGAAAGGAGTAAAGGCCACAGAAATCCGGTGAGAAGGCTTTCGCGAGAATGCCCACGATTTCGGTGAGTCGTGCATCGATTTCGAGGCTGGAATGGGAAATCCGAATGATCTTTCCCAGGATGTCGCGTTCCCGTTGGGCAGAGGCGGTCTTTATTCTCAAATCCGGTTCCCTTGGAGCTGCGCCTCCCGGAGGTACTTCGCCGCTTCCTCGGGAGGGGTTGGGTTAATGTAAAATCCCGATCCCCACTCGAATCCAGCTACCTTCGTTAGCTTCGGGATAATCTCGATATGCCAGTGATAGGATGTCTCATCCTTTGCATCCACAGGGTTCGTGTGCAGCATAAAATTATAGGGAAATGCGGGAAGCGTAACGTCTATTCTCCTGAGGGCATCCGTCAAGAGGGAGGCCACGTCTTCGAGTTGGGCTGGGCTCGTTTGATGAAAGTAAGCGCTATGGTCCTTCGGAAGAATCCAGGTTTCAAAGGGAAAACGAGAGGCAAAGGGGGCAAGGGCCATGGCCTCCTTATTTTCAGCGATTATCCGATCCTTGTGCGCCATCTCCTGTCGGACGATATCGCAGAAAACACACCTCTCCTTGTATTGATAATAGGCTTTGGCACCATCAAGCTCCTCGCTTACCCGTTTGGGTATGATTGGTAAGGCGATAACCTGTGAATGGGAATGTTCGAGAGACGCTCCGGCAGCGGCACCGTGATTCTTGAACACGAGGATGTACTTTACCCGTGGGTCTTGAGCGAGGTCAAGGATGCGTTCTCGGTATGCCATGAGCACCAATATGACCTTTTCGTTTGGAAGGGTGGAAAGGGTTTCGTCATGTTTGGGCGTTTCAATGACGACCTCATGGGCACCCACTCCGTTCATCTTGTCATAGAGCCCCTCCCCTTCACGATTTAATGTACCCTCCACCGTAAGGGCGGGGAATTTGTTGGGAACGACCCTCAATGTCCAACCGGTGGAGTTCGGTGCGGAACTGTTTTCCCGAATGGCGAAGACTTCAGGGGGGGTTTTGTCCTCATTCCCCTCACAGAGCGGGCAGAATCCACCCCTTGCCTTGACTTCCTCGGGAAGAAATTCCGAAGGCCTTCTCCCCCTGTCGGTTGAGATGATGACCCATCGGCCAATAATGGGATCTTTCCTTAATTCGGGCATTTCTCTTTGGAATCCAAGGAGGGAGAGGTTTTATTCACCCCTTATCTTTTCCCTTTTTTCCTGTTCCGTTTTACACTCGATGCACAGAGTAGTCACGGGCCTCGCCATAAGCCTCTTTTCCGAGATCTTCTTGCCGCACATCTCACAGATGCCGAAGGTACCGTCTTCGATCCTCTCCAATGCCTCGTTTAACTTTTGAATGAGCCTTCTCTCCCGATCGCGTATTCTGAGCGTAAAATTACGGTCGGATTCGAGGGATGCCCTATCCGTTGGATCAAGGAGCTCTTCCTTGTAATCATCGGACATTCCGCTAACCGTTTTTTCGGCTCCCTCTAATAAGGCGTTTAGCCTCTCTAACAAAAGCCCCTTGAAATAGAGAAGCTTCTCCTCATCCATTCAAGCCCCCTGATAATCAGGCCGTATTGGAGTCTATTGATATAGATATAGAACTCCTAAATATATTACAAAGATCCGGCAAAAGTCAATAAAACTTGGCCGAGATACGTCCATTTTCCGACAGCCTGAGACCCACCCCGGATGCCAATCCTTTGATCATTCCTATCAATTATGATAAGTATATGGGGCGACCGGGAAGTGGGGGACCACGTGAGGGAACGGGTTCCGGAGTCCGAAACCATAGTTGATGAGGGTTTAGCGGAATACTATAGCCGAATGGCCAAGAAATACATGAGAATCCCCTGTAGACGGGTGCTTTATAAGATTAGGGCTAAGGGGATCGAGCAAGGTCGTGCCCTCGATGTGGGGACGGGACCGGGGATATTTCCCATCTCAATCGCGAAGGCCTACCCCAATATTCGATTTACCTGTATCGACCTCTCGCCGGCGATGGTCAGGGTGGCGAGGGAAAATGCCAATGAGTTCGGATTGAGCGGTCTCATCGATTTCAAACTTGGATCTGCTTATCAGCTCCCCTGTCAAGACAGATCGATGGATCTGGTCACCTGTATCAATACCCTTCACCACCTTCAGGATCCCGTCGCGTTCTTCAACGAGGTGGGAAGAGTCTTAAAAGAGGGGGCTCACTTCGTAATCGTCGATTTTCACAGGGATACCTCCAAGGTGGCCGTTTGGATTTTCAACCTTATGTGGAAATGGATTATTACTCGAAACGGATTGGGGAGCGAGAGTTTCATGGAATCGGTTCGATCATCCTATACGGTTCCCGAATGTAAGGACTTCCTGCAGCAATCCTCCATTAAGAGATGGGTCATCTATACGCGATCCCTTGAGATGTGGCTCGAATCACCGTGACCAACATCCAAGCCCGGCCCTCCGTTTGAATTCCCCCCCCTTTCTCCCTGGCACCATTTTTGCTGTTTTGAAAATGGCCTCTTGGGAAAGATCCCCAAGGACAGGTCCAGGGGTATTCCTTGGTGGATGAGAATATGAAGGGCTATGAAAAATTTTCCCATGGGATAGGACAAAAATTTGCCCCGTGCCGAATGGTGATTCCGTTCATCCTTTCGATGATCCTCCTCATGGCGGCTTCTCCGGGTTCGTCCAAAGAGGCCTTCGACATGATTCTCAATTCAGACGTATACCCGTATCCCTCCTATTCCTTCAAGGCCCACTTTCGTCAATCGCTCCAGATAAAAGTGGTCCAGGATAATCGCCCCGACTACGAAAGGATCAGCACATACGTTCCATCCAATCATGTGGAGGGATCCCTCTGGGCAGAACCCCTAGCCGTTATGGTGGAAAAGGTCTTGGAGAGGGAGTTTCTCCTCTCCAACCTGTTCGATTCGGTGACCCGGTACGATAACCGCTCCTCGCTGTTATTGGAAATCGATCTCAATTCCTTTTCCGCCGCATGGACAGCGGGCAGATCCGGCTTGAAGCCCATCTTCACCATCTCCGGCGATGTCGAACTCAATGCCTCTTTGATTTCGAGAAGGGAGGGAAAGATCCTGCTGATCAAGAATTACCGGGAAAAGGCCGAGACGGAGATCAGTCAGTTTCGGGACAAGGAGGCTTATGCTGCCGTTGAGGCGGGGAAAGCGCTGAAAAGGGTGACGGCTAACCTGATGAAGGATATTAACGGCCGTCTTGAAAGGTTAGAGACTGGGCGCATCGAGGCGAAAAAGGATCTCGTCCCAGCACATAAACCGCCTCCAGAGCGTCGAGGAACTGGGAAGAAGCCGAAAAAACGAACGGTTCCCCGAAAGGAGCTGGGGCCTACCGTTTTGGAGCCGGTTGGGCCCAAATAGGATCGGCAGGAAGAGGGGTTTCATGAAGCGAATTGAACCCTATGGATCCTACTATCTGACTAAGAAGATCGCCACAGGAGGCATGGCGGAGCTCTTCCGGGCCAGAAGGAAAGTGGGCCTCGAGGGTTTTGAGAAGATCCTGGCCATAAAAAGGATACTCCCGCATCTTAGCAACAATCGCGATTTCGTGGCCATGTTCGCCGATGAAGCCAAAATCGCCGCCCAGTTAACGCATCAAAACATAGTCCAAATTTTTGACTTCGGCAGGTTGGACGAGACCTCTTTCATCGCCATGGAATTCGTATTGGGGAGTAACCTCGGTGGGATCATGGAGAAAACGGCGCAGCTGGATACGCGACTGTCCATCAATGATAGCATCTTCATTATAACGAGGGCGGCCATTGGACTCGATTACGCCCACCGGAAACGGAATCTCCAGAATCTCCCCCTCAATATCATCCACAGGGATATCAGCCCGCAAAACATCTTGGTCTCCTATGAGGGGGAGGTGAAACTGACCGACTTCGGCATTGCGAAGGCGGCATTAACGACATCCACGACCAAAACAGGTGTTTTGAAGGGGAAAGTTTCCTACATGGCCCCCGAGCAGGCCCGAGGGGAGGGGATGGACAGGAGATCCGATATATTCTCATTGGGGGCTGTTCTCTATGAACTGCTGACGTGCCGAAGGCTCTTCGCAGGGGAGTCCGAACTCCAGATCCTGGAAAGGCTGAAGGATCCTCATATAGAGCTTCCGTCCCGCCTTAACCCAGATATCCCGATGGAATTGGATCGTATCGTTTTGAAGGCGTTGGCCACGAGGCCAGAGGATCGATATCAATCGGCGGAAGAGATGTTTACCGACTGTGAAGCCTTTATAGCCTCTCGGGATGATTTTCCCAGTACCTATGGCTTCCGAAATTTCCTTCAGATTATTTTCAGGGATGAGATCGAGAGGGGGGAGAGGGAGATCCGGGAGGAATTCGATCGGGTCCGCTCCTTTGAAACCAATGGGGAGAAGACTCACTCCGTTGTTGGCCACTCAAGTTCTCCGGCCCCTGGCCACCCCTCCTTTCTCCAGCGAGCCCTTGGCTTATTTCTCAGGCGAAAACATGTGAGCATAGTCATAGGGGCACTGGCTGTCGGGTTCTCCCTATTGCTTTCCTTCATGCCTACACCCTCCCGGACGATGAGAAAACCCCCGACCGCGGATGACCATGTTCGTTATGCGCTGTTTTGCCTCGGCCAGGCCAGGTTTGACCGGGCTGTCGAGGAATTCGAAGAGGCCTTTAAAATGAAGCCATCTTATGCTAATAGGTATCGGAGGCAGTTGGCAAAGGTCTTCCTGGAAAAGGGGAAAGCAAATCTTCCCGGGGGATTGGATATGGCCATAAGGGATTTTGAGAGGGCTCGGAGGCTTGACCCGGGAAATCATGAGCCCTATTTTCAGCTGGGAAAAGCATTGATGAAATGCGGCAAACATGAAGATGCTTTGCATCAATATGAGCAGTCCATCGCCATAATGGGGAATAACCCCGATGCCCATTTCAACCTCGGATACATTTTCTTGGTTCGGAAGGAATACACGAGTGCTGCCCGGGAATTCGAAGAGGTGATCAGACTCAAACCGCCGTATCTGAGCGACGCCTATGTCAACCTGGGAATCGCCCGCTACAATTCAGGCCGCCTCAAGGAGGCCCTTATAGCCTTCAAAAAGGCTCTTCAATTGAACCCTGAGAACGCAAGAATATCTTCATACCTCAATGCCGTAAAGGCACAGTTGGGGAAAGAGGGCCAGGAGCGAAAGGGGCCTTCATAAAGAGAATGGGCGGATCAGGGTGATATACGTTCCCTGTAATTTCTGTGGCTGCTACGAGGGGCGCCTAATCCATCGGGAAGGGCAGTATACGATGTGGAAATGCCTTTCCTGTGGTTTCATCTATCTCAACCCAAGGCCCGATTCCGCCTCCCTTCGTTCCTATTATCAAAGCTATCTGCCCGAGGATGAATTGGGCATCGAGCAGTGGCGCCACATGATGATCCCGGTCTTTTCTTGGGCTGCCGATTTTATCGAGAAGAACCACCCTACGGGAACAATAGTGGATGTGGGCACGGGATATGGACATTTCCTCTTGGAGATGGAAAGGAGGGGCTGGGAAGCCCTGGGGTTGGATATTTCAGTCGCAGGGGTGGAGTATGGCAGGAAGCGGTTGGGGGTCAATATCCTCGCAAAAACACTGACGGAGAGCCAACTTCCCGATAATCACTTCGACGTGATCACGGCCTTTTATCTCATCGAGCACCTTGATGATCCGATGGTTTTCCTGAGGGAGTGTCATCGGGTTCTCAAGCCCGGGGGTCTCATTCTGATAAGATACCCACACACTACCCCGATTAAGGATTTTTTGAGACTGCTCGGCATTCCGAACAACCTCTACGACGCACCCTATCATTTGAGCGACTTCTCCCCGAAAACCATCAAGAAATTCCTGCACAAGGCGGGGTTTACCTGGTGTCGATCCTTCATGGGTGGATATACCCTCCCTGCCCATTTCCCCGCTAGATTTGTTTCCCGCCTCTTCGGCGCTATTTCCCAGGGACTCTTTTTCCTGTCGGGCAATCGATTTCTCTTTCCAGGGGTCAGCAAGACCGCTACGGGGAGGAAGTGAGCTGACCCGGAGCTCTCCTCCAAACACGGAGCCGGAGGGAACGTATGAATAGATTTGCCAAGAGATGGTTGGGGCTTCTGTTGATCGTTTTGACGTTCGTTTTGTTACCGGTTCGGGGCGCAACCCAGGGGCAGGTCGACAAAGATTTCGTCGTCCGTCAGCTTGCCCGAGCCCAGGAGGAGGTAGAGGATTTCGCCGCGAATCTCGTTCAGGAGAAACGGATCTCCTTATTGCGAAGGGACATTGTGTCTCATGGGATGATTGAATTCAAGCGCCCCAATAAGGTTCTCATCGAGCTCTTCGATCCAGACCCGAGCCTCATGGTGGTAGACGGCAATTCCCTATGGCTTTACTTCAAACGGGAAAGGGTTGCCCAGAGGTATGGGGTTGAGAATAACCCCATGCTCAAAAGATTCCTCATGATTCTTGAAAATCCCTTCAAAGGTGGATGGGAGAAGCTTGCCTTCATAAGGAAAGAGGGTGATCTCGTAGTAATGGATGTCGTCCCGGAGCAGGTCGAGGCGATCTTCTCAAAGATCACTCTTTGGGTATCCACCCAAGATTGGCTGATAAGGAAGTTGGCGCTTTACGAGAAAAGTGGGGATTTGACCATCCTGTCCTACAATAATATTCGGGTCAATACGGGGATTCCCGACTCCCGTTTTAAGATCAATCTACCGACCGATGTTGAGATATTGCAACCGGCTCAACCATAATGCCACCATGTGCCAAGGCGGACATGGTTCCACCTCCATGTTATTGCCTTCCCCTGTGGCGCTGAATAAGGATTACGGAGGCGAGAAGAACGAGGAGCAGGCTGACCACCTGGGCAACTCTAAAGCCGGCGAACATGAGGCTATCCGTCCTCAGGCCTTCGATCCAGAACCTGCCGAGGGAATACAGCATGAGATAGGCGAGAAACACATCGCCCCTCATTTCACCCCTCCTCCGTCTGAGCCAGAGTAAGAACAGGAAGCCGCAAAAATCCCAGAGGGATTCATAGAGAAAGGTGGGGTGAAAGTGGGTTTGTTGCATGTACTGAAGGGGTCGATGGGCCTTATCGATGAAAATGCCCCAAGGCAAGTTCGTCGGCCTTCCGAAGGCCTCCTGGTTGAAAAAGTTGCCCCAGCGTCCGATGGCCTGACCCAGAATGAGGCTCGGGGCGCAGATATCGGCGACCAGCCAGAAGGACAATCCCTTGAGGCGGGTATAAATCAGCGCCGAGATAATTCCCCCCAGGACCGCCCCATGGATTGCAAGCCCGCCGTGCCAAAAGGCGAGGATTTCCCTGATATTATTCCGATACAGGTCCCAGGAGAAGATGACGTAATAGAGCCGCGCTCCCACAACGGCGCTTAAAATCATGTAAAAGAACAGGTCATAGACGAGCTCGATGCTCACATCCTGCCGTTTGGCCTCCCGACCTGCGAGAACCAGTCCGAGGATTACCCCGGCCATGATAAGCACGCCATACCATCGGATGGCCAGGGGGCCAATCTGGAAAATTATCGGGCTCATGAGTGTTAGTTTACCCCGTTAGGCGGAAGCAAGTCTACCTTTCCGGTTTTATCTTGCTTGCCGAAGGTTCATGCATCCGGCCCGTGAATTTTCCCTTTCTCACGGAGATAATTTCCGCCGCAATGCTGAGGGCAATCTCCTCGGGCGTCTCTGCCCCGATATCCAAACCTATGGGGGCGTGGAGTCTAGACAAATGCTCCTTCGCGATCCCTTTGGAGATCAAGTCCTCCTCGATGGTCCTGATCTTCTTCTCGCTTCCAATCATCCCCACGTAGCGGAAATCCTTCCCAATGATGTGGCGGAGAACGGCCTTGTCCTTCGAAAAGCCCCGGGTGAGGATTACGATATAGGTATTTCCACCCGGGAGGAGCCTTGCCGCATAGGATTCCATATCTTCTGAACGGACTCCTCCGATATCCACGAAGCGGTTTCCTTCTAGGGCTTCCGGGCTGTCGTCCACCACGGTCACCCGAAAGCCCACCGAACGCATCAGTGGCGTCAATGCCTTGGTGATATGGCCAGCACCGAATATGATGAGTCGTTCAGGCTGAATAATGGGTTCGATATAAATCTCAATCTCACCGCCACACATCATGTCCAGGTTTTCCTCGAGGGTAAAGGATGTCAGTTTCGCCTTTCCCGTCTTCATCGCTTCAATGGATTCCTCGATAACCTTTTTTTCCAGGCCGCCACCCCCCAAGGTTCCCAGGATACTTCCATCCTCCAAGACGATCATTTTCGCCCCCGCCTTTCTCGGGGTTGACCCTTTGGTACGGATCACGATGGCCAAGGCGGCTTGCATTCCGCCTTTTTCGATATCCGCCAGTTTTTGAAATACATCTCCCATCTTTGGCCTCTCGTTGATTCCGTTATCAGTTATTTGTCATTTGGATTTTGAAATTTGACATTTTGCCTTCCACCTCCAACCTCAAACCTCTGGCCTCCGACTCTCTTTCCCCTTTCCGACTGCAACACCGCAGAACCGCAATTCGCTCAGAGCTCGTTTTTCCGTGATCTCCCTACGACAAAAGATTAGCCTCAGCGGGAAAAAGTTTAGAAGTACAGAGAAATCACCGTTGCCCCCTAAAGAGCAGACGTTCTATGCTCAAGAGGTTTCGGTCGAAGCACAGGATTTGGACGCTCATCGCCAAGACCAAAAGGTCTCTCAGCATGTAAGAGAGGCCGATTTTATCTGCAGTGGTGCTTACGGTGAAACATCCGCAGCTGATGTCGATGCCCCGATAGAAGCTTAAGGAAAGAGCGAAGAAAAAGACCACAAGGAGACCACTCAGGATAAGGGCTGCTGCCCGGGGAAACAAACCGATGATAAGGAGTATTCCACAGACCAGCTCGAGCCAAGGCAGTGTTATCGCCACCAGGTTAATGAGGCCTCCCGGTAGAATCTTGTAGTTATAGACTGCAACGGCAAAAGCCGAGGTGTGAAAGAGCTTATCCGCACTTGCATAGATGAAAATCAGCCCCACTGCCCAGCGGAATATAACGGAAGCATATGCGTTGCCATAGAGGCCGAGGACGGATCGGATAAACCCCCTTATCTGAACTACAAGGCCTCGAACGGCATTCCCTCCATCATCCATTCGGTCCACCCGTTGATCAAGACACTCACATTTCTGTATCCCAAGCCATTTAATATGGAGGCGAGTTCCGGGCCCAAGGTGCAGTCAATACCGTCGCAATAAACGATGAGCTCCTTTTTATGATCCACTGTTAGGGAAAACTGCTGAAGTCGTTCCCCGAAATCCCCCGTGCGCACGGGCAAATTCAAGGCTCCTTGGATATGTCCCAATTGATAATCAGCTTCGGAGCGAGCGTCAAGGAAAAGGGCTTCGTCGGATAGGAATTTTGCTACGGCATCCTCTAAGAGGACCGTTTCCACCTTTGAGGAAAAGGCACCATGGGACCAGACCCCAATCAGGGGGAGGGAGGGTGACCGCAGGGTATTGACGGCCAATCCCAATCCAGCGGAAAACACAAGGATAATGATCACCTGTTGCAAGAGGGGAGCTCTCATTTCAGCCATTGTTTGTATGGGGGAGAAATGATTTCACCTGAACAGGGGAAATAGCCTGCCCGATCCTCTCAAGAGCCCTTGTTGAATCGATCGACCAATCCCTTTATCTCGGGATTATCCTTCACCTTATCGTCGAGACGGATGGGGTTGCTGACGAAGGTGCCCTTCGGCTGAGAATCCAGCTCCAACTTCTTCACGTGGGCACCGGTTCTCTCCTTAAACTCCTCCAACCTCTTGATATATTCCTCCCTCTTATCCTGGGGCATGGATTTGGCCATTCCCGTTCCGCTTCGGTACATATCTAATTGCCTTTCGATTCTCTCGAGCTGTTTTTCCATACGGGCCTTGTGACTGAGGTCAACGAAATCACGGGCTTCCTCCACCACCTTAAAGTCGATCCTCCCCAGGTACTGCCCCTTTGGATAGATCTGGAAGAGCAATGCCTTCCAACCACCATCGGATCGAATGGTTTGATGGTAGGATCCCTTGCCACCACTTCCAAAGATGAAGTCAACCTGCTCGACCTGTTGAACCAGGTTGGTATATTCCTTAAAGGAGCCCATGTTACACAGGGCTACGATAATGTCGCAATTCCCCGCAAGTTCGGCCGCCACCCTTTTCGCCGCCGCCACCGGATTCGATACGAAATACCCTTCGGGGGCTGTTCGTTCACGGAAGGGAACATCGGAGGTTAGACCGAGGAGGCCGACCTTTGTTCCTCCTGCATCGAGCACCACATGGGTCTTAAAAACCGGCTTTCCTCCCATTCCATCGAGGAGGTTGGCAGAGATGAGGGGTAGATTAGCCTCCTTCTGTAAGCCCGTGAGGAATCGGATTCCAGCCAAAAGGTCGTTGAATCCAACGTTGACGGCATGGTAGCCCATCCGTTGATAAGCCGTCGCGATTAATCCGGCTTTTTTCCTCTCCTTGGAAGAAGGAGAATCCTGAGCCTTGAAAAAACTATTCCCCGCGTCCAAGATGAGAAGGTGCGTTCCCTGCTTCTCGAGATCCCTGATGATGGTGGCCCGCCGGGCCAAGCCCCCCACAAGCCTGTTGCCTCAGGTGGGACATGGGTCGATCAGCCCGTTCGTATCGTTGGAGTAGAGGATTGTAAACTGGCCGCCTTCCACGGGTTGCCAATGGACAAGGAACCCGAAGACGAGGACCGCCAAAGCTATTCTTCGCATTGGGCTCTTCCTCTTCCTGATCGATTTTTGGTTCTCATAAGTATTTATAGCAAAAACTTCCCGTTAGGAAATGGCTTTTTCCAAATCCTTCGAGGTTATTCCCCCCTTCTCATGGATCCCTTGTTTATTGCAGCGGTACTCATCTACGGCTAACCTCAATGCATTAGCAGCCAAGGTGAAACAGGGAAGCTTCTCTTGGGGTAATTGGTCCACGATCTCCTTGGCCGTTTCATCGGAAATCCTCAGGGCTTCCTCGACACGGCTTCCCTTGATCTTTTCCGTGATGATTGAACTGGTTGCAATGGCCGCGCCACATCCGAAGGTCTTGAACTTCGCATCCACAATTATACCCTTTTCCACTTTTATGGACATTTGCATGATGTCGCCACACCTGGCGTTCTTCACAATGCCCATTCCGTCGGCATCAGCGATCTCACCAACATTTCGGGGGCTTTGGAAGTGATCCATCAAGAACTTTGGGTATTCCATTACTTTTTTCCCCTGGACTGTTTTAATGGGGGGTGTTGTTCCGGCAGTGCATCCTTTTCGAGCTTTTCGACCCGTTCCTCCAGCTTCTCGTGGAGTTGCAATATTAATTTCATCACATCAGACAGAGGATCGGGGAGGTTTCCATGCTCGAAGTCGATGGCCGCCCTTTTCGTTACATCGGATTCCACGAGCCTTCCCGGTACCCCAACAACGGTGGCACCAGGGGGGACGTCTTTTATGACCACGGATCCCGACCCAATTTTCGCGCCGTCACCTATGGCAATTGCCCCGAGAACAGTGCTATTGGAGCCCACTACAACCCGATTTCCCAAGGTAGGATGGCGTTTCTTCTTCTCCAGGGTGGTTCCCCCAAGGACCACCCCCTTATAGATCAGACAATCGTCTCCAATCTCGGCCGTCTCGCCGATCACCACCCCCATTCCATGGTCGATGAAGAAGCGGCGTCCAATTGTCGCCCCAGGATGAATCTCAACTCCTGTAAATGCGCGGCTGATATGGGATATGACCCTGGCGAGGGTGTACCATCGGTGGCGGTAAAAAAAATGGGCGATTCGGTGCGTCCAAATCGCATGGAGGCCTGGGTAGCAGAGGAGTACCTCGAAAAGGTTTTTGGCGGCCGGATCCCTTTCGACAACGGTTTGAAGGTCTTCTTTTAGCCTCTGAAACATATGGCCGTTGGCTCCGATTTCAAAAAGACAATAAATATAAATAAATGCAGGAAAATCGATAAAAATGCAAGGGGGGTATTCCCGGAGCTTCCGGAGTCTCAGGAGAACACCAGCGTTCATGAGCGACTCGCGGGAGCAGTGGGGCACCCTTCGAGGGTGAGCAGGAAGGGGAAAGCCGGCCCTTTAGAGGCCGGAAGGGGTAAGTATTCCCCGCCTGAGAACCCCGAAAGGGTCACTGCGGGAGCGTCGGAGCGAAGGGACGGTGGTGTTCTCCTGCAAAGGTCGAAAAAGGAAAGATTATCAAGGGATTACGAAAACCCATGGTCTGAAAGTCCGGAAACTCCGGGGGTATTCGTGCAGGGTTTCCGGAGTTCTGGGAGGGGACTGTTGTGCACGAGCAAAATTGAGATACCTGGGAATTCGGAAAAGGAGCTCTGAGCGCAAATTGAACCCTATCGAACGATGGAATCTTGGAATATTGGGTATCAAAAGCGGAGAGAGTGGTCCTTTTGGTTCAGGAGCGCTCCGCTTGAGGATCGCTTCGCTGAGGCAAGAGGCAAAGAATTCTTGGCCTTCAGCCTCAATTCCGCCGCAGGCGGACGCTCCTCCAACCTCTTTCAGGGTAATACCTATCTATGAACCCGTCATTCCCGTATTCCAATATTCTGATTGGAGCGAAGCGAACTTTGGAATCGTCGAAAAAATATGTTTGAGCGGCGAGGAGGTACTTTTTCGTAGGGCTCGGGTCACTTCGAGAACGATGGGGCGAATTTTTCCCTTGACAACTAAACATATGTATAGTATATTTGGGAAAACGGGAGGAGAGGCGATGAACCTAACCCCTCGGCAGAGAGAGGTTCTGGATTTCGTAAAGGAGTTCACCGTGGAAAGCGGTTACCCTCCCTCCGTAAGGGAGATCGGCCGTCATTTCCACATCTATCCCAGGGCGGCCTTTGATCACCTCAAAGCCCTGGAAAGGAAGGGATACCTGAGGCGGAGGCAGACCAAATCCCGTGGCATCGAGATCCTGGATTTCACCGAGAGGAGGCATGGGATTTCCATCCGTGAGGTCCCCGTCTTGGGAAGGGTGGCGGCCGGAAAACCCACCCTGGCCGTAGAAAATATTGAGGATGTCGTTCCCTTGGCACGGGATTGGGCAGAGGGGGGAGATGTCTTCCTGTTGCAGGTGAAGGGGGAGAGCATGTCTCCCTATATCCTTCCGAGAGATTACGTCTTGGTTCGCTGTCAGTCCTCCGCCGATAATGGCGATGTGGTTGTTGCCCTAATCGATGACGAGGCAACGGTGAAACGATTCTTTCCTAAGGGGAACAAGGTCCTCCTCAAACCGGACAACGAAGCCTGGGAGGCGGTTATGGTGGAGGAGAGAGGGAGAGGTTTTCAGATCCTGGGTAAGGTTATCGGGATCTTCAGGAAGGTGTGAGGCAGGGTGAAGAGGGAAAGGGAAAAGTCGCAGGGCCTGCCCGGGCGGTTTGGTGGAATTAACGTCTTCGATCGCCTGGGCCTGGGAGGATGGGGTCATTCCTCGAAGACCCTCTTCTGGGGAGAGGGAACAGTGGTTTTGTCCTCCTACCTGGCCGGTCTTGCGGTGGTATCGGTGATGAAGCCGATCTTCGTGGACGGGGCAAACGGCTTTGATCCCTATATTATCTCCCGTTTTGCGAGGAGACATTCCTTGGCTCCAGCTCATCTCCTCAAGGAGATCGTGGTCGCCCGGGCCTTTACCTGCTATCAGCTTTTTACCCTGATTCGAGAACGATTGGAGGCGATGATAGGTCTCCATCAAAATCCATTGGTCATCCTTCTGGGGCCCATCACCACGCTGCTCGATGAGGATGTTCCCGAACAGGAGGTCAACATCCTTTTCCGGGGGATGCTCGAAAAATTCGAGGAGCTCAGCCCGAAAGGACTTCCCTTTCTTTTGCTACAGCCCCCCGTTCCTTACAGAAGCCGGAGAGGACATCTCTTGAAGCGACTCTCCCGCTGGTCGGACGTGGTCGTGCGGGCGGCCAATGAGGGAGGAAGGTTGAAGCTGGTTTTGGAGAGGCCGTTGAGAATGGGGGGAAGGGAGAAGTTCACGGGATTTCGACTTCCGCTGAGGGGCTTGGGCAAGAGGGGGTATATCGGTGGGTAGGACTGTCCTTCCCTACAGTCAGGTTTTGGAACGGGAATACAACGAGTGGAAGAAGTTTCGCCGAGGGCTGAGAAAGGAGGATCAGAGGGCCTTCGATTGCCTCTTTGACTTAGCGCGCATTCACGTGCAGGCGGGGGTCTATGCCTCCCGTCCCTGGCCCCTGGAGGCGATACTAATTTCCATCCTTTTGGAGCATCACAAGACATTAGAGGAGCTCAGGGCCAGGTATAAGGGGATGAAGGAGGCGGGCAGGTCAACCTCGCCATCAGGGAAAGGCGAAAGACGTTCAAGGTTAGAGGGGAGAGGTGGAAGGGGAAATGTCAAGGTTCAAAATCCAAATGACAAATGGCCGGGTCCGAAACACGAGCACGAACACGTTTCACGAAAACGAAAGTTCAAAGCTAGGAATCCCCGGGGGGAGAATGGAAACTGATGGTTGGCTCTTCGATGTCTATCCGTGGCAGTCGACCATGGTCCTGTGGATCTATGGTGATGACGGCGGTATGATCCGGTTAGAGGATTCCTATCAGCATCACATCTATGCCCGAGGCCGAGGAGGAGACCTGGAGAAACTTTTGGGCATCCTGAAGAAGAGGCGGTTTCTTCTCGGATTCGGGTGGGTTCGGAAGCGGGACTTCTGGAGCGGGCAGGAGATGAACGTGCTGGACCTGCAGATGGGTGACTACGGCCATTTGCCCGGACTCTTCAGGCTCCTGGCGGGTTTCGAGGATCGGATCACCTTCTATAACTGCGACATCCCCCTGGCCCAAGCTTACCTCTATGAAAGAGGCCTCTTCCCCACGGGACGCTGTTGGGTGGAACATGAAGATGGCCGGGTTCTGGGGATAGAAAGCCGCTCCTCCCCGTGGGAGATCGACTACTCCCTTCCTCCCCTTCGGACCATGGAGATTCGCATAGAGGGAAACCCCCTGCTCCCCTTTGGACGGGGGAATACCCTGGTGGTGGAATGCGAGGGGTACCGATTGGAGATCGATCCCCAATTGCCCTCCGATGTGCCGCTCCAGATCAACGCCCTCTTGGGGCGGTTTGACCCGGATGTGATCCTCACCGAGCACGGGGATTCCCACATCGTTCCCTCCTCGGTCAGGATGAGCCGGAGGGGAAAAATCCCTTTACTCCTGGACCGGGAACCGGGCCCAGTCCAACGAGTTCCCGACCTGAAGGGGCGTTCTTATTTCTCCTACGGCCGCATCCACTACCATAGCCCGGCCTATCCCCTCTTTGGGAGATGGCATATCGACAGAGCCAATTCTTTTCTCTTCGGGGAATCGGGGTTTGAGGGCATCATCGATTTGGCCAGGCTTTCCAAGGTCCCCGTCCAACGGGCGGCGAGAACCTCCCCCGGAACGATTATCACCTCGATGCAGTTGGATCGTGCCTTCGGCGAAGGAATTCTCATCCCATGGCGAAAGGGCGAGCCCGAGAAATTCAAAACGGCATGGGATCTTTTGGTTGCGGATAAAGGGGGGCTGGTTTTTCAACCCCCCCAGGGGATTCATAGGAACATCGCGGAGATCGATTTCGCCTCCATGTATCCCACCATTATGGCCGTGCATAACATCTCTCCGGAGACCGTTCTCTGCGACTGTTGTTCCAATAACAAGGTTCCTGAGGCGGGATACAACATCTGCGAGAAGAGGGAGGGGCTGATACCCAAAACCCTTAAGCCCATTCTGCAGAGACGCCTGATGCTGAAGAGGATGAGCAAGGGGGTGGGAGGACGGAAGGGTGAGGATTATCGCCGACGCCATATTGCACTGAAGTGGATACTCGTCACATCATTCGGCTACTTGGGGTATCGTAATGCCCGCTTTGGGCGGATCGAGGCGCACGAGGCGGTTACCGCCTTCGGTAGGGAGAAGCTGCTTCAAGCCAAGGAGATCGGGGAGAAGAGGGGCTTCCGACTCATTCACGCCATTACGGATTCCCTTTGGATCAGCAAAGATAGCCTCACCGAAGGGGAGGTCTTGGACCTCTGTGAGGAGATCACCCGAGAGGCGGGAGTTCCCATGAACCTGGAGGGGATCTATCGATGGATGGTCTTTTTGCCCTCCAAGGTTAGGCCGGAGCTCCCCGTGGCCAATCGATACTTCGGCCTGTTCGAGGGTGGGGAGATTAAGGCCAGGGGATTGGCCTTTCGGAGAAGCGATATGCCGACAATGGTTAAGGAGGCCCAGCTTCGCATGCTTGAGGTATTATCCCGGGCAAAGGATATGGATGAGTATCGGTCGAAGATCCCCGAAGTCTTCGAAGTCCTCCTCGATTTCGTGCTGAAATTGAGGAACGGCGAGGCGGTGCCTCCGGAGCTGGTGGTTTCCAAAACCCTCTCCCAAGATCTTGGGGACTACAAGGTGGACAACCTTACCGCCCTGGCAGCCCAACAACTGGAGGATGTGGGGGTTCGGATTCATCCAGGGGAGAGGGTTCCCTACCTCATCAGGGATACGAGATCCAAGGTGAAGGAAGATCGGGTAAGGGCGGCCCCCCTCATCGGGCCCGAGGACGGATATGACGAGGAGAAATATACGGAGCTCCTTTTGAGGGCGGCCGAAGAGTTACTTATCCCCTTTGGGTATGATAGAGGCCTTTTGAGCAGATGGGTCGGTTTCTCCCTGGAAAACGGAAGAGGGGCGGGCGTATCCGGCTCCGTAAATACCCCGTAATGAGAAATTGAATGCGGGCGGATTATTGATGGACCGTCATGACGCCCGGGGGCACATCTAGCTTAAAGAAATCCGACTCGATGGGACCGTTTGTCCTTACGCTCTGGAATTCGAATGACATGAACTGTCCCCCTGCTGGTTGCTGGAGTTCGATTCGGAATGGCCACCAATTCCCGTTGGTATTTTTGTATTCGGCGTAGCTGGTGATAAGGTAGGCTTGGCCCCCGGCCTCGAGAAGGGTCTCCCTCTTTATGAAGAGGGACCGGGCATCGATCTCCGTCTTCTTCACCAAGTTCCCATCCTGCAAGTGATTCAGCACGATATCGCCCTGGGGGGTCTTGGAAAGGGAGATTTCCTCGGATTCCTCGATCCCCACTTGAAGGATCCCCTTCATGAGATCCAAGGGTGTCAGGCCGCGTTTCGCCTTTTCCGCATCCCTGGCTAAATCGGTCTTGAAAACCGTATTCTTATTCGGTATATACGCTTCAATGAGGGTTCCCTTCATGAGAAGATCAGAGAGAGTAGGACCAAAAGTCTGGAATATCTTAAGCCTCAGCTGGCTCGGCCTCTTGAAGAAAAGGAGTGCCTTGTATCTTCCCGCGTATGGGTCCTTCTTCGATACGATGGTTAACTGGGCTTCAACGCTCCGGATCGATTTGATCCGCTCATTTATAATCCGCTTAATTCGTTCCGGAGACACCTCCCCTTGCACCTCGGGCGGAGGAGCGGGTTTGGGGGAAGGGCCCTTACAGCAGAGCAATAGGCTCACTGAAAGAAAAATGAAGACTGCTCGTAAGGCGTTCATTTCATTCCTCTTATTCGATCCTTCTTATCTTATGTAAAATAAAAAGGGGAAATTGTCCACCCCTTTTGTTAGCATGGAAACCGAATTGAAGGCCTTACGGATTTTGGAGAAGAGTTGATGGGCTGGGTTGACCTCCATCTCCATACAACTGCTTCCGACGGCGTGCTTACACCTTCGGAGATCGTGCACTATGCGAAGGAGAAAGGGCTAAAAGCCATTGCCGTCACTGATCATGATACCATTGACGGGAATGGGGAGGCCTTGGATGAAGGCGAGAAATTGGGAATTGAGGTCATTCCGGGGGTTGAAATCAGCGCTCAATTCGATTTAGGAAGCATGCATATTTTAGGGTACTTCATCGACATAGGAAATAGAACTCTGAATGAGAAGTTATCGTTGCTCCAGGAGACGAGGGCCCAGAGAAATCCACGGATGGTGCAGAAGCTTAGGGAATTAGGAGTGGAGATTACCTATGATGAGGTCCAGCATGCATCGGGCGGAGGGCAGGTAGGGAGGCCTCATTTCGCCCAAGTGTTGCTGAAAAAGGGATTTGTAAATACCGTGCAAGAGGCCTTTAGTCGATACCTGGGAAAGGGAGCCCCCGCCTATGTGGATAAATTTCGCTTCGACCCAAAGGAGGCCATTCGACTTATACGGGAAGCACGGGGAATTCCCGTGTTGGCCCATCCGTTCACCTTACATATTCCATCGCCGACCCAACTGAAGGCCTTACTCAATGAACTGGTGGAATTAGGATTGATGGGGATTGAAGTCTATTATCCCGAGCATAGTGAGGGTCAAATCTCCCTCTATGAATCCCTTGCCGAAAGATATGGGCTTCTGGTCACCGGGGGTTCCGATTATCATGGCATCGAAGCCGATAAGGCCGAAATCGGAATAGGCTGGCGAGATATGAGGCTCTCCTACTTAATGATTGAGGCGATGAAGGCGGCCCTCAATTTGGGTTCCTAGAAATCTCGAAAAAACTCGCTCTTCGCTGCTCAAGAGATGTTCTTGCCGGAAACCCCTTGTCCCTTCGCTTCAGTACTTCCGGAGTGACCCTTTCGGGGCTCGCGGGCGGGGAATACTTACCCCTTCCGGTCTCTAAAGGACCGGCTTTCCCCTTCCCGCTCACCCTCGATGGGTACCCCACTCCTTCAGCAGATTTCGCTCAGGGACAACGGGTTTTCTCCACAAATGAATGAGACTTTAGAACGAAAGAATCTTGGATTCGCGGTCAGAGCTCGTTTTTCCATCTTTAACCAATAAAACCAATCAAACTAATACAACCAACCAACTCATTGTCATTTGTCACGAACAACAGTGTTCTCGAAGAAATTCAGAAAATTCCGATCCTTTTTCCTTGACACTACAATATCGAGTATGTTAAAGAATTCAACTAGTTGCGAATCTTTGGTCGCAAGGACCAGGCGAGAATGAAAAAAGGGAAGAGGCAAAAAACGCGACAAGACCCCCTTTGGGAGCTTCTCTGCTCTGTAAAGCTGACCGTATTCCTCCTCATCCTCTTGGCGTTAACTTCCATACTGGGGACCCTCATCCAGCAGAACGCTCCCACTATGGAGTATATCCGTCAGTTTGGCCCCGGGCTCTACCGATTTCTCAATCTCTTGGGCCTTTTTGACATGTACCACTCCTGGTGGTTCAGGGGAATCCTTGCCCTCCTAGCCATAAACATCCTAGCGTGTTCCTCGGTTCGATTCCCCCGCATTTGGAGGAGGATCACCCATCCCCGGAGTGAGATCGATAAGGTTCAGAATGGAGCCCTCCCCTACGCCGAGGAGTTAAATCGGTCGTTATTACCAGAGGAGGTTGCGGAAAAGGCCTTCTCTATTATTAAGCGGATGTTCGGCAAGCCCCTCGTTTCAGAAAGCTCCAAAGCCATTGTCGTCTTCGCAGAAAGGGGGAGGCTGACGAGGTTAGGAGTTTACATAACCCACCTCAGCATTCTCATCATTCTTTCGGGGGCTCTCATCGGTTCGTTATTCGGGTTCAGGGGATTCATCACTATCCCTGAGGGGGATGTCGTTGATCGGGTCTTGGTGCGGGAAAGCCGCGGAATGGTGCCCAAGGCTATGGGGTTTCAGGTTAGATGTGATGACTTCAGGATAACCTACTACGATGTGAACCCTCAGGAAAGGCTCGTCAAGGAATACGTCAGCACCCTTACCTTTTTGGAGGATGGAAGGGAAGTGATGAAGAAAGAGGTCCGGGTCAACCATCCTCTCGCCTTTCATGGGTTGCGTTTCTATCAATCGAGCTATGGGAGTATCCCCGAGATTAGCCTGACCATTGTAAATGAAAATCAGGGGAGGGATTTCTCCCTCGTTGCCCATGAAGGGGAAAGGGTGGAGATACCAGGGTCGGATGTTTTTTTCGAGGTTTTGAAATATCATCCGCAAATCCATGACTTCGGGGAGGGCGTAGCCATGGCCATCTTCAGACCCATGGCCATGCCGCAAAGGTTCTGGTTATTGAAGGTGAGGCCAATAATCATAGACGGTTATCAGTTTACCCTGAAAAAGGTGACGCAAAGGGAATATACGGGGTTGCAGGTGACGCGGGACCCCGGCGTGTGGGCCGTCTGGGTGGGGTGTATTCTCCTGGTTTGGGGGTTAATGGTGGCCTTCTTCTCCTCGCATCAGAGGATGTGGATTCTTATTCCAAAGGGAAAAGCGACCGTTGTGGTCTCGGGAACGGCAAACAAGAACCGGATGGCCTTCGAAAGGAGCTTCCGCAAGACGATAGCTGCTTTAAAGGGAGCGGTATGACGTTCGGGAAAAAGGTGAGGGTCATTGTTCTCTATGGATACGGCATTAATTGCGAGAACGAAATGGCCCATGGTTGCAGGTTGGCAGGGGCCGATGTGGTCGATATCGTCCATTTAAATGAACTCCTCCGTGGAGAGGTGGTGCTGGATCAGTATCACTTTCTTAACTTGCCCGGGGGGTTCTTGGATGGCGATGATTTGGGAGCTGCCAAAGCGGCGGCGAACCGGCTTAGATACGCAAGGGTGGGCCAAGGGGGCGAGAGCTTTCAGGATCAACTTCTCCGCTTCGTAACCGAGGGGAATCTCATCTTCGGGATCTGCAATGGCTTTCAGTTAATGGTTAAGCTCGGGCTGGTACCCGGTTTTGATGGCAGTTACACTACCCAGCAGGTTACGTTAACCTTCAACGACTCCGGTAGGTTTGAGGATAGATGGGTTTACCTAAAGATCAACGAAAAATCCCCGTGTGTATTCACGAGGGGGATTAAGGGGGTTTATTTACCAGTGCGGCATGGGGAGGGAAAGTTCATACCAGGTGGAGAAGCGGTGAGAGAGAAATTGAAGGGCCGGAATCTCATCGTGGCTCAATACAGTGACCCGTCCTTTACCGGAGACGTGATGGATTATCCTTTAAATCCAAATGGCTCGATAGATGCCGTCGCTGGCATCTGTGACGAGCGCGGGAGGCTTTTCGGCATGATGCCCCATCCGGAGGCTTACCTCCATTTTACCAACCATCCCAGATGGACCAGGGAGGATCTTCCGGAGGAGGGTATGGGGTTGTCCTTCTTTAGAAATGCCGTTGAGTATATTCGCGAGGAGTTACTCTGAGGTTTCTGAGGAAGCATTGATGCCATAGGGGGGGAAGGGAGATGAACAAGGCTGAGCTCGTCTTAAAGGTCGCGGCAAAGGCGAACGTAACCCAGAAGGTGGCTAAGGTCATCGTTGATACAATCTTCGACGGGATGAAGGATTCCCTCGTCAAAGGAGAACGAATCGAAATACGGGGGTTTGGGAGTTTCGTAGTGAAAAACTATCAGGGGTACACGGGGAGAAATCCCAAAACGGGGCGATTGGTGAAGGTACGCGCTAAGAGGCTTCCCTTCTTTAAGGTGGGAAAGGGATTAAGGGAGCGGGTGAATTCCTAACTGCCCGCATTTCCATTGTCAGGGTCCCTATGAGAGGACTACAGTTTTTCCCAATATCTCCTATGATAGCCCCTTATTTTATCTAATTTATCCGATATCCCTTCATATCCATTCCTCTCCTCTCTCTCGCATTCCCCAGCGTCAATAGTCGAGTTCCCTCTGAGTTCCCTCAAAACGGCCTTCACGGAAGTGGCCAAGCCATCCAAATCGTAACCCCCTTCCAACGTGATAACGATCTTCCCGCCGCACGTCCTTTCGGCCATATCCATGATGATATTGGTTAAACGGGCATACCCCCTCTCCGTCATCCCCATTCCCCCCAGGGGATCACGGGAGTAAGTGTCAAACCCCGCAGAGACGAGAATGAGCTGGGGCTCATATGATAATGCGATGGGTCTTAAAATGTGGAGGAAGACGTTTCCATATTCAGCATCGCCGCTTCCAGGGGACATGGGAACGTTTACGGTAAATCCCTCTCCCTCTCCCGACCCCACCTCACCGGGAGCCCCAGTTCCTGGATAAAAGAACCCGTACCGATGGGTTGAAAAATATAAAACCTTAGGGTCCTCGTAGAAGGTATTCTGTGTTCCGTTTCCGTGGTGGACATCCCAATCGATAATGAGAACCCTCTCCATTCCGTGAATCTTCATGACATATTTTGCCCCCACGGCGATATTGTTGAATATGCAGAATCCCATGGCACGGTTGCTTTCGGCGTGATGGCCCGGGGGCCTGACGAGGGCGAAGGCATTGTCGATCTTTCCCTGCAAGACCGCCTCGATAGCCTCTAATACTCCTCCTACCGCTAGACGGGCGGCTTCATATGATTTAGGGGAAGCCACCGTATCGGGGTCCAATCTGCGAGCGGGTTGGCCGGCCGTAGAGGCGATCAGATCGATATAGGAGGGAAGGTGGACCATCTCCAGTTCTTCACTCGTGGCGGGTCGCGGCGGTATTTCCGTAAACTGATTCCCCATATCCCCGTGCTGGAGCATGGCATAGATTGCCCTGAGCCTATTGGGGTTTTCCGGGTGATAATCATCGGTAACATGTTCGATATACCTCTCATCCCTGACAATCCCTGTCCTCTTCATTTCGCTCCTCCTTTCCAAGAGGCCCGATCCCCGTCAGGCTATCCCTTTAAACCACCTTTGTCAAGCAAAAGGGCAATGGGAGAAGCTCATATCGCTTGATATAGCTTGACTTTTACGGGGTGGATTGCTTAGAATTCAGCTGGGATGAATGTGAAACGATTGGAGAGATTACTCAAGGACGTCAAGGCGGGAAGGATCGAAATCCGTGATGCCCTTGTCACCCTGAGGGGTCTTCCCTTCGAGGATATTGGGTATGCCACCATCGATCATCACCGTGCCCTCCGGAGGGGATTTCCGGAGGTAATCTTGGGTCAAGGCAAATCGAGCGAACAAATCAAGGCAATCATCCAGCGAATGAGCCAACAGGGAGATAATGTCCTCGTGACTCGGGTCAGCAGGAGAAAGGGATTGGCGATCCAGAGGTCTATCCCGGGGGCACGCTATCACCCTGTTCCCGGGATCATTACCCTGATGAACCATGAGGTTGAGGTCGTGGGGAAGGGACTCATTCTTGTGGTCAGTGCGGGAACCTCTGACATTCCCGTGGCCGAAGAGGCTGCTCTCACCGCGGAGATGATGGGGAATCAAGTGAAGCGTCTCTACGATGTGGGAATTTCCGGCATTCACAGATTATTGAACAAGGCTGAACTGATCCAATCGGCCAACGTGATCATTGTTGTTGCGGGAATGGAAGGGGCACTGCCGAGCGTTGTTGGGGGATTGATCGACCGGCCCGTCATCGCCGTCCCCACGAGCGTGGGTTATGGGGCCAGTTTTGGGGGGATCGCAGCACTACTTGCGATGCTCAACTCGTGTGCGGCGGGGGTGTCCGTGGTCAACATCGATAACGGTTTCGGGGCGGGATACGCGGCCAGCCTCATCAACAAGGACCGTGAAGATACAATCTAGGAAAGGGAAATGGTAGGACAAGGGGTCTTTTTACGCCTTTCGCTTTAGAAATATGGTCGGATCGCATACTGGACATTGGCTCATCTCATGGCTCCAGCCCATCAAGCCGTTGTTATTTGGAATCCTGGGACTGGATGAATGGATTACCCTTGTTTTGGTTGTCTCGATGGCCTTTTGTATCTATCGGAACGTAAGGAAGTGCGACTCGATAACTCAGGAGATGGATACCCTCTTCCGGAGATATCTCCAGTTTCGAAGCGATAAACAGATAACCCTCAAAATGCACGAGCACGATGAGAAAGTTCGTAATGAAATCCTCAGGTCCATTTCCCAGAGTTGGAAATATTTCAGGAGAAACCACGGGGAATTGGTGGACATATTGCTCGGGAATATTCGGAAGACGATCCTGGCCTATTACGCTATCCTCGGGATTCTGTTGATCAATACGCTGAGGGTTTTCCTCACGGATTGGTTCAAGACCGGGGGAGTTCCGGTAACCCTTGAGCTGGCGATCAAGGAGGCTCCGTGCTACCTTCTGCTTGCCCTTGGGTTCCTTTTGATTCGGGTTCAAACCCGCCACAGAAGGGGGGGAAGCGGGAGGCCTTACGAAGTTGAGCTGGAAACAATTTTTGCCGATATCGGCCTTCAAGATCGAAGCCTTTACAATGAGTTCGAGCCCATCGATGAGGAAGGGGAAACGGAGGTCGATGATTCCCGAGGGGTTGGCAGGCTGGAGGGCAAGGCCGGGCATGAGGAGGAGGGGTGATGAGCAGGAGGATTAAGGTTACGGCAGGCGAAGTGGAGGTGTATGGCGAATTGAACGAGACGGGAACGGCCAATCTCATCTGGGATAGTCTTCCCATTGAGTCCCGTATCAGCACATGGGGGGATGAGGTTTACTTCTCGATTCCAGTGCGAACCGAATTGGAGGAGTCAGCCCGGGAAGTAGTGGATCTGGGAGACCTTGGGTATTGGCCGCCCGGAAACGCTTTCTGCATTTTTTTCGGGCCAACGCCGGACAGCCGAGGAGATGAAATCAGGCCAGCCAGCGCGGTAAACGTCTTCGGGAAGGTGCTTGGGGACCCCAAGGTCTTGAAGGGTTTACGGTCGGGGACGACCGTTCGCGTGGAGGCCGAGGGCTGATGTTAACCAATGCTCCCGCCGCGAATGGGAAAGGTGGTTCGGCATGAGGGTGTGCTATTTCGATTGCTTCTCGGGCATCAGCGGTAACATGGTCCTCGGGGCCCTCATTGATATCGGCTTGCCCAAATCCGTTCTCCACGAGGAGGTGGCAAAGCTGGGGCTTGAGGCCTTCGACATAGAGGTGGGACGCGACGAGAGGATGAAGATCCATGGGACTCACGTAAAGGTGAAGGCCCGTGAGAATGAATCCCCGCAACGTTCTTATCGTCAAATTAAGGGGATGATCGAGGAAAGCCCGTTAGATATGTCGGTGAGGGAGAAGAGCCTCGATATATTCCATCGATTGGCATCGGCCGAGGCGAGGATTCACGGCCAAGAGATCGATCACGTTCACTTTCACGAAATCGGCGCCCTTGACTCCATCGTGGACGTGGTTGGAACCGCTGTTGGGATGAATCACCTGGGGATTGAGCGGGTATTTGCCTCGAGAGTTCCGGTGGGATCTGGCTTCGTTCATGCGCAACATGGCCGATTGCCCGTTCCAACGCCAGCCACCCTCGAGATTCTCAAGGGAATTCCCATCTACTCTTCCTCCCTGGAGGAAGAACTGGTAACGCCCACAGGGGCAGCTATTTTGGCCTCGTACTCCGAGGGCTTCGGTGACATTCCCCAGATGAGAATTGAAAAGGTGGGGTACGGGATGGGCGATAGGGTATTCGAGGAAATCCCGAACGTATTGAGAATCATCTTAGGGGAAGGGGAGGGGATATGGGAGGGAGACCGTGTTTGGGTAGTTGAGACCGATATTGACGATATGTCCCCTGAAATCTATGGCTACCTCATGGAGAGGCTTCCCGAAGCAGGAGCCCTGGAGGTGACCTTCGCTCCCATCCAGATGAAGAAGAATCGCCCTGGCACCACCATTAAAGTCCTCAGCAACGAAGCGGGGGTTGATAGGATCATCGATACGCTTTTCAGGGAATCGACCTCCATTGGGGTACGCCTCTACCCCGTCCGCAGGGCAAAACTGAGTCGAAGAACAGAAGAGGTGGAAACAGAATATGGCAGAGTGAGGATCAAGGTCTCCGCTGACCAGAGGGGTCGGATTGTCAACGTAATGCCCGAGTTTGAGGATTGTAGGAGAATTGCCGAGGCGAAGGGGATTCCCCTCAAGGAGGTCTATCGAGAAATCCAATCAAGGAAAGGGGTTGCCCGGGACCGACAATGATCAGCGGGCTTTCCCCTTCCGACTTCCCATGTCCTTGAACATCACCCTTCCGAGAATCTCCCTCATGTGCCCATTCTTGATAGGGGAGAGGGTTTCTTGAATCTTCCGAGCGGCGCCCTTCCCCAGCGGCGGAATGGTATGAGGGAGTCCGGGATGGGGTGAAGTTGATTTTGATTTAGGAGCGACATCTCCCAATCTGAAACGGATTCCCTCGACGATAGGTGCGCCCAATTTCTTATTGAGCGCCTCAACGATTCCCTCGCCCATGTAACTAAGTTGCTGCATCCACGGAGAAGTGGAGACCCTTACGAAGAGGATTTTATTTCTCATGCTCTCGGGCTGAGCGTTTCGGGACACGTGCTTCCCCACGACACCGTCCCAGACATTCCAGACCTCATGTTCCTTCAATTTTCCCTCCAAAGACATATTCTTCAGGGCCCTTTCAAGTATTGACCCAACCCTTTGCAGTTCTCTCCCGGCCTTGGTCTTCATCCCTCCCATCCTTACGCTTCGGGCGATTCGACCCTGGGGAAGAGGGCCTTCGTCCTCTCTATGGTCGAACCAACTCCGTAGAGGCCCCAGGCCTTGGCCTGCCCAAATTCTTGTTCCGGAAGCTGGGTCCCGAGGCCGATTTGACGCCATATCTCCGCGCCCGCTTGGGGCATAACCGGGTAGATGAGGATGGCAATGATCCTCAGTGATTCCAGGGCGTTGTAGAGTACGCTCGCCAGTCTACCCTCGCGGTTTCTCCCCTTGGCCAGGGACCAAGGTGCAGTCTGGTCCAAGTATTGATTAACCCTGGCGATCAGTTTCCAGATGGAGATGAGGGCTTTATTGAAAGCCACATCTCCCATGAACGCCCCCACCTCCTCAGCAACGGATAAGGCTCCTTCCCTAAGGGAGACATCAATGGCTTCTATGGGGCCAGGTGTTTGCACCTTACCCCCGAAGTATTTGGTCACCATGGAGGTGGTTCGGCTGAGGAGGTTTCCCAAGTCATTGGCGAGGTCGGAGTTGATGCGTTGGACGAGTGCATCTTCGCTGAAATTCGAATCGAGGCCAAAAGTCATCTCCCTCATGAGGAAATAGCGAAAGGAATCCAGGCCGTATTTTTCCTTCACCTCTAATGGCCTGATAATGTTTCCCAAGCTTTTGGACATCTTGCTTTCCCTGATATTCCAGTACCCATGAACGTTGAGCCTCTTATACGGTGGAATGCCCGCGGCCCGCAGCATGGTTGGCCAGTAGATCCCATGGGGGATGAGAATATCCTTCGCTATGAGGTGTTCTGCCACTGGCCAGAATTTTTGAAAGGCGCTCCCCGAGGGGTAATCCAAGGCCGAGATATAATTGATAAGGGCATCGAACCATACGTAGGTCACATAGTCTTGATCGAAGGGGAGGGGGATACCCCAGGAAAGCCGGGTCTTAGGACGGGAAATACAGAGATCCTCCAGCGGCTCCTGCAGGAAGGAGAGGATCTTATTTCGGTAGATCTCGGGCCGGATGAAATCCTCATGCTCCTCGATATACTTGATCAACCAGCCTTGATACGTGCTCATCTTGAAAAAGTAATTTTTTTCCTTAATGAATTGAGGTTCCTTCTGGTGGTCCGGGCATTTCCCGTCCACCAGTTCACCCGGGGTATAGAATCGTTCACACCCGAAACAGTAGTATCCGCCGTATTCCCCGAAATAGATGTCCCCGTTATCATGGACTTTCTGCAGGATAACCTGAACCACCTTCTTGTGTTTCTCATCGGTGGTGCGAATGAAGTAATCGTTAGAAATGTCCAGCTGGGGCCACAGGTCTTTGAATAGGGCGCTGATCTCGTCAGCATACGCCTTGGGAGTTTTTCCCGCCGCCTCCGCCGCCTGGAGTACTTTGTTCCCATGCTCATCCGTTCCCGTCAGGAAAAAGGTCTCAAAACCCGATTTTTGGTAGAACCGATTCAGGACATCAGCCACAATGGTAGTGTATGCATGGCCGATGTGGGGGACATCATTCACATAGTAGATTGGCGTCGTGATATAAAACCTCTTGGACATCTCTCGCCTTTCCCCCTTAGAGGTCGGTCACATTCAGGATCATTTCAACTCCATTCTCCAATTGGAGGGTCACCGTCTGGGCGAGAATGTTCTGCCGAATTACCCTCCCCTCCCCGAATTTCGTCTTGACCCGCTTTCCGAGCTTGGGGAGGTCCCTCCTGAGTTGGGAGTAAATTTCATGTTCAAAAGCCAGGCAGCACATGAGCCGACCACACAGTCCTGAAATTTTTTCCGGATTGAGGGCGAGGTTCTGTTCCTTCGCCATGCGAACTGATACCAGGTCAAAGGTGTTGAGAAAGCGACAACAACAGAGCTCACGCCCACAGCTTCCCGTCCCTCCAACCATCTTGGCTTCATCTCTGACGCCAATCTGTCTCATCTCAATTCTGGTGTGGTATTTTGAGGCCAGGTCCTTGACCAGTTCCCTGAAGTCAACCCTCTTTTCCGAGGTGAAATAGAAGATGGCTTTGCTCCGGTCGAACAAGAATTCTACCCTGACTAACTTCATGGGCAGCCCTCTCACCCTTATCCTTTGCCAGCAGAAATCTAAGGCCTCTTCCTGCATCTGGAGATTCTTTTCCTGTTGTTTCAAGTCCTCCTCGGTGGCCTTCCGGAGGATTGGTCGGAGGGTCTTCAAGAGGGGACGTGTATCCTTTTCCCTTGGCTCAACGGCCACCCTTCCCAGGAATTGGCCCTTCTCCGTCTCCACTAAAACCCTATCGCCCGGAGCGAAGTCCGTATCCGAGGCGTCGAATTCATAAATCTTGCCATCATAAAGCCTTACGCCGACAACCCTAGCCATTTCGTCAGCTCCATCTATTGGCATGCTGGTTTTTCCTCCTGCCCAAATCTAGGAGCATTGCTTCGAGGGTTATTTGCCGATTGGCGTTTCGATCCACGTTCCATAGCGCCCCCTGAATGACCTCCATGCGATTGATGAGGGATAAACTATCCATCCCGAGAGCCGCCTTTTGGATCTCGTGCGAAAGGTCGATGTTAATCAACTGAGCACCGCTTCGCCTCTCCTTATAGGTCAAAAGATCTCTATACCACGAATGGATTATGGTTAATAGCGTTGGCAGGTCTTCATTGCTCGTGGCCAATTCCTCGGCAAAAACCAATATTTCCTCGGCCGCATAGGATGGCAGATCAATGATTTTCCCGATGATTTCCCTTCTTGTCCGCAGGACCAGATCAAGGTCCATCCCCAACGCCTTGCCAAGGCTTCCATCGGCGAGGCACGCCAGAATGTGAGCTTCCTCGCTCTTCAGGTTCAACCTTGAACGAATAATCTCCGTTATTCGGTCAAGGGGGAGCGGGTTAAAGGGGATCCTCTGGCAGCGGGAGGTAACGGTGGGGAGCATGAGATCTCCATTGGAGGCAAGGAGAATCAGCACGGTGTGAAGAGGAGGCTCCTCCAAGATCTTTAACAGGGCATTGGCCGCTTCCTGTCTCATCCGATCCGAGTCGGTCAGGATACAGACCCTCCTCTCTCCCTCATACGGCCTATGGCTCAACTCCCTCTGGAGATCCCTGATTTGGTTAATTCGGATCCACTGACCCTGAGGCTCTATCAGTAGGACGTCGGGGTGATGGAGACGATCTACCTTCAGGCAGGAAGGACATTCATCACAACAGTCCTCGTTACTGTGAGGACAATTGAGGGCCTTTGCCAGGTTAAGGGCAAAAAATTTCTTTCCAATTCCCTCCTTTCCCAGGAAGAGGTAGGCGTGGGCGACCCGTCCATTTCTCATAGCATTTTGGAGGTATGCTATCTGCCTATCGTGTCCGATAATTTCTTCAAAGGACATCTCAGCTGCCCATGAGTCATTTCAGGAATTGATCCACGAGTTGCCGGATTTCCCGCTCAACGGTATGTTCATCCCGTGATCCGTCCACAACCTTAATCCGGTGAGGTTCGGCTTTGGCGATGGTCAGGTAGGCATCCCTCACTCTCTGATGGAAATCCCTCTGTTCTGCCTCGAACCTGCCCTCCTTCCCCGATACGTTTTCGTTGGCCATTCGCTCCTTGGCCCTCTCTAACCCGAGGTTGACGGGACAGTCCAGCAGGATGGTGAGGTCTGGTCTTAACCCCCTGGCAACCCTTTGGTTGAGCCTTTCGATCAAATCGAGGGAAATCCCCCGTGCAAACCCTTGATAGGCAACCGTTGCATCGTGAAACCGATCACAGATCAGAACCCGTCCATCGCTCAAGGCAGGTTCGATCACCTCCGTAACGTGCTGCACCCGGTTAGCCATGATGAGGAATAATTCGCCCAGGGGCGTTAAGTTTTGGTTCTCCGAGTCCATGAGAATACCCCTGATTTTATCCCCAATTGGGCAGCCTCCGGGTTCGCGGGTTATTTTACATCGATATCCCTTGCCTTCCACATAATCCCTCAGCAGGGAAATCTGTGTCGTTTTACCGCTTCCCTCTATGCCCTCGAAGGTAATGAACAATCCCACGACGACCTTCCATCCCTTACCGTGCAGGCTCGTTGATCGGGAGGAAACATAACTACTTAAATTTGTAAGGAAATTATAGGGTATACATTCGTTCATTGTCAAGGAAGGGAATCCTCCCTGATTCACGAAGATTTCTCCTTGAGGAAATCCATTTGTGTGATAAGATGAAATCCCAAGGCCCCTTTGGGTTGGAAAAAGGAGAAATGGGCGTGCCTGTAACGGAATGGAGGGAGATAAGGGTTACCATCCCAAAGGAGGCCCAGGAGGCCTTGGCCAATTTCCTCATGGAAAGGGGTTCCAGCGGGATTGTTTTTGAAGACGCAGAGGAGAAAGCGGGATTCGAAATCGTCAAAGCCTATTTTCCCCATCCCCACATGATCGAGGCTCAGTCTATTTCTCGCTACTTGGAGGCCATACGGGAATTCTTTCCCGATATTTCGCCGGCTGACATACGGGTTCGCCGTATCCCTGATGAGGATTGGATGAGGGGCTGGAGGGCCTTCTTTGAGCCTTGCCGGCCAGGAAGGCGGATCGTCGTCAAGCCCCCATGGATCACCCTCAGGTCGAGGGGGATGATCGTCATCGACATTGATCCGGGAATGGCCTTTGGAACAGGGACTCATCAAACAACACGGCTTTGCCTTCGAGCATTGGAGAAGGCATTTGCCGACGCATCTTACGCCCCACGGGCGGTCTTGGATGTGGGGATCGGATCGGGGATTCTCAGTATTGCCGCAGCTAAATTGGGCGCCCGGCGTGTTACGGGTGTAGACGTGGATCAAAGGGCCATTGATAACGCGAAAAAAAATATTCGCATGAATAGAATGGGGAGGAGGATTCGGGTAAAAAAGACCACCATTGCCCACATAAGGGAGCAGTTTGATGTGGTTGTCGCAAATATCGATGCGAGCGGCATTGAGGAGATGAGGTATCAGCTGGTGGACCGGGTTTTGCCTGGAGGTACCCTCGTCCTTTCCGGATTCTTGGATGAAGAGGTGGACTTCGTGAGAGGACTTTTCTCCAATGGATCTTTTGCCCTGGTAGAGGTATCCATTGAGGAAGGTTGGACGTGTGTTATTTTGAAGAAGGCATGAGGGAGTTTAATGTCGCGCTTTTATGTGGAAACTCCCCATAGGATGGGGGACGAAATAGAGATTTCGGGAGCCGAGGCGAGGCATATCCAAAGGGTCCTCAGGTTGAAGGAGGGGGATGAAATTGTCCTCTTCGATGGGAAGGGCATGGAGTATTGGGGGACCATTGAAAGTCTAAGGTTCCATCGAGTGACCGTGAAAATAGGAAAGACGAACACCCCCCAGAGGGAATCCCCGATCGACATAATCTTGGGGCAAGGCCTCTTGAAGGGGGATAAAATGGACTATGTATACCAGAAGAGCACTGAAATGGGCATCGCGGCTATTTTCCCCTTTATTTCGTCGAGTACAATTCCGATAGTGAGCGGGGAACGAGCCGAAAGAAGACGGAGTCGCTGGGAGAGGATCGTGTTAGAATCGGCCAAACAGTGCGGGCGAACTGTTCCTCCCAGAGTCGAGGGCATCCGGGATTTCAGATCAATTTTGGAGAGCCCCTTTCACGGTTTTGCAAAGCTAATCCTCTGGGAGAAGGAGGAGACAACCTTGAGGGAAAGGATGAGGGAAATCGATGAGAATTCGAGGAAATTCCTCTTCCTCGTTGGGCCTGAGGGAGGCTTTTGCGATATGGAAATCTCCGCCGCAAAGGGGAGGGGATTCATCCCTGTGGGGCTGGGACCCCGGATTCTGAGGTCGGAAACGGTAGCCGTGGCCATGCTCAGCATCCTGCACTATGAATTTGGGGATTGGGGGCCCTACCCGGCCTCGCCTTTGTAGGAGCCGATTCAACAAGGGTCCTGGGGAAGGAGAAAGGTTGTTTCGATATTAACCGACGGGTCGAGATCAGGGTAACATACGGTGATTTCGTATATTGCCCCTTTCCGTTGGGAGGGTTTGGGCAATGCCGAGGTATTCCCTGTAGGACTTGCATTGGTCTGCATGCTTACATTTTCTCCTGCAGACTTCGACATTAACCTTGGGGCTCCCTTTTCGTTTTCCGCAAACGATATAGCTCATGCCTCAATTTCCCCCAATATTTGGTATATTAGTTTTTATTTACCACTAAATATGCCAATTGTCAAGGGAAGAAATGGATTTTTTTATAGAAAAAGTGTTAAATTTAAAGAATTTAATAAAGCAAAAATACATTTTTTCTTGATTTTATTTTCTAGCCTTTTGATATAAAATCACTTTTTAATTTTTGTTGAGGGTTAATGATAGCCACGATTTCACGACGAGGGGATCGCGGGTAGTCGGAGGCCATCTTCTTCATAAACAGGAGGACAAAGTGGGCATCATTCCGGATGAGGTACGGGATCTGCACAGAGGTAAAGTATTCCGTCTCTCCAAGGAGAGGCTGAGGCTGCCCAATGGGGAGACGGTCGAGTTGGAAATTATCCATCACCCCGGCGCGGCAGCGATCGTTCCTCTCCTTCCCGACCGGAGGGTGGTCATGATCAAGCAATATCGACATGCCCCGGGACAGTTTCTCTGGGAAATCCCTGCGGGGACCTTAAATTCAGGGGAGAGCCCCATTGAATGTGCCAAGAGGGAGCTCCCCGAAGAGGTGGGTTACCGGGCCCGAGCATTCCAAAAGATAGGAGAGATCTACCCAGTTCCGGGCTATTCCGATGAGCTCATTCACATCTTCTTGGCCACCGGGCTCACCCCGGGCCGCCAAAATCTCGATGCGGACGAAGTACTGGATGTGAAACCCATTGCATTGGAAGAGACCTTGGAGATGATTAAAAGGGGCGAAATTCGAGATGCCAAAACTATTATCGCCCTCTTCTTTACGGCGCTGAAGGTAAGCGGGAATATCATGAGCTAAACTCGTCTATCCGTTCATCCCCGATTTGTTTTCCCATGACCTTTGGGAAGGTCCTCCTCGCTGCTCGAGGATTAATTCTGCGGTGTTGCAGTGCTGCAGTCATACAGTGAGGGCAGCACTAATTCTCATTCGATTCAGTATAATTTCGCGCTCAGCCCCCAAGGTGAGTTTATTGACATCGCCATGGCTCTCAGATATTTTAGATCTGATTTCATCAGTGGAACTGGCTCGAATCCCCATGGAAGACAGGGAGATCTTAAAGGCCATCGAGGTTATCTTCAGCGAGGCTCGAGACGCCAAGCGGTTTACGGCTTTTCGGTTTTGGGCACAAGGAGAAAAGTGATGAAAGTTAAGGATATCATGGCGCGGGATGTGGCAACGCTGGGCTTAAACGACGAGCTCAGTTTGGCCGACGATATTATGAAATTGGGGAGGATAAGACATCTCCCCGTCGTCGAGGAAGGCCGATTGGTGGGGATTATCAGTCAGAGGGATCTGTTTAAGGCCTCACTGGCCTCTGCCATGGGCTTTGGCGAAAAGGCAAAGAGGGAGTTCATGAAGACAGTGGCGGTGAAAGAGGTGATGGTGGATGAGGTCATCACCGTCTCCCCCGAGGCGGACATTGAGGAAGCGGGAAGGGTGATGTTGGAGAAGAAAATCGGGTGTCTTCCGGTGATTGAGGGTGATAATTTAGTTGGCCTCATCACGGAGACGGATATCCTGAGGTACTACGTCGAACCGAAAGGGAGATAAATCATGGGCTTCCCTTTCCTCCTCAAGTCCCTCGGCCTTAGCTTCAAGACGACGACGGTAGATAGATTATTCGATGGCAAAGGCGAGGGTCTTCAACACGTGATCCCCGTAGATGACCTCAACTCTCCAGCCGCCCTTCCAACCGGGTAAGATTATTTTTGAACTGTAGGTCCTCCATTGAGGTGGTGACACGGAGAGCGCCACCCTCGCCACTTCCCTTTTCCCGTGGTACCAGATGTGATAAATGGTTCCCTCGGCGGGGATGTCCGTCAGCTCGGTAAAACAGTAGAGCTTGCCAATGGACGATGGGTAGATCCCTTTGATTCCCCTCGGAGTGCGGTTTTCAACCCTCTCGCACATCACCGCCTGCTTAACGGTTGGCAGGTTGAGTTTCTGCTGGGCGGCTACCTTTCCGATTTGGCCAAGGAGCGCTCCCCAAAGCGCAACAATGGTGATCCCGGAGAGAATCAATGCCTTTGCCTTGATGTTTGCCATTTCGGCCCCTCCTTTCATCGATGTTCTCCCTCAATAATAGCAGGAAATTCGGTGGCGTCAAATCGGCTAAGGAGATTTGTAAAAAATCGTTTTTCACAGATCTCTTAACCGCACCTTGACTTTGGGGCGGAATCCGCCTATAAGTAGAGGAGATTATGGATATGAGCCGCTGGATTTATTGCTTCGTAAGCAGCCATAAGTTCCTAGGGATTGTCCTTGTCCTGGGGGTTCTCTGCGCCCCATCCTGCACCAAGGAAATCGGTAATGTAGAAACTGAATATTTCTTTGGAGATCATGAGGGGGAGTCCCTGGTTCTTGGCAGGATTGGGGTGGTGGAGGAAGGCATCGAACGATCCTGGAAGAGTCCCCGAAAAGACCCTTTAACGGAGATCTCCTTTCAAATATTCATCAGGGGGAGGGAGTCCGAGTCGAGGGTTTCACACTATCTGCAGGGGAACGGGTATTTCTGCGTGAGATTGCCCGCGGGGGAGTATACAGTATGGAAATGGATCTATCGATTTCCCGGCGGTCGTGCCAATACGGTTGAGCCGCTGCCCATCTCTTTCCATGTGTTGCCCGGTAAGCACACCTATATTGGCACCCTTTACATATACTTCCCCCCGATTAGCCCAATGCCCCGGCGCTCGTGGGGTGGGAAACGGCCAAAACCCAGGTATGAGATCGTCGATGAGTACCGTCCTGCCATGGCGTTTTGGAAAAACCACTATCCTCGTTTTCCCCGCTCCGCGGAGAGAAATTTAATGTACCTCTCCCGTTGAATTGCCCATTCCATCCTTAACGTGATTCCCTTACCACGAACCTCCCTTTTTGCTCGTCCTCGTCCAGTCCTATCACGCTGAGCGACATCAATATTGTTCGGAAAATCGGGGAAATCCGTCATGAGAACGGCCTTGATTTGGCGGAGAAATTTCTTGATAATGTTTGATGGCTTCGTAAAAAGTCCAACTTCTGCGTTGCGCTGCATCCTTCGTCACTGCAGCGTACGGTAAGTACGCCTCATTCCTCAGAATTTGCGCGCTTTGAATTTGGAGCTTTTTACTTTGCCATCGGATTTTGACTTTTTACGAGATCATCAATGTTTGTAATCATGCGGGAATGATAGGGGGGAATGGTTCATGATTATCAGCATCAACCGTCAAAATCCCCAACTGAGGTTAATCAGGAGGGTCGTCGAGGTACTAGGAAAGGGAGGGGTGATCGGTTATCCCACCGATACCATCTACGGAATTGGATGTGATCTATTCAACAAGGAAGCCATCGAAAGGATTTACAGGCTTAAGAAGCACAAGCGGAACAAACCCCTGAGCTTTATCTGTTCTGATTTGAAAGATATCAGTCGATATGCCCGCGTCTCCAATTATGCCTATAAAACCATGAGGCGACTCCTGCCCGGTGCGTATACCTTCATACTGGAGGCCACGAAATTGGTTCCAAAGATGGTCATGACTAAGCAGAAGACCGTTGGGATTCGGGTTCCCGACAATCCCATTTGCCTCGCCCTTGTGGGCGAATTGGGTCACCCCATCATTAGTACAAGCGTATATCGGCCGGATGAGGAACTCTACAGCGATCCCCGGGAAATCGAGGAACGTTTTGGCAAGAGCCTCGATTTGGTGATCGACGGGGGCATTATCGTCGCAGAACATTCCAGCATTATCGACCTAACCGATGGGATCCCCAAGGTGATCCGAAGGGGAAAAGGGGATGTGAGCGCCTTTCTTTGATAAGTCGGAGACGACCATTACTCGGGGAGCCATTGCTATACCCCGTCAGTGACGGGGAGAGAGAAGCACGATGATTGTCGACTGCCATACGCATGTTTTTCCGGACGATGTACGAGGCGACCGGGGCAGGTATGCCCAAAGGGACAGGGCCTTTGGGGAGATTTACGGAGATGAAAAGGCGAAGATGGTGGGCGTGGAGGAATTGATCCGTTCTATGGACGAAGGGGGGATCGATAAAGCGGTAGTGTGCGGATTTCCTTGGTTGGATAGCGGGTTATGTACCGCCGGAAACGATTACATTTTGGATGGTATGCGTCGTTTTCCCAAGAGAATTATCGGTTTTGGCTGTGTTCAGCCATGTGGCGGGGATAAGGCCATTCAGGAGACCGAGCGATGCGTCAGCATGGGAATGAGGGGAATCGGGGAATTGGCATCCTACACCTCCGATCTCCCCCCATACGATATCGGCTCGATGAGGCCTATTTGTGAAATCCTCCAAAAAGCGGATCTTCCGTTGATGCTCCACGCAAACGAATTGGTGGGTCATTTGTACCCAGGTAAGTGCGATATCCCATTGAAATCTCTATACGATTTCATCCGGACTTTTCCCGGGCTTCGGATCATTTTGGCCCATTGGGGAGGGGGATTCTTTTTCTACGAATTGATGCCCGAGGTGGCCAAGGTCGCCGAGAGAACGTGGTATGATACGGCGGCCTCCCCCTTTCTCTATCGTCGGGATATCTATTCCATAGCGGTAAGAATCGTGGGGGCTCGGAAGATTCTATTCGGAAGCGATTATCCCCTGATACTCCCAGAACGTTATATCCGGGAAATGAAAGATTCGGGACTCGGGGAGGATGAGACGCGCAAAATATTAGGACAAAACATAAGGGAACTGTTGAAGCTCTGACCCCCTATTTTCGCACCAATTTGGAATCTCCTTCAGCTATGATGGTACCGTCTTCCCTATGAATTGTGGCCTTAGCAAGGACGAGCTTGCGATTGGTCCCGGTAATCTCTCCTTTTATTATGAGTTTTTCCCTTATCTTTGCGGGGTTCTTGAACCGGACGTTTAGCATTGCTGTCACGGCATTATAACCCAATTCGAAGGCGAGTTTAGCCGTTGCCTCATCGAGCAATGCAGAGAGGATTCCTCCATGGACGATTCCGGCATAGCCTTGGTAGGTTTCCGTAGGGATGAAATTCGTCTGGATGGTCTTTGCACCCTTGTCGAGGTCGAATTTCAATTGAAGTCCGCCCTTATTTTTCTCGCCACAGATCCAGCAATAGCCGTAATATTCTATCTTCATACCATCAACCCCTCAGCTTCCCCGGCCGAAGCTTGACTTGAACTTCCCGCTATCATAATATGGTTTTGAAGGAGATGTCAAACGTCAGGCGGCCGGAGTTTCCTCAATTTTGTCGAGAACACCGTTGTTCATGAGCGGAATGTAGATGCTTGGGAATTCGGAAAAGGAGCTCTGAGCGCGAATGTAAATTTTTTCGACAACCCCTCTCGGGACACGAGCGGGTGCAAATCCAGTTCTGGGTTGAAGGCGGCGTAAACGCTGGAATCGTCGAAAAAATATGTTTGAGCGGCGAGGAGCGACTTTTCCGTAGGTTTCGGCTCACATCACGAGCACTGAAGCGAAGGGACGACGGTGTTCTCTCGAGAAAAACAGAATTTGTTACGAAATCAAAAGCTTACAAAAATTCTTCCGGTAAAAATCAGGAAACTCCGGTCAACCGGAGATCTTGGTCTCCATTGAGCTAGCTGACTGATAATCGAATCCAGAGGGAGTTCATGAAGGATCCAAGCCGAAGACCGGAGCGGGGTTTATTCGATTCTCAAGGGGAAGAGATTGGGAGGCTCTCGGCCCCCCTCGCCGATCGGATGCGACCCACCTCGCTTTCGGAGTTCGTGGGCCAGGATCATTTCCTGGGCAAGGGAAAGCCCCTCCGGAACGCCATCGAAGGCGATCAGCTCTCATCGATGATCTTTTGGGGCCCCCCTGGTTCCGGTAAGACCACCCTCGCCAGGATTATTGCGTCCACAACGAATTCTCGTTTTATCGCCTTCAGCGCCGTTTTGTCGGGAGTAAAGGAGATAAAGGAGGTGATCAAGGAAGCAGAGGCCCAACGGGTTTTTCATCATCGAAGGACTATGCTCTTCGTCGACGAGATCCATCGGTTCAATAAGGCGCAACAGGATGCTTTCCTTCCCCACGTGGAAAGCGGCCTCCTGGTCCTCATCGGGGCGACAACGGAAAATCCTTCTTTCGAGGTAATCTCCCCCCTGCTGTCGCGGACACGGGTTTTTACCCTCCACCCCTTGAAGAGGGATCAACTCTTGGTGATCCTCAACCGGGCACTGAAGGATGAGGAGAGGGGGCTGGGGAAATTTACCGTTGAAATGGAGCCGAACATGCTTGAGCACACTGCAGCCATGGCTGATGGGGATGCGAGAATTGCCCTCAATGTACTGGAAATGGCGGTGATGACGACGCCCCCGGATAGGAAGCAGGTGAGAAGGCTTACGCTAAAAACCCTTGAAGCCGTGATCCAGAGAAAGGCACTGGTCTACGATAAGGATGGGGAGGAGCATTATAATCTCATTTCCGCCCTCCATAAGAGCCTCAGGGGAAGCGATCCCGATGCCGCGCTGTATTGGCTCGGTAGGATGTTGGAGGCCGGCGAAGATCCCCTCTATATTGCCAGGCGTATGGTGCGATTTGCCTCTGAGGATATTGGAAATGCAGATCCTCAGGCCCTACAAGTGGCTGTGGCAGCCATGCAGGCCTTCAATTTTGTGGGATTGCCGGAGGGAAATCTGGCCCTTGCACAGGCTGCCGTTTACCTCGCCACGGCTCCCAAGAGCAACGCCCTCTATACGGCATATCGCACTGTTCAGAAGGATATCCAAAAGACGCTTTCGCTCCGCGTCCCCCTCCGTTTGCGAAATGCTCCCACCAAGCTCATGAGGGAGCTGGGCTATGGAAAGGGATATAAATATCCCCATGATTTTCCAGGCCACTACGTCGAGGAGAATTACCTTCCTGAGGACCTAAAGGGAAGGATTTACTATAGACCTTCGAATCAGGGCTATGAGGGTGAAATCCGAAAGAAGCTGAATAAATGGCGAAGAGGGAAGGGATGATTTCCCTCCATCACCTCTTTTTTTTCATCTTGATATGGTTGCCGGTCATAGGGACGAACACTACCGGGATGACACTCTGGCTTTTGATCTGGCCCGTTACCTTAGTGATCTTTTTGAGCTCCTGATAGTAATCCCCAACAGGGATGACGAGCCTCCCTCCCTCTTTGAGCTGATCGAGCAAGGGTTGAGGAACATGGGTAGGGGCGCAGGTTACGATGATAGCATCGAAGGGGGCAAATTCCTCCCAGCCGACGTATCCATCTCCAACCTTGACCCGAATATTCCCATAACCCAACTCCTTCAGGGTCTTTTCCGCAGATCGGGCTAGGGACTCGATGATTTCAATGGTATATACGTCATCTGTCAGTTCTGCCAAGATTGCAGCCTGGTAACCCGATCCCGTGCCGACTTCCAAAACCTTATCCCCCTTCTTTACCTCGAGCAATTCCGTCATCAAGGCCACGATGTATGGCTGGGAAATGGTTTGCCCTTCACCAATGGGCAGCGGCCGATCTGAATAGGCAAGGTGATGCATCTCCTCGGGAACAAACCTGTGTCTATCCACCTTGAGCATGGCATTGAGCACTGTCCATTCCTTAATCCCCCTTGCCCGTATTTGGGTTTCTACCATTTCTTCTTTCATGGATTGAAAATCCGCTTGGATGGGCTCTCGCTGCCTATCGGAGTTCGTACCCTCACAGGAGAGGACAATCCAAAAAAAAATTGGAACAACGAAATAAGGATATCTCCCCATCCCACACTCCTTTGGCCTGAGGCTATCACTCCTTAGGGCGGTTGTCAACCAATCTTAGGGGCCCTGATCCACCATCAAGGCATCATCTGCGGCGTTGCCTTCGATCCCTCCTCCTTGCGGCGTATTGCTCCATACGCCTCAGTCGTCGCTCATCGGCGCCTTGCATCTAATACCGTGCTGGTGATCAGGAATATTCCATAACCTGCTGATTTCAGTTTTGATACTTAAATTGGACGGTGGATTTTGGTGGGGAGCACAAGGCGAGGGACGGGCCCAAGTAAGCCGTTCGAGCTTTGTCGGAAGAACCGCTTCCTTGACAAGGGGTGTTGATTCTGTTACGTTTTTTTCAATTTATCAGTAAGGCCGATGGAATATTCCCCCTGAGGAATTGTTAATGTTCAAGAAAGCATTAAAACTTACCACGGCCTTCTCATTTTTTGCTCTCCTTTGCATTTCCCTTGTTCCAAACCTCAAAGGCACCGAGGAACAGCCTCAGATAAGGCTCCCAGAGGTTGTCATCACGAGCCCAGACGAATCGAAACTCATTGATTCCCGCGAGATTCCCATTCCCCTTGCCGTGGCCCAAGGGGTCAAGGCAGAACCGAGGATAGAGTCCAGGGCCTTGGACGAGGAGATGGTGGCCAAGGTGCAAAAGGCCAGGCCTGCAACCAAATCGCCGGGTTGTGCCTATTCCAGTTCCGTTAGCACCTCCGTGGTCAAGGTGTTTGAGGGTGAGCTTGCCCTCTTTAAGCAAGCCAAATATCGCTATATGAAGGGGAATTATGGGGATGCCGTTCAGTCATTTGACAAGTTCATTATCAACTACCCAGATAGTCCCCTCGTGGGAGCTGCGTACTACTGGTTAGGGGAGTCCAAGCTTCACCTCGGTCAATTGGAGGGGGCGCTGCAGTGTTTCCTCGAGGTGATCCACCGCCATCCCCAGGATGATCTCAATGATTACTCATATTATTCAGTCGGGTGGATCCATTTCAAGCGAGGCCAGTATGAAACCGCCCACACATTTCTCACGGATACATATAGGCTGCATCCTCAGAGTCCCATTGCAGAATCAGCCCTCTTCTGGGCCGGGGAGTCTTTAGTCCGCATGAACAATTACAGCGACGGGTTGGAGACGTTCCGTCAGTTGGTGGAGAGATTTCCCCGGGGAAACCTGAGGGTCGAAACTCAGTACCTTATAGGGGCTAACCTTTTCCATCTCAGGCGATTCGCCGAGGCGGAACGGGTCTTTAGGGATTTTAATGCGGATTTTGCGTTCCATCCCCTCTTGGAGAATTCGCTGTACGGGCTGGGCTGGAGTCTGGTCTATTCTGGCAAATATAGAGAGGCGGTTTCGGTATTCGGGGAGCTCCTGTTGAGATTCCCCGAAAGCACATTGACCGAAATTACCTATTACGGTTTGATTAAGGCGTACGTGGGTCAGGGGGAGACGGAGAGGGCGATTCAATATCACCGAAAACTTGCTGAACAGTACGTGCAGTCGATGTGGGGAAGCACTGGGCTTAACGAAATAGCCTATTACTATTTCCAGGAAGGGGAATTTCGAAAGGCCATCGAATCCTATCGGGATCTCGTCAAACTCTATCCGATGACAGAGCTCAAGGACAAAGTATATTTTAATATCGGGGAATCTTTCTATAATCTTAAGGACTATCGAAACGCCGTCAACTCATATCAACTCCTCATCGATGGGTATCCCGATAGCCCCTTGGCGAGTCAAGCCCTTTTCAAGATCGGATTTTCCCTTTTTCAGGAGAAGTCATATAAGGAGGCCATCTCCTCTTGGAGGTGGGTCCTTTCCCGATACCCCGATTTCTCCCAGAGGGATGAGGTGGTCTATTGGATTGGCGAAGCGAACCTGTTGCTGAGGAATTACGCCGAGGCGACAAGCTATTTCAATGAGCTGGTCAATAACGAGTTCTATTTTGCAAAGGCCCTCAACAGCTTGGGATGGTACCATTTCCAACTGGGAAAATGGAGGAAGGCGGCCTCATATTTCAATCAGCTGGTTGAAACCTATCCTGAGCATGAACTCTATCCAGGCGCTATTCTCCTTTTGGCGGAGGCCTACTTCAACCTGAAACAGTATGAGAGGGCGCTGAACTACCTGGCCCGATTGACCCAAGGGGATTACAGGGGGGGAAAGCTGGGCAAGGCCTATTTCTTGACGGGATGGATTTACTATAAGCAGGGACTTTTCGCGGAGGCCGCGCAACAGTTTGAAGGCTTGCTCGACGAACTCCCCGAAAGCCCTTATGCGGACGATGCCTACTATTGGTTGGGGATGTCCCATTTTAGGAACAAGGCTTTTGAAAAGGCCATAGATGAATTCTCGGGATTGGTCAGTTTCGCTCCATCAAGTCCGTTGGTCCCTCAGGGCCTCCTCAAGGTGGGGGACAGCTATTACAACCTCAAAGAATACCTCAGGGCCATACTCGCCTACTCGAAGGTGATCAAGGGGTATCCAGAGTCTAAGGAGGCTCCTGAGGCCAGTTATGGGATTATCCTTTCCCTTTATCAAGAGGGGAAGTACGATCGCTTCGTCGAGGAGACTGGGGAGTTTTTCCAGAAATATCGGAACCACCCCGTAGGGGCCAATGTAGAACTCCAATTGGCCGAGTTTTACGAGAAGAATGGCCAGTGGGATAGGGCCATTTCCGCCTATAGGGAAATGCTCAGGAACTATCCGAAAAGCGACTTAGCCGACGATGCTCAGTTTCGAATCGGCGAGATATACATGAGCATGGGACGGCTTCCGGAGGCAATCGCCGAATATGAGAAGATCACCATGCATTTTCCAGACAGCACCCACGCGGTGGAGGCGTGGTATAAGATCGGTGAGGCATATTACGCTCTCAAGGATTTCAGCCGAGCCCTCAGGGGCTACGAACGAGTCATATATCGATTTCCCAAGTCGGGCTGGGATAAACGGTCTTACCTCAGGGCCAGCGAGTGCTATCGGGTATTGAAGAGGCCCAATTGGGCCGAGAAGACCCTCAAAAGGCTCATAGCCCTCTATCCCAAAGATCCCATCGTTTACGAGGCCTCGCTCAATTTGGGGAAACTGCATTTTCATGGTCAGGACTATCGAGAGGCCATTGCATCATTCAAGATGGCAACCGGATCGTCGGACCGGACTGCGGCTTCCTTTGCCCAACTGAGAATTGGCGATTCCTATCTGGCGTTGGGTGATAAGGAGTCGGCCAAGCTGGAGTTCATGAAGGTGCTCTACCTCTACCGTGATCGAGATGAGTATGTTGGGGAGGCCCTTTTAAAGGTGGGCCAGATTTACGTGGAAGAGAAGAGATGGTCCGAGGCTCGGCAAATTTACCAGAAGCTCATCCATACCGCCCGATCGGAGGAGGCGAAGGAGATTGCGCGCAAGATGCTGAAACGGGTGGAGAGGGAGACGTCAACGAGATAGGAGGGGGTTATGTATGATTTCGTCGTGAAGGGCGGGGTTTTGATGATTCCCATTGCCTTGTGCTCTATCATAGCGCTGGCCATTTTCCTCGAGAGGCTTTGGAGTTTAAGGAGATCACGGGTCATTCCCCGGGATTTCCTGATCGAGATCGAGGACCTCATCCGTCGCGAGAAGATCCCCGAAGCCATCACGCGGTGTCGAAAGGACAGCTCGTCAATGGCCAATATCATTCTGGCGGGGATCCGCAATTTCGGGAAACGGAGGGAGATCGTTAAGGAGAGCATCGAGGAGATCGGAAGGAGAGAGGCGGCGACCCTCGAAAGGTATATCAATGTGGTTGGGACCATTGCGGCCATTGCCCCCCTTTTGGGGCTGTTGGGAACGGTCTTTGGGATGATCAAGGCGTTTAACGTCATATCAATTCAAGGGGTTGGAAACCCCAGCAGCCTTGCAGGGGGGATTTCAGAGGCCTTAATCACTACGGCAGCGGGACTGGTGGTCGCCATTCCGACTTTTGTTCTCTACCGCTACCTCGCCAATAAGGCGGATGCCTTGATCGTGGAGATGGAAGAGAACTCAATACGGATGGTGGATCTGCTCAAACAGAGGTAACAATAGGAGTGAGCCCGTTAGGTCGCCGGGAGAGGGGGACGGGTTATGCAATTTAAGCCGATAAAAAGGGAGGATTCGAGGTTTGACTTGACACCCTTGGTGGATGTTGTCTTCCTGTTGCTCATCTTTTTCATGCTCTCAACTACCTTTATCGTAGCCCCCGGGATAAAGGTGAAGCTCCCCAAATCCTCATCGACGGAGATCTCCAGGGAAAAGAAGGAGGTCAGGGTGGTAATGACCAAGGACGATAAGATCTTCATTGAACAGAAGCTCGTCAGTATTGAAGAGTTGGGGAAATATCTCAAAAAGGCCGCCAGGGAGAGTAGGGAGGGGATGGTTATCATTCAGGCCGATGAAAGGGTACCCCATGGCAAGGTGGTGGAGGTTATGGATGTGGCCAAGACATCTGGTTTCGATAAGCTGGCCATCGCCACGAGGCCGAAGGAGAGACAGAAATAGCCCGGGGAATTCCTTTCATGAAGTTGTCCCTTTTTTTACTGGTGTCCTTCCTCGTTCACGCGAGTTTATTATTGTTCGTGCCCAATTATTTCGCGGTAACCAAGATGAGGATTTTTCCCATCGAATTAGTGGAGCCAAAGCAGCTCTATCTAGAACCGTTTCCAAAAAGGGCAGACGGAGGCAGAGGAGGGAAGGATAAATTGATCAAGAAATTCCTCGTCGATGATCGGAAGAGACGCGAGGATTTTCTCATGAGCAAGCTCAGGGAGTTGAGCTTGGGGGAGAGCATCGATGTCCCGAGTCCCTCTTTTCTCATTCCCCAGCGGAAGGAAGAGACCACTCCCGAGGAGAGGGTGAGATTATTGAGAAGCTCCCCCTTTTTTAAGGATTTGGGAAGGATATTTCGGGATTCGTCAAGACCGTTGGGCGACTATCAGGGGAGATCTCCGTCCATGGGCCCAGGGCAGGTTGAGATTCCGAGAAGAGGGATCCTCGAGGATAAGGGCACCCAGGACATCATCGCCCGGATAGTGGTTCCAGCTCAATCCAGGAAGACAAGCGTCAACAATATACAGAAGGATACCACTGGAATTAAGGGCCCAGCTGGCAAGAGAAAAATCGTCTATAAGCCTGAAATCCCCCAGGTCAAGATCGAGAGGGAGGGGGAGGTTGAGCTGAAGTTTTGGGTGCTTTCCGATGGATCAGTGGGAAGTGTATTTCCCCTCCTCCGAGGAGATGCGGAGTTGGAGCGTATCGCTATAAACTATATGAAGCAATGGCGATTCAGTCCTCTGGATGAAGGCGGATCAGCGGCTGAGCAATGGGGGACCATTACCGTCAAATTCAGGTTGGAGTAAAGGCAAGGGGTGTTGGGTCTTTTTAGAGGACATAACAGGAGAATTTTCATCCCGATACTCTTGATTATATCGGTGATGATCTTCTTTACCTTTTTCGGGGATAAAGGGCTCCTCAAGGTGTACCGTTTGAGAAGGGAGCTGAAGGAGATCGAACGGGCTAATATGGAGCTGCAGCAAGAGAACGAGCGGCTGAGAGCCGAGATCAACAATTTGAGAACCAATGGGAAATACATCGAGGAACTGGCTCGAAGGGAACTCGGCTTGGTGAAAAAGGGGGAGATCGTCTACCAGTTCGATCAGTAGCGATAAGGCTTAGCAGTGGGCAAGGAGACCGATCATAAGGATTATGTGGATGTCGATGTTCGAGTACGCTATGCCGAAACGGATCAGATGGGGGTAGCCTATTACGGTAGTTATGTAGTCTGGTTTGAGGTAGGACGGTCTGCCTATTGTCGGGCGAAGGGATTTAGCTACAGGGAGCTAGAGGAAATGGGGTACAGGCTCGTGGTGATTGACCTTCGCGCCAGATATAAGGGTTCGGCCAAGTACGATGACTTGATCGTTGTTCGGACACAGCTGAAGGACTTAAAAAATCGGATGGTAACCTTTGCCTATCGGATTCTGAAAAAGGATAGCAATGAGCTTATTGTGCAGGGAGAGACCAGACACCTCTGCCTCAATAAGAGGGGAAATCCCGGGAGTATGCCGGAAAAGTTCCTGAATAGGTTGAAGAGTCAACATGTATCGCCGTAGTCCCTCCAGATCATCCGGCCCAACGGTTTTTCCCTCAATTTCATTCAATTCAACTTTCACATTTTGCCTCTTTCCATTTTGTATCCCCTTGGGTAACGCCTGGGAATTGTGTTAAAAATATCGCTAAACGGTTTCCGTCTTGTTAGGGCCTTAGGGCATGAAAAGGAGCAGGGGAGGGCTTGGAGCAAAAGGAGGATGGCCTCATGAGTGATCGTTACGACCGGGTTTTGTGACCTATGAATGATGGCTTCGTAAAAAGTCCAACTTCTGCGTTGCGCTGCATCCTTCGTCACTGCAGCGTACTGTAAGTATGCCTCATTCCTCAGGATTTGCGCGCCTTGAATTTGGAGCTTTTTACTTTGCCATCGAATTAAGACTTTTTACGAGATCATCATGAATGGAGCGGTGAATAAGAGGATAGAGGGGATACTCGTCATAAGGCTGAGCGCCGTCGGCGATATCGTAAGAACCCTGCCAGCGGTTCATGCCTTACGGGAGGGATTCCCAAAGGCGCATATCTCCTGGGTTGTGGAGGAGAAAGGCAGGGATATTTTGTTGCATCAACCTGAAGTCGATGAGATTATCCTTTTCCATCGAAAGAGGTGGGAAAAGGGCATTCTGAACCCCCTAGCCTGTGTGAAGACCATCGGGGAGGTATATCGATTTATCAAAGGTATCAGGAACAGGCACTGGGATGTCGCCCTCGACTTCCACGGCATCTTGAAGAGCGGGCTGATCAGCTACCTGAGCGGAGCCAGGGAACGGGTGGGATTCGCTCGCGGGTTTTGCAAGGATTGCAACTACCTGTTCAATAACCGAAGGGTTAGGCTCAGGTCTCAACGGCTCAGTCGTTTTGAGAGAAATCTGGCCCTGATTCGCTCTCTGGGTCTTGATGGGGGAGGTGAAGCGGTGGAGTTCCACGTATCCAAGGAAGATATCGATTATGTGGATGAATTCTTCCAAAGCCAAGGCCTCGAGATGTCGGGTCCCCTCATTGCCATTCATCCGGCAACGAGCCCGAATACCCCCTACAAACGGTGGCCGTCCGCCAGGTATGGCAGGCTGGCCGATCGACTCGTGGAGGAGCTCAGAGCTTCGGTCCTCTTCACATGGGGTCCCGGGGAGAGATCGGTGGTGGATGAGGTAAGGGCCCGGATGCAGAAGGATTCCATGGTGGCCCCCGAAACTCATTCCCTCAAACAACTGGGTGAACTATTCAGGCGTTGCAGCCTGTACATCGGGGGCGATACCGGCCCAATGCACATCGCTTCCCTCGTTAAGACCCCCGTCGTGGGTATCTTCGGCCCCACCGATCCCGTCGTAAACGCGCCCTATGAGGGAACGCCCTATGTCATGGTCCGAAAAGATATCCCATGCAGCCCTTGTCGAAATTACCACTGTGAGAAGGTGGAGTGCATGAATGCCGTCACCACGCAAGACGTCTTCGAGGCGGCACGCTCGCTCTTGGAGAGGACGGGTAGTTCACGCAAATAGGGTGGGCTCATGGATGCCTAGAGGATATCGGTATTGCAAAACTCCGTTCTTGATTATATTGTTAGATGCATGGGTCCGTTGAGATGGGATTTTCCCTTGCCGGTGGTTGTCGTGCCCTTACCGGAAAAGGCCGAGACGGCACCGTGGGTTTTGACATGATCAGCGGTGGTTGATTTTTGGTGAATGAACGATGAAGGTCTCAATAATAGGGGCTCGGAAAAAGAGAAGCGGCATAGGGGAATATATCGGGAAATACTTCCACAGAAATGGTGCGAGTATCACCTCAGTGCTGGGAACGGCCGAAAAAACGGCCCGAGATGCATCCCTTGGTCTCAGGAAATATGGAATCGACTCTACTCCCTATACGGACTTCCATCGGATGGTTGAGACCGAGAAGCCCGACACGGCTGTGATCGCCTCTCCCCCGTCAACCCACTATGAATATCTCGTAAAATGTGTTGATCTCGGGCTTAACGTTTTCTGTGAGAAACCATTTGTCTGGCAGGAGACAAATGACATACGAGGAGTAGTTGGACATCTCTTCGAAAAAGCCAGACAAAAGAATGTGACCGTTGCGATGAACTCTCAGTGGCCTTTTTCAATAAGATACTATGAGGAAATGTGTGGCCCCATCGATAGTGAAAAGGCCAACACATTCTCTATTACCATGTCTCCCCTTTCCCGCGGGAGGGAGATGATCCCGGAATCCCTTCCCCACGCCCTGAGCGTGCTTTATTCGGTATTTGGTGATGGAGAAATCGCGGATCTGCTTTTCCAAGTTAATAAAGAGAAGACGGTGGTAAAATTTCAGTACCAATGTCAAACAAATGATTGCGACGTGTTCATAAATCTCGTAAGAAAAGTACAACAACCGCGGGATTTCTGTTTTGGCTTCAATCATAGGATCGTACATCGCATTCTGGACCTTGGGAACTATGATATCTATTTTAGTTACGAGGATAAGAAGATAAAGATAATTGATCCCCTGGAGCTTTCGGTGCGGGATTTTATTGAAGCCGTTGGAGGGCAGCGGGAACCGCTCATAGGATACCGCCACATCATGAGCACTATGTCCCTGCTAAAGGGAATTTATGACGGTTGTCCGGATGTGTGAAGAGGGAAAGCAATGGACGAGTTGAGGGACAGGGAGTTTGATTTTAGCTCGAAGCTGAGACAGGAATCTATCATTCAGAGGCTCAGAGAGTATATTTCTTGGCAGAGAAATTCCGCGCATCGGAGGCCGCCACATTTTGGCCCGATATCCATAAACCTGGATCTAACGTCGGCCTGCAATTTTTCGTGCCCTCATTGTGTGGATTCAAGAATCATAAACGCTGGGGAATACTTAAGGTTGGATGACATAAAACGAACGATACGTGTATTACACTCGCATGGCCTCTTGTCGGTCATACTCCTGGGGGGAGGCGAACCAACCCTCCATAGAAACTTTGAGGAAATCGTTAGATATATAAAAAGCAGAGGGCTTGAGCTCGGGATCGTAACCAATGGGTCGAGATTGGACAAAGTCGCAAGGATAACGGAGCTCCTCGGCGAGAAGGATTGGATCAGAATTTCAATCGATGCCGCTAGGGAAGACACGTTCAGGAAGTCACACTGGCCGAAAAACAACGTGACATTGAGCCGTATATTACACGGGGCAAGGGAAATCAAGGATAGTAACCCCCTCGTATCCCTCGGTTATTCATTCGTGATTGTGTGGGAAGGGCTATACATTAACGGGAATGAATTGACCCGAAATACCGATGAAATTGCCGAAGCAGTGAAGCTGGCCAGGGAATATTCTTTTGACTTCATCTCATTTAAGCCATGCCTGGTAAGGCTTGAGGGTTCTCAGAAGGAGTCCCTGCTTGACAAGGTTGAAAGAAATGAAGAGGAGAGAATCCTCAAGGAAATTAAGATTAATTTGCATAAGGCGAGGGATATCGTGGATGATGGGATAAGGATTCTTGAGAGCGTAAATCTGCAGGCGATGATGAACAAGGAGGTGGACCAACTAAAAAGGCAACCAAAGAGATGTCATATGCAGTTTTTCAGAACCGTGGTTACGCCATCGGGTATCTTTCACTGTCCGGCATTCAGGGGTGTCGAGAAGGCCAAAATCGCAGAAAGCGATGGCTATGTAACTGAAAGCAAATTCGATCAGAGTCTTAAGAGTACAGCACGATCGATATTGGCCTTTAATGCCGAGGATGAATGTAACGTTGTTGGATGTTTCTATCACCATGTAAACTGGTGGCTGGAAAAATTCACCAATTCAAACAGGGATGTCGCCGACATAGAAAAGGTTGGCGATGACAATTTCTTCCTTTGAGAGAGGCTGTTGAACTATAAGAAAATATGCGTCATACACTTGAATCAGGTTGGAGATCTGGTCTTTTCCCTGCCTCTCTTAAAAGCTTTGAGGGAAAACTACCCGGATTCAGAGATCCATTCAATCGTTAAACCCTACCTGCGGGAATTAATCACCAATTTCCCCTGTGTAGACCAAATAATTATCAGAAACAGCGGTCTCAAGGAGAAACTGAAGCTCTTACAGAGGGTAAGGCAAAACGGGTATGATTTGTTGATATCACTTTCAGATTCTGAGGAGTGTCTTTTCCTCACCGCGTTGAGCAAAGCGAGAATTAAGGTTGGGTTTTCCCACTTTCCATGGGATTTCAGCTTGAATATAAGGGAGAGGGTTGAGGGTCACCATGGCTGGTACAATAACCTTAAGCTGCTAACAAGGCTGGGCCTCAATGTTGAGAAAAGGGATTATGTGGGGCTTCTCGTTCCCCCCGCCTTGGGAAAAGATGGCAGAGAACTGGTCGAATCTCAAGGGTTCAGTTTCCAGGGGAAATATGTGATTATTTCCCCCGGAACATCGATGAGAAGGAGGGTCAAGGAGTGGGAGGGGGAGAAATTTGCAGAGCTCATAATTCTCTTGAAAGCGCATTATGATTTAACCCCTGTTCTTGTTGGCGGCAAGGAC